>Ga0207428_10000123_pt1 | contig 105883 bp, 116 predicted proteins | sample RhiMethybrSRZTD1_FD_187600 | JGI IMG/M metagenome (GOLD analysis project Ga0207428, IMG submission 187600) | Populus rhizosphere microbial communities from Tennessee, USA - Rhizosphere MetaG P. TD hybrid SRZTD1 (SPAdes) (version 3) | ecosystem: Host-associated > Plants > Roots > Rhizosphere >... | reverse complement strand
ATATTACCAGCAGCTGATGTCATATTAGTCAAATTGCCAGCAGCTGATGTCATATTAGTCAAATTGCCAGCAGCTGATGTCATATTAGTCAAATTGCCAGCAGCTGGTACGGCTAATGGAACATCAGATACTGTAACATTGGTAGTTAAATTAGCTAAAGGTGCCATTATACTTGAAGAATTTATTGTTCCTTCGACCAGTGTACCGTTAATAACTCCTGAAGGTTTGGATTCATTTAATAATGAAACAAGCACTTGACCATTTTCCGTTTCATCACCTTTGTACAGGGATACACCTGTGACCTTGTCCAGAGATGTAACATTTATCTTGTATGTTAGACTACTATCGTTACCAACTATAAGAGCAGCACCAGTAGATTCGCTGAAAATAGGAGGCACAGTTTTTTCACCTACCAAATCTGCTCGAAAACTAACTTGCGCGAAGGCAATATTGCTCATCAAAATAAACGTCCAAATAGATACAAGGATAGCTACTGAGCATCTTAAATTATTCATGCTTATTGTTTGCTTATCCCTTATAAAAAAATTATGAAATCCAATAATATGTCAAGATAAATAGAAGAACTATTGAAAATAGCATTATGATCAATAATTGGACCGAAATTGACTAGGTTCGGTCATAACTTTATTACTACATTTAGTAAATTACGTGGTTTAGATCACATATTCAATAAAAGGCAGCGGCTGATTTGAAACCCGATTTCTGCTTACGTATTAATCTGATTCTAACATTTGTTTTATCGAATCAACCAGTCCATCTGCGTATCCAATTGACAATATAGCTAGTTCCTTTTTTCCTAGTCTTAAGAATTGAACTGCATCATCCAGATAAAATTCTGCATTGTCCAGTAGTTCTAGTTGTACTTTATTTTCCTTTTGAGAATCAATTGTATTTCTAACTTGCCTAATTTCGTTGCGAATCATTGGTTCATATTTGTTGAGCATATAACCTGAGACGTTTTTTATTCTGCTAGTATTATCCACAGGTGCATCGATAATTTCGGTCAAATTTATTATCGCTTCTTCTTCTGTAAAATGAAATTTGGCAGGGAATATTATCGAATGTGGGCCTCTTCCGTATTCTAAATTTATAAGCGATTTAATTTTCCCACTCACAATTTTTTGGTGATCAGTACCTATTCTCGAAACTACAATTAAAAAGGAATCCTCGGAAACAATTTCATACGTAATGTCTTTCTCTATTTCAAGTAATTTTGACATTACATAATTTGGTTTCAAGAAATATTCTGAACCATCATCATCCTGCCTATACTCAATTAGGATAATCGTATGACAATTCAAGTTCAAGTTGCCAAAGATAGTTGAATACACACTTATTGCGGATTGCTTTTCTTCCATCATCGTAACAAGTTTACCTATCTTGTACACTTGTAATCCGCATTCACCGACGAGTGATGTTATTCCAGAAGCGGCGTGTACAACCTTAACTTCGATGTTATTTTTCACTGCTCTAATTCTTAATTCCGTAAAAGTTGTCGCAATAGTAGGATCTCCATAACTTACCAAACCCACATTTAGTGTCTTTGATTCATCCAATATCTGTCTTCCATCTTCTACAAACCATCTTTTTACAATCTCGATTTTTTTTCCTGGTCCTAGGGTCGACTTGAGAATACTAATAAAGTTGTCAGAAATTGGTGATGTGAATCTTTCAAGGTATATCCTGTTACAACTATTCAATACTTTAATTGAATTTGACATTTCGAAGTTGTCATAAATTCCAGCCCCTACCAAACACAACATATCAGTATTTTATTTGATACCTGCATCCCTCTTATTATGGTGTAGCCTTGAAGTGTGGAAAAGTGCCCTATTGTAGATTTCTATACTTGTTAAATAAGACTGTAACTCAACTTTTTCATCCCTAGAATGTGAAACATGGGGCTCTCCCGGTCCATATGTTACCACTGGAATATTAAGGGAATTTCCTAAGACATTCATATCTCCAGTGCCAGTCTTCCTTAGTAATACCGGACGAATCTTGCAAATATCTAATATTGAAAGTGAAAGGGCTCTAACTAATGGGGAAGAATGATCTGCTTCAAATGGTTCTGTCATATCTTCGATCCTATAAGTGATTTTCAGCTTTCTTGTTTCGGAAATATTCTTTATTGAATTATCCAAATACTCCAATACCTCGCGGCACTTTACTCCATTTGGTACTCTGATGTCGATTGTAATCTTGCACTTTTGGGGCGTAACATTATGACTTGAACCTCCGGAAATTTCTGTAAGACTGAAACTTACAGATTTGCTCTTTATGTCCGTCTTGTTATATTTTGATGAAATTTCATCACCAAGTAATTTCCACACTTCATAGACCTCTTCAATAGAATTTTTTGACAGCCACGGAGCACTCGCGTGTGCGCTATCAAGAACGTCGCAGGTTAGTCTTAATGCGAGCCTTCCCTTGTACGATATAGTAATTTTATTAATTCCACTAGGTTCTCCAAATATTGCGTAGTCTATAGACAATTTATTTTTGACTAGTTCTTTAATACCAGTAGCGTTTCCTTCTTCATCCACAACACCTGCGAATATGATAGTCCCACTTTGTTTGAATTCTGAACATGCAAGGAGCATGGATAAGAGCGGAGCCTTGGCATCAGATGCTCCTCTACCATAGAGGAAACCAGAATCAATTCTTACAGGTATCTGACCTGGTACGGTGTCCATATGACCGCATAAAAGAATTCTCGGATCGCCGCTTCCTTTGGTCGCGATTACATTTCCAACACTATCAATATTTACTCTTTCAAAGCCAAGGTCATCCAAACATTTTTCCTTAATCAAGTTGGCTAGCACTGCTTCTGATCTGGATGGCGTGTATATCTCAAGTGCCTTTTTCAATAATTTAATAGCATATGCAGAAGAGATCAATTTTTCTAATTATTTATTAGAGGTTACAAGATGATCTATGATAAGAGAAGGAATATCTATTTCTGTAACTCTTACCGTATTCTTGAACTCTGTAGTATTGTTTACTTCATGTACTAGGAGACCGTTCTCATCGCTTTCCATTAAGTCTACTCCTAAAATCTCTCCTTTCATAGTTTTTGCTGCTCTTAAACATAGATTTTCCATTTCGTTTGTAACCTTGCAAGCTTCTGCTTTTCCTCCAAGAGCCATGTTTGTTTTCCATTCATTATCTCCCGAGTACCTGTAAATCGCAGCAGCCACCTTATCTCCTACTACAATACACCTGATGTCTCTCGGAGGCCTTTTTACAAATTCTTCAAAATAATATACTTGATATAACGGGTACATGTGCTCTCTGTCTTCTATCACTGCTTCTGCTGCCTCCTTATCTTTTAGTAACGCAATCATTCTTCCCCAGCTACCAACTACAGGTTTGATAACTTTTGGATATCCGTTCTTATTTAGGATATTCAAGGCAGATTGATTAGAGAAAGCACAAAATGCTTTTGGGATTGCAACACCTGTTTTTGACAATTCCATATGAGTAAACAGTTTATTCCCACACATGATTGCAGTATATAGAGAATTTATTATCTTTGCTCCAAGTCCTTCATAAGCTGCAGTAGAATGCAAATTATTATAATAACTTACACATCTCTGTAAAATAATGTCGTTAAAATGGGGAGACTTTTCTTTGTCCAGCTCAATTGAACTTTCTCTACAATTTATGACTTCCAGTTTGATATCTTTTTTTTTCGCCGTTTCGATTAATGATTTTTCTTCCCATCTTAGTTGGTCATAAAGAATGAAAAAAGAAGTTTTTTGGTTATTTCCTTTCACTCTCCCCAATCCTCTCCAACAGATTGTGCAGGTCTGATGGCAAACCCATTGTTTGATTTGATTAGTTCGTAACTGGCTCCACAATCAGGACATGTCACAATTTCATTTTCCATCGCATCATTGGGAATTTTGATTTCTGCATCACATTCAGTGCATTTTATCATTACTATCTCCTCTACTTTGATAATGCATCGTTAAGTATTTTTCTTTCTAATCTTTCATCAAGATATAATTCTAGGATATCTCCCATTCGCAGCTCTTTCAAACCCTTGGCCATTTTTTCTGCCTCAACTTTTGACGATTCAAGTCCTAATAGAGAGAGCAAATAAGCGGCACCATTCTTACCCGCCAATCCACCAAAGACAATTTTTCTTCTATTTCCAACTAGGCGAGGTTCAAGTATTTCATATGCTGATGGATCTTGTAAAATTGCAGCCAGGTGCGTACCTGCCTTATGTTTGTACGCACTTTCGCCAACTATTGGCTTGGATTCTGGAGTTTCTATATGTGTGTAATCTACTATTGTTCTTGAAAGATCCTTTAACATGTGTAACCTAAAATCATTAGGCATTTTGTAAATTACAGTTAAAGCAACAGATGTTTCTGCTAAAGATGGAATTCCAGTTCGTTCGCCGAATCCGTCAATAGTTGTGTGGATTTGATTGGCTCCTGCTTCGCATCCAGCGAGCGCATTTGCCAGTGCAAGTCCAACATCATTATGACAATGAACGTCAAGTGATGAAACGTTGGTATCAATATTATCATACACCATCTTTACCATGTTGTACATTCCTTGTGGACGCATTATTCCTACAGTATCAGGAATGCTAATTCTTTCAATTCCTCGTGAATTCATTTCTTTGCACATTTCAATTAGGAATAATGGATCCGTTCTACTTGCATCCTCCATCGTAAACCGAGATTTTAATCCATGTGATTTTATAAAGTCTGCCACTTCAAGAGCTCTAACTTTGGCCTCCTCCCTTGATATCTTCAGTTTTGTAGCAAGGTGTATGTCTGAAATACCCATATATGTTGCAACCCAAGTTGCATTAGAGTCAATTGCTACTTCCACATCAGATTTTAGCGCCCTTACGTGAGCTAAAATATCCGCCTTGAGACCCTGTTTAATTATTGTTTTAGTTGCTTCGAAATGATCGTGGGATACAACCGGACTAATTTCAATTTGATTTACACCAAATGAATCTAATAACCAGGCAATCTGTATTCTTTGTTTATTTGTAAATGAAACTCCAGGATGCTGTTCGCCCTCCCTGAGTGTTGAATCAAGTATTTTAATCTCTTTATCAGCTAATGTTTGATTGTATATGTTCGCAAAATGATTGGGATCATCTGAATTTAGTGACATTTATGCTGAATTAGAGCTTATTTCGAATACAATATAAATCTTTTCGGCTATTGAATAAAGGTGAACTTACATAAGAGTTCTTAGAATAATGACAGTATCTGTATCAGAAATACCTTCAATTCTCCTTATATCGTCAATACTGGTGTTGATTTCGTTTATTGAGTTGGCTGATATGATTACTGCGATATCATATTGACCAGTTATTTCATAAATAACCTTGACCCCAGCAATGCTTTGAAGTTTAGAAGCTACTGAGTTTGTGTCGGTAGTAGAGCCTACGGAAAGTAATGTTATGGCGCTAGTTTTTTTCCTTGCATCTTCTTCAATTGTAAATCTAGAGATTGAACCGTCGTCAATTAGATTCTTAATCCTTCGCCTTATTGCAGATTCCGAAAGACCCAACTCTTTTCCTATATCTACAAATGATTTTCTAGAATCCATTCGCAAGATCTCAAGAATTCTCTGATCAAGTTCATTATCTTTTGACATTGCGCCTCTTCTCCTCAACACTTAAGATCTCATCCATTATTTCAACAGCTCTACTAACCTGCTCTTTCTTCATGACTAAAGGCGGAAGGAGTCGTATTACTGTTCTTCCAGAGTATAGCATCAAAAGTCCATTTTTTATGCCGTCCATCAATATATCTCGAACATCAAAACGTGATTCTAATGCAAGCATCATGCCCAACCCTCTAACATCTCTTATGATGGGATGGTTATCCTTCAATTCAATAAGTTTCTTTTTGAAATACGTCCCTGTGTCTGAAGCCTTAGTTACTAAATCTTCCTTTATTATTGTGTCTATTGTAGCGCTACCTGCTGAACTTGAAATTGGATTTCCAGCAAATGTTGAAGAGTGTTCCCCCAAGTTCATACAGTTGGCTATTTCTTCTTTGACAAATGTTACGCCTGTAGGAATCCCCGAAGCTATACCTTTCGCAATACACATTATGTCAGGAACAGCACTCCAATTTTCACCTGCCCACATTTTTCCGGTTCGTCCAAGCCCAGTCTGTATTTCATCAAAGATCAATACTAGATTTTTTTCAGTACATAATTCTCGTACTGCCTTCACATAGCCTTCTGGAGGCATAATTATTCCTGATTCTCCTTGGATTGGTTCGATAATTACAGTGCCAATACTTTCGTCAATAGCTTCAGCAAGTAATGATATATCCCCGAAAGGGACAAATTTTACTCCCTCTAACAAAGGACTAAACGATTTACGGTATTTAGAATTGTACGTAACAGACAATGCACCAAAGGTTTTTCCATGGTAGCCACCATACGTAGATACAACTCCAGTTTTTTGTGAAAATTTTCGTGCGAATTTTAATGCCGCCTCTACTGATTCAGCACCACTATTACTAAAGAAAATTTTCCTAAGATTACTTGGCGCTATAGATTTTAACTTTGACAGAAACTGAAGTCTACTGTTATTGTAGGTAGACATATGACAGACCATGAGCTTGTTCAATTGCAGAGTTATTGCGTCTATAACATCCTTATTGCAGTGGCCTATGATAGCGACTCCGTAACCACCCATACAGTCGATGTATTCTTTTCCATCAGTATCCCATATTGTTGCGCCTTGTGCCCTTTCAATAGTAACAGGAAATCTTTGGTATAGATTTATCAAATAAGAGTCTTCATTAACAGTCAATTTGTAATCACCGTACAATCCACATGATTTATTGCACAGGTAATTGGATTAGATACTTTACCTGATGATATTATCACTTCTTTAGCCCCTAGCATTAACGCTTCTGTGCTTGCCAATATCTTTTTTTCCATTCCAAACCCTATCTTTGGCAGATATTCTTTTGCTTGACTACTAGTAAGATTTCTTACCAGTTTGTCATCCAAATGCAACCCATTTACGTTCGTTAGAAAAATAACTTTATCTGCCTTCAAATTTCCAGCTATATAGGCTGCCGCCCTATCTCCATCGACATTCAAATATTCATAGCTCTCACTTAATGCAATAGGTGATACTACCGGCAAAAAACCGCCATCAGTTAGGGTGTTCAAGAGTGAGGTTTCAACAGAACTAATTTTCCCAGTATATCCTCCTTCGATAATCATTTTACGTCCTTTTTCATTTAATACCGTCAATTTGGTTTTTCTTATTGCCTTCAATGTGTTACCATCTATTCCTGATACCCCCACCGCTCTTATTCCTGCTTCTACCAGCATCCTGACAATTATTTTATTGATTTTTCCAGACATTACCATCGTATAAATTTCAGCTGTTTCCTTATCGGTGTACCTGCTTCTTATACCACTGGGAGAAACGATAAACCTCTGTTCCTTTCCAAGCTTTGTGGCTATATTAGTTACTTCTTTACCTCCTCCATGAACTAACACCATTTTTTGGTTTAATGAAATTTGACGCATATCTTCGATTATTGATGGATGCAAGTCATTAAGGACACTTCCACCAAACTTTATGACAATCATACCGGTGTTAAAGGTGTGTACCTTAGTCCGTCAGTCTCATCATACCCACACATAAGATTCATATTCTGAATGGCAGAGCCTGCAGCACCTTTCATCAAATTGTCAGAAGCTGAGAGAGCCACAATACGATCAGTATTTTCATCGATATCAAAACCGACGTCACAGAAATTGGAACCCACCACAAATTTAGGATCTGGGAACTTGTAGAGTCCTTTTTTGTCTCTTATTAATCTAATGAACGGTTCTTCTTTGTACGAGTTTCTATAAACCTTCCATAGCTCAATTTCTGACATTGGTGATTTAAGAAATACATGATTTGTTGTTAATATTCCTCTAACCAGATTTACAGCATGAGGGCTCATACTTACCTTAATTTTTTCACCCGATAGAATGCTTAATTCTTGTTCGATTTCACCCGTGTGTCTGTGTTTGGAAGGTTTGTATGGCCTGATAACACCATACCTCATTGCGTGATGAGTACCCATACTATCACTTGCTCCTGCACCAGATGATCCTATCTTACTATCCACTATTATATGACTAGTGTCAATCAATTTATTCTCCATCAATGGCTTTAATGCCAAAATTGATGTTACTGCCATACATCCAGGACAGGAAACTAACTGTGCTTCTTTGATTTCATTTCTGTGTAGTTCTGGTATACCGTAAACAGATTTAGATAGTAAATCAGGAAATGGATGTTCCCATCCATACCATTTAACATAGTCATTTGCGTTCTTCAGACGGAAATCTGCCGATAGATCAATAATCTTTATTCCAGTACTATAAAGATCCTTAACGATATTCAGCGCGTTGCCATGAGGAACTGATACAAATATCAAATCACATTGATTTACTAACTTGTCCAATTCCATGGGTGAGAAAGTGAGATTTATGAAACCCTTTAGACTGGGATGTATTCTATGAACATATTCTCCTACATTCTGTCTAGAAGTTAAAACACTTAGTTCAACGTCAGGGTGAACTACTAATAGCCGAAGGAGTTCACCACCAACATATCCTGAAGCGCCAATTACTCCCACTTTCATACCAATTCCTTCCTTTACCGAAATTTCTACTATGACATCTTATGAATTTTGTTATCTAGGATATGACACCCAACTCTCCAATTCATACAAGAAGCTGTGTCTAGATTAGAATTCAAATCTATTTCGTAGACCTCTTTAGGAGATAGTCAGTCATAGCTCCGGCAATGTCAGATTTACATACAGCTGAAGCCCCTCTAAATTCTACAGTATTGTTTACTTCATGCACTAAATATCCTCTTTCCTTGTCTTCCATGAGATCAACACCTAAAATACCACCACCGATGGCATTTGACGCTTTTAATACAATTTCTTGTAATTCTGAAGTCAAAGGAGCTTCTTCTGTTCTACCGCCAACCGCTACATTAGTTCTCCACTCATTTTCTGAAGAATATCTATAGACGGATGCAGCAATTTCATTTCCTATTACAATGCATCTAATATCTCGTGAAGGACGATCTATTAATTCCTGAAAATAATAAATTCTAGAAAATGAATTATCATTATCTTGTCTTGTATCCAACAACATTTCAGCCATGGATTGATCTTTAATTTGGTAAACACCGCGGCCCCAGGAACCAATAATCGGTTTAACTACAAGTGGATATCCTAAATTTTTCATACACTCTCTTGCTGATTCAGTGCTAAAGGCAAAAGTAGTCCTAGGTGTCGGTACACCGTTCTTTTTTAAAACCATAGAGGTGATTAGTTTATTTCCACAGATTTCGCTTACATTAAATGAGTTTACAATAGGTAATCCCATTTGTTCTATACAATAAGTTAAGTGTAACCCTCTGGTATAACTAATCACACGCTGTAATATTATGTCACCAAATAAAGGATCCAGTTTACCTGACTCAGTATCAAATGTTATTGATTTCCCATCAACTAGAGTAGCGTCAAGCCCTTTTTCCTTGATCTTACTGTAAATTTTTTTTTCTTCAAATCTCAGTTTATCATATAATATGCATATTCTGATCAACTATTGTCCCCAGTCTTCTCCGACTGATTCTGCTTCCCTCATCTCGACAGTATCCTGACTTTTTGATACGATTTCAAAATCGGTGCCGCAATCTGGACAAGATATAATTTCTCCAACCATGGAGTCCTGCGGTATAGTAAGTTCAGCCCCACAGTCCTTACACTCTTTTTTCATTTCTCTTTTTCTCCTTTACTCTTTGTAGGTGAATTCTTTGATAATCTATTAGCAATAACTGTTTCCATCCCCCATAACTCTATAAAACCTTTTGCAAGGTTTTGATCAAATATAGAGTCTGAATCATAAGTTGCCAGGGTGTGTCTATATAGTGAATTTTTAGATTTTCTTCCAGCTACTTTTAGGGAGCCATTTTGCAATTTCATTTTAACTTTACCTGTAACTCTATTTTGAGTTGCATCTATAAACCTATCCAAGTCCTCTCTAAGAGGATCGAACCATAATCCAGAATAGACCATCCAACTCCACTGATCATCCACGATTTGTTTAAACCGTAATTCATGTTTGGTTAGAACTAGTTGTTCCAAATCTTTGTGTGCTACTATAATAGTATGTGCTGCTGGAGCTTCGTATATCTCCCTAGTCTTTATCCCAACAACTCTATCTTCTATATGGTCTACCACACCAATTCCGTGTTTGCCCGCCTTGATATTCAGATATGTAATTACTTCCATTAGACTCATTTTTCGATTGTCAACTCCTATGGGAATTCCATTCTCAAATTCTAGCTCCAAATACTCAGCAGGAATATTCTTATTTTTGACCAACATAAAAATTTCTTCAGGTGGTTCTACCCAAGGGTCTTCTAGAATTCCTGCTTCTATAGCTCTTCCCCACAGATTCGCGTCAGTACTATACTTTTTAATCTCTTCATTTAGCGGAACATTATTTTTTTTTGCGTATTTCATTTCGAGATCCCGTGTAAGATTCAATTCCCTTATCGGAGCGATAATCTTGATACCTGGATCTATGGATGACATTGCAATATCAAACCTAACTTGATCATTTCCTTTGCCTGTGCATCCATGGGCTACTGCAATTGCATTCTCTTGTGTGGCTACCTTCATTATTTTATCTGCAATTAAAGGACGTGCTAATGCAGTTGCAAGAGGGTACTTTCCCTGGTAAAGACCATTTGCCTTTATTGATCTATGGACATATCTTTCTACGAATTCTTTTTTTGCATCAATATTAATATGCCTTATAGCCCCAAGATTTTTTGACTTTTTTCTAATTTCATCAAAATCGTCCTCTTGCCCACAGTCAATGGTGGTGGTTATGACGTCCATGTTATGTTCGTTTTGAAGATATTTTACACAAACTGATGTATCCAATCCACCAGAGAAAGCTAAAACAACTTTTTTGTTGGACATTACTAATGCAACCGATATAAGAATAGACTTATATTTTTTGGTTAATGTTGAAAGGGGCATTCAAGAAATGAAAACTATTAAAACATACTTGATCAATATCACTATATGCATTATGGGTATGATTTTGAAGAGGTAAAACAAAAGGTATTTTCTGCCTTATCTCAAAATTACGCCGGTCTGTCTGGAATTGAACTAGCATCTAAGATCAGAATAAACCGAATGACCCTAACAAAATATTTGAATCTAATGCTTACACAAGGCTTAATTAGAAAAAAAAAATTGGAACAGTAAATGTATGGCATCTGGATAAGGACGCTCCACACATTGAATTTCCACTAAATATTCACAATTTACAACAAAAATTTTTAGATTGTCTGGTACAAGGAAATGAATCACAAGCAATAAACATAATTTCAAATTTATTATTTTCAACGATCTCAAAAGAGAGAATTCTATTTGATATTATATTACCAACTTTAAATATATTAAATGATATGTATGACAGAGGTAAAATAAGTGAAAGTGAGAAATTATTAATTTCTACTACTGCTCTAGACCTTGCATTGATGACAAAATTCGTTTCTACAATTGATACCCCAAAATTAAAAGCCTATTCAATAATCGTTTCTGGATCAGAAGAGGCTACTTACCAAGCAAAGATCGCTTCCGTAATATTACATTTGATGGGGTGGAACTCATTGTATTTGGGAAATGTTGAAAATAAAATAGATCCATTTTTTGATATTGACATTCAGAGGCTTATTACTAAGAAATTAAAAAATGTGAATGGACTATCTGCAATCATGATATTCTCTTTTAATGCAAATACCATGAAATTCCTGTCCAATACAATAAAAACATTAGAGAAGAAAATTGAAAATGATTTAAGAATAGCCATATATACGAACAATGATCTGTTGCAGGTATCACAGCAACTGGATGTTGATTATACTACGACTGAATTGACATCACTCATTGAATGGGCAAAAGAGGAATATCACAACTCCTTAACTTAATTTAATACCGATGAACCTTTGATGATTTATTTGATTCATGGGTAAGGATATGGAATCTATTATCAAGTATCAAGTTTAGTTTTTTGATATGGCATTTTCCGAGAAACTTTTTGTAAATACCTGGATTCATTTTGTTTTCGGGATGGGCCGAAAGGGATTTGAACCCTCGGCCTTTCGATTATCAGTCGAACGCTCCGCCAAGCTGAGCTATCGGCCCATAAAACGAAATAATTAGAGGATATTTATTCGTGTGGATAACATAATAACGGATAAAAATGCATTTAAGTCATGCTAGGAACTAACTTGTTAATTGGTGCTTCAGATCAATAGAGTTGCTATTATTACAAAAATCAAAAATACATTAGCAAAGGATGCTGCACGAAATATCGCAAAATCATTGGACGAAAAAAAGATCAAAGTATTCTCATTAGAACCTTTAGATGTGAATAATACTTATCAGGTTGAACCTGCAGAACTTATGAATACTGATCTTGATCTAGTTATTGCAATAGGTGGAGATGGTACTACTCTTCGTGCGTTTAGAATGATAAGAAAGAGCACCCCAGTTTTTAGCCTAAACATTGGAGGAACCAGAGGGATCTTGGCAGAAGCAAATACAAAACCCATTGAACAGCAGCTGCATGATATTTTCAATGAAAATTATTTTTATGATAAAAGGCTAAGAATACAGGCACATGTTGATGGTAAAATGATCGGTGCTGCCCTAAATGATGTAGTTATAACAAGAACAAATTTGACCAAGACTCCTACAATTACTATTAACGTATTTGATTATCCAGTATCACAAAAAATGGACGGAGTAATAATCTCTACGCCAACAGGGTCAACCGGGCATGCTCTTTCTTTGGGTGGACCTATAGTTCATGAAAATATGAATTGTGTTATGATATTACCTATTGCTCCGGTTAATAAAACACCTGCATTAATTCTTGAGCTTGAGGATGTTGTTATCAGCTCAACTGATGATTCCAAAATAATTATTGATGGCCAACAAGTATTTGATTCCAGATCAGAAAATAAAATCACAATTTCTAAATATCCATATGACGGAGTATTCCTACGCATTGGTAAAAGGGGAGTAAGACAGATTGAAAAACTTGGATTCTAGGGCAGAATCGAAATTTGCGTTGGACGCAACAGCATTTTATCAAGGATTTCATTTGCATTCTAGCTGTACTTGTATTACTACAGGATTGGTATTTGAAGAGATATCCCACATTCAAAACAAACTTTCAAGTTTGGAGAGTCTGGTATTAAGCAAGAGAATCATGATATTTGAGCCCACCAATAATATAGTAAAATTGGTTAAAACTGTGGCAAAACAAACAGGCGAGACACGACTTAGTGACGCTGATATTTCAATTCTTGCCCTCGCGAAGGATTACAATGTAACGCTAGTCACCGATGACTTCGCACTCTGCAATCTAGCAAAAACTATGTCGATAGGATTACTTAACTTGGGAACAAAAGGCATTAGAGAGACAAGAAAATGGACCAAGTTTTGTAGTAGTTGTGGCAGGGGATATTCTTCAGCAAAATCGGTTTGTTCGATTTGTGGTAACAAATTGCGTGTCCGGTATAAAAAACTTATAGATACAAAGATTAGCAGAAATCAAATTTAATCGATGAATACTACATCTGGTAATGTTTAATTTACATGAATCATGCTTGGATACAAGAGTTTTATATATATGGTATTCTCTTTCATTTCCCTTTGGTCATAAATGATTTTTGCATCTTTTCCAATCTTCTTAATATAAGCAATAATAATTAACGCCCAAGGTACAGGTGACTTTTCTTTTGAATCAAAATGAAGCTGTAACATGTCGTTTTGACTCTCGTATGTTATATAACCTGAATAGCTGATTCTTAGAGCATAATCTATGATACTTACAATTTCTTCAATACTTTTGCAATTTATCTCGTTACCATATTTTTCAATCTCATTGATTAGGTATGTATAGTTATCATCGTGCTTGATTGATAGCTCAAGTAAAATCTGTGAAAGTTCGTTTTCTACCATTTTGGATAAGGTTAATGCTTCTTTTGGAATTTTATTGGCCAACATTACGGGATTTATTCTTAGAGCTTTTTTCCATTTTTCATCAAAGAATTTGATATATGAAAGACCGAAAGGATCTCCTGTCAATATCAACGAGGCTTTTCCATTAGTACTATCAATAAAAACAATTTTTTTGAAATCGAATATTAATATATTCCCAGAAACATTATCCGACTTAATTTCTACTCCGTTTGGGAACGTTACGGCACTATCCTTGTAAAGAGATTCAATTTCGAGCAGCATATTGATTTTTACTCCTTTCCTGGCGGTCTCTGATAAGTAAGTTTTACATTGAAAAACTACATTTTGTCCCCATGAATCTAAAATCAAATCTATGTTTGATTTGGCTGATGAAATCAATTCTTCAATTTTTTGTACTACTACGTTAGGTTCTAGAATCAAGTATTTTTTTTCTTCATATGATTTTTTGCCATCTTCTCCCAATTTCTTTAGACTATTTGAAATACTACGCATGCTCGCCAATCTCCTTTCTTCCAATGTAATAATTTCTCCAAAGGCCTCGTTAGGCGGTGTAGCAGTTGCTATCATTGGTTTTTGACTTGAAATTGTAGAGAGTTTTTTTCTTTCCAATTTTTTTAGAGTTGTGTAAATCTTTGTTCTAGGAACATTTGAATAGTAAGCTATCTCACTGGCTCCTAAAGTTCCTCTTGAAACTAATGTTATGTATGCCATCGATTCATATTTTGATAATCCAAATTCTTCTAGATTTGCTACAAGATTAATATAATTTGGTATATCATTAGGACGTTTAATCATGTGCCCTTTTTTTTATATTTAGACGTAAATCAAGATGTCAATTTGATTGGACAAAACAAAAAAAAATGTAAAGCTGGAAATGCATCATGTTATAAAGTAGATGACTTTCCTAGGGCTTTCTCATTAATCGATAACTGGCTCCAATTTCAAATTGATGAATTTATTATTCAAAATAAGATTGTACTAATGACAAAGTAGTAATTTGAGACAGTTACGATATACTTTTTTATTTTTTTGCCTAAAAATATAACAATTTTTCCTGCACTTTGTTCAATTTATTTTGTTCCTTGCACAATATAGATTCACAATGTAGTAATTCAAAGAACTGCTCTGAATTTTAGTGAATATATGAGTTTAGCTCCACAGGAACTAGAGAATAGTGCCAGCAAGTATGCTGCTGAGGCAATTAGATTAGATTCGGAGGGTTCCAATGGGCAAGCAATAAGTGCCTATCAGAGAGCCGTAGAAGCATTGGTGAAGTTAGTACAAATCTATCCTGATTATAAATTGAATAAAATTTACATGGAACGAGCAAGTTCTTATCAAAATAGAATCAAAGCACTACAAATGTCAAATCCATTATATGATTCTGATAATATTAAGACTCGACAATTTGATCAGAAACCAGCAAATCCACCTAATTCAATACTAAACAACATGCAGTCAGCAAAGGGAAAGAATGAGCCAAATGGAGGGTATAATTTGGACTTTGAAGAATTACTGATGACCGATAAACCAAAGGTATCTTGGAATGAAGTAATTGGCTTGGAAGATGCAAAGAGGGCCATGAGAGAATCAATAGTTTATCCAACTATCAGGCCTGATTTACTGCCATTAGGCTGGGCGAGAGGGATTTTATTATTTGGACCGCCGGGTTGTGGGAAAACTTTACTCGCAGCAGCAGCAGCGGCGGAAATTGATGGTTATTTCATAAATGTCGATGCCGCTTCAATGATGAGTAAATGGCTCGGTGAGGCAGAAAAAAATGTTTCAAAATTATTTTCTATGGCTCGTAAGTTACATGATAATGAAGGTGTTCCTGTTCTTATTTTTGTAGATGAGATTGATTCACTCTTGGGTAATAGAAACAGCGAAGTTGGAGGTGAAGTTAGAGTCAAAAACCAATTCCTTACTGAAATGGACGGGATAAATGGAAAATCGCGAGAGTCAAAGTTGTATGTCATTGGTGCAACAAACAAACCATGGAGTTTGGAAGCAGGTTTTCTTAGGAGGTTTCAAAAAAGGATCTATGTCTCACTTCCAAACAGAGCTTCTAGATCTCACTTATTTGGTCAGTACACAAAGAGATTACAAATGGAATCTTCATTGAAAATTGAGGATCTTGCAAAATTAACAGACGGCTATAGCGGGAGCGATGTTAAGGATATATGCCAATCTGTTCAATTGCGTGTTGTAGATGAGTTATTCCAGAGTGGGAAGGGGTTAGACAGTGACGCAAATACTAGAACTATAACAGAATCTGATTTTAAAGAAATTCTAAAAATGAGAAAACCAAGTGTAAGTATGTACATGATAAGGGCATACTTGAGATGGAGCGAGCAGTTTAAAGCACTTTAAATTTCCTTTTGTTTTTTATAGCTGGATATGGCATCTGATATTTTCTCTATGGCCGATTGCTTTCCTTCCCATCCTAAAATTTTTACAAATTTGCCCTTCTCCAATTCTTTGTAGTGTTCAAAGAAGTGCTTTATTTGGTCCTTCAAAGGCTGTGACACATCTTTGATATCACTAACGGTAGAAAAACTAGGATCTATTTTTGATGTCGGTATAGCTACTATTTTTGAATCATGACCTTCCTCATCCTCAGTCTGTAATACGCCTATGGGTATTACTTTTATTAGAGATAACGGTGCAAATGGCGTTTCACCGAGAACTAGTACATCAATGGGATCTCCATCTTTCTCTAGTGTATTCAGTATAAATCCGTAATTACATGGATAATACATTGCAGTAAACAACTTCCTGTCTACTACGATGAACCCACTTTCCTTATCGTATTCATATTTTATATTACTGCCTTTGGGTATTTCCACCATCACGATACACTGATCGGGCGTCTGCTTAATAGAAGCGATTTTTTGATTTGTTACCATGTTATTTTCTTATTGAGCGCTATTTATATTCGAAAAGGTTCAGAATAGCACAATTGAATTTACCTATTAGAATTACTCATGTTTTTCAATTGTGAACTATTCGTAGATATTTGATAAAATTATAAAAGAGTGAAAAGAACTGACGTTGCCATTAATGAAGTTAGTAGCCAAATATGATCCAAAGGAAATTGAATTTCAGGTCAATTCATACCTTAATCATATTGATCAGAAATCATTAATCGATAAAGAGCTATTACCATTCAATAAAATACTTGGTTATGTTGAGGGGCCACCTACGCTTAACGGTGAACCACATGTAGGTCATCTTAGAGGGCGTATCATCAAGGATTTATGGTTCAGATACAAAACTCTGCAGAAATATAAGGTCGTATTCCGTGCGGGTTGGGACACACAAGGTTTACCTGTTGAATTACAGGCAGAAAAAAATCTGGGATTAACCGGAAGTAAAGCCGACAATATTAAAAAAGTTGGCATCACTAAGATTGTAGAAGCATGTAAAGAACTAATCAAAAACAATGCGGAAAAGTGGATCAAGGTCGATCGCCTCCTTGGAATTTCGTTTGACTATGAAAGGGCCTATTGGACTCACACTGATAACTACATAGAAAGGGAATGGCTAGTGGTAAAGAAGGCATGGAATCTGGAAATACTTAAAGAATGGTTTAGAGTAGTTGCGTATTGTCCATCATGTCAGACTTCACTGAGTAATTCAGAAGTCAATCAAGGATACAAAATCCTAGAGGATCCATCTTTTTATTACAAGATGAGACTAAGAGACGAAAACACATTCTTAATTGTATGGACCACTATGCCATTTACATTAGTTACCGATGAGTTGATCGGCGTTAACCCTAAGGCTGATTATGCTTACATCTCACTCAAAAATGAAAGGTGGATTGTGGGGTTCGATAGGTTGAACTATTTGATGAAAGAGCTCCATATTGAGAATTTTACAGTAGAGAAGGTAGTTAAAGGTGTAGAACTTGACGGGAAGAAGTACATACATCCCCTATTGGGTTTAATTCCAGGGCTCAAAGAACTAAGCGATGAGGACAAGATACATTTTGTAGTAGCAGAAAAATTCGTTGATGCGAGTACTGGAAGTGGATTAGTGCATTTGTCTCCCGCCAATGGTCAAGAGGATTTTGATATAGCTGTGAAACGCGATGTTCCGATATTCGTACCCATTAATGATAGAGTGGAATTTACTGAGAAAGCAGGTATATTTAATGGACAGTTCGTCCGGAACTCGGATATTTTGGTAGTCGAAAAAATGAAGGAAGCCGGGGCCTATTTGAAGCTAGGAAGAATCAAACATCAGTACCCAACCTGTTGGCGTTCAAATCACAAGGTTGTTTGGCTTGCGAGACGAGAATATTTTTACATGATCGACGAACTTGGAGATAAGCCGATTACTGCTGCCTCAAATGTCAATTTCTTTTTTGAATCTCCAAAAAACAGATATTTGGAAATAATAAAGGAGCAGGTACCCTGGTGTATATCAAGAGAACGAGTATGGGGAACTCCTCTTCCAATATGGACATGTAGTAAATGCGGCTTGAAAGAACCGTTGTTTTCTAGGGATGAAATAATCAAAAGGGCATCAAAGTTACCTGATGGAGAACAATTTGAATTGCATCGACCATGGATCGATAATATCGTGATTGATTGTTCAAAATGTAACAACCATATGATTCGAGAATCTTTTGTTCTTGATACTTGGCACAATAGTGGTGCTTCACCTTATGCATCTTTTTCAGATGAGGAATACGAATCCCTAATACCTGCTGCCTTTCTTACGGAAGGAATAGATCAAACAAGGGGGTGGGCATATACTTTACTTTTGGAAAATGTAATAATGAAAAATGAAGGTAAATCACCTTTTGAATCGTTTCTATTTCAAGGACATATTTTAGATGAAAAAGGAAATAAAATGAGCAAAAGCCTCGGCAATGTATTGGACGCAAATGATCTCTTGGTTAAAAATTCAGTTGACGCAATAAGATTTTATTTTATGTGGAAGTCTTCTCCCATTGATTCTTTAAACTTTAGCTTGAGTGAAATGTCATCTAGGCCATACCAGGTGCTAAGTACTCTCTATTATCTACATGTATACTTAATACAGAATAGTACCTACGATAAATTTGATACTAAACAGATAGACGTTAATGCTGTCATAAAAAGCAAATTTTTTACTCTGACTGAGGCTTGGATTTTGTCGAAATTACAATCGTTGATAACAACAGTAACATCATCACTAGATTCATGTAAATTTAACGAAGGCGCTAAAGTATTGGAAGAATTCATAATTAATAATCTCAGCCAAACTTATGTTCCTATGACTAGGGATGATATATGGGATGACAATATGGAAACTCTAGAACGGAGACACGTGATATATGCAGTACTTGGGTATACTTTATCACAAATTGACATCGTTCTTCATTCATATTGTCCTTTCATCACAAATAATTTGTATTTGCTCTGTTTCAAGAACAAAGATTTCGTTTTACTTGAATCTTGGCCAAACTTTAACCCTAAATTGATAAATAATAAAATTGAAGAAGCTGTTGACAAGTCAAAAGAAATTATTTCTTTAGTTAACGCAGGCAGAATGAAGGCGAAACTTAAAAGAAGATGGCCTGTTAATAAGGTTGTTATTTGCACCCAAGATAAAGCTTTTCTAGAATCAAATGAGTTATCAGAATTATTAAAGAAACAACTCAATACAATATATATCGACATCAAGACAATAAATTTAGGTAATTTTTTTGAAAAGGTTAATTCATTATTTAAGGAGAATCTTGTTACCGTAAATGCAAAGCCTAGAATAAATAAAATTGCTCCTCGATTAAAGAACGATCTAAAAGATGCCCTTCAAGCATTTGGGGAAATTGACTATGCTGATTTGTTTGCGCAAATAATGTCAGAAAGAAATTTCATTTTAAAATTTTCATCTGGTGAAATTGAACTGTCAAAAGATGATATTGAATTTAACTATGATGGAAAAACACCATACATGATGGTGGAATCAGAGCAGAAGGATATCGCTGTGTTTATTGATACTACTAGAAATAGCACATTGATATCAATGGGTCTTGTGAAGGATATTGCGAGGAATATACAACAATTGAGAAAGGAAAGGGGCTTTGTCCCCACAGACATACTGGCCTTTGCGCATATATCAAAATTAGATCCAGACGACTCATTATCACTTGAAAATTATAAAAACGAATTGGCGTACTACGTCAGAGTAAAAAAGGTAATAATAACCCCTGACAAATTAGAGGACATCGAATATAAAGAAGTTGAAATAGGTGGAAAGAAAATCCTTATCTCCGTGCAGTAGCTAAACTGTTCCTAAGACTAGATATCTAATTAATAATATTTTGTAGAATAACCAAATTTTCCATATTGTTATATCATCTAATTGAATTAACTTACGACATAACTTTAATTTAATTTGTAGATCTTCAGATTAATGTGCTAATTATAGAACCATGAATTAGTAATCCATATTCTGGTTCATACCAAAACTGCTAGCATTTCCAATATTATTAAATGCAATTGAGTTTCGGATGAGTTGATAACTGCTATCATGACAATTACAGGAACAAAAATTTTTTAAATTTTTTTCATCCATTATCAATCCTTTGCAATCGCCATGATTATTGCAAATACACATTGAAGATTTTGGCAATAATTGTAAATTAAAGGGACTGTTGTATATTTTTTACTAGAAATAATATGACAATAATTAAATTATACTTTTCCATTGTTTTTTTGTGGAAGTTTACTCGGAAGAACGCCCATGGGGATCATTTGAAAAATTCAATGAGAATGAACGATGCACCGTAAAACTACTTTACATAAAGCCAGGTTCTAGATTGAGTCTTCAATATCACAACAAGCGAAGGGAATTTTGGAAAATAGTTAAGGGTTCTGCTACGGTAGAAGTGCAAAACGAACAATCTTCCCTGAATGAAGGGGACAGTATCATAATTCCATCGGGTGCGAAGCATAGAATTCAAGCGATCGATTCTGTTTGTATTGTTTTAGAAATTTCTTATGGTAGCTTTGATGAAAACGATATTGTAAGAATTGAAGATGATTATGACAGGGCATAGAATTTATAGAATTTGCAAATTGAATCGCCAGAACATTTTGTATAGTACCTCGACTAGTAACTAATGAATCTGTATTGGACCAACAGAATCGTATTGTATTTAACGAAATACAAATAAAGCCCTATTATCGCTTTTAATCTAATGAGCGCAAGTAAAAAACCTCACATGAATCTTGTCGTTGTGGGTCATGTGGATAATGGTAAATCAACTATTGTTGGTCATTTATTAGTAGATATGGGTGTGATCGATCAAAGAACCATTGATTCTTTTGCTAAGGAATCTGAAGAAACTGGAAAAGGTGATACTTTCAAGTACGCATGGGTATTAGATAGCATTAAAGATGAAAGAGAAAGAGGAATTACAATAGATTTAGCTTTTCAAAAATTTGAAACCTCTAAATATTTTTACACTTTAATTGATGCTCCCGGTCATAGAGACTTTATCAAAAATATGATAACTGGGGCATCGGAAGCAGATGTTGCAATTCTTGTGGTATCCGTAAAACCAGGAGAGACCGAGGCAGCTACTGATCCTGGAGGACAGGCAAGAGAGCATGCATTTTTGTCAAGGACGCTCGGTGTAGGGCAAATCGTAGTTGCATTGAATAAAATGGATGATTCGGGATATTCAGAAGCGCGTTACAATGAAGTTAAAGAAACTGTAGAAAAAATGTTAAAGTTAGTAGGCTATAATGTTTCAAAAATAAGCTTTATACCTGTTTCAGGTTGGAAAGGCGATAATTTAGTCAAGAAATCTGAAAACATGCCTTGGTACAAAGGACCCACTTTAAATGAGACTCTCGATCTTTTCGAACCCCCAGAAAAACCTATAGGGAAACCACTTAGGATACCAATCCAAGATGTTTACTCAATAACAGGTGTTGGGACAGTACCAGTTGGCAGGATCGAAACAGGAGTTCTAAAGGCAAATGATAAAGTCATTGTAATGCCATCTGGAGTGACTGGAGAAGTCAAATCAATAGAAACACATCATACTCAGATGGATTCCGCAGAATCTGGTGATAATATTGGATTTAATTTGAGAGGTGTAGATAAAAAGTCAATTAAGCGTGGAGATGTAATCGGGCCCGTAGATAGTCCACCCACTGCTGCAAGAGAATTAGAGGCACAAATTATAATTATACATCATCCTACCGCAATGGCTCCGGGGTATACTCCCGTACTTCATGCCCATACCGCACAGGTGGCTGCTACCTTATCTGAATTTGTAGCAAAAATTGATCCAAAAACAGGTGGAGCTGTTGAAGAAAAACCAAAATTTCTAAAAACTGGTGACGCAGCAATTGTGAGGATAAAACCTGTTAGGCCATTGGCTATAGAAACATTCAAGGAATTTCCAGAAATTGGCAGATTTGCACTGAGAGATATGGGAACAACAATAGCTGCTGGTGTCGTTAAATCTATAGTAGAAAAATACGACCCAAGCACCAAGAAGTGAGTCCAATTAATGACTCAGGAAGCGCGCATTAAATTAACTAGTACTAATCTTGTTATGCTCGAAAATGTATGTCACGAGATAAAGGGTATTGGCGAAAAAAATGGGATTAAATTTAAAGGGCCACACCCACTTCCCACTAAAAAAATGAAAGTTGTTACTAGAAAATCACCTTGTGGACAAGGCACTAACACGTGGGATAAATATGAACTAAGAATTCATAGAAGGGTAATTGATTTAGGAGCAGATGATAGATCAATCAGACAGTTGATGAGACTTAAAATTCCTGACGACGTATACATTGAGGTTTCTCTGACCTAACAATAACTGTATTTTTGCTTAATCATTCACTGAGATTCTTTTTCAATCTACTGTAGGATTTTGGTGGAACTTCTAAATCTTCAAAGGAATCCGGATTAATAATTTTGGCAAGTATCTCAATACCCATAATAATCCTTGGACTAGGCCTACTAAAATATGAGAGAGCATCAACCGCAAAGACCATATCATTTTGAACAGCTCTAAGTGAATTCCATTGATTATTTTTTTCTAAAGAATTGTATTCTTGCAATACCTTATGAAGATCGAATCCACAAGGAGAAAGAATCAGAATATCAGGATCGAATTGAGCTATTTGGTTCAAGTCTATTTTACGAGACCTCTCGCCAATCATGCTGATTCCATTAAATCCTCCAGCAATTCCAACCATTTGAGGAACCCAGTGTCCACAAATGTAGAATGGATCGAACCATTCCAAACAAATCACCTTTGGTCTATTATTCTTGTTAGTAGTAGTGATCTTTTCGATTTTTTTCGTCAATGAAACTTTAATCTGCGAGCCATCTGTCTCCTTCCCAACGGTTTTAGCAATATCCAAAATATTTTGCAATATATCATCTACATTATGCGGATCCAAAACAAGACTGTGAGGTTTATTGTCCAAGTATTGAATCGCATCGTATGTTTGTTTTTCATGAGGTGAGCATACATCGCACAATCCCTGAGAGATAATAAGATCCGGCTGTATTTTTTTAAGCAGATCATAATTTATTATAAAAAAATCATTTTGCAATCGGGAAAGTTCTTGTATTTTTTGTTCGATTTGAAGACTTGTCATTGATTCTGAATCGAAGACAGACCTTATGACCTGAGGTTTGTTCATTGCTTCGGCAGGATAATTACACTGATTGGTGACTCCAAATAATAAATCCTGAGATCCCAACAAGTATATAATTTCTGTTGCACTTGGGAGAAATGAAATAATCCGATTAAACATCAGAAATTGTGAATTAACTAATTATATTAAACTGCTGGCTCGAGTTGAAAATAGTATTCTAAAACAAATAAGCATGAAATAAAAAAAGGATTTATGAAATAAAAAAAGTAACAAGTTAGGATGATTTACTAGATGCATTAAGATTATCATTAAGCATTTGAGTTTATATGATCAGGGTTTATGAGTTCAGCCCTTACCCTTTGCTATAGTCTAGATCAAAAGCAGACTAAACTATAGGATTCGAAGGATTTTGCCCTGAGTCAACAAAGACAAATTTAATATCACATTTTCATTTTAAGGAATTAACTAACTCGACTCAAAATTAAAATGCTAGGTGGCTTCCGATTAATTTTATTATGCTTTTAAATCTATTTAAATCACCATATCACATAGAACCTTCAAATTGAATAGAATAACAAAGTTATCATTACCTCTGTCCTTGTTGATTGTTTCCAGTTTGGCTGTTTTGCCCTATTTTGCCATAGATTTACTAGCACAAACTCATAAGCCAATCGTTACCGAACGCATTACTCTGCCTTTGAACGTATCCAATGCGATTTACAGCGCTAATAAGACCATGGACTTGGGATCAAAAAATATATCGTCAACTCCTTACCCAGTGACAGAGGAACGTGCCTTTGACCAAGGATTCCTAAAAGGCGTAGGACTTATTACTAACAATCAGACTTACAGAAGTACTCACTTAACTGATAATTTAATTCAGAGTACAGGTAAAGGGACATTTGAAACTCAAGATGGACAAAGTATTGCTTGGATAACTTCTTCAATAGGAAGACTCGTTAATGATCATTGGGTTTTTGATGGAGTAATATTATTCAATAATACACACAGCAAGTCATTGTCTTTCCTAAACAATAGTATCGGTTTTCACAAGGATATTGTTGGCAATGAGCCAGATCATATCTGGATTTTGAAATAGTAAATGGATAATATCTCTACAAATTTATTCTTAAGTTAGAAAATGGCAAGAAAAACTATAGAGGTAGACTGTGACATGATTGATCAGAGTGTTGAGGAGTTATCCAAAATTATAAATCGGCTCGATGAGAATCCAAAGAAAACTAGGAAGGACCGGAATACGATTAAGAAAATTCAGAGGATTCGGGATACGATACAGGATTCGGTCCTATATGCGAAATTGAAAAAAAGCATACAGTAACGATATTTGATTTTAAAATCTAGAACACTGAGAGGAGGGACAATATTAGTGAATTAAGAATATTAGACTGGATTTTATATCAGGTTTGTAGTTACGAAATTAGATCTTAGATCCATAACATTAAAACAGCAAGTTTGACCATACTATGTTTGCAAATCCATCTCCAAAAATATATTAACTTTACTTATTATGTGATCACTTATTGCCTAATAACTAGTTCAATGATTATATTGAAATAATTAACATTAACTGATTCACCGCATTTACCACAAACTTCTTGCCTATCAATCTCTAACCATTCTCCACATTTAGAACAATGTGTCTTTTCGTAATTGTTCTTAGCCATTATTTCACGTTCTTTAACCTGTTCGTGTCAATGGTTATACCAATAGATTCTAGTTTCATAAGAACGACTTCAAGGCTTATGTCGTTGTTGTTACCATTGTTATTACTATGATTATCTTGTTTTGATCCATTCTTTTTCTTGCAATCATGTATCCTTCCATTCTGGTTATAAGGTAGCCATTTGCCTTACTTTTGGTCACTCATTCGTATCTTGGCTTTGCAAAAGATACATTCCTTAAAATATGATTGGCTCTCAGGTATACCCTGGAATCCCTAACGTACATACATTTGTGTCCCGCGGTATACTTATATACAGCAATTCGAAAATTAAAAACCCATTAAAGGTAACTGTTGAAGAGATAATTGAATAGCAGTTAATTATTTATTATATATTTCCGAATACATACTTGCATTGATGAAAACCTATTTTTTTACATTGGCAATGATATTGGGACTAGTATTTTCTTTTTTGTTTGGAAATATTTCTATATCTAAAGTCATGGCTGAATCGGGCGTTGGAAATGATGTGTTCAAGGTTGTCGTAAGTCTTTATGGAATTACAAATTCAACAAAAGACATCCTAGCAATAGTGAATGTTGCTGATTCGACAAAAATAAAGTTATACAGTCCAGAGGATCCAAAAACAGAAGGCTCTGATAAGGTCTCGTATGTATTCACATTTCCAGGAATGGCCGTAGAGGACGGAGAGCGCTACAATGTGTGCACAGTGGGAGCAGTTGATTTTAAATTAAAATGTGAACATGGAAACAACTCTCCTTTGAATAGACCTGAATTTGTAGACATAAACGTCTCTGGGAATTCCTCTAAAAAAGTGTCAGAGAATTCTGGCGAAAAAGTATCAGACAATTCTGGAAAAAAGAAAAAGTAGCGGTTACAAGAACACATTGGAAGAATATTATTTATTGTAGATTTAAGAAAAACATCTACGAAGTTATTCATCTGATGGGAGGAACTTCTAGCCTAGTCTGCATACGCCCTCCAAGCAGGCATCCAATTTCTAACTCGTTACTGTGAAACCGTTAATAATTATTTTAACTGTAGTATCCTGAGTGACAGTTCCTGAGGACATTAACAATCGGTCAACGAGATTTTTTGGTAAAAGAATACTGCTAGCAATAATAATAATACTAATTGCTGGTCTATCATTTGCTGCTTGGTGCTTTTTTATTTCTGATTCAAATAATGTTGCAAAGAATAGTGATATCTATCTACTCACAACTGTTACTCAGTAAATAGAAAGCAGATATGTCCTCCTCCGAAGTCATAATAGTCTTGCTGTTTAGATATTAAGGAAAAATTATATAATTTAGATCTAAGAGATTTATCTGCGAAATTTTCTGAAGTATTTTATAAGATGTTGACCATAATATAGCATACACTCTGGTCATGAAAAATACAGTTTCATCGTTTGTGAGCCGAGCATTATCATTGGGTTTCAAGGGGCCACCAAATATAGTAGTTCTTGTTATTGTCTTGATGACATGTTATCGTTTGATGAGGCGCAAATTCTGGAAATCGAAGTAAAGCCTATAGTTTGCGTTTGGGACATTACTATGATCCTAAAACACAATACACACACTATAACCTTATTTTATCTGCTCCACTTTAGGCGATGGTACGTCTGAGTCGCTATGCAATCCCTTATACAAGCCGGCTGCTATTATTCCTCCAAGTATGGGAGCTACCCAGTAAATCCATTGATAGTCAAAGTTCCAAACAATTAGCGCAGGGGCAAATGCACGTGCTGGGTTTATAGCTCCGCCACTTATAGGCCCTGCCAACATGAAACTAAATCCAAGAGTAAACCCTATTGCCACTCCAGCTAAAGGTGCTATCTTAAAATCTTTAGATCTAGTTGTTGCTAATACAACATATACAAGAGCAAATGCTATGACAGTTTCCAAAATTAATGCTCTGATGGAATTTCCATCTTTAGGAAGTACAACACTAGCAGCCATTTCGCTTCCAAACATTGAATATACTACAGCGGCACCGATAACAGCCCCCAATACTTGGCACGCAATAGTCAGTGCCGCTACTTTTCCACGCATTTTTCTTGATACTAGAAATGCTATTGTAACAGCCGGATTAAGCTGAGCTCCAGAGCGAGCGTTAATAGCATATACTAATGCAGTTAAAACGAAAGCATGAACTAATCCTAATACAGCCATTGCGAGCTGTCCGAGGCCTACTATTCCAACTAGTTTGTTGGACCCAGAATATACAGTAGCTGTTGAACAAATAGCGAAAACGAAAATGAATGTCCCAACAATTTCAAATAGATATCTACTTTTTGATCCAGCGGCCAATCTCTACATTCCTTATAAAATATTACGGTCATAAAGGGGATACTCAGATTGTACTAATTAAAGACGTTAATGCTACTGATATGAAAAGCAGTGAATGACTCAGTCATAATGTTGTGGGCACTATGTACTGTAGACCTCCCTCTAATTCAAGTAATCCTTATATCGATTATATGTGAACGTTATAAGCAATTAATGAGAATCGCCATGGTAAACAATCCCACTAGCATTCGGGACACTTTATAAGAATCGAGCAATGACCATTTTCTATAATGGCAGACGAGAGGTTATTTTTGTTTGTTTATGCATTAGGTATTCTGTGAAATGGTAATATCTGTGCTATAGATCTGCCTAGTTTGAAGGTATCATTCATTTCTTATTCTCCTGTCTCTCCAGTCTTCTCACTCTGCGATCGAGATCTGTAAGATGACATCCAAAGCATTTGAACTCCTCTGTTTCGGTGTTGAGATTGTATAGTTCTTTTACTTCCGAATTGCATACAGGACATTTCATTTCTTATTCTCAAATATTGAAACTCGAAGCATAAAATTCTTCGTCTGGGACAGTCAAAGCATAATGTCATATGACTAAATGTTTGATTTCAGCCTAGAGATTATATTTATTCTTATTCATTTTATTTTATTTTATTTATCTAATTCCTAGCCGCCTACTCCTAGCACATTGGACACAATAATCCTGAATTTCATCTTCTCTTATTAGTCGATAACTGATCATCAAATAACTTTCATTAATTTGGAATAAGAAAGAAAAAAAGCGTTTACTTCGATCAAGACAAGATAGATAGAAGATGAACAATTCCGGCAAATATATCTAATTCCATAAGATCAAAACTGGGTTAATGGCTAGTACTAGCAGAAAAGGAGAAAACAAACAGATTCATCTTAATTACAATAATTCTCTGTCAGTAATAAAGTCTTGTTAGTATACTGTTCTTTCATCAGATCGCCATACATTATAGGATGGCAATTATCATCAGATAAAGCAAATATATAGACTAGCATCGGAACTGCTATCAATATCAATATCACGGCTATTAATAACGTAATATTCATTTTACTTACCTTCTCGTGGTACATAGCTAATTGCGTACAATGCTTTCCTTGAAAATTAACAATGTCAAAAGTAGTTAACCTCTTACCACTACGAAGGCACGCTATGAAAGGAGTGTTAGTATTGCATAGTTCAATTCTCAATCTAAGTCATCCCATTCTCTTGGATATTTTTTTTCATGAATATTCTCACAGCAATCGATACAACCAGTGATGGACAGTTTTAGGGTCATGATCGCATTGCTGTTCCAATGCTAGTTCAGCTTCATAAGAGTCACAGACGAATGTAGAATCAGATACTTGCATTTTATTTACTTCAGATTCCTTATGTCCTGTTTGTCGTGGCGATGATGTTGAATTGATACCCTTAAACTTGGATGAAAATATGAATACCACTTAGATCCAAATAAGTTTGTTGAAATTTAATTTTGGACAGGGTTTTAACTTTTTTATAATATATTGACTATACCAATGCAAGTGTCGAGGCAAATGCCAAGAGCACGCGCGTGGCTGGTGGGCCTTTTCAGAATTGGCCCATCAGTTCTTGTCTTTATGTTTTTCTTACTAATCTGCTTTTTTATCTAGTTCATTTTCCATCATAGAAGTCCACAGTTATTTGACGCGAATCCAGAAATTTCATGTATTAATATTTTAATAATCGAAAACCAAGTAACTTCTGTGGGTATATGAGTAAATTCACAATGACTAATGGAATGGATCAAAATGAGATTGATAGGCGTACCAAAAACCTTTTAGATCTTTTTAAGCGAAATTTTATAGAGAGTAAAAGCGATGATTTTGTTTCAGACGCACTGGCAAACATGATTGTGTGTAATTCAGTTTATGCAAAGATCTTTGAAGGGTATCTAGTACTAGCGGAGAAAAGAAATATTCCACAGGAAATGACTGATGGCTTTTTTAAATGGGTTTCTGATCAATTGGATGAACTTAAAATAAAGCTGAGTGAAAAATACCAAAAAATCGATATGAGATAGCATTACCTTGTGAATTTTATTATTTTTTAACCAATTTATTGCAGTTTATCACATTGCGGGTTATACACCAAAGTTCAACTTTATTTTGGGATTTATCTCAAGATTCTATATTCCTTTTAAACTAGATTATTCACAGACCAAATCAATAGAAAAGTCTATATGATTACTTTTGTCGATTTTTTATATGAAAAGTCAATTAATTATAATTCTAATGGCCATCATTTTCATGTCATCATTTGTAATGCTGCATGAGGGAAAATTGGAAATTTTCGCACAAAAAGAAAATGAAAGTAAATCCACGGCTGATTCGAGTAGTAAGATCTTCAAAGACGTACAAGGATCCGTAGTACAAATTACTCGAGAAATTAAGGAAGCTCCTACAGGTGCTCCCGGGGACAAAAATGTAACAAGTCTAGGATCAGGATTTGTGTTCGATAAGGAAGGGAGAATAATTACTAATCATCACGTAGTAGATGATTCTAAGAATGTAGATGTCACTTTCATAGATGGTAATAGATATGTAGCATCTGTCTTAGGGAGTGATCCATTCAATGATGTCGCAGTTATAAAAATTAAACAAAATATATCAGGACTACGTCCATTACCTTTAGGAAATTCCTCTGCTGTAGAAGTAGGCGATCAAGTTATTGCGATAGGAAACCCATATGGTTTGGCAGGTTCAATGTCTCTTGGTATTGTCAGTCAAAAGGGACGCCTGATTTCAAATGAAGGATCACAATTTAGTATTCCAAGTGTGATCCAGACTGATGCATTGATCAACCCCGGGAACTCAGGAGGGCCTTTGCTCAATATGAACGAAGAAGTAATTGGAATGAATACCGCAGGTGTATTGTCAGATTCCGGAGCATTTTCTGGGATAGGTTTGGCGGTTCCCTCTAACACTATTTCTAAAATAGTACCCACTCTTATCAGTAAAGGAAATTATACACATCCATGGCTAGGAATTTCTGCAACCACTCTAACATCAAAATTAACAGAAAATTTTAAAAATTTAAGCAGAGATTTTAAAGGAGTATATGTTGATTCAATTACAAAGGATGGACCATCCGATAACGCAGGTCTTCGTGGCAGTACCACTGATCAGTATGGCGATAAACATGGTAATGATATAATTACTGCGGTTGATAATCATAATGTTACCTATATGGAGGATTTAGTATCCTATATAGATGAAAATAAACGACCAGGGGATAAACTAGATCTTACTGTTTTTAGAAATCATTCCTATTCGGATATTAACGTCGTGTTAGGAGATCGTAATAATAGTACCAAATCCGAAGAAGCAAAAGATCCATATGGCTGACGCTTCTGAACAATCATCCATAAAATGAAATTGACTCTAGTAGATTTAAAGCAGGTGATAATTGTCTGATTTATTCATGGGACCATAAAAAATTGCAATCCTATACTTACAATATACATCCCTAAAAGTATCAACCCCGTCCTTATTCCAATTTCTTTTCTGAATAATAAACCAACCGCAATTAATGTGACTACTGTTGTCAGTACAATTTGGAATGATAAAATTGGGCTTCGGCCTATAGTTACTCCTAAACCACTGTGATAAACGGCACCAAATACTGCAAACGCAAGTAAGAGAGTATTATTTAATATCTTCGATCCCAATACATTGGCAATAGCAATTGACGTTCCTTGGGCACCCTTCCTGGCAAGCAGCATCAATGAAATTTTCTCTGGCATCTCACCTGCAATCGGGCTTATTACTACTGAAAGTATTATTGCTGAAACACCTATCTCAATGGACACCTGTTCCAAGGACTTTATGAAAGGTTCGGCACCGATAAAAATACCAATTGTTCCTATAATGAAGATTATTCCTGCTTTTATTAGCTGCTTTTGATTTCCAGGATGCCCACTTTCATCTGAAACTTTACTGTGCTCTTCGATAAGTTTTTCCTTGTCTCTCTGTTTTTCTATTTTCATTTCATAAAATGCTACAAATATGTACGCTAAGAATAAACCGCTAAATATTATTCCATCAATAAAGACATATCCGTCAATAAACAAAACTGCACTTATTACTGCTGTAATTATCAGAAAAATTTTGTCCAGTTTAAATGAACTTACATTTATTTTTTTAATTGGTTTTTTCGAAAGACGTGTCGTTGCAATTAGCAGCATTATTGCTAATCCCAGTGTCATCATTAGGATGTTGCTTCCTAAACCAGCTCCTAATGCAATGCCATAAGAACCAGCCGAAGCTGCATATGCGACTATGGCAATTTCAGGCAGTGTAGTTGCTACGCTAAGCAATGTTCTTCCAACAAACCTCGGACCAAATCTCGTCGCTAAATGTTCTGCACCATAGGAAAGTAACCAGCTGGAAAATGTTAATTCTCCCAGCCACATCAGCATGATTAGGACGTTATTGGCTTCCAAACAAGTTGTGACTACTAGATTTATAGAATATAAACCATAATATGACTAATAGTCAAATTAAATATACCATAATAAAAAGTCTTTATATAGTTATGGCATATTTTGACAGATAAAAAAACGAAAATACAAGTTATGATGATTTGCTAGATGGGTTAAGGATCAGTTTGAAGGGATACCAAATAAGATAATTTTCGAAAATAGAATTTCAAAAAAAGGGGATATTATGAAAAATAGGGAATTCTTTCGTTCGTCCATCGTGTTAATTGTTCAGCAGGTACAGTATTAGTAGGATTTAAATTAGTTCTCGCCATCTCCAGCATCAATATTTCCTGATCCATCTCCATCTTCCCCAGAGACTCCTTTATTATTATCTTTAGTACCAGAAGATCCTGTTATATCCTGTGTTCCAGTTGTGCTGGCCTGTGTTCCAGTTGTGCTGGCTTTAGCGTAGATGTGTCCGCTTATCTCTCCGCCCGGATGACCACTTGTCATAATGTTAACATATGTCTCATTCGCAGCCATTGCGGATTGAAGGGCAGATAGATCTTTTCCTTTCATGGAGCCTTCTAAGTCAGAAGCAGTAAAGTTTCCTTTAATTGCGACTCCATTCGATGTTTCAGTCTTCTCACCTGTTTTTAATAAATCAACTATAGGATCTCCGCTTTGTCCGATTTTTTCGATAGGATCTCCGCTTTGTCCGATTTTTCCCATGAGTATTTGAGCCCCTGAAACATCTCCTATTCCAGTTAAATTGATCTTGGATTTTATCGTGTCATCCTTTATCTTGAACGTGGCTACACCTTCCGCTGTTGAATTAATGGGTGGAACTTGGTTACCCCCATCGAGTTTTGCTCTAAATTTGTTTTGTGCGTAGACATAGTTCGAGTGTATAGTTGAGATGAGTAGCAGCGATAGGAGTGCACCAGTTATTATGACTAAATATAGTGTTTTATTGCGTTTCATGAAGACGTTGACAACTGATTACATATAAAAGTTAATTTGTTCTAAGAATAGTCAGGCTAGTAATACTCGATAAAGAACAGACTTCGAATGATGATTTGGTCGATACATTAAGGGCTATTGCTAAAATGTTTTATTTAGATTAATCTCTTAATCTGCTTGTTTTTTATTTGTAATTCTGTTCAAGTATTTCTTAGTCTTCTTGGACTTCATATCCATAGCAACAAAACAATAATCTTTATTATAACTACTATTCCAAAAATTACAAGTACTTTTTTAGTGATTATTTCTATCAATAATAAAAAAATAAGAGAGGGCAGATGAGAATATAAATAAAATCATACGTCAGCAATCAAAAATCATAAAATCAAATCAGTTGAGACGCAACAGACGAATTAAATGGATGAGTGATCATCTAGTGAGTCTTCTAGGATCATTAAGAAAGAACTACAGCGATCTACTTGACAGAGTAGATGAATATCACGAAAATAAATCACAAGAAAATGTAAGGAGATTAGCATTAAGAGCGTATTCGATAATATAGCACTAGGCTGGGAGTTCGTTATAGGATCGACAGTCGGGACATTCCAATACAATGTTCACTAGCCGAACATTTTCACCAACATTATCTATAAGAACAAGATTACAGTTCCCGCAGGAATACCGTCTTGAACCAGTGTCATGCCCCACAAATAGTGGACGTTTTCCATAGTTCTCGCCCCCTCCTATAATGGTCTTAGTGTTCCTCTCTGGTTTTGGAATAACCTTACATCTAATTTCTTCCAAATATTGAGTATTTATTCTCATCATTGTATATAAAAAAGCGTTTACAATATTACAATAGTTAGTAGTATAGACAGTAAGTAGTATTGTATTATGTTAGGTGTGTTCTATCTATGTTATGTTATGTTGTTATATTGTTGGTGATAGGTTGGTTGGTTAGTATCAATCAAATCAATCAAGAGTTGAGTTGTCGATCAAAATCTTTTTATGCATCGGGGTGGGGGATCTGCGAAAAAAAATTTTATTGAGACTAAGTTTGAGAGGTTATAGCATTCGTAAGATCCCCATTGTGAGATTCGACGGCTTCCTTCAACTTCAGAATTAATTCCCTGATGTCACGATAATGTGTGTTTTCCACAATATCCTTTACCCAATTGTCCATCTCTTGATCCGATAATAATGGTAGGTCGGTTCTAAGATAAGTCGTTGTATAATCTTCAACATCCTTGTATTTTAAGTCGATCCAGATCTAATAGCCGATATACAAATAGGTGCTACCGTTACCTATTATCATGAGGAAAGATCGGGTGAAGATAGCATCGTTTGAAGATAGATAAATGAAAATTTAGTCTAAAAGGTCATAACACATAGTGTAGATATTTCAACATATTGAATGCTCAGGATCTTGTTGGAAAGACTGAAATATGTAGTGAGTGCGGTAAACAGAAAAAGATACAAGTTGCATTAGAGCAAGGGCCGGATAAGCAAGGAGAAATGCATTCCCCTTACTTGAAATGTGAAGATTGCGCTTCACCGGACACCGAAAAAGATGAAAAAAAGTAATTAATTATTTATTTCCCTCCCTCCCCGAATAACACCTGCTAATATTAAATCCTCATAATGTTAATTCCATCTATGACTATAGAACAAACATTATTGCAAGAAATCGAAGATTCACAAAGATGGTTTAATCTACAACAAGACGAAAGTACTTACAAAAAAGATCTAGCAAAGAGGATTGAATTAATAAATTGGGTGTTAGAAAATATGAAGAATCCTGATATTCATATCTGTGATTTAATCGAATCTAAAATGAATGAAATTATAGACAGGGTAAATAAAATAGATGACGCAATAGAAGCCGATCCGTTACATAGTGAATTAAGAATATTGGATTGGATTTTATACGTAGTTTGTAGTAACGAAATAAAAAAAGTTTGAAAGGTTATAGATACCTACTTAACTTTATACGAGTCAATGCCTTGAAAAGCATTAGCATTATGAATTGGAATTATTTCTCCCTTTGGCATAGGTGCATTCATCTTATCCATTATAGGTTTTATTCTATTATCAATAAAGTTGTTAAAATCTTGTTCAGATTCCCAGATATCCACAACATGATATCTTCCAGAATTATCAAAACCAATAGAGTGAAATATTTCTCCTTTGGGATGATTATGTTCCCAGTCAGCCTCTTTTTTAAGATCTTCGTACTGTTGTTTAGTAAATTGCTCTCCAGAAAGTTTAATTAAAACTGCCATACTACTTTTTCAATTTAATGATATTTGAGTTTTACTACAATGAATTTCAAGATAATTTGTTCCTGTCGTGTGGCTTTTAGTATGTAATCCCGCAAAGTTCAACTTGTTCATAACTTTGTCAGCAATGTTATCTGGATCTTCGATTTGCCTAGTTTGAATTCTTTACTCATTTTATTTAATCATACCTCCCAGATTGATAACCTGCTAGGTAACCAGAAATATAAACATGTATTTCCTTGGTGGTACTACTTTCATCCAGCATAAATGAAGCAATCATATATTTCAGTTCATCCCTTGCGTCATCGCTGAGCCTAAAATTTTCATTCATTTCTCCCTTCATTTCTTCCCTAAATGTTTTGAGGTGTCTTTCTAGTATTTCACTAACTTCCGCTCTTTGCTCTGGTGAAAGGTCTCCTATACTCATTTTATTTTATTACCTTAAAAGATTCCACCATTTTATTTGCTAGGGGTGACGTTTCTGGAACTTTTAATGGATTTTCAATGTATGATAGTTGATAGACTTTCCCGTTAGCAATAGTAGTAATGTAGAATTTATAACCAGAAAAATGGTCTATTAGTTCGGTCTTGATTCCAGTATTTCCTCCAACAATCACTTTATTTTGTTTAAGTAGTTTAGATTTAAAAATTGATATGTCGGTGTCTATTCCCTTTTTGACCTCTTGTTCTAGAGTATTATTTGGTTCAGGTTCACCAACGGAAACCATGAAAAAACTAGAGTTGTATTCTCTATCTGGTATCTGAAAAGTAACACTATTAGGATATTCCTCTTTCTCTTTAACCTCCCAATTTGATGGATATTGGATGCTGAACTTCAAATCATTATTAGTATAGGTCTTAAATTGCACTGGTTGCCCGTATGCTATTTGCCAAGCCGTGAATATTGTCAAGCCTATAGCAATACTTGCCAGCGTTATCATTGTCCATTTTGAAAAGTCATAACACAGACTCATTTTATTATATTACCTCTGTAGATTTCTTTATTTTCTTTTACGCATGACAAACTTTACACCGAATATAATAGATGTAATGAATCCCACGATTATGAAAATACCACCGACTACTATAATAGCAATACCAGCCCCCATCATAGCAATTCGGTCATCACATCCAGCACCTCTAAAGAGACTATTACCACAATTCATATCATGGTAAGTTTTGACTGATTCATGATTTAGACTGTAACCAATTGCCCCCGTCATTAATCCTATTGCAAGAACTACAAGAGAAACGATAAGTAATCCTGAACTCATTTTATTTTATTCAACTCTCCCGATTTCTTTTTTCTTCTTTCTTCTATCCCTGACTAACTTTACACCGAATATAATAGATGTAATGAATCCCACGATTATGAAAACACCCGCGGCGATCATCATACCAACTCCAATTCCCGAAAAAATAATCTGAGTACCGCATTCACGACCAGTTTGAAAATCACCAACGAGATTTTTACAACCCAAAGCACTTTTTCCTGCTGTATGAAATATATAATAACCAAATCCCGCAATTAGTAAACCTATTGCAAGAACTACAAGAGTCCCGATAAATAATCCTAAACTCATTTTATTTTATGACATCTTTTGTAAATATATTACATTTTTAAGTGATTGGGCATTTTGGAACGCTGCTTTTATTTCGTATCCCTGTGCTGCATAATACGCTAGAGTATTTAGTCCATCTTGTTGATTACATAGATTATCATTTACACCACCTATACTTAAAATCACAACTTGCTCACTATGAAAAAATACACACTTTGTAGATAAGGGATCAAAGGCTTCTTGTCCGTGTGCATATTGGATTGATAATAAAACAAGTCCAACTGTCAGACTAATAGCAACACTTGTGAGTGATATGATAGTCCATTTTTGAAAGTCATAGTACAAGGACAATTTAGTCAATTCCTATCCTGCATTGCTAGTACTATGTCGACTATTAGCCATACTGCGAATATTGCAATACCAATAGAAATAACGGTGAGATTTACTCATTTACTTATTCTCCAAGAACTCTATTTTTAGCAAAATATATCTTTGTCATTTTTTTGGGATCCATCCTTTTGGCATTGTTGGTTTAACTGTGAATACATATCTTGTATCTTGACCGTAACCTTTTGGCATTGTATCTTGTGGTTTGCTAAGTTTCTTTATTTTCGGTTTTCGTTCTAGTCTACCTTTATAACATATAGGACAAAAACCATATTGTGCTGTAACCCAATTACCACATTTTCTGTGCTTGAATTGCCCTCTTTTGCATTTTCTGCATCCATATTGAAATCTCTGTCCCCATTCATTACAACCAGGACAATACCAACAACGAACCATTACTTATTCTCCTCCCTCAATTCTTCATATACCCTATCCAATAAACTATTTGGTTTCTGATTGTCTTGTTTATGTTCCTCTACATGTGAAACAACAAGACTAAATTTTTGTACAACTTGACCACAAATAAAACAAGTCCACTCTATTCAAATTATTAGGAATACGATACAGGATTCGGTCATATCTGCGAAATTGAAAAAAAGCGTACAGTAACGTCAGTTTAGATTAGGAACAAACAAGTTATGATGATTTGTTAGACGGTTTAAGGCTAAGTCTAAAAGGTTATACTATTAATTAAATTGTGTTGAGTTTGAATCATTTTATAATTTGTTGGAGATAATATGATAACGCAACCATTCCAAAAGGACTGGTGGGTTATTAGTTGATTCTTGTTCATTTCCACCAGTTCTTTTGATTGATTAAGTTTAAAAGGTTATCAAATTGAATAAAAAAAGAAAAATTTTGCAACGTAAGACTTAAACCTTATTGTGAGGCAACTAGTGGGACATCTATTCGTTGATGAACAAGAAACAACCGAGCCCAACAGCCAAGCCCACCAGTTACCTCGCGTTTAGGCAAACGGTGCTGGGGGCACCCACTATTTAACGAATTTGGAAAGAAGATACATAAGATTTGTTCAATAGAGGGATTAAGACTCCAAGATGAGACTTCAAATCCTCTAACAGTTATAAATTTTATTGACCATAAATAAGTATCCGAAAATCTAAAAATGATAATAATATTAGAGAAGGATAAGATAACAGAAAACGTGAAGTACAAGTTACTCAAAAAGGGATTATCATTAGTCGGAATGTCAGATAAAGAAATAATATTTAACAAGTTAAAACATCAATTTCATTGAACTGCCAATCCATCAGAGATTTAAGTCCAACTGGGATTTTGTTTCTAACAACGATAACCTTAGTTTCTTTAATGTCGCAATATGGAAATGGTTCAAGTGCGTATGAGGAACTTTATGATAATTGTTTAAGATTTTCTCCTACTTATCTATGTGACTTTTTCTTTGGTAAAACGTCCGCGTCAAATATGTCGAATTCTACATACTTGTCTAATTTTTCGGCTTTGACTTACAACGATAAAGATCATGGCTTTAGCATCCAATATCCATTAGGTTGGACAACTGATCAAGGCGATAAAGAATTTAACACGGTGCTGAGATTTGTCTCTGCTCAGAATGATGCAGGTGTTGATATTCGAATTTTTCCCAAGGGAGGTTATAAAACGATATATGACTATGGAGATACATTCAATGAGTCCAACACTGATTACAAATTGCTCAATTATTATAGAAATAGTTCGACTACATTAAGCGATAGGCCGGCAATTAGGGCCATTTACCTAACAAATGAGAATGCAAGTATAGTTGGAAAGACTTACGGTAACAAGTCGTCTACTTTAAAAGAAATGATGGTTGCAACAATGGTTCCAGAGAAGGAGTCAATCTATGGCATAGCATACTTTTCTAATTCAGCAAATTTTGATAAGTACGTACTTGTTATAGAAAAGATGATAAATTCATTTAAGATATACTGAAAAGGACCGCTTTATTCTATGTTTTGAAATGATTCCACCATTTTATTGGCTAGGGGTAACGTTTCTGGAACTTTCGAGGAATAATCCTGATAGGTTAGAACATATATTTTCCCATGAGCAATAGTACAAATCTCGAAGAGATAAAGATTATCTTCCCCCGCAAATTCCATCTTCCATCCATCATTTCCTCCTACGGTGACTTTATTTTGTTTAATTAGATCAAAGTTTCTAAATTCAGAAGAAGTCATTTCGTTTAGTTCGTGTTCGGCAACTTCTTGCAAGGAAGGATTCTTTACTGTCATTGTGTCACTATCAAGATGGGATTCAAGTTTTTCAGTATGTACTGCAAATATAGGCAAACTTCTACCTGCTAACTCAAACGAAACTGTTTCATAAGTCTCTTTAACTTGCCAATTTGATGGGTGTTGAATGGTAAAGTTCAAATCATTATTAGTATAAGTAAGGAAGTTGTCTGATGATTGAGCGTTAGATGAATTTATTAAGAAAGTTACAAAGACTATGAAGATTGGAATAGAGATGCCGTAAATCTTGGTTTTATTCAATGTTCCTTAGAAATTAATTGCAACTAATTAGATTAAAGGGCTACAATATGACAACCACAAGGACATTCTGCTACCTGTATAACTGAGTCTTCAGTAGAATTTTCATGATCACATTTAGGACAGTTCATTTTATTATTTTACCAACTACTAGATATAAGATTTACTACCATACAGAAATTTGATAATTATTTTAGAAAACAATCAGAGTTTCATAGAGAATAACGTTACTAATTCATATGTTCTTATAACATTCTACGTAAGCCTTATTATAGTATGTTGTACATCCATAAAAGGTCAATGGAAACATCTATTACTGCATTGACATTTATTGTCATCGCAGCATCAATAGGACTCGTTGGATTAACCTTGTTCTATATTTCTAAAACCCTTGAATTACACAGAAAGGTTACGAAATAAATAAGTTCTTAGATCCATAAGAATTAAAACAGCAATCTTTACTACCGCTATTATTACCATTATTATTACTAACTTTGATGTGATTATCTCTTTTTGTTGTTGTTTCTTTATTGGTATTCTCTGAAATGGTACTATCTGTGCAATCGATCTACCTAGTTTGAAACTATTATTTTTATTCTTACTCATTTATTTTGTCTACTCCCATCAGGAAACTCTTTTCCTGAAACCGCAATTTGATTCGTCGTTTTGCATCATTTAACTGGTATTTTTTGCCAAATATAGGACTTAATTCAGGGGTTAGGAAAAAATTGTTTTTCATTCTTGGCAGCATATCAATCCTATCAAGTTCTTTAAGTTAGATTTCCTAATGTAGGTTTTCCATACTTTTTATAGTATACTATACTGGCAATGTTTTTACAGTGCCTAGATTTTCTAATTCATGTTAACCTGAATTTGTCTTTTATTTCTGTTCTAACTTCTTAAGGCTTCGCTCTAAGTTGTCTAGCCTTGATTTCTCTATCTCCAATACCTTTACTTGTTTCAATAATCTGTTAGCCGGATCAATAGTTAAATTATCTATTGCTTTTTGGAATTCTGTAAACATCTCTTCTTGTGTAGGTCTATAGTAACAAGATGCTAATCCTATCTTGTGGCCTAATAACATCTCTCTTATTTCAGGATTTACTTTAGAGTTGACCAGTTGTGTTGTAAAGAACTTTCTAAAGCCGTGGGCCCTAGCCACTTCCTTGCGTTTATGTGGATTTATATGGTCTACTGTTCTTAATCCCGCTTTTATTAGCAAAGTGTGAAGCATAATTTTTAATGTTCCTGTACTTATTCCTCGGCTTTTATTGCGTATTTGGTTTAAATCATTAATGTTGAATTGTTCTCTGATTAAATACGAATCTTGGGTTAATTTCTCACCGTTTTTGGTTCTATACTCTAGGTAAGAGTCTATAAAGGAAGAGCATTCAGGTGTGCAAAAAGTATAATATTGCTCGTTGGTCCCTTGATATACAACAATTTTATAACATGATTCTATTTTCTCTATGTTTTTTAATTTTAGTTGTGTAATGGCTCCAATACGACACCCTGACGAGCACATGAGTAAAACAATACATTTCCATCTAAGGTCTGATATATTTAGTATTTTTTGAATTTCTTCATATGTATATCCTCCGTCTACTGTCTTTAATGTAGGTTCACCTATGAACATGTTAATTTTTTTCTTGTTTAAAACAACGTCATTCATCTCGTAAAAATGGTAAATTGCGTATAGCATTGTGTTAATTGAACTTGTTGCTAGTCCTCTTTGTCTTAGAAACATTATATATTTTATAATTTGTTTCTGTGGTTGTACTATTGTTAAAAGTTCAGATAACTTGTTCAAGTTACAGAATTTTAAATATAATTTAATGTTTATCTCGTAACTTTCTCTTGTTACTGGTGATTTTAACGAATTTATGAATTTAAAATATACTTCTTGCTCTCGATTTTCTGGTTCGTCCTTAGTCGAAATAACTTCCATGATATTATAATCAAAAATCTTTCTTAATAGTTATTATAAAATATATAAGTTGATCATAATATGACTAATAATACACGATTGGGTTAGGGGCTAATCGATTATTTTTATTTCTAAAAAATAGTTAAAAGCGACTCCTTTTTTCCAAGTCACGTGGTTTTTGATTTAAGTTATGGGTACGTTTGTCATTGTAGATATTGGGACTCTGATTTTCAAAACGCCATTTGCATAATCTGCCTTACTATTTGCATTATCATCTTCTGGGATTGAATAGGGAAGAGGGATCTTTTTCTCAATTCTGCTTGGCCGCTGGCTAAAATGAATAGTATGAGATTCAATATCAATATCTCTCTTTGCTCTTAGTGTAAGAATATCTTTAGAGATATTTACGTGAATATCCTTCTTTTGAAATCCAGGAAGGTCTACTATAATCACAAGTTCTGTTCCATTTTCATAAATATCAACTGGCGGTAATACAAATTCGTAAAATTCTCTGGAACGATTGCCGATTTCCTTCATAATCTCTTTCGCTACGTACCGACTTACACCCATATATTATCTCTGACCTTCTGTCTATAAATTCTTTATTTTGAACCCGTCAGACATAGCGAAATAAACAGAAAATTAATTTCAGTATATTAAAGACATCAAGTTAGTCTGTTATTCGTAAACCTTGCAAAATGGATTTAACCTAGCCAACTAGTCCGCAATCATGATTGCATGATATCCTGAGCTGCATTGGGGACAACAGGCATGGTCGCATAAACATTCTACACAATATCTATGGGCGTCATAAAACATGCATATACTATCAGAGTACAGGCAGTTTTCACAAATTACAAACTTTCTACATGGATTCGAATCTAATCTATCCACAATTTCAATTGTTCCAAATAATATATTAAGCTTTATAGTATTACGCTTCAGTGGGCTATGGAGAATGTTATATTAGGAAAAAACCTTAAAATTGGAGATAATATGATTTTCATATTAATCTTCCGGATGTAACCCACAAGAAAAAAAAATAATGTACTTGGATAATCAACAGACTATGTATACCGATGTCCCAAATATTGACAGGATGGCAGGCATAGAAATATACTCTACAAAATTTAATGGAATTGGAGGTTCAATAAAGGTAAAGCATGAAGACTTTAAGGTTCTAGAGTTGCTCGTTGAATCGATTTCAAGGGACATATCTAGGAACTCTAACAATTCCTACAGATTCCCAATATTGCTATTACAAAAAAAAGGACTGGATTCTAATCACGCCATTATTGAGATTTACAATCAGCTTGGAACAAGAGTTAGGGTACTTGGAATTAAGGATTCTAAAGCCGTTACCACACAATATGCAACCTGTGATAACAAGAAATTCAGAATAGGAAAGACCACGCATACAAATTTATCATTACTTGGATACTCAAAGCATTCGATAAATAAATCTCATATTAAGGGAAACCAATTCGAGATATATATTTCAAATCCATTAAGGAGCGATATTGACGAATTTATCACTGAAATCACTAATATCCCAAATTATTACGGTCTTCAACGTTTTGGGAGTGAAAGATTAGTTACGCATTTAGTCGGTAGAGAGATTGTCCATAGAAATTTTAAGAAAGCAGTTGAAATATTCTTGTGCCATACAACAGAATATGATACCCAGTTTAGTAAAGAAATAAGAGAAAAGTGCAATGATCCAAAAAATTATAGACATGTTGTGAAGACCATCCCAAAAGGAATGGACATTGAGCGCAATCTCTTGCAGTCGCTCGTCGACGGCAAGGGATACATAAGCGCCTTAAGATCAGTTCCATTAAATATAAGGAGATTGTTCGTACATGCGTACCAAGCTTTTATGTTTAACAAGTGCTTGAGCAGTATGATAAGGAGTGGAGAATCAATTTCTTGTTGCCTAGAAAATGATTTTTGCTTCAAGTTAGAAAATCAAATGACTATGGGTAAAGTGATGAAATATCTGAATGACGGTAATACCAACCTGGTGCCTGCAATGCATTTGCCTGGTTATTCATTTAAATCTACAGATGGAAGGTTTGAAAATAGATTGTCCGTCCTGATGAAACAGGAAAATATCTCTCCCAAAGATTTCTATCTTAAGGAAATGCAGGAATTGAGTGTAGAGGGTGGCTTTAGACAATTACCACTACTAGTAAATGATTTTGTTTATTCTGATAATCTTTTGATAAAATTCAAAATACCAATGGGTTCGTATGCGACTATCCTACTGCGAGAATTAATGAAACCGGACGATCCTATAAAATCTGGTTTTTAATTCTATAAATAGGCGGACCAAAAAATTTGGAATTGAACGTTTTATATGGAACAGTACTACTTAGGTTTCATTTAATTTAAAATGGGTGACTTTATCTGTGCAATATAAATATGACTTTTATTTAATGAGCAACGATGCTTGGTGGTAAGAACTTCCACAAACTCATAGAAGACGAATTATTAAAAATCTCTAAGAAACTAGCACTAAGTTATGACTCAAATGGCATACATGTATTAGAAATAACACGTTGCAGTAGGTTGTCTTATTTTGAAAGAATGGATCCCTTTGTAGACGAATATTCAAATGCTTTGACCAATATATTCAAAAGTTCGCTTACAATGTTCCTGAATGGTATAACAAGGGAGTATAAGGTTGACGATCTTACAATTTACACCACTGTTGACTTAATGGTAGATAATGATATGATTATTAATTTTGTACCGGTCTCCAAAATACCAGAAAATCCTCATCCAAATGATCTTCTTTACACTAATGCAAGCATGTTTATTTTCGACATCATAGGCGGTTTCATAGTTTACTTTACACCTGAAGGCAAATTTGTTGAATTCAGTGTTTCAAAAAGTAAAAGAATGTTTGAGCAAGTTGTAAGAAGAGCAAGAATCTTGCACCTCTTGCTTAAGGAAAAAAAGACACCAGTTGTAGAACCTAGCGAATTATGTTTTTCGTGCAAGTATTTTCAAAGATGTTTTGGACAGCAAAAAGAATCAGGACATATGCTGGATATTTTAGGAGTTGGAAAGAAAAAGTAATTGTCAAGAAATTTATTTTTCTACTCTTGACCTTTGAATCAGCTGATTAATCCTTCTAGTTCTGACCCCAAACAAGATTCCGGTGAATATTACAAAAACTCCTGTTGTAATACCATACATTAAGAATACTTCCGCCATATCCCCATAGATTTATTTCATTAGCATTTAATTTTTTCTAAAGAATTTCGTCCTTTCATCGACGCGGATAATTAATACTGAATTGTTGCTCGCCACCCGTCGATTGGAAGCTGCCTGTTTGTTTGAAAAAATAGCTTCCATTTACTAGGTATTTTGAGGCATTAACATTATTGGCTATTTGGGATAAATTTAGATCCTTGCTTGTTTGGATTATTTTTTTATCTTTTAAAATGAGTGTACCGTTTCCAATAACTGGAAAAATACTATCTTGTGAATCTACAAAACCTTCTGGTCGACTGCCTATATCACCAGAAGCTATTCTTGTAGAATTGGAGTATACATTGTACGATAGTGATTCAAGCATAACGGTACCTTTATTTGGGTTGAAGACATTAAAAATAATTGAAAAGTTTCCATTTCCATCACCAGCAATTCCTGTTCTAATATCTTTAATTGATAATTCCGGTGGCTTAGAATCTTTGATTGCTTCCTCATTGAAAATACTTGACTTTGTGATATTCAAATTGGCCAGGCTATTTTTTGGAAAGTTACCTGATTGAAAATTTCCACTAAAAGCGATTAGATAAATGACAATCGCTATTACTGCAATAATGACAACAGAAGCAAGAATCATTTTTCCCATTATTTTCAAGAATCCTATAATCAAAAGATTATTTTAGTCTATTTGTTTAGCCGGTTTTTTGCGAAGGCTGTTTCTCATCTAATTAACTAATTGATTTCTGGACTAAGATTATATTTATGACTTTATAATCCTGATTATGTTTATCGGGTCAAGAAGAGCTATCCTTATTGGTGCTATTGCTGCTATCGTAGCGTTTATTGTACTTTTCCCTGCTATTCCTGACCTGCTCAAAGGCGGTAGTGAATTGAAAGATGTAAAAATAAGTATTAAAAATATTACAATTGAAAATCCAAATCTTGTTAATAATACCATCCCGCTAAAAGTAACTTTTGACATACTTAACCAAGGTGATAAAGCCATGTCAACTTCTAGAATTGAGTACGCAGTCAAGGCAAATAATACTCATTTGGGTAATGGATTTCTCTCATATGAAGATATTCCACCAAATGGCAGACCACAATTGTATCCAAATTCACCTACTACGCTTCAGTCAACAATTCTACTAAGCCGTACTAATTCTAATTCAGAATTATTTGATAAATTACACAATGGTAAGTTTGTAAGCAACTCTACGGAATGGAATGTCAACGGAACAGCTCAGGTAGACTCGGCTTTTACTATTTATCAGGTTGCTTTTAATAGCAAGCTAGGGTAACAAAACTATACTATTTTATTTTTCATTCTTTACGTAGCCCTTTTCGAAACCAGCAACAATCCATTCTTCTAACCAAACGCACTTTGCTGGACTATAAGGACTTCCTTCATCTTCAGAAGAACATGAATGTTGATAAGCACAGCTAAAACACGGAGCTCCTTCAACACACTCGATTTGTATTGGTTTTTTATTATATTCGGCGATGGCCGATTTCTTGACAATTAGTTTGTATGTCCATCTGCCCTTGTGCAATATTTTTTCACGAGAAATGAGAGATTGCTTTTCCAGATTTCCAGCTAACCTTGATCCGTCCCTACTATCCAGCGAGAATTCCTTACAGATTTCAGTTTGAAAAACCCCGTCTTCACCGCTTTCTAATATTGCCTGAAATACCTGCTCAAATAATTCATGCTTATTCTTATACGTAGTTTTGGGAAGATTAATAATTTGAGACAAAAGATAATTTTGTATCAAGCTAATAATATAAAAATCTTGGCATTATCTATTCAATCTACGGATTTATTTGAGGGATATTGACATTTATGGTCTATAGCTAGAATTTTCTTAATGTGTATTCTTCTAGGATATTGTTCTAATCTGGAATCCAATTTAGAGAGGTTTCACGACTGTTTCAAAATTTGAAAACGATTTGCACTATTAGCACTAAGATGGATTACTTCTAATCATTAACGTACAACGATTAATAGGTTCTGAAAATCTGTTTTACAGTATGAATCATGGTTGCCGGGATTTGAATTTGCCATACATCGTAATTCAGATAAGATTTTCTGACTAAACCCTTTGATGAGCTATGTGGACCATGCATTGTGGTTAATTATCTAATGCACGTTATTTTCGAGCGTTCTGATGTCATGACTAGACGACAATAAAAGACGATTTGACAGTTACTCACAAACAGTAACCTAACGGTCGTAGAAAAGCTTTCCTGACTTTTATTTTTCTCAGAATTTTTTTTAAAAGTCTATATCTTTAAGACCTGATTCGGTTGTCTTTGCCCCCAGACGCCCAGAACGAACAGCTGCCTTGAACGCATTAAAATCAAGTTCCACCTGATCTGCGTAGCTCTTTGCATACTGTACCAACGCATCATCAAATTTGTCTTTTGATCCCAAATACCCAGTTATCATTTCTGCGTCTCCAACCTTTGCATGGGCTCTTGCCAAAGCCCAACCGCAAATTGTTGCGTAACCTACAAGAGTCTGGGGCTTGAAGCTTTCAATTTGTACTGAAACTTTCATATCACGGAGTTCACGAACATAGTAATCATGTCCTGAATCAGAGCAGAACCAACCAAGAAATATGTCGCTTGCAGCTTGCATAAGACGTTGTCCGTGTACAACGCGATAGCCCTGATTCTTAAACCGGCTCTTTCTATCTGGATTCTCCAATATTGATCTGCGAGCTTCCTTTGTTTGGAGAAACAGTGGATCCTTACCATCAGCAAGGAACAAACTGACAAGGCAACGTGTCCCAACACTGCCTATGCCAACAACCTTAATTGCAGTGTCCTCAATGCGATAGTGATCAAATAACTTTTGTTTGTCCTCCTGCAGTGATCCCTTGTAATCATCCACATATCTGCCTAGTCTTTCCAGGTATTGGTTACCTTTGCGGAAGTGGTAGATAAGCGGTGGTTCATCTAATATCTTTAAGTGTCCTTTTACAGGCCTTGTAATCTTGGGAAATAGTGTTTCTGACGTTCTGGAGGCAGCCCGTGCTTCGACTTTACGCAAACGTTCCACAATGTCCTTGTCTTTGCGGAAAAACTCAAGAAGATTTTCAATGGATATTTTTGCATACCATCTCTCAAGAATACTCTGTCCTGCAAATTCAGACATCCGAATCCGATAAGAGTACGTGGCCGATCTGGCTGCCTCATCTGCGATGTTTTTCGAAAAGCCTAGTTCCCTCGCAGCCAGGGCAAAGCTGACTACGAGCCGTTTAATGTCCCATTCCCACGGTCCGGGAAAGGTCTCATCAAAATCATTTATGTCAAAATCTAAATTCCGTTCTGGTGTGGCAAATCCCCCAAAGTTCAACAGATGACAATCACCACACGCCTGAACTATTATCCCTGATATGGGTGAGTTTAATAGGTCTCTGGTTTGGACGATTGCAGCACCTCGGAAGAATTTGAAAGGTGATTCTAACATTCGCTGATATCGTATGGTTAAAAGACTTTCAATTCTGCCTTTGTTTGAAGTCTCTATGAGGTCTATTGGATTCCATGAACGCAAGGAAGGCGACCACTCGGCGTGTCTACTGCGGGAACATTTTTCGCGAAGGTCTTTGCCTAGTTGCATTCTTGATTCCGTTGTGAGATTTTCACGATCCATTTCTAGATACATCTTTTTAGTTGGATCTAATCTTTTACTTTTTGCTTTTTATCTAAATTAGCTATGATTCTATGGCCTTTCTGAGATTTATTATTTCATCACAGATCTCATCATTATGAAAGAAAGTGGTACAATAATTAGCACAGTAACCCTAATGCTTAAAATTGTTACCATGAAGATGATTTATATAATTTATGTCTTGGATCTTTTTAGGTGAACCGATTAAACTTAAAAATATAGTTTTTGACTCAACGTAGTCTATGATGACTGTGATGATGATTTATCGTTGCTACTCCCAGCTGATTGTTTGCCCTGTTTTGGAAGTAGTGGGGTGATTGCCCTGGACACCAAGAGTCCTGTTACTGATCCAATCGCAATTACTGGCAATAGATCAGTTTGTCCACCCATGAATCCTAGCAAGAGAGTTATGGTTAATGGAAGAGGGAGCACAGCACATGCTACACCAGCCATCCCTGCAAGCACACCTACGCCCTGAGGGATAAACGTTAGAATTTCTGATAGTGCCAGTCCTAGCGTGCCTCCTATGAACAGTAACGGAAAGATAGGACCTCCTTCGAAACCTGAGGCAAACGACGTGCTTGTAAGCAAAATCTTGAAGAACATCATCAGCAGTAGTATTCCTATACCAAATGTAGCAGGGTTGTGAATAATTTGTAACAACTGATTTTGGCCTGAGTAAAGCGTCAATGGCAGGAATGAACCGATTAGGCCGATAATTACCCCAGCAATGATAGCGCGATCAACTGGACGCTTGTTAAGCCGTCCAAAGACCTTGCTCATAACGCCCATTATGACTTTGAATACGATGCCAATTACCCCCGCTATCACACCTACTAGCAGTGCCCAACCCAGATCAACCAAACGAAGCGAGGCAAAGTCGGGAAAGGTGTATATCCCTAGATAGGATGTATGCAGTATTGCAAAATAGACTCCATAACCAACAGCGGCTGCAATGAGTCCAGGGATGAGGTGGCGATTGAAATCTAGCTCCTTGATGAACATGTACTCGAATGCACCTACTGCTCCCACGACTGGTGAGCCAAAGAAGCCACCAAAGCCTCCCGCGATGGCACTGTATACTAATACTTGTACATCATCTTTCTGGAGCTTGAGTTTTTCAGAGACAAAGCTTCCAACGCCACCTAGTAGAAAAACAAGTGATCCTTCAGGACCGACTGCTGCACCACTCCATAACGCTATAAAGCCTTGTAGAAGTATGCTTGGTAGGTTGCGATAGTTGAGGCGGCCTGTCTGGGCATATTGGCGCTGTGCAACTCCCAATCCCCCATGCTGCCCAAAGAACTTGATAGCAAGCCCAATAAACACACCGGCGACACTCAACAGTACCAGTGGCCAAAAGTTAATGTTAAACAAGAAGAGATTTGCTTGCCCAAAGAACTTGATACCCTGCTGATAGAGTGTAATGTATCCAGCCGTTAGCAGCGACGAAAAAGCACCGAATAACGCCGCGTAGAGCATAAGCCTATAATAGCCGCCATTCAATTTCGATTCTGCATTACCACTCATTCGAATCTACACATCCATTCAAACATCTAATTAATGCATGATCTCTTGGGGTTGCATTGACTTTACTTGAATTTATTTGGCGACACACTACACTTAACCACAAATTGTTGATAAAAAAGTTATTGCTAATTGCATTCGTAAATATCTAGCGAACCCTATGTCTTGGATATGAATTCCTATATTTAGTGCGGTCACCGGGATTTGAATTCCCGCCCAATTTAATAGAGTCCCGGGTTACGGGCTTTCTTCTCCAGCATATTGGAGTGGAAGGCCAGTGTCCTAACCAAACTAGACGATGACCGCATATCTGTTAAGCGATGATAATCTGGATATTAAATCTTCTGAACATCAACGTTTTTTACTTTCGGGGAAGATATAATTTAAAAGCATATCAATCATCTTGTTCTTTCCCTTTTCCTTAATATTTGTGAACCTTTTTTCTAGCTTTTCCTTTTTTGCATCTTCTTCTATATTCACTGTCGGTCTTTTGTCAAATGCACCTTCAAATTGAATCTTGTATCCCTTATAGCTTTCAGTGGCGGAATCAAAAATATCTTTTTGTTGATATGAAGAAATAAAATAGATGACTGGAGGATTGGGCCTTTGCTTTATTTCATCCATAATAACAGAAAATAGATGCCCTATACCATTGTAGGGTTCTACAATTATCTCTGACTCTTCAATACCATTATTCAACAGTTCATTTTTTACCATATTACCAATCTTCTTGTCAGCAGCAACTTTAATGATCGTATCAGATTTGTCCGGCTTGGATTTCATGATTAGTTGATATATTCTGGTACAGACAGCTATTCTTTCCATAATGTGTTGAGGTAAGAGTTCCTTCGATTCTAATTCTACGAAATTACAGTAAACAACTATTACATTCCCAGAAACAAATCTATTCTCTGACATAATGATACTTTAAAATATTAATTTGGCAATAAATTTTTTTACCAACCTAATTTCTTTGGAGAGTTTATCTGCCTCTCTAGTTCATCTAATCTATGTATTGCTTCTTGATTTTGCCTTACTTCAGAATAAGATGCATCACTTCTTATCTTGTTCATTAGGTCAGCTACCTCCTGGGCCGTTACACCATGCTTTATATCGTATTCGATTTGCTTCGAACAGCTGGTAATAGTACTATATTTTTTAAAATTGCGTTTTTCAAAAGATGATGCATCAGGAGAAATTCCTTTCATGTAGCGAAGAATTACTTTCTCAACATGTTCAAGATGCCAATCTCTCATTGCAAAATTGTTGGGCTTCATGGCATGTACTGGGAAATATGTGGGTAAAGGATATTTAATCTATTATACAAAATTATTAGTGGCCGAAAAAAGAGAATTTATTAGCTATTGCTTTACGACCATCACAAAGATGCCTTTATCACCTACAAATAATCTGAAAGTCTAATCTTTTCCTCTCCTGGTATTTTTGCTATTTCAAACCTGTCCTTTGACTTTGAAAGGGTTGCAGTCGCATCAATCCCCATTTTTGTAGTAACAAGATTTTTCTGGTCACTTGAGGGGTCTAAACTTGATCCCTTTGAATTTGGTATTATCAAAAGATCCTTGTCTGCTTGGCATCTTGTCGAAATCGCATAATCCACCTCTGTAGGATTTCTGGGATCTATGTCATCATCAACTACGATTGCAATTTTTAGTGAGGGATGCCCAGCAAAGGCTGCAACAATCGCATTTTTTGGTTCTCCTTCCAATTTTTTTCTTATTTGAATAACCGCAATAAGCCAGTTACTACCGCCATCAGTTAAATGAACTTCTCTCGTGCCTGATACTACATCTTTCACGCTATGGAATAGTTTAGATTCTATTGGCAGTCCCATCAATAATCTATGTTCTCCATATCCTGGCAAAATGTCATGATAAATGGGATCGTCAGTTAAGTAAATTTTTTCTAATTCAAAAATAGGTTGTCTTCTCTTAATATCGTAAGTTCTTAGCATTTCAACCATTTGTTCTTCTGATGTTTCATCTGCGAGAATTCTTCCTTCCAAGAGAATTTCGGAGTTTCTAGGAACATTAAGACCTGTGCCCGGTGATTTAGTCAATGTCAATCTATTGCTCATTAATGAATTTGCTATTTTCAGTTCGTTCTCTCCATAAGGAGCTTGATAAGCTGCTGCAACAGAAATAGCAGGATGAGCTCCAATTATTACAGAAACAGGTAGGTCCTCGCCGTGTTCCTTTGCACTAGTAAAACATTTGTGTAGATGCCTTCCTTCTACCATTCTTATAGCCATTCTTTTTTTATCTAATCTCAGTAAGCGATGAGTTGATAGATTCTGGCTTCCTGTTTCCTTGTCTTTGGCTATCACTAAAGAAGAAGTTATAAACGCCCCAGAATCCTTTTCAAAATGTGTCACTATAGGCAAATCAAATAGGTTCTTTGAGTTTCTGTCCCAATTATTACTACCATCAATATTTATTATTTCAGATTTATTCCTTATAGAGTCATGAATCCTCTCTTGTATCGAGTTTTCATTTTTTGAATTAATTGATAATGCGACTCTATGTCTTGTTCCTAAAACATTTGCAGCGACTTTTATCTTGCTATCTTTTACTGATTCAAAAAGTACCGCCTTACCTTTATCTAACTTGCTTACTATTGCTGCAAGTTCGAATTTTGGGTCAATCGTTTTTTTTATTCTTACTAATTGGTTTATTTTTTCTAATTGAGTTAGAAAATCCGTAAATCCACGAATCTTATTGAATTCGAATCTTGATTTCATTCCCTAATCACTTGTTTTCATTTCCAATAGTTTTAATACTTCATTCATGATCTCCTGCATTTCAGTCAATGACAATGGATTTTTGTTATTGAAATTGGTTATTACTATTCCATTTATCATTAATGATATTTTTTCTGACAATGTCTTCATAAAGATGGGGTCTCTGATATTTGGGATTACTCTGGCACTTTGCGTCCTGTTATTAGATGCCACAGAAACATGTAGACCACCTATTTTGCACAAATCCTCAGATAGGGAAACAAAACAACCGTTATTAAATTCAATGAATTTTAGGAGAAAAACTCTGTTTGATTTCAAGGTAATTTTCTTCTCTATAAAGTTCCCTTGGGGGGTTTCGCTCAATGTTAACTGGTAGTACTCTAGTAATATAAGATATCTAAATCATTTGATTGACCCATTTTAAACGGCTTAAACTAACCTAAGCATGAGTGTCTAAATTATCAAGTTTAGACAAGACTTTACTGATATGTGTTCTTTGGGGCTAACGTGGTATAGTTGAGTTCAGAATATTATGTTGTTTAAGATAACTGACAAACTGCTCGCTTTTACAATAATTATATGGCGATGATGGCGTCCACCAATCATTTTGAAGTGACCGCATTTCTGCATCACAGGATGAAGCTGCAGTGCTATTATTGGCACATCTGAAAATTATAAGACTAGTTGAATTTTCTTAGTTTTGAAGAAAAGTTAAACTTTAGATCTCGTATTTGAAGTTCTTCAGCATTTTTTTGTTCCTCTTGGGCTTGCTTCAGAATTAAAGGATATTGAGCATGTCAAGTATCATTACATGCCAGTAACTCGTTGGGATGGAATTTACAATTACTAATGATAGTCGGCATCAATGATTCACAACTAATGGCTGACTGTTATTAACGGGCGAATATTTCTTGATAAATAAAAGATATAGAACAACGATCCAAAAATCTTTAATTCAATAATTCAAGCATAGGAGCATGTCTATTCAAGGAGTGAAATCTATCATTTTGATAGTCGTAGGTTTTTGGATATTCATAGGCTGGCATACTGTTTACGGGGACTATGCTGCTTGTTTAAATTCAGAAAAAGATTATAAACATTTTCTGACTAGCAACAATACTGGCTACATCGCATCATTCCCATGTCCAGCAAACGACAACCTTCTGAACCAGACCTTTAACGATAACGATTTGGAGGGGAAATAAAACATGGATTGTCTAGCATGGTGTAAGTCTTATAAATGTCTGTTAGAGTTCTGTGAGAATCTTAAAAGTGGTAAAGACCTGGTTTAATTTCTGCAGGTTCCTCAGAGAGTAGTCAATGATTTACTTGACCTGGAAAATACGACCAGAACGGAATGCTATAGATTTTGCAGACCCTACATCCCTGTTTCGACGACAATTAGGCAGTATATTTCGCGATGTACCGAACTCATTAACGATCTCTATTCTTACTGATCCATTCTGATTCTTGATTTCTTGTGCAATGTGGTTGCACTTAATCGAATCGCCATTTCCAATTTTCAGTATTTTTTTACTTGAATTTATACAGGACAGTATATTCATAATGAATTTGACCGCCTCTCTTAAGGAGCTTCGAACAGTACTGTATAATTCTGTGTGTAGGTATAAAACGTAGATTCCTATCCTGTTCCCAGGGTCTACCCCTACGACTAAAATATCTTCAATATAATTACCGGTCAAATTTTTCAATAGCATCGCCTTGAAGAGGGCTGGAGATGTATCAAGCTGGAAATCGAAGATTAAATCTTCTCTTCTAATTAATGAGGCTTCATCCTTTGTTGTTATGATTATTTTTGCATTTGTCCTTGAAGCTTCCTCTGGAGATAGAGAAGAAAAACGAATATTCATAGATTTTAACATACTGACAATTTTGTAATACGACCGACCTTCGACAGTTGCTACCACTATCTGGCTTGAATTCGGTCCTGTCCCTAAGGGCTTCCCATTCAATTATACTGATTTGTAATTCTTATTAAATTTTTTGAGTTTTAATCCAAAACTATGGCTCGCTCGCATCTTTTTTGTTTAATATCGAATCAACTACTAGCTTAACGGATTTATCAAACGAAAGTTTTGCATTTTCTCTAAGTTTTGTCAGATTAGTTTCTGACTCTGCCAAAATTCTCTGTGATTTCTCCTCTGCTTCTTCTTTGGCATCTGAAATTATTTTCTCTGATTCTGTCTTTGCAATTTCTATTATCTTTTCTCTAAGTTGTGATATTTCTTTATCAGAGTTGGTAAAGATTCTCCTTTTCATCTCCTCAACTTTGATTGATAAAGTCTCGATGTCCCTTTCGAGTTCGGATAATACGTTCACAATTTTTTCTACTGAGGACATAATCTTGTACCAGAAAATCCTATAACCATATATTAACTCTACATTAACACTTTGTATGTCCGTAGGAAAGTTCTATGTCGTAAGATTAAGTATCGCTTGTGCGATGTCTCCCTTTGTATCAGTTAGAGCCATTATAGCCTTCTCCCTTGAACTCGAGGCTTGTTGCATCACTAGGATAATGTCTTCCTCCTTGAAAGTAGGAACTTCTCTTTCTTTTTCTTCGATATCTCCTGCAATAATTTGAAAAATAGTGCTATCCTTTCCCTTCATTTCAATTACCTGTGGTTTTATTAAGAAGATTTCCTTTCTATCAGTTTTAATAACAACCTCTTCAATATTGGAAAGTTCCTGCATATTTAAGCCCATTTTGTCCAGCATCCGTCTCATCTCGCGGTTTCCGCGCATCATGGATTTTGTTGCTCTCCTCTACTTTTTATTCCTTCTCTAACCCTCACTGCCACGTCTCCTATCCTACCGAGCAGCTGTGATTGACTGACAACCGACTTTCCTACTGCATGTACAACTTCACTCTTATCTATCACTACTACTTCCGATCCAATATTGATATTTGAACCGAACCACTCAACATGTTTACAGAATAATGATCTTCCTTCGCTCACAAATGGAAGAGCTTCTTCTTTTGGAATTATACAGTTCTGTTTGAAACTTCTCTCGTTTAACAAAATTGAAGCGCCGAAAATAGTAAGAGCTATTCCTCCATCTGATCTTAAGGTACCCATAAGCCTACCATTTATTCCAAAACTCTTGATTCTTCCGGTTTTTCTCGAATATGAGAATGTAAGTTGCCTTGGTAGAGCATTTGATACACCTTTACCAAAAAGAGCATCTATGTGATAAGAAATTTTTTCGTTAGCATTCAAAACTTGTTTAGTTTTATTTAATCTCTGTATTAAAAACATATATTGCAAAAAATAAAGCGTCATAGTTGAAAATTTCACAAAACGATGTGACACGTACAGTTTGTAGTTTGTAGGCATGATTCTATATACTATTTGCACTTTGTCTATTTTGTTCCTAGTAGATATAATTGATTGGTGAATATTCTAACTATTGATTAGTAAAAAATAAACAAGATATTAGTTTATCACAAGTTTATCTATGACTTCTTGTGAAATTTGCGGGACTTCGATAAAAGATTATGGCGAAAGGATTATTGTAGAAGGCAACTTGCTAACAGTATGCAGGACATGTTCAAAAAGAGGCAAACCGTCAAGTGAGCGGCAAAATAATCAAAGAAGAGTCTCAGCTGGACCAAAAAAAATCGTATTGCCTAACAAAATCACATTCAATGACTCTACCATGCTGATCAATAACTATTCAGAAATCATTCGAAAATCTAGGATGAAACAGGGCCTTACACATGAACAGTTAGGAATTCTCATAAAGGAACGGGCTTCTTTGTTACGTAAAATAGAGAGTGGTTCCCTAAAGCCTGATGAAAATTTAACCAAAAAGCTAGAAAGATATTTTCGAATAAACCTATATACTGAGGTTGATTCCGCTGAATAAATCTGTAGTACTTATTACTTATCCAGTAAAAGACATCGCTAGTGAAGCTAATTCGTTGGCAGAATCTGCAGGTTATTCTGTAGTGCGTACTGTCACTCAGAAACATTTAACAAGATCAAAGTTTGGGATTGGAAAAGGAAAAGCAGACGAGGTAAGAGAACTGATTAAATCCTTGAACATCAAATTTTTAATCTTTGATGAAATATTAAAACCGACCCAACAATATAATTTGGCAAAACTTTGTGAAACAGAAATCATTGATAGAGAGAAATTAATTCTTGAAATCTTTAGATTGAGGTCTAACACCGAGGAGTCTAAAATTCAAATAAAACTTGCTGAACTGCACTATGAAGGAGTAAGAATTAAGGAGAAGGTGAGGCTTGCAAAGAGGGGTGAACAACCAGGTTTTTTTGGCTTGGGAAAATACGACGCCGAGGTTCATCTTCTTGACATAAGAAGGAGAATTTCTGTTCTAAGAAAAAAACTAGTAAAGGAGGAGAAGAGAAAGGTTTTACAAAGAACTAGTAGGGCTAGATCTGGTTTTCCAACCGTATCTATTATAGGATACACCTCGGTTGGGAAGACAACTCTGTTTAATCTATTAACAGGAGAATCAAAATTAGTGGGTATTGAATTGTTTACGACGTTATCTACATCTAGCAGAATTGTAAAAATCAAGAGGAATAAAGTAATGTTTTCTGATACTGTAGGATTCATAAGTAAACTACCGGCTTATATGATAGATGCTTTTAAATCAACCCTCCAAGAATTAATTTTTTCAGATATTATTCTACTTGTAGTGGATATCAGTCAGAGTTACGAAATCATAAAAAAACAACTATCAAGTAGTTTTACTGTCTTGATCCACTTGGGAGTATCAATCGCAAAGATAATTTATGTATTCAATAAGATGGATCTGGTGAAACTCGATGAGGCAAGTGAAAAGTGTAAGCAACTTGGAATATTGAATGAAAGTAATAACAACACAGTTATGTTATCATCAAAGACAGGAATGAATGTTAGTGTTCTCCTCGACACCATTCAATCCAAAATTTTTGTCAATATGATGAAGGTAGATAGTTAATGTCCGTTGCAGTTCTTAGATTGGGGCACAGACTCGTAAGGGATGATCGCACGACCACACACGTTGCGTTGGTGTCAAGAGCCCTTGGTTGTAAAAAGATTTACATGACGCAGGTAGACGATTCTATACTCGATTCTATTCGAAAAGTATGCGATTACTGGGGAGGTTCGAATGAATTTAATATTGAAATTATTCAGGACTGGAAATCACTGATGAATTCATGGAAGAAAAACAATGGAATAATTGTTCATCTAACCATGTATGGATTGAATATAGAAAAGATATCACATGATTTCGGAGAAGAAAAAAATATATTGATAGTAATTGGAGCTAGTAAAGTCCCAAAGGAGGTTTATTCTATTGCCGATATGAATATAGCGATTGGCAATCAACCGCATTCGGAGATTGCTGCGTTAGCTATTTTCTTGGATAGATTATATCGTGGAAAGGAATTGGGCTATTCCTTCCAGAACGCAAAAATGAAGATAATACCATCTTCACATGGTAAAAGGGTTAAAATAAGAAAACTAAAAAAGTCAAGTCAGATTGGTTGTTAGTTATCCTTCAATTACTTAAATGAAGGTCAATGGGATGGACATTTGCGCGGGGGTTGCCAAGCTTGGTCAAAGGCGTGAGATTGAGTCCGACACGAAGCTCAGAAGAAATGATCCAGCAGGGAAACCTCATCCCGTAGGGGTTCGTGGGTTCAAATCCCATCCCCCGCATTAAATCAGCTTTATCTCACAAATGGAAATGAGATACAAAAGGAATTTATGTTATTTACGTGCTGACCGTTGACTTAATTTATCTACAATCAAACTTGGGATGGTCTATTAATTGTGGGATATGATTGTAATCGCATCTTTTATGATGATCCAACTTGCTTATTTTCTTGGAAATTTCAGTTTTTATTGTCCTGTTTGGATTTTATTTTTTAATTTAGAACAGAGACAGAGATATATTTCCCCAATTTCAATCTGCTAATAGCGGGGTGGGGAAGCCAGATATCGTAGGCTAAGTTATCCCGGCGGGCTCATAACCCGCAGAGCGGTTTCCATTTAGAGTGTAACTTGATGGCCGTAGGTTCAAATCAACCCCCCGCTACTTATCGTATGTAATTTCATTCAAATTTCTTAATGATACTTGGCAACTCGTTCAAAATAATTTGAACCACTCAGCGTGTAGAGGAGTGACAATATTTGCAATACATGGATAAGTTTTTTCCATTCCAAATCTATGTAATGGTTTTGTCAGATGCCTGTGTGCCTTTAGATATGGTTGATACGTTCCCAATTGGATATCTCGATGTTTAGTAACAAGTAATTTCGAGCTTTTTTTGTCTCCACAGTTTTTGCATTGAAATCCCTTATTTTTACCCTCAGACTTCATTCTTTTTCCACATTTGGTGCATAATGGATTGATAGTTACCATTTCATCAGTAATTTTTAATATTGATAGATACTCAACGTTCAAAATACATGAACTATGGGAATTATTCTTACTAACTCCAATACCAATATCTATGTCATCGCCTTCTATCAATTTCGATGCAATATTTCCAAGGCCAGTAGGTTCAAACACCGCTACAGGATATTTGATGTTACTAAAATCAGATACTTCAAACAAAACATGTCCTCCACGTATAATCCTTGATTTTTTTGTAACCTTGCATCTTACAAATCCTGCCTCATGTATTCGAATTCTTTTTAGAGATAATTCATTTTGGAGATGCATATTCGTTCCTTGGTTAGTCCTAAATACCATATATCCTTCAAGTTTTTCGATAGGTAGGACATAATGCAACGCTCTGATAACAGTAAACGGATCTTCGCCTCTAATCCCACAAAAGACAGGATCTGGACCATGTGGAGTGATTAGTACTCTATCATGAATGCTATCATAGTTGTTATAGGTAAATGGATAAGTATCTGTACTTATTTTTGATACCCTTGATTTGTCTAGTTTCCTAGGAGTGCCTTGAAATTCTTCTTTCCTATATGCAATGGCCTCGTATGTGTGATCTCCTTCTAATAAAGCTCCAATCGATGCTATAGCACCAATTAAACCTAGACCTTCTCCATACTTGAAAATCTTTATCGAAAGTTGTGAGGCTAATTTCTCGGCCTCTTCCCTCTTTAGCACATCGTACATTGCTCTGTTACTAAATTGCCTTAGAGAAAGCGGTATTGTATCACCCTCAAATATAGCCAACCCTGGATTAGCACCATTGGCGATGTCTGAGTCTGATTTGATAATTTTTGTCAAGTATTCAATTATTTGACCAGGTTGATTCGTTTTGATCCTGAGGCATATTCCTCCATTTCCTCTTGTTTTCCAAGGAATATTCGGATTCAGCCTCACAAGGAGTGGATAATCAATGAAAACACAATCAAATTCTCTTGATATCCTGGAAGTTATCTTAAAGGCCAAGTTAGTAGTACATCTTCCAGAATAAGAATCAGTATCGTCAAATCCTATATGGAGAACTCTTGATCCCGTTGAACCATATTCTAACATGTGAGAAATACTGAACCGTTAAGAGATATTAATTCTATTGCGCAAACTCAAATATCTATAACAGTATTTTGCTGGCGTAACAAAGGACAACAAGAATATCCCGTCAATATCGGCTGACATTATAAAATCCGTTGTGGCTCTTGGTAATTAAATCATGAAAATTATTCTTGTTGCTTATATTCTATTTATTCTCTTTTCAGTTTATTTGATACAATTTGATCTCCCAATTCTATACCCAACGACTTCACACGCAATTGTGTCAAACGATAATCTTGAAAGTTATGACAAGTTTGGCATTAGAGAAATTTATCCGACAAAAGAAAATGGTAGAGAATGGTATGTTAACATGGAGAATCCAAAAGATGATGAAAGTTTTGCAGTTACCTTTAATCCAAATTTTACGAAACAACAAGATGGTTCATGGAGGGTTTCTGCTCCAATAGTTAGGATGAATGTAAAGACACTTGAGGGAGAAACAAATTGGAAAAATGTGGAAATGACAGGATACGCAAAGATCGTTTCAGTATTTAAAAATAGTAGCAATAAGGTGATAGAAAATGATTTGACATGGTATGCTAGAGGTGGAAAACATAATCCAGGGATTCCATGCGAAGCAACGGCCTATATGGGAGGACTTTATGACAATGGTAAGGTTGGGTGGAAAAAAGAATTATGCTTTGTAGGAGGATATACAGATGAAAGGCAATCCAACAAGGTAACTAACTCGCTTCTTGATAGATGGATTGGATGGAAGGTAGTAATTTATAATATAAATAATAATTCCGAGGCAAAATTAGAGTCGTATTTGGATAATACAAATTCTAACTATTGGGTTAGAGTTACAGATTTGGTTGATGACGGAGGATGGTACGCAAAAATGCCGGATTCTAATTTTTTTGATGCTGGTTGTTCCAAGGATAAGGACTCTATAATAACTAATTCAGGATCTACAGCTACGTTTAGATCCGATAACTTGATTTGGGATTTCAAGAATTTGAGTATAAGAGAAATCGAGCCGGACAAATCTTCATATCAATGATGATTTTATTATGTTATATTGTATATAGATAAGCCATCTCTAGACTCATGCCTCAAAACGATAGCCGCAGCAAATCAGTATTTAACCATGAGTTTGAAATAATTATCAGTGAATTCATGAGCTAATTCATTTTATAATTAATTATCAATTTGAGCACTCTTTTGTGTTGGCAAATCGATTTATAAGATTATCAATTTCAGTTTTTATTTTACGTTTAGCAAAAATGCCAAATACTGCTCCAATTTTTCCAAATTTAAGATCCGGATCTATTATTATTTCAGTCCTTGAATTAGATTTTTGATTTAACTCTATCTTCAAAATAGTCCCCTTGGTATCGCCCTCAATAATTTCACTTTTGAGCAATCTGTTTGGTTCTAAGATGTATTTTACTTTCTGCTTATTTCTTTTCCTGATATTGAAACGATCTCTTCTGTCAGTATGTGATTATCGGATTGTTCCAAAATGTTGAATGACTTGTATTTATCCGGAAATAGACTTGGTAGTTTACGTATATCCTTAATTACAGAAAAAACTTTTTCCTGTGGTAAATTAACAATTTTGGTTGATATTACTCTTACCATGAATGATTTATGATCCTCTGATTTTTAAACAATATGTTTCTATATGTGCAATCGAATAACAATTGGTAGGGATGAACCAAATATTAAATGAAATACTTTTATCATGAATTTGAGGTAAATTCTAACATAGATAAAGTTTGGAAATTTTATACTGACATAAGACATCTTGAGGTAGTTAGTCCAAGAGATATTAAATTGAATATAATGCAAAGTACGGACAAAATATTAAAAAAAGGAACAATTGCATGCTTTTCTGGAAAAATAGTCGTAAGTGCAAAATGGTGCTCTAAAATAACTTTTTTTGAAAAATATAAATATGTGGATGAAATGATACTAAATGCAGGTAAAAGGCCTCCCTTTCAAATGTGGAAACATGAGCATACGTTCAAGGAAATTGAAGATTGCAAAACGCAGGTCATCGATAGAATTGAGTTTGGGTTACCCTATGGATTCATAGGAAAAATATTAGAATTTTACGTTGGATTCAAACTTCGTAAGATCTTCAATTATAGAAAAACAGCGACAATAAAAATTCTTGACTAACCCGTATTAGTAACTGAATTGAGTCCTACGATTGAATCTTAGTTTTCCTTTGTTCTTTGACTAATAGAACTGAGATACCTAGTGCAGATACCGAAAGGAATAGCATGGTACCAAAAATAAGATCATATGCAGTTGTAGATGGAAAATATTGATATTGATTTTTGGATAGTGTAACTAAGAATAAGTGTGTTTGCATTAACAAACCTGCAATTGTGGGGCCTATCGAACTCCCTATGATTCTTAATAAATTACTAATTCCAAGCGAGATGCCTATTTGTTCGAATGAACTTTGCACCATTACGATATTAGTACTACTAACATTTGTTAAGGAAATACCAACAGCTAGTATTATCAAATAGATTGATATATAGAGCTCATTTAACCTCATAAACAAAAGCAAACAAAAACCAAATGACATGGCAAGAGTGCCGACCAATAATGGAGTTGTCTGTCCAATTCTTGTTATAATTAGACCAGTTAAAGGACCTAAAATTAAAAGTACTAGTGCAAATGGCATCTGCACTAATGACATCTGTATTGCGTTATTATCAAAACCTACAGGGTACGGACTTTGAGCTAATATAGGCAATGTTTGATAAATGGTAAACATAGACATACCTACAATTAGTAAAATGATGTTTGATGATAAAATTCTCCTGTCTAGAAATAAGCTTGAAGGGATGAGTGGAAATTTTGTCCTCCTTTCACACAGTAAAAAAGTAACGAAGCTTGATATAAAAATAATCAAGAATAATAAAGACGTAATTGGGATTTTAATCGATTCTAAAAGGTTATAAATAGTATCAAAAGTATTCGTCCTAAGAAATGTGATGAATAAGAGAAAAGATGTTATGCTCATGCCTAGTAACAGTGCACCTCTAAAGTCAAATTTTTTGTACGAATCTTCGTTTCTTATCCTAGAAATATCGAATGCTTTCTTTTCTGATGGAATAGATCGTATAATTATGATAATCAGGCAGATTGCTATTGGAATAATTGAAAAAAATGTTAGTCGCCAACCATAAAGTTGTACGATAGTTCCACCAATTGCAAGTCCCAAAACAGAACCGCCTGCAAACATGGAACTTATGATTCCTTGGCTTATGGCTAGTTTTTCTTTTGGAAATTGTTCTCTAATCAGTCCAAACGAAACTGGGAATACTGATATCCCAATTCCCTGTAAAATTCTGGATATTAGTAACATGATAAAATTAGATGAGAACGGTGAAATGATAAGCCCTATGGTATAAATTAAAATGAGAATTATCATAATCCTTTTCTTGCCATACAGGTCGGATAATTTCCCACTGACCGGTGTCATAACTGCACCTGCAACAAGATACGCGCTTAATATCCACGATGAAGTGTTGTATGATAAATTGAAATCATGGATTAATTGTGGAAGTGCTGGAAGAAGCATCGTCTCCGTATACATCGATATAGTCGCAATAGAACTGAGAATTGCAAGTGTTGTCCATATTGAATGACTGCTATTTTTTTTACTAAACAAGGGTTATCTTTTTTGCTTATGGTAAAGTCAAAAGATCAATATATTTGATTTTACACACTCGTCCATAAATTAATAAATATAATAAAAGTTCTAAATTATCCATTGTCTCGGATTGTAGGGCAATTACACTATATCATGAACTAGTAATCTGTATGGAAAATAATTTTTTTGATCTATATTTTAATACCTGCCGAATACAATTACAATTAATCTAAAGATTAATGTCGTCCATAGCTGAAATAAAGAAAAGACTGAAGAGAAACTGGTATCAGTTTATTAATAATAATAGTAAAAAATTTGCCACCTCAGTAATAGATGGCTCTTCTCCACCTTCAATATTTGTAGGTGAATTTGGATATCCACACATTAGAATTGGTCCAATGATTCCACCTTATCATGGAGATACCTCAATCTTAGATAAACCGGAATTATGGAAGGGAAAATCGCTGGAAGAGATAGTCAACTACAGGATCAATCTTTTGAAAGGAACAATAATCCACAATGTGGATGATATTTCGGGGAGATACATTGAATCTTTGCAGGAGATGGCAATGTCAAAAAAAGTTGTCGAAAGCACTGTAACATTTGAAAAAATACCATCACAATATGTAAATAAAATGAGTTTAACTAATAATGAATCTGAAGAAATTCCTACAATATTCTCAGCACCTGTACGTGACTTTAAGATTATTCCTTCCACCGGAGATCGCAAAATTGAAAAAAAATATTACGACTATGATTCAAAAGCAACAGATGCCATAATTGACCTTTATAATAATAATATCGATATTAGTCGGATCTCAAAAGTCCTAAGTATGGGAATGGTGGGCAGAAAGAAAAATCGTAAACTAGTACCTACTAAATGGAGTATTACCGCAGCAGATGATATTCTTTCCCTGTATTTAATGGACAAAATCGATGACAATCCAATTCTGGATAATAACATTGTATTTGACTTCAATCATCTGGAAAATTATTATTCAGTGGTATTTATCCCTGACGATGTTTGGAGTTTTGAAATGATTGAATCATGGATTGATACTAATGGAAGAACACATATCGGTTCAGATTATGAGTCAGGAAAAAAGATCGATCATTATCCTTCAATTGCTGGTGCCTATTTTGCAGCAAGATTGGCTGTCGTCGAATATCTTTTCAGGATAAGAAAAAAGGCATCAGTGTTGATTCTGAGAGAAATACATCCTGAATATTTCGTATCCCTTGGTGTCTGGCAAATTAGAGAGGGAATAAGAGAATGTCTCAAATCAAAAGCAAAAACTTTTCAAGATTTTGATTCTGCTTTAAAGTATGCAATCTCAAAAACTTCACTATCAAAAACAGAATGGATCAGAAACAGTTCAATTATTAGGAGCAAGAAGCAAAAAAGAATATCAGATTATTTAACTTAAGTTGGTTCGATTTTTTGCAGAAGATTAGTGAAATTGGATCTCACTCTCTTGAAATGGATTAGAGTAAAGCTACTACTTGAGAGAATAAAAGTCTAGGCACTAGCTATTTATAATCAAGATTTGAAAGAGTGGTCTATTGAGGTAAGCAAATAGTGAATCTGGGGGTTTGTTCGCCAGGCTTTTGATCTTTTTTCTTTATTATATCTATGTCCATGAGTTTTTCGCATGATTGCTTTTCAACATTGCTATCGTTCATATCGTTGGTTAATGTCTGTAAATGTTGATTTTTGTCAAATGGATTGACAATATCAGGATATTTGAAAACATCTTTAGTTATTATCTTACAGTTAGAGATTCCAGTACATCTTGCTTCATCAATACCCTCTAATGTAGAAGGTTGTTCAATTGCATAAATTCTAGCGCCAACGGTTGTGATCGAGATTTCTGCGAAGCTTATTATAATAAACACCATAGATAAATTATTGAGCAATTACACAATTGATGTCACTTTGATTTATTTGGATTTGGAAAAAATTTTGATTAACAAAATTCACTTTGTTGATTGTAATAAGATGTTATATAAAATTTTTATATTAAATTAAAAATTTTTTTTAGTAATACAATATTAATTCTTCAATTTTATTAACATGTATACTTTTATTCACAATTGATAAAAAATACATTTTGTTTAACGCTAAAATGAACATCGTTAATGGCAGAAAAATATTTAGATTCTCAGAAGGGAATTTTTGCCATGCATTTAAACCCAATTATGATTGCCGTATTATCTGGAATCATATGCATTCTTTTTCTGTCATCATATTCTAATATCGTAAATGGGAAGACTATAATTTGTCAGAATGAGAACAAAAAAACATGCAAGGGAAGTGAAAGAACCGGTGTTAGTGGGAAACAAGAATTCCAATAAGATGAATGGTCTTCAGGGCACTGATTATATAATCGGCTTATTTGGTAATGATTACATAATTGGATATAACGGAAGTGATTCTCTCATGGGTGGAGCAGGTAACGATATAATTGATGGAGGTGGAAGTAACGGTTGAATATTGGGTAACACAGGAAATGATAATATAACGGGTGGATTTGGAGCAGACGAAATAATAGGAGGGGAAGGAAATGATACTATATTAGCAGGTAACGGTCCTGATACAATTATTTCTGGGCAGGGAAATGACTTTATAGTCGGTGGTCGTGGAGCTGATAAAATTAGTAGTGGGGCAGATGACGATAAAATTTATACTGCAAATAGGAACACTACAGAGTCAGATAATGCTAGGGATACTGTTTATTGCGGAGAAGGAAATGATGAGGTATGGATTAATACAAGCATGGATGACGATGAAGTAAATAAAGACTGCGAAATTGTACACAAAGGGTGATATCCTATTTTCTAATGGTAAAATGTACCAATTTAGATGACTCTTGGAATCATTTTACAATACTATTCATGCATAGTTTTTCATGGAAGAATACTAGTTGGATCAGAATGGCCTAAAATCTACTGTACCACGTATGTCAAATATATCAATTTGCTGTGCAATATCTCGCGCCCTTTCATTCTCCATGTCATCATAACATCTACGGTAAAAAGGACAATTTGGGCATTTACTAGATTTTAATGGTTCGATTAATCTAGGAAGTATTGTTACATCATGATTATCTAGCGCATTTACAAGTATCTTCTTTCTTAATTCCATTTCATTTCTCAGTATTTCTCTCGTAATGTCATCCTTGGGCAAATTAACCGACCAACTTTCTACTCCAGGAAGTTTTGCATTATTTGGCCTAAAGAAATACTCTCCCGTTTCATCCTTCCTTATCAATCTCAACTCTCTAATATTATATCTGATTGAAATGATGCCTTTTTCGATACCTGTCATTATCAGATAATAAAGCAGTTGTCTCAGATAGGAACGAAAAGTAGAATCATTTATATCGAGTCTTTTTCCTGTAACGGTGTCCTTAAGTTCTATAATTATCTTTTTTCCATCTGTATTATCCATTATATCGGGATGCGCGACTATGTCATCCATTTGTAATTCTGTCTGTGCCACACCAATTTTTGCAAGCTGTGTGATTGCAAATTCGCTCGATTCTCCTCTAACGAAGTGGTGTATGGATTCATCGGTGATAGAATCCTCGTCAGGATAAACTCGCGAGTAATACTGTTTTCTTATACAAGAGCTTGGAAGTATGTCTGAGACATGAATAGGAGCATGGCCTATCCTATCCTTTTTCCTATCATTGTATCTTGATCTTAGGTTATTTTTTAATAGATCTGTGAATTCCAAATCGGGCCTTATGATAATTGCCATAATCTGCCAACAATATCTGGTTTAAACCGTCTTAATAGGTATTTTATTTTGTTAGGGATTCAGATCCAAAAAAAAATATTTTATATATTCCACATTAGGATTAGAACCTACGGAAGAAAAAGTAAAAGTCTTGGGCATTGGGAGCAGTATGAGAAAGAACTCCTTTAGCACGAATGCTCTAAGAATCGTCCTTGAAATTATTTCTGCGAAGTATAAAACTGAAGCACGATTGCTGAATTTGTTAGAAACTGAATTACCGATCTACAAACCCAACAATAGATCCGAAAATGAAAATGTCAAAAAGGTTAGTAGGGATGTAAATTGGGCCAACGTTTTTGTTTTGGCATCGCCTGATTATCATGGATCCATGTCAGGAACAATGAAAAATTTTCTGGATTTTTTTTGGAAAGAGTTTTCAGGTAAAACCTTTGGGTATATAGTATCATCCCATGAGAAGGGTTTAACCGTGATGGATCAGATGAGGACAGCAGTAAGACAATGTTATGCCTGGAGCTTGCCATATGGTATTTCTATTAATGAGAGCGAAGATTTAGATTCAAACGGTCAGGTAGTGAGTAAGAAATTACAGTCAAGAATGGAAATGCTTGCTAGGGATTTGGTTGTCTACGGTGGTTTAATTTACTGGCAATTTATGAAGGACAAGAGTTCATCAGAACTCAATACCTTTGCACATTATTACCTCTAGTCAATGAGTTAAGAGAAAGTGGCGGGTTTAGAATTTTCATGTTGACTTACGAAAAAGACTAGACCATTAAGTTAACTTTGTTTAGGAACTCCTATTATAAGTGCAAACAGAGCTGGCTTGGAAGTCACAGAAAAATGTTTGGGTTAGATATACCAGTCCTTGCTCAAGGTAAAGACAGTTTGTCTGTATTTCTGGACACACCGTTCTGGATATGGGATTATTACCTACACGGGTCCCAGTATACCAAAACAAATGGACATTGTTGTTTTAATCATCTAATATCTCTACCTACAAAAAATGGCAGACAATATCCAATATTTCCTTTTCAAGAATTAATTTTTAACGCTTTAGAACAAAATCAAAACGTCTGGATAAAGAAGTCAAGAGGAATTGGACTTACAGCTTTCATGCTCAGGTACCTTGCTTGGAAAATCCTGTTGTCAACCGAGTTAGATCACAAATCCATATACATTGTTTCAGGAACTAGTGATGAAACTGCCGATAAACTAAATGAAAAGTTAAAGAAATTGTTTGAAAAAAGGTTTCCGCTTCTTAAACTAGAATCTAAATTTACAGACTTATGGTTGAAAAGAACAAGGATCAGGATATTGACGATAAGTAATATCATGGATATTGAAGTTCACGATATTGCGTATTTGTTTATTGATGAGGCAGATTTTTTGACACACAGACAACAAGAAGTGTTAGAACACACATTATCTTTATATGCGGAAAAAGCCAATCTCAAGATAATTATTGCTTCGACCCCTAATTCTCTAGGCGGTTTGTTTGAAAAAATAGAAAATGATCCAGCCTACAAATATACAAAATTGAAGTTAGATTATACCTACGGACTTGGTACGATGTATGATAGAAAGTTCATTGAAAAGAAGAGATTAGAAAGCGAATTTGAGAGAGAATATAATCTAAAGTATGAAATAAGGTAACGTAACTCTATAATAGTGTTATCCATGTGTTTTCTTGTACAATTATATCAATTAAAGATATCGTTTTATGAAAATTTGTAATGAGGACCCGAAAGTACCTTTCAGTTGAATATCGAGTTATTTTACAGATTTACCTATATCAAATAATGACAATGGTCTTTTTAGATGGTATTATCTTCTAATTATAATTAATTTCGATATTGATGTTGCGGTTAAATATTTCAATTTTTAGATGTTATTAATTTAAATATCATTTTTGACTAAATTAAAGTATCTTGGTTTTATCAGGTTACAAATCCGATAGGGGATTACTTCGAGAAAATAATGAGGATTCATACTTCGTGAATGACAAAGTAGGTGTATATGTTTTAGCTGATGGAATGGGTGGTCACAAAGGGGGTGAAATCGCTAGTAACATCGCCGTAAATACTTTGGGTAAAATTCTATCAACTTTTCTTGAAAACAGCCAAGAGAAGAATATCCAAGATATCGTGCACAAAGCTCTTCAAGAAGCCAATGATAAGATTATTCTAGTAAGGATTAATGACATTGAGTTAAGCAATATGGCAACAACGGTAGTATTGTCCATGTTTTTTAATGATATACTTTATTACTCGCACTTGGGAGACAGTAGGGCCTATTTGTATAAAAGAGAAGGCAAGCTAATTCAACTAACTACTGATGATTCCTTAGTCATGGAAATGGTAAAACGCGGTATGATCAAAGAAGATGAACTACGAACACACAACTTAAGAAATATTGTTACCAAATATTTAGGATTAACTGATTTAGTACTACCAGAGGTACTACATTGTTATGTTGGTATAGACGATTGCATTATTCTTTGCTCAGACGGTCTTACAAGTATGTTGGAAGAAAAGGAAATACTCTCTATAGTAAAGAGAGATATTTCAATGGGACCACAAAGTATTTGTGATAATTTGGTTGATAAAGCAAATAAGAATGGCGGATATGACAATATAACTGTAATCGTGGTTCAAAACAAGTAAAAATTTCAAAACCTACAACTAGTCGACCCGAGAAAAATGTACTGAATTAGTTCATAGAGGTTTGCATTCCAATGTTGTGAATATATATTGAAAAAATTTTTTGAGGATATTAAATTAACCCTCTGGGGATGATAGGAGAGTGAATATATTTCCGTCCATATCCTTTACGAGTGACATTATGCCACCCCATTCCTGTTTTTCTGGCTTCGTAATATCCACGTCTTTTGATTTGAGCTCTTCATATGTTGATTGAATATCTGAAGTATAGAACCATACGCCAGTGTTTCTTCCGATGTTTTTCTTGGCAATTTCTAATTCCTCTTGAGACATAGCTTGTGGATTTGGTTCCATGATACTCAAAGTCGACTCAGAGTCTTTAGGTGCAACTTCGATCCATTTTCCACCATGAAAAGGAACATTTAGTCTAATATCAAAGCCAATTTTTTCTGCGTAAAATTTTACTGCCTGTGCTTGATCTGATACTATGACAACTACACCACCTATCGTATTAATCATTTCAAATGTTATTTTAGAGAAGAATTATTATAAACTTGTTCCTCCACCGTTGGAAAAGTCTAGTCCTTTTTCGGCCGAACTCATCATAAAATAATTGGCTACACCTGATTCCAATTTTTTAAAATAATCACAAATATTAATAGACCTGAAGCTCACTACCTCTTATTGTACGGCATCATCAAAAGGTGTTTTAAATAATTATTAAATAGTCTATTGGAGGTATTATTGCTGAGAAAGCATGTTTTTGAATGCTGAACAGGACGATAATATTCCCAAAAGCGATGAGGACATAGAAGATGATTTTGAGGAAGATATAGAAGATGATCTTGAGGAAGATATAGAAGATGATTTTGAGGAAGAAGACATTCAGAGTGATTAAAAGTGTTGCAATACGTGCTACATCATCTGCGAAGAGTCGTCTAATAGCGACTGGATTGTGATTTAATTTTAGCGGGCTGTGATGATTTTAATATGGAATATCCAGATATCAAAACACAGGCATTAATAGTAATGATGATATTAAATAAGAGAACAGAAGAATCAATACAATTACTTTCTAAATTTTACAATATTCATCCTCCAGAAATTGTGGTTGGTACCATAAAGGGAAAAAGAAAAACTGTACGTGCTGTTTATGTTGGAAAACAGAGACGTATTTATGCCGAAAATTCTGATATCTTTTACAATCCCTTTATCATCTTACATGAATTCTATCATCATTTGAGATATAGGGGAATGGAACATAGGGGTTCAGAGAAGAGCGCAAATAATTTTGCATCGAGATTTATCGACTCATACAGGTTTCTGAAGATGCAAAAATATTGATTTTGATAAAAATAAAGAAAGTATCTTTAAAAAATCAAAGTTGTATAAACGTCAAATCTGTCAGATGCTCAAGATGTTTCTTTGAAACAGAATCACTTATTTTCTTTAACTCATTTTTTGCCCTTGATGTATAAGAAATGTACAATTTTTCCATCCTTTCTATAAATTCAGCAGATTCTTTGTTGTTCCTTACCAAAATGTTAAACAGTCTATCTTCATTGTTCCAGTCCATGATGTCATCATGTATCTGGTATGCTATTCCGAGCAAATGTCCAAAACTTCCCATGGCAAAAATTTCTTCCTCCGTACCTGTTCCCAATAGTGCACCAATTTTCGATGCAGCTTCAAATAACGATGCAGTCTTATTTTCAACAACCTTTATGTAGTCATCATCCTTTAGGGAGGGATCTTTGGTTAGTTTAATTTCCATCATCTCGCCCTCGCTCATCTTTATTGCTGCCTTTGATAATTCTGCAGAAATCTTTGCATTGTTAATTTTCGTGCAAATATTCAAAATTATACCAAGAACGAAATCAGCGGTAAGAATGCTGCTGTTATATCCATATTTTATATGAAATGATGGTTTACCTCTTCTGTAATTTTCTTTGTCTATAATGTCATCATGAATCACAGATTGTGTGTGTAGCAGTTCTATTGCACATGATGATAAAAACATGTCTTCTGTAATTTCAGTCACAGCTCGCTTGTTCGCCGAAATTGTCTCGGCAGACAAAACCAGTATAAGCGGTCTAATTCTTTTTCCGCCTTCTGACGCGTATCTTAATGGCGTATAAAATTCAGACCACGAATAGAGATCTAATTCTCTTGCAAGATATTCGTCAATTTTTGACAAATAAGAACTAAATTGTTCCAAGAGAGGATTTGCTTCAATATTTCTTCTGTTCAAGAATGAAATCTAGCCTAGACTAGTGTTCATTCATTGCTATTTAATTCTTTTACAAAAATTGGAACTTCAGCTAGTCTAATTTATTCTCTCAAACTTCAGATAACTTCACGAATGACTTGACTAGTTTTCCACATATAATACTAAGTAATATTATTCTATATTGCTCCGGCCGGGATTTGAACCCGGGATCTGCGACTCGAAAGGCCACAATGCTTGACCGGACTATGCAACCGTTATTTTATGGTACGATTACTACACCACCGGAGCCACTAGGTTGATGTATAATTCACAATATAATAGTTTACAGCCAAGGAAATTAGACCAATTATGTTATGAGTTTCTAAACTTTATCGGACAAGTCGCAGGTTTGGTATAATCAAAACCAAAAGCAACATCTATAATATAAAAGATATTATCACACAAGGTTTTATTATTATTTAATCTACACGATCTGTTGATGAAAACATAAATAAACAATTTTTTTATTTTAAAAATACTTAGTAGATATCTGTATTAGAAATTTTAAATAGATTTTCCAAGAAATGAGATTGTCATCTATATTGACATTAAAGTACTTGACAGATCATGGTTGGTGCTTGTGTGCTTAGGTTCAATAGATGTGAACCAATCTAAAATTAACAACCAGTGGGAAACATGATTTGCTGTGATGAACAAGAACACAACCAATGCCCACTGATTGTATTAACAAATATACCAACATGTCGCTTAAAAAATCTAGTCAGCTCGATTTATGACAATTACACGATTCAGCTTATTTATCATAATTCCAGCTTATGGAAATTAACTGATTGCATTTGTCTATTGTGAGTCGAAAAGCAATTACTAATTTATCTAAAAATGAAGATATCGAGACCAATAATACTAGAATATAAGACTTAATACGGATTTAACATACTAATTAGAATTTCTAGTCTAGGAATAAATCCAGATAATGGCCCTCTCGAATAAAGTTGTGAATGACTAAATAATTAAATTATATTATAGGTTAATGGTGATTGATATTGATGAATGAACTGATTTACAAAATAGATCAAGAAGTAGAGAAGAAGAGTCTTTTAAAGCACCCATTTTATAAGATGTGGTCAAACGGAGAATTAAGCATAAATCAATTACAAGGTTATTCTTTAGAGTATTTTCAATTAGTGAAAGTAGTGCCAGAGATGGTTAACAATATCAAGTTAAAGATGCAAGGATCCAAATTAAAAAGTATAATTGAAGAGAGTCACAAAGAAGAGTCAAGCCATATTGAACCGTGGATAAGATTTGCCACCTCACTTGGAGTACAAAAACAAGATTTGTTGAATTATGCTTGTGGTGAAAATACAAAGAATGCAATATCCTCTCTTGTGGAATTAACTGAGGACTCAATAGATGAGGGCATATGTGCAATGTATGCGTACGAATTGGATTTGCCGAACATAAGCAGATCAAAAATTGAAGGGTTGCATGAATTCTACAATATGTTTAATGCTGATTCGACAAACTACTTTGAAATACATCAAGAAGCAGATATCAGACATGCAGAAATATGGAGGAGTATGATAAAAAATATTTCAGCTCACAAGCATGATATTTGTTTCAGCGCAGCTGCAAAATCCATTGATGCACAAAACTTATTGTTAGATGCTGTCTATGAAAAATATGTAAGACCATTTAACTAGCCTAACAGATTGTCGGCAAATAATAAAACTAAAGTTGCTAGTGATTCTAGAGATAAATCTCCTCTCTTTTCAAAACCTTTATACATATTTTCATATCGACAAAATTTGTCGGGCCCATAGCTCAGCCTGGTTAGAGCGACCGGCTCATAACCGGTCGGCCGGGGGTTCAAATCCCCTTGGGCCCATACGATATTCTTTTACTATAATCCAATGACTATTAAATACAATCTGATTAAGATAAGTAATTGAAATTATGTTCCGATACAATATTTCAATCAAACCCCCTTGTGACTGATCAATGATAACGGAATGCTTGACGAGATATGAGTTATGATATTATGGCGACTAAGATTACGTTTTCCTACTTCGATAAAGATCTATTTAATATCTGATCACGCTCAGGTTCAGGAATTCTTGAGAGTGCCGTATAAAATGTCTCTGATGTTACTTTATTTTTAATGACGGATAGATCCTTAGGTAGGCTATTTTGCAAGATTTTGGTTAAATTTCCAGAGTCCAATAGTGTTAAAGTTTGTTCTATTACTGATCCAGGTTGATCACTTAAAGGATATTCCTGAACTTTGTCAGCCGGTAGTGAAATTAAATCCTGCACGATATCACATACCGTAGATGCATAACTATTTGTATCGCAACTCGATTTATTGGCATGACCATTCATGTATGCAGGAGCAGACGACCCATTTTCTCCTGTGGTCACATTACCAGGAAAATCCGACTGTTCGGACGACCGAAAACCGTATACTGCCTGGAAAGAAGTAACTCCTATAATAAAAAATAGAAATAGAACCTTCATTATATACTACTGGCGATAATATACCAAATAAGAATCCACCTCAATATTTCTTAAAGTATACTAGTTAGAATTCCTAATACTGTTCCGATTGAATATTCAATCAGATCTCAGACCAATTTGAAAACTCCCATTGCATTCTGATTCATTATACAATAATCAATTCTATTAAAATGAGCCGCCAACAAAACTAGTTGGCGGCACAATAATTGATATTAAAATAAAATAGGGCATCCATGAAATTATATCCATTTCATGTTCAGACAGTTGATATCGCTATCATCAATCATTATTTTTATAATGCTCCAACAAAGTATATTTGCACAAGATAATTCTATCCCTAGAATAAGAGAATTCCAAGTTCCACTTGGAACTCATCCACACGATGTTGCACCTGCTCCGAATGGATCGGTCTGGTATACTGCACAGCAATCCGGAGAATTGGGATTGCTAGATCCATTAACGAATAGGACACATCACATTGCATTAGGTAACGGGTCGGCTCCACACGGTGTTATTGTAGGGCCGGATGGCGCACCATGGATTACAGACGGAGGTCTAAATTCCATCGTTCGTGTGGATCCTAATACTAAGAACGTTACTTTGTTTCCACTTCCTGAAAACACTAGCAATGCGAACCTCAATACAGCCACCTTTGATCACAATGGGGTTCTATGGTTTACCGGTCAGGGCGGGATTTATGGGCGATTGGACCCAAGATCTGGAACAATCGAAGTGTTAAAAGCTCCTAGAGGACAAGGACCTTATGGTATTTCTACTACGCCAAATGGAGAGGTTTACTTTGCATCTTTGGCAGGTAGCTACATTGCACGGATAAACTTAGAAACAGGAAATGCAACCGTCCTACAACCACCCACAAAGGACCAGGGAGCAAGACGTGTCTGGCCTGATTCTTCAGGAAGTGTATGGTTTACCGAGTGGAATGCCGGCAAGTTGGGTAAGTATAACCATGTTACCAATGAATGGAAAGAATGGAAGTTGCCAGGTCAAAAACCTCAACCTTACGCAATTTTTGTTGATGATAAGGATATTGTCTGGATAAGTGATTTTGGTTCTAATGCTATCGTGCGGTTTGACCCATCACTAGAAAAATTTCAATCTTTTCCATTACCGAGTCCAGATGCTAAAGTACGTCAACTTCTTGGCAGGGCTGGAGAGGTATTGGGTGCAGAATCTGGTACTGACAAGATAATGATAATTCAGACTAATAATTGACAGTTCAATTCTAACGTTCATCCTTTATTTTTCAAAAAAGGTCTTTCTACTATTTTAGTATCAAATATGATTTTTGACATGTACCGTACCAATGTAAAAGAACACTAGCACATGAGAACTATGTTAACGTATTTGAGAGATTTTACCAACCTCATATGGCAGTTCGAACAAACCTTCATATCAAATAAACCAAAAAGCGACTCTGTCTTTTGCTTACGATAGTAGTATATCATCTTACTTTCCATAATACTATTATCAACAAAGTAGGACAAATAAATTGTAGATAAACTGCTTCAAGGAGAACAATATCGCTGAAGCGAATTGACTAAATTTTATTCATTACAAATCTGAGTCTAAGATGATTTGAGCGTATCTGAATCTATTTCTGCTTATCTTTCGAGATTTATTGCATCCGCGAAATTCAGTTCTATGCATCAATCAATCAGTTTATCGTGTTTTGTAAGAGTTGGTCAAATTAAAGAAACATTTTAGATAAAGTTTTGTATGTTGCGTATTTAGAATTAAACAACTGGATGGGAACTTACGGTTGACTGAATGATGAACAAGAAACAATCAAGGGCCCATCAGTTGTTACTGGTTGTGTTAAGTCAACTTCTGCAACAAAGTATTAAAATGCTCCAGATACAATCTTCTATAAGATTCAACTACCTAACACAATCTAACACTTTATAGTACTTTGTAACGCAACCTTTCTTATAATATCAAGCATTATTCAGTGTCATGAAGAGTGATAGATTTTGTGATATGTGTAGAAAAAAAATTACTATCAGTAACATGATACCTATTGAAATTCAAGGCGAAAACTATGTTTTCGACAGTTATGATTGCATCAGAATTTTCAACAAGTTAAATGCCGTATATGGTAACATACTGATCGAAAAATAATGGTATCGCTCGGAGTAATGGAAGGGACAAATATGTTTAAGAATAAAAACCAAAATATTTACACAAAGAATACAGCTATTGCCTCTCTTGTACCTATTCTGTTACTATCAATGTCAACAATGATAGGAACTCTGTTATCATTTCCAGGATTTCCACCAATAGTTTATGGTTATCAAGAAGTAGGGAATTCTAGGGAATTTACATGGTATGATAGGGCGCTTTCAATTAATCAAAACAATGTTCCGGCACTTGTTCAAAAAGGTACTAATCTTGTTAATGCAGGTCAAGGTCAACAGGCGATAATATGGCTTGATAAAGCATTAAAAATTGATCCATCCAACATAATGGCATTGATAAGCAAGGGCACGGCACTGAGGGGACTTGGTCAGTATCAAGATGCAATTCTAATGTATAATAGAGTTCTTGCAATAGATCCAAATGATGTTTATGCATTAGGAGGTAAGGCAGATTCTCTTTATGGTTCAGGTCAGCTTCAACGGGCGGTAGCATGGATTGATAAGGCGCTGGAAATAGATCCGAATAATGGAAAGATTCAGCAGGTAAAGGAAACACTAAACCAGGTTACAAAGTAATTCAGAATTAATAGGACAGTCACTCAATTGATCTAACCTACAAATTATTTGCCAAAAATTCAATTCAGCATGAAGATGATGACCTTTCTCATTGTATTTGCGATTATAGGTAATTTAGCTTGAACTCAAAGATTTGCATCATTGGTCACCGCAGAAAAGATGTTTTCGGTATTCTTCACTATTACGAATAATGAAATTCTCTTTCTCTATAATATATGCTCTACAGCCTTTTGAACGTCTCCGGCATCTATCACATCCCCTTCTATCATTGCTTCCAGCAACCTTAACACTATCAATTCGCCTGTAGCACCCGCAATCGTTTGTGGAATTACAACACAAACATCATCTACAATTACAGTAACTTCATCATCAGCTCCTCCACTCCAATCCTTTGGAATGCTTACGTAAAAATTGTCACCATCGGCGTTACTATGGGGATTTTGGTACAGGATTCTTACCAACACAACCATTTTGCTTCGCTACCTTAAATGCTTAGCCCTAAAAGTAGCATTACTACTCTAAAATTTTACCATAGTTATTTTACAAGAACAATGAATCGGGAAATAACATTCAAACTCGAAGGCAAGCAAAGAGGAATGCCAAGCCCTTTTCGGATAGTTATGAGTCATACTTTTATAAAGTCAATTTGATTTGCTCGAAAAGGGACAATATGATAATATCTCCAGCTTTCTACTCAAAATGTGAACAATTGTAGCTTAAAAGAGGGTTTTACATTAGCTGAGTGTTATTCCGAACTAAGGATTATTTCAATTTTACATAGGCTTTTATAATACCTATCTACAACTTTTCTGGACAATGAAGCATCAACGAAGAGTGGGTGAGTTAATTACCATTTGTTGTGGAATTGCCCTGGCTGTAGGAGGATTATTTGTGAATGTACCACCAGTTGCTTATGGTGGCCTTTGTATCATGGGTCTTGGTGTAATATCTGTATTCTGGAGATAAAGTTTGTCTCAGCTAGTTTTATTATTGCAGAATAGAATACTTTGTATTTGTTATTTCCGAAACTTTGTCTTCGATCTTCTTTTTCAGTATCTTTGTTGCTGAATGAAGCTCATCAATATTATTTTTTGTTCCCTTTATATTTGAAATATTCTCTGAACGATACTTTTTATACGTCTCAGCCTTGCTCTTTATGTCATCAAGATGTTTCATATTTTTAGAGTTAACTGACGATTCTAATTGATTCAATTCTTCATTTAGTTCTTTCAGCTCGGAAGACAAACCGGGCAGAGAATTAACAATTTCATCTATCTGATGAATTGTTTTTTCAGGATCTTTGATTTGGATACTCCTTTCAGCCACTTGTTTTTTAAGTTCATTGAATAGCTCCAAGTATTGAGAACTATCATTAAAGATTTCTAGAGGTTCATTTTGTACAGTAGCAAGTCTACCCTGAGTTTCCTTAGAGGCTTGATATGAAAATTTGGTTATTGGGCGAGATAGATTAGAAACCCTGTTTATCATATTCTTTTCAAATATATCAATTTCATTTTTCTTGTCATTAATTTTCTCAAAAACGCTTAATCCAATTTGAAATTCCTGTGATTTTTTAAAGTCTTCATACTGTCTATTACATTCTTCAATATTTTTGTCAATAGTTTGTCTTTCTTCCGTTAATTCTGAAAGTCTATCTTCTTTGTCTTTTCTTTCTCCGAGTTTTTCCTTCAACAAAATCAAGTCATCCTTGCATGCGACGCAATTGTTAATTTCACTTTCTTTGACAGATAATACTTTAGTTACCTCTTTTAGTAAGGATGATAAATTATCAAATTCACTTTTTAGCTTATTAACTTGTCTCCGCATGAACTCATTAAGAATTTTGTTGTGAGAATCTCCAACCTGCCCGAATCTATTTACTAGTAATTCTAAATTATTTTTGAATTTAACTGCATCTTCGTAGTTTTTGATTTCAGAAGATCCTATAAAGGATTCCTTTTTTATGCTAGTTATCAGAATCTTTTTTGAAGTATTAATTAATGACTCAAATTGAGGATTTTCTACCTTAATTTCTTGTTCTTCAAGTTCTTCTGCACTCTCTCTTAGATTTTCTAGACAATGTAATACAGAATTTCTTATGGGTTCAAGATCAGTTGATAAATCCTTTTCAAGAATTTTTTTTTCGCTTTCTATTATTTCTAACAATTCTTTATCAGTGACAGATTGAACAGAATTGGCATTACTCTTTCTATCTTGAAAAAAGCCAGATGTCTTTCTTTTAATAAAGCCAAAGCTGGGAGACAATAGATTATTTTTACTATAGTATCACTAAAAAACCTAATCAAAATTGCCCGAACTTTTCATGGGCAATATTTTTCCTCGAATTATGTCAAGTATATAAATATATTTAGAAATTATACGCGAATTATATCGATTTATGAAAAACCTAACAAAACTTTCTGAATTAGATCTAAATTTCTTACTTCACCTGATCATTAATTCATGTTGTCTATCGCGGATTAGTACTTGAATAGCAACATCCCTTCTATAGTTGGATTCCAAACTTTTTATTAATAAGGAGTATAATAATTACTTGAAATGTATCGTATAGAAAAGTTTGGATTTGTTTCTACGGCGTTCGTTTTTGGTATTATTGGTCTTACCAGTTTAGTATTATTAACAGCGTTTGCAGACCCAAAAGTAGACGTTTCTCCGACTTGTGGTCCTGCTGAACCGGGATTTAACGTTGTCATTAATGCAAATGGATTCAAGCCAAACAGTACTGTAGCTGTAAAGTTTGTAGCATCTGATAGTAAAATCCCACTTTACACTCAATTTGATACAAATAGTACAGGTGGATTTAATGATGTCACTTTTGCGGATGATCTCAAGCCAGATCATTATAAACTTTATGGCGACGGAACATTCGACATTGGAGCTAAGCGAATCTATGCAAACTTAACAGTAATTGCGGACGGAGAAGTAAATGCGAACGAAACAGTAAATGCGAACGAAACAGTAAATGCGAACGAAACAGTAAATGCGAACGAAACAGTAAATGCGAACGAAACAATGTCATGCGAAAAGTAACCTGAAATAGAACATTATAATTCGCACGTGCAAATTGAGTAAAATAGGAATTAGAATAGATATCTTCATTGGTGATATTTTATTATGGAAGGATATGTCATTTTTTATTTGAACGGTAACAGCACAAACCTAATACTTGATTGAGAACTCGCTTACAAGATAACCAATCCTCGTAAATAAACTAAAGAAAATTTATTCGCAGACAGATTTTCCGGAAATATCTAAGCTAGAAGTTGGACAAGACGCCTATCCCTATGCCTTTGTAGATGGTAAAGTACAATTTGTACCAGTCTGGAAAATAAGTCCTCAATTGAGTGAATGCTATTGAAACCTGATTGCGGCAAAATAACTAGACGTGCACATCCCAACGGCGGCTCTCTATTAGTTTGAGCTATTGACTACTGCATGATTACATGTCTTATTCTGATGTTTTAATCTGTGCTAGAGGAACATTATCAGGGTTCTTATAATGAACCATTTGCGATTGGCCGGACTTTGAATATATTCCAAAAATCTGAGTAGCTTTTGCTACTGTAGACTCCTTCAGTGTTACCATTAATATTTGACTTCCACTTGATCTTTCAACCATGATTTTTGATAGTCTTTCGGTGTTTTGAGCATCAAGGTGCGCATCGATCTCATCCATAAGGTAAAACGGCGAAGGTTTCAGAGACTGAAGGGCTAACAAAAATACAGTTGCAGCCATCGTTTTTTCTCCACCAGATAATGCAGTTGATTCTCTTGGTGGCTTTCCTTGAAATTGGACAAGGTATGATAGTCCGCCTGAAAAAATATCTTCATTTTCAATTTGAAGATATGCAGAGCCTCCTGCTATTTCGGAAAAAGTTTTTCTAATATCATCGTCTACTTTTTTAAAGGCATCCATAAACACTTCCCTTTTTTCTCTATCAATTTCACTGATAAACAAAACAATGGAATTCCTCTCATTTTCTAGGTAATTCTTTCTGGTAGACATGCCCCTGTAGCCGTCTATTACCTGAATATATGTTTCATGAGCGCGTAGGTTTAATCTTGTCTTGAGTTCATCATATTCCTTAGTTAATTCTGTTATAAGTATATCTACGTTAGAAATTTCCCCTTCCAGAAGTTCCTTGAAGCCTAACCACATCAAATCATTCATTGCTTGTGACTCCTGAACTGTGAAATTAGAAATATCCTTCTTGATTGCAATTGATTCCTTTTCAATTCCGTTTATTTCTTTATACAGATGTCTTTCTTTGTCATCAAGTGTCTTGATCTGTTTTTCATAATTTTGTAATATTGAATAAGAATCACCGGATACATTAATTATTTTTTGTTCTTCTTCACGCAGACAAATCAATTCCTTTTCAAGCTCTCCCAGTTTTTGGCCAGCAATTTGTTTTTGGTCCCTTCTTTCAACCTGTTCTCCTTCAAGGGTTTCTTTTTCAGAGAGTATTTCATTATTCCTTTCACCCGCTGCATTTATTCCATTTTCAAGCGACGTAGCGGATGTAATAATTTCTCTAAGTTCAATCTCGTAGTTTTCAATTTCTCTTAAAATTTCATTTTTCTTGTACGTTAATTCTGACAGTTCCTTATCAATTTTGTCATCGACTATGTATTGAATATTTTTTGAGTTATTTACTAAAGAAGAGGAAATGATGTTATCTCTTTTCTTATTTTTGGCTAATTCCGTATCAATGTCGGTAATTTCACCAGATATGGATCTGTTCATAGCTTCCAGTTTATAAATTTCGTTTTTTAAACTTGCAATTGCTTCGTTCAAATGATTAACACTAATCCTGTTTTGAGTGACAAGCGTTTCTAATCTTCTGATACGCAATTCTTTGTTAGAAATATCCTTGTTAATATTCTCTAATTCCACTTTCTTGTTCGCCAAATATTGTGATAAAATGTGAGAATTTTTTAACAAGGAACCTATTGACTCATTTAATATTATTTCATGGGTAAGATCCGATATTTTAGAACCAAACTCCAATGAGAGGGAGCTTGCATGTGGGTCAAATAGCTCACCTGCAATAGTAACGCATTTATATCCTTGTTTGGATAAATCATAAGCTGTCTTAGAATTTCTTACAACTAATACGTTTCCAAAAATAAAATCAACCAAGTTTGGAATACTTGATTGTACCAAATCTGCAAGCTTTCCTATAAAATCATAATCTTTTAATACAACATGTTCTTTATTCAGAGAACTCAGCAATTCCGATGAAATTATTCTGAAGCAGGGGAGATTCTTTTCCTTGACATATGTTGCAAGACGCAACATTTCCTTAACAGTTGGAACAATACAACATTTCATCCAATCCTTTGCAGCTGCAAAAACTGCTTTTTTGTACACCTCATTATAATTTATTAGATCTCTTACCATGCCCAGGATCTTGAAATCTTGTGAATCCTTTATAAGATCTGCAATTGCAAAGTCCTCATTTGATAACTGAACTGCAACAGAATATTTTTCTTCATATGGCATTGCAAATTTTTGTACATCGTTAACTGTCTTTTTATACACTTCAATTTCATTACCATATAAATTACTCTTACTTCTTAAATCTTTGACAAGTTTTTTTTCTGTAACTAATTCAGAGTAACACGTGTGCATAGTTGAATCCTTTAGATTTGATTCTTTTTCATTCAAAGATCTCTTCATAATTTCAATTGCTGGATTATTTTCATTTATCTTATTGGTGTAAAATTTTTTCTGTTCCTCAAGTCTTGCAATTAAAATATTAAGACGACTACTGATTTCCACTAACCTTGATTTCTTTTGCAAAAACCTGTCCATTAATTCCCTATTTCTGTCTACATGACCAGATATCTCATCAATCCGTATGTTGTGGGTTTCTAAATCATTTTTCAATTGAGCAAGATTGGATCGTTTTTTTTCGACGAGAGATTTTTTGTTGCGAAGCACTTCTGAGGAATTTTCAAGTTCTATTTCAATTTTTTTACCTTCGGATTGGATGAATGTAAGTCGTTCTTCAATAGACGCCATTCGTAATTGTGCCTCCTTAGTTACTGCCTTTTCCCTCTCAATTTGGTAAATGACGTTGGTCAATTTTGTATCTATTTGTGCTTTCGACTTGTTTGATGCATCCACTTGACTCATGAAACTCGATTTCTGTTGCTCAATTTCTTCAATTTCCTTTCTTAACCCATCACGAGTTTTAGAAAGGGCAATAAGGTTACTCTCATTTGTACCCAACAGTTTGCTGCGGTTATCTATTTCACCCTTTAGATATCTAATTTTATTTGAGTATTTGATTGCTTTAAATTTCTTTAATTGAGATTCAATGAATGTATATCTTAATTGGTCATTTCTTTCGGCTTCAAGTTCGTTTATTCGTTTCTTAATTTCATCCATTCTGGCTAGTGCCACTTCTAGTCGCCTGTCAGATTCGTCAAGTTGCTTTATTGATTCACTCTTTTTATCATCAAAGTATGATAGTCCGACAATGTCCTCTATAATCTTCCTTCTCTCTTCAGAATTTAATTCAGAAATTCTTGTTATCATGCCTTGTTGTACAATGTTAAGTTTGCTTGGAACTGCGACGATGATTTCCAATAACTCTAGCATGGTGTTCTTTGATACCTTTTTACCGTTGAGATAGTATTGACTCTCTCCAGTTTGACCTTCCATTTCTCTGCTCATGGAAACAGTATCGATGTCGATTGGAATTCCCCTATCGGAATTATCAAAAGAAAGATTAACTCGCACGAGTCTGTGTGAAGAATTTTCGCTGTCATGGAATAGTGATTGAAATTTGTCAACACGTAATAATTTTGGACTATTCTCTCCTAATGCAAACATAATAGCATCCAGTATATTGCTTTTGCCTGACCCATTAGGTCCAGTAACAGCAACAAGCCCATTGTTTAAATGTAATACAGTATTCTTAAAACCAAACGACTTGAATCCGTAAATTTCAAGTTTCTTTATATATACCAAATATCTTAATATCAGATTCGTATGGTTGTAAATATATTCTATATGACAAAATAATTAAATCTAAATTGATATTTTTATAGACAATTCAAGAGAAAATTGGGAATCAGTACGTTTTATGGGCTCCTAACGCTCTCTTTTCCCTTCAATAAATTCCATGAATGAGTTCTTTGCTTCTAAATAGGGCTTCTGTACCGGAGGGTGTTTAAAACAGTATGCCGATACACTATCAAGCTGGCCCGTGATTCCCCTGTCTAATGCTACTTTAGTGCCTCTTACAGCGTCAATCATAACCCCGGCACTATTATAAGCATCAACCACCTTCAATTTAACATCCACTTCTACTGGAACTTTACCAAAGTATCTACCACGCAAGGAAATATAGCACACCTTATCATTGGCAAGAAATCCAACAAAATCGGATGGTCCAATTCGCATTGGCACTTCATAGGGAGCCATGGCAGCTACCGCGCTTGTTTTACTAATTCTCTTATCTTCAAGGCGTTCTTCATCAAGCATGTTGTAGAAATCCATATCTCCTCCTACATTGAGCTGATATGTTTCATCCACCTTTACTCCTCTATCCACAAACAGTTTAACAAGAGTCTTATGCAGTACAGTAGCTCCTAATTGACTCATTACATCGTCGCCGGCACAAATGAGATTTTTATCTGCGAATGCCTGTTGCCATTTCGGAGTAGATGCAATAAAGACTGGTATTGCATTGATAAAGGATACACCTGAATCAAGGCATCGTTCTACGTAATATTGAGTTGCTTCTCTGCTTCCTACAGGAAGATAGTTTATAAGAATTTCAGCTCCACTGTCTTTTAGTTCTTTTGATACATCTGTTGCTGGACTATCCGATATCTTTACTCTTTCATTAAGACGTTTACCTACTCCATCAAGTACTTTTCCTTTCTGAACTTTAATACCTGTTGAAGGTACATCTGAGATCTTTATTGTATTATTTGGGCTGGCAAATATAGCATCTGCTAGGTCGTGCCCCACCTTGGATTCTACAACATCAAACGCTGCGACAAATTCAATATCACTTGGTCTTATATTGCCAAGGGTATATGCAATTAGACCTTCAGGAATGTCCTGATTGATACCTTTCTTCTCGTTATTATCCTTGTAACTATTACCATAAAATGAGATACCTTGCAATAGTGCAGAAGCACAGTTTCCGACACCTGCTATTGCGACCCTTACTTTTTTATGCGTCATAATTGGTTGATTTACCCTATTGGGTTAATCAATATATGTGTATTCGCCGGTTTAAACTTGCCAATTAATTACCCTTTACCTAGGGCCAAAAAAATTCTTGGCACACTGATAACACTTTGCAATGATAAACTTTCTATTTCATTTCATTTCCCCTTTTTCATGAAAATCGAGTAACCTCGTAATAAAATCATTCAGGACTGCAATATCAGACGATCTAGGAAAACTTTCTAAAGAAGATACGATCTACGATAATGTATTGGATGCTTTTCGTTTAGCATTAAAGGGAATCAAGGTGGTAAAGAAGGAGAATGAGATTGGGTAAAAAACACACAATACTATTTGCGTTAATTATCATTGCTGTAGCGGTCGTAATAAACCAGCAAATTCTAGCGCAGACTTATACCTACAAGCCCTTTTACGATAACATAATTAACTATTGCTTTAACAATGTAGATAAGATTCTAGCCGGTCAAAACCCAGTCAAGGACCTTACTAGAGCTGGTTTGATTCCGCGCCATTTTGATAATATGACATGCACAGACGTTACAAATGAAGCAATAGCTAGTCCTGACTTAGCGGAAAACAGCGTTGAAAACAAGAACCAGACTAGATGATCTCCGGGAATTCGTAAGAAACAAGCACAAGAAAAAAGGATAATGTTGATTCTATTGAAAATCTTACCGAAAAGGAGAACGAATTCAATTTAGAAGTTGCTGGCTCAGAATCAGATTCGTCGACATTAGCTTCATTTGATAATGTCCTGGATGCTTTTAGGTTAGCCTTAAAAGGCATTAAAGTGGTGAAAAAAGAGGAGATTGATTAAAAATTAAATGAGCCAAGTATTTGAAGACTACAACACAAAGAAATGTGTAATCATAATTATCCTAAGCTGGATACTAATAAGCTATGTTGCTGCTTTTTGGGGTTATACTCAAGGTGCAACCAAGTATATGCTTTTAGGTCTAGTTATAACTACTTGGATGTTAATAAAAATAAGACTGCAGGAGAATAAGATTGGGTAAGAAATCCACAATAGCATTTGAGTCTATCACCGTGATTGCTGTATTGATGGCAATAAATCAGCAAGCTCCTGCTCTTACACAGAATCAAACTTACGACCCTATTAGAGCGACATACGACAAGATTGCTTGGATAGGGTAGAAAAAATTCTAGCTGGTTATAATCCAGTCAACGATCTTGTTAAAAGCTAATATGATTCCGAGGCATTTTGAAAATATGAAATAGCCCGCGGGTTGCAACCTCATTGTTATTGTTTGAACGACTGTTCGCTCTGTGATGCTTGATTTGATACTCCATGTGCCATGTTTGTCACCTATTATAGTATAAACATATCCATATTTGTTTGATGTTACCTTTTATGATATCTCCTTAACTTTGGTAGCTAAAAAAATTTAAATAAATAAACTTTCTATTTCAAATCTTTCCATACGAAGATTACAATATTGATTGCTAATTGCTTAATTCATTCCACTTTGTTTCTTCAAGAATATCATTTACCTGATTCATCCATTGGAAGGGTTTGATTCAAAAGGTTATCGTTTGTTGGGCATGGAAATTTTACGAAGTATTCCCTATTGTCAATCAGAAATTGTTTATAATCTCTTTCTGAATTAAAACAAGCTCCGTAGTCCCCGTAGGCAGTATGCCACCCTATGATATCCAAAAACCTACGACTATCAAAATTATAGATTTCACTCCTTGAATGAACATACGCCTATGTTACTGATTTATTGAAATAAAGAATTCTCGATCCTTTTTCTATTTGAATCTAAAAGTTATTGTTATAGCAAAATTTATGATAGCAGAGCTATCTATCAAGGCTTGGATAATTTTATCTTTCATTTTTGTTTAATTGGTTATCAACAAAACAAGGCCGACTATGAGGCTTCCCGTAAAGAAAGACGGCGAGAGCACTATCCATTTTTGGAATCATAACAGAGACTCATTTCTATTTCCTTTTTATTCTCACTTCTTGCGCACTTTTCCTAAAAACCCAAAAACTGATAAACCCAACAATTATGACAGCAACTCCAATCGATGCAGTATCTGGAGATGGAGCTGTAAGAAGAATTGCAATTCCTATTATTATCGTTATGATGCTAGAGGAATAAGCCACGATTATTAAGAATCCGATTTTGTTGACCATAATCTAATCGTCTATATAATTAACGCTATTTTGAATCCGTAATGTTTCGATGATTCATTTAGTTTTATTCAGTTGGATATACGCTTGATCCCTCTGTTTTAAGGATTCTGGCTCTTTAACTTTCTGCATAAATTCTGATCCATATTCAGAGACTATTTTTTTATCAAGTTCGTCATCTGTTCCACTTAGCCACACACCGCTTTTCTCATGATAAAAATTACATGCATCCGAAATGTATTGTTTCATTTCGGGACTCATCAAATCTGTTATATTAAATTTTATTTCAGGTGGACTAAACATGATTTGTAAAAGAAAAGTAGTCATAGATCCACTGTAGCAATTCATATACGATCTTGTTGTATTTGTTTCCGTGTTATTAGTTTGTGCATATGTATTTTGGATTATACATAAACATAAGGCCATTCCAGTCGCGATTACATAATTAATCATTTTCATTTTCATTTTCATTTATTCCTGTTTTATTTAGCTCTATGATACACTTATTATTTCCACACAATATCTCTATGAACGGACGGGCTTGAAAAAACAGAAAGAAAAGAAAGAACCGAATGAAGAGGAAATTACTAAATTCCTTGAAAAAAAATTAAAGGAATCATGATAGATTATGACACCAATAATTCAATCATTGAACTTGTCTCAGGCAAAACAAATGTAAGTAAGGCTTGGAATGGTATGGAGGAGAATTTAGATAATTTGGATCAAAAGTCGTGAAATAAGACTTTGTGTCAGCTGGACAATCCACAAGGCCATTTGAAAGAATCTCTTTGTAAAAATTGTTGAATGACTCACTTTCTTTAGGAATATCTGTCACAATCTGCAGAGTACCAGTACTGATTAACTTGGTACTAATCGTGTTGACAAGCGAGCCGAATGATGAAGAATGTGTCAAGTCTTTAAGATCCATAGATTTTGGAACATAAATAATGAAATTGTCTACTGAATTACTGGGTATATTGGGAAGTAACTTTTCCGGATTACCCCAAAAGACAGATGCATTCTGAGGTTCTAGATCCAGAAACTTGGATTTTGCATGATAGATTTCGTTTTGATCGTCCCCAATGCCGATGAAAAATTCTGCCCATACGTCATTAGCCATCTTATACATAAGATTGCCTGTAAAATACCCAATTAGTATATTAATTTTCAAAAAGCTTTTGCGAGCGTTTAGTATTGTCCTAATCAGTAAAGTTGTTGGATTTCCTTCATGAAAAAACTGGTACACAGAATTCCATCTATACTTGAATATCTCAGGAAAGCTCTTCATTTTTATTAGTTCTTGAAATAGTTTGGTCTCTGCAAAGTCAGAAAAGTATGAATCTGTCCTAGATACGGCCTCTAATTTGGGCAAAAATAGCTCGTCATACAAACTTGTAACTCTACTCCAGGCTCTTATAGGATCAGATCCCATATAGGTAACAGATAGGTCAGATAACCATAATACTTCTGCCAATATTTTTATTTTTCCAATGTCATATCCTTTGGTCTCGATCTCAGAGAGTAATTTTTTAAACATCTCTTGGGCTGTTTCTAATTTAAAATAAGGAAAATCAGTTCTCCATATCATTGCTTCAACAATTAAGCTCTTGGAAGATCTCCCTATCTTATTTAGGTGTTCAGCTTGAAGATCGGATAACGCAGACTTAGATTTAAATAAAAAACTTTCAAACAAACTTTCTAATTCTTCTGCATCTAATTCGAAATATGCGTCATGTATATGGTATCTTTGAATTGTCTCTATTGTTCTAAAGACTCTAGGACCAATTATAGGTCGAATTTTAGATTCTGATTCAGGCTGACCATCTTTTCCTGGATTAGAACCAGTACCTGCGTAACTGAATTGCAAGGGATCATAGTCATGTAACAATGCAGCTACAAGCATAATTTCGATTTCATCAACAGTAAATCTATAATCGTGGATTGAATTTGGTAACATTTTTAATGACATATAAGAAACCTCTAGACTATGGTGAAAGTTATGGTATTCAGTAGACCCTTCCCCTAATCCAGTATCTGAATATACGCCATCTAAAAATTTAATTAACTTGGTAATTTTTTCAATTTTATCATCATCTAATCCTCTATTTCTTGCCGCATCTAAAATCGCCAAAATTAATCTATCTTCTCTGATATCAGCAAGGGTTTCGTTTGCCTCCTTTACTATAGATTTACGGAAACCAGGAAGTTTTTCTAAAATTTCATTATAGATAATTTTAATCGGCAAGCTCTTGTAGAGATAGATCCACAACCCAATTATCTTCCGGGGATACTTAATTCTAAATCTCTCTCTTTCAATAATTTCATCTACCAAAAGTACAATGTTTCTGTTCAGTTTTCCTATTTCACGATTTGTAACGATATCTTGCTGATTATTGGATTTCGTTCCTTGATATTCAGCCCGCATAACTGCCCACTGAGGAATTTTAACCCTATATCGGATTCGTTTGTTGGACCCAGTATTTGACCATGGAAATCGAAGAATTTCTCTTTGAGTCGTGGCCACGTTTCGATTTTTTGTGCTAAGCAAGTCATCATCTTTGACAACTTGGAGTAACAATTCCTTATTTGGAACCTGAAGTCCAAGTAAAACATGCCAATACTTGCCTTTATCTACCCACTCAGGAGCATATGTTGCTGGATCCCAAAAATCAATGGGTCCAAATGGGATGTAACCGTCTTCAAATTCATGTGTTTCGGGATTATATGATTTGTATTCATATTTTCCAATTTGAGGATTAATTTGACACGCAAGTCCTTTTGTTTCGTTCACTCTATTTGAGGACCTTGTAAATTCCCTATGTGCCATTATCCCCCAAATAGTTCCTAGTACACTTAATATTGTGAAAATGAAATAGGAGAGATCAAGTTTATCATGTACTGCGTAATTGAGAGCCAAGAGAATACCAAAAGCAAAGGAAGAAAACATTCCGCCAAAAAACAAGAAAAGAAAGAACCACCTTGCCATGTCATTGTAAAATAAACTAAATGATTGTATGTCACTATAGTTTGATATTCTATGCTTCATGGGCATTCACTGTTATTAACGAGTAGTAGGTCCTTAATTGATCGTATCATTATCCTCAACTATTATCAAACAACTATAAGTTTTACAAAATGCATTCTTTTGTTTATTTGAAGTTGTCTTGAAATTTCCTTAACATCTTTAGCGTCGCCTTTCAAAGAAAATATTTCCAGGCACCTATCTTTGTCTATTTTATTATGTAGGTGTACAATTATTATTTTGTCAAAATCATGCCTTATTGATGAAACTTGATCATCTGAATCTTCATCATGTACCGCCAAAAGTAACGAATTAATTTCTCCATCCAAATCTTCTTTCATACGTTCATCAGATAAGAGATTTCTGATTCCTGCCCTTATGATTTCAGATCTTCCGGAAAATCCCAATGATTTAAGTTTATCCAAGCTTTCGATTATTTCTTCATTTAGGGAGACACTCACAATGGTCAATTAAATTTTCATAATCAGGTATTAGATATAATAATTATTGCATATATTACAGAGCCAAAGTAAAGCTGGTAATGCAAGAAAAACATTGTGGTCTGGAGCTACATGGTATGAAAAATAGCACTGTGATGTAAAACTTATCTGTTCATAAAGTCTTGAAAAGGGTAACCTGAAAGGCAGGTATCTAATGCCTACAGAAATCACGAACAGCAGTCTACTCTTGTTTGATTTTGATAAAGAATTTAATGTTAAAATTCAGAAAGGCTGATAATAATTACTGCGAAAACATAATGACAAAATAGTAATATTTCTATTTCCGCAGTGATAGAATTACTGCCTAAATATTTCGTTTGTATGGATGAAACACCCAGATGATTGTCAAGAATAGCCTACTAAAATTTCGAAGTAACCCTGCCGAATTTAAATAATGTTATTAACTCCGAGGGTAATGATTTAATTAAAATTAATAAAAAAGGTATATATTCTTAATAATACATTATATCAGCGTGAAAAGGGAGCTAGCATTTTTGTCTCATGCGATTTTATCCATTCTATTTTACTCCTTGTGTCAAAATTTGTATGCACAAAATCAAATATCAAATCCCACTTTGGAATTGTATATTGAAATCGCGAATGCAAAAAAGAATTCAAGTAATGGGTTGAGCATAGCGACTAATTCCCCACACAAGTTAAGAGCATATCATCTTTTTTCCCAAATGATGAATTCATCAAAAAAATTGGTGACGATATGATACAGTCATCCATTCTGTTTCCAACAGGGATTGGTCCACATGATTTTGAGCCAACAATAAATCAAATACAAACTGTTGATTCTGCCAATGTCGTCGTATACTATGGCTTGGGGATTGAAAATTGGATTACAAATATTAATAATGCGCATAAAATTGATGCTAGTGAGGATTTGAATGCGTCTCATAGTGACAGAGGTAACATGACTCTTGATCCTCAAGTATGGTTGAACCCATCACTTGCAAAAAAAGAAGTAGAAAATATACGTGACGGTTGGATGACGAATGATCCCAATAACAGATATAGATATTTTAATAACGCAAAAAATCTTTTAAATGAACTTGATAATCTTGACAAAACAATAATAACATACTCGGAGTCATGCAAGAAAAGAGACTTTATTACGTTTCATAATTCATTTTCGTACTTCGCTAAACAACATGGATTAAATCACAATATTTCTAATGCAGGACCAGTAGCAGAAGTAACGCCTAGAAGATTAGCAGAGATTATCAATATTGCAAAAAGTTTGGATCTTAAGGTTATCTATTCAGAAGATTTGATGGATTCACGGTACGCATCAGTGTTTGCTCAGGAAATTTCAGATAATAAGTTCCTTGTTTTAAGTCCCATAGGAGGACTAACAAAGTACGATCAAGAAGTAGGAATTGAGTATATCGACAAAATGAACGAAAATATAAAAAATTTGACGGTGGGATTAGAATACAACCAATAATTAAAGTAGTAAAATTATCATATTACTATGATTCGATCCCATCATTGGACGATATCTCTTTCACAGTTGACAAAGGGGATTTTCTTGGAATCATTGGTCCAAATGGAGCAGGAAAGACCACTTTATTTCAGTGCATGCTTGGGATTATTAACGATTTTAGAGGTGAAATCAATCTTTTTGGATCGGAGATTAGACAAAATAAGAAGACCCTTCAGAGAGTTGGATATGTGCCGCAAAAAAAATCTGTAGAACAGACATTTCCTGCGACAGTTAAGGAAATAGTGTCATTGGGCATGATCGGAAAGAAAATTAACAAAGAAGCTATCTACAATGCAATAAAATTTGTTGAATTGGATGCATATGGAGATAAGAGAATAGGAGAACTTTCTGAAGGACAGCAACAGAGAGTAATTATTGCAAAAGCTCTTGTGAAGGACCCTGATTTATTGATATTAGACGAACCTACTACAGGTATCGATTCAGCAACGCAAGAAAAATTTTATGATCTTTTGAAGAAATTGAACAAGGACAAGAGAATAACTATTGTGTGGTCTTCACATGATATGAATGCTGTCGAAAGACTAGCAAATAAGGTAGCCTGTATTGATAGGAAATTATTCTTCCATGGTGAATCAGGGGACTTCTTTGGAAATGACGAACGAATGAAGTCTTATGTAGAATTTGCGATGCAATCACACATGAACCTTCATTTTCGTACACCTGATGATGGGAACAACAATTTAGAAAAGAGCTGATGGGAATGTTATTCGATATAATTCAATACGGCTTTATGCAAAGAGCCCTGATATCTGCAATTGCAATATCCATAATTTGTTCCATTGTAGGCCTTTTTCTGGTACTTAAGCGACATTCTTTATTTGGGGACGCTCTTGCCCATGTGACATTCGGTGGAATAGCATTAGGTCTGTTCATCGGAGTCTATCCATTATGGACAGCATACATCGTAGCCATTTTGTCTGCAGTCGGTGTGAATAAATTGAGGGAATCTACAAAAATTCCACCCGATTCCTCTATTGCCGTACTATTGACATCCGGCTTGGCTATAGGAATTATCTTGATTAATATTTCGGGAGGATTCACAGTAAATTTGTTTAGTATACTATTTGGAAATATTCTTCTTGTCAGTAATGATGACGTAATTATTATATTGATTACAGACGCCATAGTTATTCCAGTAATTTACCTATTCTACAAAAAATTAATTCTAATAACTTTTGATGAGAAACAAGCAATAGTCAGCGGATTAAATGTCACTTGGATCAACACTCTATTTATTATTCTTGCAAGTATAACTATTATTGCGTCAATAAGACTTGTTGGAGTGCTACTAATATCTTCATTGATAGTGATTCCAAACATAACTGCATTGATGCTTGGAAAGGGATTTAAGAAAACTATATTTATTTCATGCGCAATTTCAATTATTTCTGTAGTCTTTGGAATAGTTATATCATATTACTTAGACTTGGCTCCAAGTGGAACAATGGTCTTAATAATGATATCAATCTTCTTAGTAACGATAATTGCAAAAAATATGAAATTTACACTTAATAAGGTTCTCGTTACTAAGAACTAAATCTATTGTTAATAGTTTTTACATTTGTAGATAAAAATAAATCAGGTCGGTTCTGCTGTGTAAGTTTTCCGAGATTTGTAAAATTATCCAAACTCTCTTATTTTATTCGAAAGTTAGCCTCAGTGCTATCAAAAATAATATGAATATGACTATTGAGAATGGCGAATATCATATTTTTCTTGATCAACTAAAACGATCTTGTGCTCAGCATTATTGTATTGAGTCCAGGCAATCCATACCTTATCTCTTGCTTCAAAAATTGAGGGGTCTGTATAACTTGCTGCGTTGTCATTATTCAGTTTCTTTGCTATAGCGAATAATCCTGAAGTATCTCCAATGCGTAACAAAATTGATGGATTATTTGTATCATCACTCCAGGCAACAAAGATCCGGTTGTTACTGACCAGTACGGATGGAGAGACAGAGTTACCAGTATTGTTGCTTAAATTTATTACCTTTCCAGCTTTGTTGTTTGCATCAATTTTTCTTAGCATGACATCAAAGGTTTTATTATGATCTAGAGTATCAGACCAGACTACGTAAAGGTCCTCTCCCACAACCTGAGCTTGCGCAAGTCGGGAAACTCCAGAAGTGTTGCTAACGTTGATTTCTGAATTGAATGTTTTTCCATAATCATTACTAATTTTAAGAAATATTTCAGAACGGCCTGTTCCAAATTTATCTTGTTCCCATAGTACAAATACATTCTTACCATCCATTGTAGCGAACACAGTTGGATTTATAGAATTGATTCCCTCCTTTACTGTTTCATTATTGAGTAAATGGGGTTCCCACACAATTGAGCTACCATTACCAACATTACCATCAAATGCAGTTTGATTGATTGTTCTATTATAGGGCTGTATCGTATTGCTTACCTTTTTTGGAATTGTAAAACTATTTCCTTTATCCGTGCTCTTTGTAAATACTATATTGCATATAGGTTCGTCACGTTTAACATCGCATTCGGTCCAAACTATGTATATTAGAGATCCATTGTGATTTATGGCCATATGCGGATCCAGTGAATCGTCATTGCTATTGCTCAAATTTATGGTATCACTAAAGGATTCACCATGATCCAAACTCTTTCTGAAGAAAACATCTTTATTTGTTGATGAGATATTTTCATTTGCAGCCCATACGGCGAATACATTTTTTCCAGCTGCCAATAGATCATGAAGGTGCACGTTACCAGTTTTACCACTTAAGTTAATTACTTTGCCAAATTCTTCACCATTATCTTGACTTTTGCGGAATAGTAGTTCCCACTGAGCCGATTGCTTATCTTCCCACGTAATGTAAACGTTATTTTCAATATTTGTTAATTTAATTAAGTTTGAAATTCCGGATGAATTGCTTATGTTCATCGGATTCGTAAATGACTGTGAATCCTTATCGAGTTTCTTAAACATTACATCGCTATTCTGCGAATTCACATCACTTATCCAAGATGCATGGATACGATTCCTGGAAACTGAGAACTGAGGGTTTATTGAATCAAACGTAGTGTTGCTAAGTATCAAGGTAAAACCTTCAATTGTGAGGAATTCAGAATAAATCACAGTTCCAGTAAAATTTACAGAAATTATAATCATGGAAAATATTAGTACCTTTTTTAGCAAATATCGGTTGTGAAAATAGTTTCCTATGAAAAACATTATACAGACTCCCAACAAAGTACCATCAGCCGATTATCTGGTGGTTTTTTTATCATTGGGCATAGGGTTATGTTGCGCTTCAATGAAGTTAAAAGCATATTGTACTGTAAGATTCACAATAGGTGATATTACAGTTTTTGCAGAAAAATATTGAAGATTTAAATTAAATTCATTATTACCATTGTCTCACGTTGAATGCCTCATAGTGCAATGTTCCAATTATTTAATAGTTTTTAAAATCATGAATTGGGTCAGATCGTCGCGAGATCTTCATAGATTTTTCCTCAGATTCGAGCAGCAACAAAAGTTCACCTCATCCCCTCAATATGGTTAGTTCACATCGCTTTTAATGTTTCTTATGTCTAAGCTGGAAACGTTCTTTCTCAACTTCTTAATCGTACCTGATAAACTGACAACAGTGAGGGAGGGCTGAGTCAAGCTCAGTGAAACTAAGAAATAATCAAGGTATTTCAATTTACATCCAACAAACAATATGCTTCCAAATCCAGAATCATATAATTTCAACATTGCCAATTCGTAATGGATGACTCCGAAAAGTTCCTTAAAACGCTCTACAATTTTTTCATGTAACTGAAAATGTCGGTATACATAGTTTTCTTCATATATTATCGCAAGATATCTTCTTTTTTCTCTATGGTTTAGCATTAACCCATCTGACCTTATTTTTTGTGTACAGCCATTCAGAAACTTCATTCCAGTAATTTTTCGGAGATATGCCTATAAGCTTTAATATCGATTCAAATGATCTAGCAGAGACCAGCTCATTGATAGACCTAGCACCGCTAGACAATATGAACTGACAATCGTTGGATTTACAGAATTCATAAATTGATTTTACTTCCTTTAACCATTTTCCAACCATTGTAGCATTAAGTTTTTTTGCAAAGGCAATTGAAATTTCTACGCCAAGTCCTCTTTTTGCTTTGCTTTTAATCGCATCCTTCCTTTGAAAAGGATCGATGAGAAACAAATCAGTTTTACCATGCAGTGTTTTTATGTTATCTGAAACAATCAAATAAGGATAGTAAGCTGCCATTGGATATTTTTTATCCATTCTAAGAATAATATTATCTGCCGGTTTTATCTTACTTGAATAATTAGAATCAATACCTATTATGTCCAGATCTAATATCTTGGACATACTCAAGGCTCTGTCAATATCTGAGACATGAATTCCTAGATCTATTTTTTTGTAAATAAATCGATCACATGATCCCTGAATTTATTATTTTGGTTATGTTCCTTTGTTGGCTTGAATCTGATTCTGATGGAATCGTGTTCTGAAAGCGATATTGTTCCCATACACACAGATTGTTTATTCAACCTGATGTAAAAATTGTCCTTTTCATCAAAAAAGTTAGATATTGAGTGCAAAAGATAATATTTTTCACTAGTCTTTAACTTTGAAATTATAGTCTCCAACAAGACATTAGATTCTTGATGATTACAATCTGCTCTAATTAGAAATATTTCATTGTCCCAATGCCCTCTGGCCCGTGAAATTAAAAATCGTTCCTTAGGGATAGAAAAAATCTCATTCATCTTAAGGATTATTTTTGGAATATCTTCTGTAGCGTGAGCTACAGCCTGTAGGCTTGTAGAAAGTGGCAAACTTAATTAATTTCAGTAATATTTATAAAAATAAAACTCAAATTAAATTGAACTAGGTGGTTTTTTCCATCTCAGCAGGTGGCTCTTCGTTGCTTTCGGTTTGATTTTCAGTATCAACTTTTTCGATAGCAATTTTGTGTGAGGATACAAGTTTAGTCTTCTTAATACCTATGTGTCGTAGTGTTGAAATCTTTTTTCCTTTTTCCTGAATTTCTCTATTAAATTCACTATTGTCGTCAGTAACTTGTTTTATGAAGGTATTGAGATCCCATTGTGGTAATCTTTCAGATAATAATTGATGTATTACTTTTCTCAACTCATGTTTCTTTGAAGTATTTATCCTGCGCTGGGTAAACGCAATAATTTCGACTCTAAACTCATGACCATCTTTTGTTGTATAATTATGGATGTGAGTAATCATGGAACTGCCTCTCCTGACTAGGCTTCTCAGGAACTCTTTTCCGTATTCATGTCCCTTGAATATTGTACTAGCAACACCCTCGTTTACCTTTTCGATTTCCACAAATACCTTTGTCTTATGATCTGCTGGATCCTGTTTCTTTATGTCAAATAAAGTATTCTCTATAACTCGACCAATTGCGGTATTGGCATCCGTTATAGGAAGATAATTAATATGATGTCCTCCAAAATCTCCAAAAGAATTCGGTGAGTCAAGAATGAGCCATTGCTTGTCTCTCCATTTGTCTCTGACTCTCCCGCCTCTTCTTGAACCTTTAACCATAAAAAAATCGCCTACGACCAAAATATAAGTTGTGCGCTAAAACGCCTAAAAAAGAAGTAAGGAGATATTTTACAAGTCCTGAAAAAAAAAGTTAATCTGACAATGGTTTTCCGTCAGATGAATACCTTACTTTTTTACTTTCAGATGATGCAACAGGTGCAGAGCGGACTCTGTATCTTTTAGCTCTCGCTGAGCCTAAGATTATTACAAAAATTACAAAAGCCAAGGTAGTTATTGCATACATCCCCATAGCATCTGCCATGACATTGCCTTCTCATAGCTTATTTAAAAATATTTATGCACTCTGCCCGCTAATTTTTTAAAATTTCTACAAAAAAACATAAACAAATTAGTAACTATTATTATTAAATAATAAAAATTAATTAATTTATAATGCAGAAATAAGAGCTCCCATTAAGTACGGAGATGAAAGAAATCGGGGCAATATTAAATAATGATCGATGAATCAAGAATCTGCTCGGTGAAATATGCATTTGACATTAGACTGTCATCTAAAACAGAGACGATCAACTTCGAGCGATTGCAAAAATGGTGAAAAAGGTATCCACTTAGGACTATTTCATGCTCGTGTGGATTACGTAATTTCTCCATTTAAAGTCGCTATCCTCTATCAGAACCACCTGGATCGTAGCATTGCTTTTGATGAAAGTAATTCCCTTGAAGGTATCAATAATAAGGTAAAACTGTCATCATCTAAAAACAGCCGTGGCAAATGATGAAGATATTAAGAGAATGATTCATTATACATAATAGAAGATTCGTTTGACTATCAAAAACTGATGGGTTTGCTTTTAACTTGCCTGATCTTTATGTAATTTATTTTCCTGAGCCGCATCTCTTCATCAGTGACTCGCTTGTAAGATATAGTGATCTATCAGAGAAGTAGGTACACTCGCAGAGGTTAGTACTATTTCAAACGGAGCCTTATCTCCTGCGCCAACTGAAGGAGGAATTGCATAGGTAAATTGTGCTCCGACAAATTGATTGTTGGTATCGTAAAATGTCCCTATGATTTTAACATATGTCTCAGGAGATGGGGAGTTATTTTTTATTTCGCCTACTACGTGAATATAACCTTCAGAATCCGTAAACGAGTTATGGCTCAATATTTGAAGTCCACTAGTATTATTTTTTGAAGCTGTGTTGGACTTGGATCCTTCTATCTCACTCATATTCATAAATGAGGGTATTTTGTTAATTTGATCCTGAACAGGTAAAAATTCTATAGAATCAATTACTTTTTTGAATTCAGGCAATAGTTTTCCTCGCGATTCCTCGGGATAAGTAACAGCTATTGAATAAAACGTGTCATTGAACGTAGCAAAAACATTAATTCCTCTTTCCTCTGCGCCATTATGTAAAAATGAGTATTCATATTGCCAACCTGGGTAATATTTCCCGATAGTAGTTTGATTATCGTTTATAAAGGAAAAACCATTGAGAGAAGTAACCTGAGAGTTAAAATCATTTCTGACATGATCCATTAAAGACTCACAATTACAACTTTCTTTAGAAAATTTTCGCAATGAAAAGCCAAATGTATAATTAGTATTAGTTCCGTCCAAATCTAAAACACAAGATGGTTGCTTATGGCAACCCTCATCCAACTCAACTATCTTTCCCCAGTCAGATGGATGTGACAGTCTAATTCCTATGTCTGGATTTTCATATTGAGTAAACGAGGAGTTTTTATAGCTTGTTACCTCCGACAAGTTTTGAGCAAAAGATGATTGTAAAACAATCTCTAAAGAGAGAACTACTAATAACTGTACCATGGCAAGCATCACAAATTTCATTGCTAAGCCCATATATTTGCAGCATTAACTATGAGTTAATTTGAATTTAAGGTTTCTCAAGTTGTAATTCTAATTGAATCAGATATTTCCTAACGTGGCATGGCTAACACTAAGGCTCTTCAAGAGAGAAGGGTTTTACTTTGGATTCTATGAACCAAAAAAACAATAGAAGTAATTAACAGGAAGTAGAACAAGACATCTAGTAATTTCCCTAAAATTTGCACGAACCGTTTAGACATATACAAGCATATTGAATCGAAATATTCTTTTTTGTGGGATATCGTAATAACAATAATTTATCAGACATTCTGAAAAAAACTTCGGATAAAATAGGTCCTATAACTATTAAGAAATTCCAAAAATTGGTTATTAGTGACTAGTATTTTTTCAACTTGTTTCTTTACTTAACGTTATATTTCAGGAAATTAATGTAAAAAACCTAGAATAACCTAATTTTCTACGCTTTATATTACTCAAAAAGATTTTTATCTTACAGACTTTAAATTGAAAGACTTCAGCGCCCTATGTAATAATATTTTTACTATTAATGAGAAGATACGATTCGTAGGGGTAATCGATCAGATGGGGAATTTAATTGCAGGGGATATGAAGAATGGATTGCCATCATTAGAGAGGGACGAGGGTTCAATTAGGCTCTATCTTGGTTATGCCATAAATAATGTTCTAAGACGTGATTTTGATGATGTCTTTGGTAAAGTACTTTATACTTTTTCTGAACGGGAAAAAATTAAGCTCTTAACAGTACCAATCGATAACAATTTACTTCTCGTTTCTATGGATATCTCCTCTGACCACATTGAATTAATAGATAAGATACAGCATGTTGTAAGCAAGCTCACCAAGGCATGATAGTCGAGAAGGTAACGTAATGCCCATCTAATACTTATTTATTTTAAATAATGGCAAGAAAAAGATAAAGATCAAAATAATACAACTTAATTACATTGTAAATAGTCCCCCCTTAAAATATATCTCGAACTAAGATTCACAATCTATTCCTATCTCTATTATACTACAGTACTTATCGTTTTCTTTATCATAATTATTAATTATTTTGCACTGACAAGAATCTTATTTACCCTTCTCTTTTCCCATGCTAACAGGTAAACTATTCCAATTACCAAGAATATCTCTACTGACTTTGCCAAAATTCCTGCAGTATCAATACTCTCCGCTTTATTGTCAGGCGACAACGGAGGGGCTAGAATAACCGAATACGCATACAATCCTATGAGAACAGATGTTCCGATCAATCCAAAAAGATTTAATGCTACCCTTTTTTTGTATTGACTTAAGATATATTTTCTGTTGTTACCCGAATAGGAATCACCGGCAAAATTGATCAATATATACAAGATTCCATATGCTACCTGAGCTCCAGCTGCTGCCATTAAGAAAACTGAATAATAAATTTGTAATGATCCATGTTCGGGAAAAATCGCCATGTGTACTAAGCCGCCAGCTATGGCAAGTAACATAATTATATATTTCAGAGTTTCTTTTTCTGATATCGCATCTGAAGTCTGGTTTCTCCTTTTATAATAAATTCTTCCTAGGACTATCCCAAGAACTATGATTGGAGTTAAAATGGAAATGACCAATAGTGAATTTCTAACCAGTCCCCAAGAGTCTGAGATAGTAACATTGAATATTACTCGTTGACAATTACAGTCAGTTATACTGGAAAGAATGGATCTTGGGGGATCTAACTGGTTGTGATTCACCATCTTGTCATCGTTAGCTACACTAAGCACTATTTCATATGAGCCTGGATAAGGGAACACATAGTATAGATTGAAATCTCCAATATCCCGTACTGTCCAAGGGAATCCCTTTACCCTTTCCCCCGTACTTTCTTGATAGATTTCAACCATTGTTTCGATATTGTATACATCTTTGCCATCAAAGTCTTGTACGCTAAATGTTATCTGTGTTGGCTTGTTAGGAGTGGCATATTCCGGATCTAAAGCCATATATGGATAGTACTTTCCCATTCCATCTCTGTTGGATCCTCCATTGTAATGGGGCGTATGAGAAAGATGGGCAAATGAGATAAAATGAGGAATAAAAGTCGTAATTAATATGAGAAATAATAATGATATCAGAACAAAGTGGAATCTCATGTTATCTGACTATGAAAACTAACGCTTTGGTTTCATATAAGTCGTACCTGTTTTTTAAGAAATTTACTTCAAATATTGTGTTTCATTACTATGCTGTTCTCCATAATTATGGATAGCTGTCCAAGGGGCTTTGAATAGTATATGAATATTTGAAGTCCACAAAAAATAAAATAGGAAAAATTTATTTCAGCAATCACTTATCACCTTTCTCTATAATTGAATAAAGCAATAAGTGTAAATGACTACTTAAAAAATTTTCCTCACACTTCATTTAGAAGTAATCAAGAACAAGTTATTGAGCAGGTTTGTGATGCTTTTAATTCAGGTTATAAATACATTATATTGGAAGCGCCAACTGGATTTGGCAAAAGTGCTATTGCGATAACGATTGCCCGAGCGCTTGGGTCTAGCTACATATGCACTGCAACCAAGGATCTCCAATCTCAGTATACTCACGATTACAAGCTTCTAAAAGTCGCCAAAGGAAAAAGCAACTTCTTGTGTAGGGTAAAAGAAGACTTTGTTGAGAAAGGAAAATATTATTGCACTTCTTGTAACTCGGGATCTGAAAATGAGTGTAGACATACCTCCTGTGATTATGGGCCATGTTTATCTGATGAATCAATGGAAGGAACAGGGTGTAAATACAGAACTTTCATAAATGATTATAAAACTGATTACAAGGGAAAAGAAAATGAAAGAACTTTAATTAGTAGCGAAAAATTAGAATATTATAAAACTGAATATTCAAATTGGATCCATTTAAAAAATTTTGATACTCCTCGTGAATGGAATCCTTGTTACTACTTTGATCAATTATTTCAAGCATTAAAAGCAAGTCATTCAATTTTTAATTACTCAATTTTTTTATCATTATTAACAAACAAAAATATGATGCAACAACGGGAATTACTTGTACTGGATGAAGCACATCTACTTGAAACTGAAATCGTAAAATTCAGAGGACTTTCGATATCGAAGAAAAGGTGGAGGAGATATATTCCTAGGTTTTACATGGTCGATTATGGATATGATATGGATGGCTGGTTAGATTTTTTGATTGACTTGGAGAAAACTATCCTCATATTAATAGGATATGACTCTCTCGTTTATTCTTTGGTAAAGGAACGAAAAGTGAAATATGGATATGACTCAAAAAGGAAGGCTAAAGCAAGAAACAAAAGAATAGTAAGCGCGTCAGAGTTATTTGAAGATGATTCTAGTCCGGAAATAGATATCAAGTCAGAAAGTGGAAAAAACTTACAGGTTCATAAAGAATTATTGATTGATATTGTACAGGATATCGAAAAGCTCACTAGAACCATAAATAACATTCTTTCAAGTCCTAAAAACTGGATAGTCTCAGAAGTACATAAAGAAAATTACGATGTTGTGAGAGTAGAATTGAAACCCTTGGATCCCTCCAAGTATATTAGAACAATTGTTGAAAAATGTCCAAAAACACTAATTATGAGCGCAACAATTCTTAATCATAAAACGTTTGAGAAGAATCTAGGAATCGACTCTGAGGAGAATAAAACTAAATTCATACAAATCCAATCAGATTTCCCTGTTGAAAATAGACCCATTTTTCCTCTTAGTGTAGAATACCTTAATTTTAGTAATTTACAGCAGGTGGAAATAAAGACAAAAATATCACGGGCAATTGATAATATAATGCACATACATTGTAAGGATAAGGGTATAATACATACAACCTCTTATGAGCAGCTAAACTTTATCAAGGAAAATCTTTCAAAATTGAATTCAAGGAGATTAATTTTGACAGATCCCGAAATCGAAAGGGATGAAGTAATAAAGGAACATGCCGAAAGCAAGAAACCAACTGTACTTATTTCCCCCTCTCTGCATACTGGGCTTGATTTAAAAGATAACTTGTCCAGGTTTCAAATAATTACAAAAGTACCTTACCCTAACATCGCCGATAAATGGACTTCAGAAAAAAGGAAAATTAGCAAAGAATGGTATTATTGGCAGACGGGATTAAGATTAGTCCAAGCGTATGGTAGGTCCATAAGGTCTAAAGACGACTGGGCAAAAACATATGTGTTAGATTCGGCCTTCAATTATTTTGTCAGGATGAATTATACCATACTTCCAAAGTGGTTCCTATCTGCGATTAGGCGGTAATTTATTATATCGATGCAAGCTAAATTCTGCAAATCAGGTGTGATCCCAAAGGGGGGAACTTGACTTTACTTGTTTTGATCTCTTTCATTGAAAACTAATATTATAATCCGTTATTTATCATAGGACAATTAATTTCATATGGATGCCATTAATCATTGCTTTTTATTACATCGATGTGCAGGATTACTCATGGTTGTAGATTACAATAATAATTATTATGTTTAGTAGAAATCAAGTCAAACAAAATAATCAAATTTTGACAAGGGAAAAATCAATTGGTGCACATCTCTAATTTCATTCATATTTTATGCTCTTGATGAAAAACATGCCAAATTCATATATTGGCATGGATTTCGATTACTTTATGGTTAATTTTCATACAGCAAAGAAAATCAATGCACCTGTTTCCGAAGTCTGGAAAATTTTGTCCGACGTTGATAGAGAACCAGAATTCTGGCATGGAACAAAATCCATTAATAACATTAGCAAATCAGATAAAGTGGTGGAGAGAGAAGTCGTGATTGCTTTCAAGAATTCAGTTTGTAAAGAAACTGTTACAATAGATCCAATGAAGTCTATTACAACGGAAATTACAGATGGGCCACTAAAGGGAAAAAAGGTAGTTGTCATTAATCCCGATGGAGATCAGGAAAGTATAGTTGACGTAGAATGGGATATTAGA
>Ga0207428_10000122_pt1 | contig 106165 bp, 80 predicted proteins | sample RhiMethybrSRZTD1_FD_187600 | JGI IMG/M metagenome (GOLD analysis project Ga0207428, IMG submission 187600) | Populus rhizosphere microbial communities from Tennessee, USA - Rhizosphere MetaG P. TD hybrid SRZTD1 (SPAdes) (version 3) | ecosystem: Host-associated > Plants > Roots > Rhizosphere >... | reverse complement strand
CTCCGACCGCCTCACCAGCTACGAGGTCGGTCTCAAGGCGGGGGGCCGGCCCGCGGACAAGTTCTCGCTCGACCTCGCCGGCTACTACCTCGATTGGGAAGACATCCAGCTCTTCCTGATCGTGAACAACTTCGGGATCAACGGCAACGGCGGAACCGCGTCCAGCAAGGGCTTCGAGGTCGCCGCCAGCGCGTTCCCCACGAGCGGCCTCACGCTCTCCGTGAACGCGGCCTACACCGACGCGAAGCTCACCCAGGACACCTCGGCCAGCGTCGGCGGGAAGGACGGCGACCCGTTGCCCTACGTCCCGGACTGGAGCTTCGGGCTCAACGCCGACTACGAATGGACGGTGAAGAGCCGGACGCGGACCTACGTCGGCGGCAGCCTGGGCTACACGGGCGAGCGCCCCGTGGCCTTCAACAACCGCGCGGCCGACGGGAGCATTCGCCGGGCCGACAGCTACGTGAGCCTGAACCTCCGCGCCGGCGCCTACCACGGCCGGTGGTCCGTCGAGCTCTACGGAAAGAACCTGACCAACGACCTCGGCGTCACGAGCATCGGCACCGCCGGCCCCCTTCCCAATGGCGCGCTCGGCCTGAGCCTGACCCGGCCGCGCACGATCGGACTCTCCGTCGGCACAAGGCTGTGGGGCTCGTAGAGGCCCGCGCGTCCGGTTCGGGGCCGACATGAAGCGCAGAGTGATGGCGTGCGCGTGGGCGGCGGCCGCCGGGTGTCTCGCCGGCGCCGCGTGGGCCGACCCGCCCGCCGGCTTCGACAGGCGGGTCGAGCAGATCCGGACCGCGGTCGGCGTTCCCGGCCTGGCCGTGACGATCGTGGAGAACGGCCGCGTGACCCTGGCCCGTGGCTACGGCATCCGGCAGCTGGGCCAGGACGCGCCCGTCGACGCGGACACGATCTTCCAGCTGGGCTCGGTGGGGAAGGCGTTCACCACGGCCGCGCTCGCCGTCCTGGTGGACCGCGGCCAGATCGCGTGGGACGACCCCGTGACCCAGCACGTTCCCTGGTTCCAGATGTACGACCCGTGGGTCACGCGCGAGATGACGGTGCTCGACCTCCTCGTGCACCGCAGCGGCCTGGGCCTGGGCGCGGGCGACCTGATGTTCGTGCCGCGCTCGACGCTCACCCGCGCCGAGACCGTGCGGCGCCTCCGGTACATCCGCCCCGCCACCAGCTTCCGCAGCGCCTATGCGTACGACAACGTGCTCTACGTCGTGGCCGGCCAGCTCATCGAGGAGGTGAGCGGCAAGCCCTGGGAGCGGTTCGTGCGCGAGGACGTCCTCATCCCCGGCGGGCTGCGCACGGCGACCTCGGACCGTGCCGAACGCCGGCGCACGGCGAACCGCGCCTGGCCGCACGCGCGGCGCGACGGCCCCATGCACGGCATGGGCACGCAGGAAGTCCTGGACGACAGCGGGCAGGCCGAGTTCGATCCCGAGCTGGGGGCCAATGCCGCGCCCGCGGGCGGCGTCGCCGCCAGCGCCAACGACATGGGCCGGTGGATCGCGATCCAGCTCGCGCGCGGAGCGCTCCCCGAGGGCTCGGGACGCCTGTTCAGCGAGGCCGCGTCGCGCCAGATGTGGACGCCGCGGGTTCACCTGCCGATCTCACCGGCGCCGGGCCCCGCCGCGGCGGCGACGCCGCAATTCAACGGCTACGCTCTGGGCTGGAACGAGCGGGACTACCGCGGCCATCGGCTCTTGATGCACACGGGCGCGGTGTTCGGCGCGCAGGCGGTCATCGTGCTGATTCCCGGACGCAACGTGGGCTTCTCGGTGGCGATCAACTGCGAGGACGGCGAAGCCGCCCTGGGCATCGCGTACGAGCTGCTCGATCATTACCTCGATCAGCCCCGCTACGACTGGGCCGCGGCGTGGCAGGAGGTGGTGCGGCAGCGCGACGAGCGGGCCGTCGCCCTCCTCAAGCAGCAGACGAGCACGCCCGCTCGCGTCGGTCCGTCGCTGCCCCTCGAGCGCTACGCGGGAGCGTTCGCCGACGCCTGGTACGGGCCGATGGCCATCACGCACCACGACGGCCGCTTGACGATGGACTTCAAGCAGACGCCCGGCATGTCGGGCGAGCTGAGGCACTGGCAGTACGACACGTTCCGGGTCGAATGGCGCGACCGCCTCATCGAGCCCGCCTACGTGACGTTCTCCCTCCAGGCGGACGGCAGCATCGATCGCATCCGCCTGCGCGCGGTCTCGCCCCTCGCCGACTTCAGCTTCGATTACCAGGACCTCGACTTCAGGCCGGCGAAGAAGTGACGGGCTGGGCGCGCTCGGGGCCCATCTTTCGCAGCGTCCAGACACCGACCGTCAGCACGGGTAGCACCAGCAGGACGATGAAGGCGTAGCTGAGCAGGCCGTACCCCGTCGCGATGAGGTCGATGAGCCCGACCGCGGAGGCGGCGAAGACGGACAGCACCATGATGCCACCCGCCAGCGCCGGGCGGAGCGCCCGTGGCATGACCCGCTGGCGCTCCTCGTAGGCTTTCGCCACCCGCTCGTTGACGGCGTGGAGTATGGGCACCCCGGTGTCGACCAGGGTCAGGAGGACCGCGATCTGGAACGCCCATTCGAACCATGGCGCGTGCAGCTTCGCCAGCAGGAAGCCCGAGGGCAGGGGCACGGCCCCGATCTCCCGGTGGTAGCCGATCATGGCGACGTAGAGGGCCAGGCCGGGCAGCATGCCGAGGGGACCGGCCAGGAGCCCCGCCACCACCGCCTCGCGCCTTCGCGTCAGGTGGCGGACGCTGAACAGGACGGCGGGGATGATGGCGACGTTGTAGCCGGCGTAGGTGACGCCGGCCATGAACCAGCGACGTCCGATCGGCTCCGCCGCGATCGCGGCCTGGATGCGCTCGCCGAACGACAGCATGCTCCAGACCACCAAGGTGACGTAGACGAGATAGAGATAGCCGACCGAGAGGGCCAGGAACCTCTCGATCCCCGCGTTGCCATGGAAGAGGACGAGGGCGACGGCGGCGATCATGAGCAGCGAGCCCACCAGTCTCGGCGCTCCGGACAGGTCGTGGAAGATCTCGCCCGCCGCCGCCCCCATCACGGCCAGGATGAGGACGATCAACAGCAGATACGCGATCTCGAACAGGAACCAGCCGCGACCGAGCAGCAGCTTCAGGAACGAACGGTAGTCGTACGCACGCGCCCGCCGGGCCAGCTCGAAGCTGACGGCAAGGACGGCGCTCCACACGAGCATGCTGACGGCCATGCCGAGGAGGCCGCCGAGGGGGCCGGCCGGGAGGAAGAACTCCACGAGCTCGCGCCCCGTCGCGTAACCGCCGCCGATCACCGCCGCCTCGAAGACGAAGCCCGGCAGCAGGTATCGCTTGAAGAAGTCCCCCATCGTCGATCGTCTCCTGGTGCTACCCCCCGCCTTCGAGGAGGCGGGCGAGCAGCTCGGCGCGGCGGGGGAGGTCGGAGGCCAGGACCCACTCGTGCCGGGCATGCGCTCCGTCGCCCACGGGGCCGAGACCATCCAGGGTGGGCACGCCCGCGGCCGCGGTGAGGTTCCCGTCGGAGGCTCCGCCCACCCGCGCCGCGGAGAGGGCGAAGCCGAGCTCCGCCGCGATCGCCTCCGCGCGCGCGTAGAGCGCCTGCGCGGCCGGCGTCGGTTCGAGGGGCGGCCGATCGAATCCGCCGTCCACGGACACGCTCACGCGCGGGTCGCGAGGCTCGTAGGCGCGGAGCGCCACCTCCACCCGATCCGCTTCCCCCTTCGTCCAGACGCGACAGTCCACACTGAGTCGCGCCGACTCCGGCACCACGTTGGTCCTCCCTCCGCCGTGCCCCACCGTCGGGGTGACCGTGGTGCCGGTGTCGGGATGGGTCAGGGCGGCCGCGAAGATCGTGAAGTGAGCGAGCTCCAGCAGGGCGGAGGCGCCCAGGTCGGGATCGAGGCCCGCGTGGGCGGCGCATCCGGCGAACGTCACGGTGAACGTGCCCGTCCCCTTTCGGGCGACCTTGGCTGCCCCCGCCAGCGAGGGCTCGAGCACGAGCACCTCGCGATGCGAGCGCGCCACCTCGAGGAGAAGAGTCCGCGAGGCCCCGCTGCCGAGCTCTTCGTCCGGCGTGAGCAGGAGCGTGACCCGAGGAGGCTTTTCGCGCCGGCCGAGGTCGGTGAGTACGGCGATGGCGATGGCGATGCCGGCCTTCATGTCGAAGACGCCCGGTCCGCGCACGCGGCCGTCCTCGACGCGAAAGGGGATCTCCGCGAGCGTCCCCTTGGGCCACACCGTGTCGTGGTGGCCCAGGAGGAGTGGGCCGCCCCCGCCTTCGCCGATGGTGGCGAATACGGCGTCGCCGCGCGGCGGGCACGGTCGCGCCTCCGCGCGGACGTGGGCGAGACGCAGGCGCGCGACGATCTCGTGGGCCAGGGCGGTCACGGCGGGGGCGTCGTCCGACGGGCTCTCGCGCACCACCAGGGCCTCGAGGTCGGCGAGGAGGCCAGGCGCGGAGAAGCGGCTCACGAACGCCATCGCCGGGAGAGGGATGGGTGCAAGCGCTCCACCGATTCCGTCCGATTCTCCAGGAAAGCCATGTCGACTTCGAAGCCGAGGCCGGCCGAAGTGGGGACGGCTGCGGTCCCGTCCGCCGCCACCTCCACCGGGGGCACGATGACGTCTCGCTCGAAGTAACGCGCGCTGCCGGAGATGTCTCCGGGCAAGGTGAAGCCGGGAAGGCTGGCCAGGGCCAGGTTGTGCGCGCGGCCGATGCCCGACTCCAGCATCCCGCCGCACCAGAGGGGTGCGCCCATCGCGACGCAGAGGTCGTGGATGCGCAACGCCTCGCTGTAGCCGCCCACGCGTCCGATCTTCAGGTTCACGATGCGGCAGGCGCCTATCTCGAGAGCCTGGTGGGCGCGATGGTGGCTGGTGATGCTCTCGTCGAGACAGACCGCCGTGGCCAGGGTCCTCTGCAGGCCGGCGTGGTCCACGAGATCGTCGTGGGCGAGGGGCTGCTCGATCATCACGAGATCGTAGTCGTCGAGCTGGCGCAGGAGTCCGGCGTCGGCGAGGGTATAGGCGGCGTTGGCGTCCACGGAGAGGGCAATCCTGGGGTGTCGCTTGCGGATCTCGGCGACCACCGGCACGTCGGCGCCCGGCTGGATCTTGAGCTTGATGCGGCGGTAGCCGAGGCCGAGGAAGCGCTGCACCCTCTCGTCCAGGGCCTCCACGGTGGGCTGGATGCCCAGGCTCACCCCCACCTCGACCCTCTCGCGTACGCCTCCGATGAGGCGGGCGATGGGTTCGCCGCGCAGCCGGGCCACCAGGTCCACGAAGGCCAGCTCGATTCCCGCCTTGGCCATGGGGTGGCCTCGAAAGGCGCCCAGGCGCGAAGTGAGGTCGGCCAGATCCTCGATCTCCTGGCCCAGGAGCGCGGGAGCCAGGTGCTCGCGGATGACGTGGAGGGCCGTGCCGACCGTCTCGTAGCTGTAGAGAGGCTCTTCCCCGGCCACGCACTCACCCCATCCGGAATGCCCGCCCGCCTCGAGGCGGAGCAAGAAGAGGAGCCTCGAGTCCATGCGACCGAAGCTCACCGCGAAGGGCTCGAGCAGGGGCAGGCGCACGAGGCGCAGCTCCAGGGCGTCCAGATGGACCGGGCCAGGAGGGGTGATTGCCGCAACATTCGATGCGTGCGTCCCAGCCGTCATTGTGCCGGGTATCATCTCATACCATCGGCATCGCACGATCGACGGTCAGGACAGGCGCAACAAACGTTGAAGGAGGCGGTATGCGGAGTTCGCGCCGCCGCACCGGATATGGACGAACGGGTGGTGGACTAGAAGCTGAAGTTCGTCGACCCGGCGGCGATTCCGCCCGTGAAGGCCGTGATCGCTCCGCCCACGGTGTTGTCCCTGTAGAGGACGCTCGAGAGCAGGTACAGCCCCTTCCGCAGGTTGGCGACGTGGTTCCCCACCACGCTCGCATTGGGGCAGGTCGGCGACACGAAGATCCCGACCGAGTCCGAGGGCCCGAGCGCCGCGTTGGCGATGACGTTGCCCTGGACGACCGCGCCCGGCGCGTTCGCGATCTCTATGGCGAGGGCCTGGGCGCCCGGAGCCTCCACCGTCTCCGCCACCTCGTTGTCGAGGATGTGCACGCCGCTGCCGATGCCGAGGATGCCGATGGAGCCGCCGCTCGATCCGCCGGTGCGGACGACCACGTTGTGGCGCACGACGCTGCCCGCGCCCGCGACCTTGATCGCGATGGCGCTGCTGCCCTCCGCGCGCACGTCCTCGACGATGTTGCCCTGGGCGGCGGAGGTGAAGCCGCCGAGGTCCACCGCGCCCCCGAACCCGCGGATGGTGCCGTTGCGCACGGTGACGTCCTTCTGCGCGTCCGCAAAGACCGCCACCGCGCTGGTGGGACCGGAGGCCTCGATCGTGTGGCCGTTGAGGTCGATCACGACGTCGTCGGTGTGGATCGCGAGAGCGACACCGCCGAAGGGGAGCGAGACCGAGAGGTTCGTCTTCAGGCAGTAGATCCCGGGCTCTTTTACGTCGAACGGAAGCCCGGTGATCTCGGTGCAGTCCGTCACTTCCGCCCCCGCCATCCCTGACGCCGTCAACAGGACACACGCCAGACCGCCAACTCGCATGAGGCTTCGCATCGTTCCCCCTTTGCGTACGCACTGAGAACGATTCGCGCCGTCGGGGTCCCCGTGACGGCGCTCACGGTACGATGTGGGCGTCCACCGGGATGAAGCAACACCCCGATCTCCGCGCGGCCGTCGCCCGGGCCCTCGCACGCGCGCGGGCCGCCCGGCGACTGCCAACTGTCTACGATCTCTTCGGCGCGCTCATCGAAACACCCGACGTTCACCTGATGATCCATCAGACGGGTGGTGATGCCGACGTTCTTGCCTCGGCGCTGGACGCGGAGGCATCCGGTGTCCTGGCCTCGGGAAGACTCCGACGAATTTGCCTGAGGCTCGCGCCGGACCCTTCCTTCGGCCCTGTCATCGCTCTCGCGTGGCACTCGACATCCGGGATGCAGGCGGAACTCCGCCCCGCCGACGTCTTCGCGGCAGGCTTCGACACCGGCGACTCCGCGCTGGTGGCCCTGCTCGTGCGCGCCGGCTTATCGCGGGCGAGGATCGTCGCGTGGCGGCACGGTCATGCGGTGGGGGAGGGGGCGGCCTCAATGCCGGAAGTGCCACGCGTGCCCCGCAGCTTCCTGGCGGCGTTCGAGAGACGGCTCGCGTGGCACGTCTGGCCCCCCGACGACCTCTCCTCGAGCGATGCCGTCATCGCCGCCTGCGGGATCGCGGCCCTCGCCGTGTGGTTCGCCTACGACCGCTACGCCGCCGGCGCCTCCGCGCGTTGGTATCCGACAGGCCTCACCGCTCTCACCTGGTACGCGGCCGCGCTCCTGGCTCTGACGTGGGTTCTCCACCGTGTTTCCGGAACGTTCGCGGGCTTCCGCAGTGTCCTCGCCCCGATCGTAGGCTGGGTGCCGCTCGCGCTGGCGGGAGGCGTGGCGCTGCATTGGGCGCCCGAGCAGGCGCAGCGCCCCGGCATCCTCCTGCTGGCCTGCGCCGGCCTCGTCCATGCGAGTCGTGTCCTGATGAGCGTAGGGGCGAGTCGACCACGCGCGGCGCTCCTCGCCGGGGCCGCGTTCGTCGCGATCTTCGCCTGGGGGACCGAGAAGGCATGGATCCATCCCCAACTCTGGTATACGGACACGGACGACGACGAGACCGGCGGCTGGAAGGATTCGGAGCGCCTGCTCTTCGAGCAGCCCGATCGCGTCGATGCGGCCGCGGCGCGCTTGCGCCCCGGCGATCCCGACCATCCGAGCGTGTTCTTCATCGGGTTCGCGGGCACAGGCGAGCAGAAGGTGTTCGCCGAAGAGACGAAGCTCGCGGAGCGCGTGATCTCAGAGCGCTACGGAGCGGCCGGCCGCACGCTCCTGCTCGTCAACGACCGGCGGGATCTCGAGACCCGGCCCCTCGCGACCGTCCGCGGGCTCCATCGCGCTTTCCGCCGTCTTGCGGAACGCATGGACCGCTCGAAGGACGTCCTCTTCCTCTTCCTTACGTCGCACGGCTCGGAAGAGTCGCTCGCCGTGTCGAACTCGACCTGGCCACTCGAGCAACTCGAACCGGCCGCGCTGCGCAAGGCCCTCGACGCATCGGGGATCCGATGGCGGGTGATCGTCATCTCCGCTTGCCATGCGGGAGCGTTCATCCCGGCGCTCGCCGACGACAGTACGGCGATCTTCACATCGGCGGCCGCGGACCGGACCTCCTTCGGCTGCAGCGACGACCGTGACGTGACCGAGTTCGGGAAGGCCTTCATTGGTGACGCCGTTCCCGGCGCGCCGTCGCTGGTCGCCGCCTTCGACCAGGCGAAGGCCGCGCTCGCCGCCGAGGAGCAGAGGCAAAACCTGACCCAGTCCCTGCCGCAAGCAAGTATCGGCGCGGCCATCTCCTCCCACTGGGGGCGCATCGAGGCGCAGTACCCGCCCCCGGCCGGGAAGGGCCAATAGGGACGAACGCCCGCAGCTATGGGCGCACGGGCAGGACGCGGATCGTAGCGAGGGCCGGGACCGCCACCCGGCGCGCCGCCGCGGTGAGACCCCAGCTCAGCAGGACGGCCCCGATGAACACCAGGGTGCCCTTCGCGGCACCCGACAGGGGAGTCGCGAGCAGCGCCAGCTGCAGCCAGCTCACGCAGGCGTAGTGCACGAGGTAGATGCCGAACGCGTTCGCGCTCAGGCTGTCCATGACGCGACCAGGCGTCCGCGCGAAGCGCACGAAGAGGGCGAGGAAGAGGAAGCTCGAGGCGGCGCAGGAGAGCACGAACGCGAAGCTGCTCACGGCGCCCGCCACGGGTCCGGGTCCACCTTTGGCGAGCGTCGGGAGGACGCCGACCACGAACGCGACCAGGCTCGCCGCGAAGGCGAAGAGCGCCACGAACACCCAGAGCGGCCACCGGCGCGCCAGCGCGTTGTCGCGTGAGAGCAGGCCGCGCTCGAGGCCGTGCGCGCCGAGGGCGATGCCGGCGAAGAAGTACACCGCATAAAGGAAGATACGGCTCGTCTGGACGAAGAACGGGCCGAAGCTGGCCCAATGGAAGGGGGTGAACGCGGCCGCCATGGGGAGATACGCGAGCGCGGCCAGGCCCACGAGCGCCGCGAAGAAGATGGCCGGCCGCTCGCCGAGACGGCCGAGCCTCAGGTAGAGGCCCCGCAGCCGCGGATGAACCAGCGCGGCCACGCCGGCGAGGGCCAGGAGCACCCAAAGGAACCAGGCCGGCCCCGGCGGCCATGCGTCCAGCGCGAGCCACTGTCTCACGAAGGACGTGGTCTGCGGCTCCAGGCTCAGGTACGCGGGGTAATACGCCAGCGGCGCCAGCACCGCCGCAGAAAAGGTGAAGGCCGCTCCCAGCTTCCGCGCGCGCTCGGCGAAGAACACGCCGCCGCCCTTGCGCTCGAGGCTGGACCAGGAGAACACGCCGGAGATCAGGAACATCAGCGACATGAAGAACGTGTCGTTGAAGCCGACGAAGAGCTCGATCCCCGGCCACCGCGCCGTGTCGACGACCGGGAAGGCGCCCCAGATCATCGACTCCCCGAGCGACTTCGGCCGCGGCGGCGCGTACGGGTGATAGGCGAGCACCGCGTGATGGGCGACGACCATCAGCGTCAGGAACGTCCGGAGGTAGCCCAGGGGCACGTTGTTCATCTCGTCACCTCTCTCGGCGAAGCCTACGAGAGCGGCGTCCGACAAGCCCGTACAAATCGGCAAACGGAGGATCGGCACCGGCGAGAGGAGCGACAGGCGGGCGACACGGACCTCAGGGAGAGTTCAGTTCTCCGAGCCCATGCCGGCGCCCGCAGCGCGGGCAATACGTCGGCGGATCGGCGTTGTTCACGCGGTGGCGCACCGGTGGGACCGAGCGGAGGAACTCGAAGATCGCGCCCAGGTCGTCGTCGGTGAGCTTGCGGAACTCGAACCAGAGCATCGCGCGGGTGAGCGGCCGCCTTCCGGCCACGCGGCCGGTGCGGATCGTCTGGATGAAAATGGCCTCGTCGAAGTACGGGATCCCGGAGGGATCCTGCGTGATGTTCGGCGAGGTCACGAACGACGGGGGATCGAGGCGCGCCGCCTCGGCCGGCGGCCGCACCGGGTCGTCGTCGATCTCGTCGAAGTAGCGCTTCGTCTCGAAGCGCCGGCCGCCGGCGAACTCCATGTCGCGGCGGCGCAGGTGCTCCGAGCCCGTGGCGGGCCGCGGCGAGTGACAGTGCACGCAGCGCGCGAGATGCGCAAGGTAGGCGCCGCGGCCCTTGCGCGTAGCGAGATCGCTCGGCGTCGCCGGCGGCCCCGGCGGGTCCGGCGGCAGCTCGGCGACGCGAAGGGGAACCCACTTTGGCAGCTCGTTGCGTACCGGAGGCAATGACCGGAGATAGGCGACGATCGCGTGCACGTCGTCGTTGGTGAGGATGCTCAACGTGGGATACGGCATGACGACGCTGAGCCGGCGGCCGTCGTGGCTGATGCCCTGTCGTATCGCCCGCACGAGTTGATCGTCCGTCCAGCGGCCCGCCCCGGTCTCGGGATCGGGGGTGATGTTCGGCGCGACCAGCCGGGTCTTCTCGTTGAGGATGTCGCCGGCGCCCAGCTTGGTCTCGATGGGGAGGACGCGGTCGTCGTCGTACAGCGGCGAGTGGCATTCGAAGCACTCGCAGACCGCGTGGGACAGGTAGCGGCCGCGCGCGATCGCGGCCGCGCTGTATTCCGGGGCCTCGCCCTCGCGCGCGGCACCCGCCACGGTCACCGCGAGCGCGCCCGCCAGAGCGAGTCGAACGGCCCGGTCGCGAGGCGTCAGCGCGCTCGGAACCCCCGGTCGCGGGCGAACACGATCGCCTGGGCGCGCGTCCACACCCCGAGCTTGTCGAAGAGGTTGGACACGTGGTTACGCACCGTCTTCTCGGCTACCTCGAGAGTCTGGGCGATCTCCGCGTTCCCGAGCCCTTCGGAGACGAGAGCCAGGACCTCACGCTCACGGGGGGACAGGGCGTCGAAGGCGGGGTCACCGCTCACCGGCGTGGGCAGGCCGGCGAAGTCGAGGACCGCCTCGCGGAAGCGGTCCCACGCCGGCTCGTTCTCCATCAGAACGTGGTTCTTCGAGTCGAGTTCGACGAACTGAGCGCCAGGAATCCCGACGGCGAGCCGGCGGCCCTCCTCGAACGGCGTGACCGCGTCCCGGCGCGCATGGAGCACCAGGGTGGGGCAGCGCACGAGTGCCAACCGGTCGCTGACGTCGACGTCGAGCAGGGACTCCAGTAGCCGGGACGCCATCTCCGACGAGATCGTCTTGCGACACAGGTCGTTGTACCAGGCGAGCTGCGCGTCCGTCCCGCCGGGAATGAACCAGGACGTGAAGAGGTGCCGGAATGCGGGGGAGTGCGTGTCCCAGCCCAGCCGCGCCAGCTCGATGATCGAATGGCAGATCCGCTCCGCCTTCGGGTTCGCGCGGCGGGCGACGCCGCGAGCGTAACCCCCGTAGAGCACGAGCCGGGACACTCGCTCGGGATGTCGGACCGCGTAGTCGACGCAGACCGGGGCGCCCTGGGAGATGCCCAGGAGCGTGACCGGCGCGCCGGGGGCCGCCGCGTCCGTCACCGCTTCGAGGTCCGCGACCTTGTGCTCGTGCGAGACGTCGCTCACGATGCGGTCGCTCAGGCCGCAGCCCCGCTCGTCGTAGCGTACGAAGTGGAATTGGTCGGCGAGGAAGCGGATCCAGTGGCGCCAGACGGGGCTCTGCCAGTCGTACTCGAGATGGGTCAGCCAATTCGCGGCCTTGACCCACACGGGCCCGCTCCCCGCTTCCGCCCAGGCGAGGTGCACACCGTCCACGGTGTGCAGGTAACGGACCGTCTGCCGGGCCGGCTTGTCCATCGTCGTGCGGCTCTCCGTCGGGGACACCAGTCCGGTCGTCCCCCGCGATTCTAGTCAAAACCAGGGCCGTTCGATCGTGTTCGAAGCCGCGGTCGACGCGATCCCCACCTGTCCCTCGCCACCGGCAGCTTCCGAACCGAGGACTCACCACCACGTCTCGAGCTGGACGCGGCTCAGGGGGCTGTGCTCGCGGTCACTCCCCGGCGGCAATGGTTCAGGGATAGTGGGCGCTGGTGGCGCCCGTCCGAGGCGAGCCATGAATCGGTCGGCCCGAGAGTGCCGACGACACGTCGACGCGCCGCACGGCGCGCGGCGGTTCGCGAAACGGAAGTGCCCATGACCCGAGTTCCGCTCGTTCTCCTCCTGTGTGTCGCCGCCGCACCGCTCCACGCGGCCAACCTCACGAGCGTCAGCGTCCTCGACCAGGACTACCTCGTCGTCCAGATCTCCGACGGCGACGTGACGCACAACGAGAACCCCAGCTCGGAGACCGTGAGCCGCTATACGCCCGAGCTCAACACGAGCGCGGCCGTCGCCGCCGCCAACTGGACGATCACCTCTTCGCAGGACGGCAACTACAGCGGCGCCGGCCGGCCGCCGACGAACGCCTGGCGCAAGACGAAGCTGAGCGGGCACGGCCAGATGGAGTGGACGGGCAGCGACTTCCGCTACGAGTACACCTATCAACACTGGATCTTCCTCAGGCTGCCCAGCCCGATGCAGCAGGGGATGACCTACACGGTTACGGTCAGCCCGGCGACCAACGCCACCCCCACGTCGCGCTCCGTGACCTTCGACATCTACAACGGCCGCTCGGAGGCGGTGCACGTCAACCTCGTCGGCTACGCCGCCGACACCGACCACAAAGCCGCGGACCTCTACGCGTGGCTCGGCAACGGCGGCGCCCGCGATTACTCGTCGTTCGAGGGCAACACGGTCTATCTCTACAACGTGGGCACCGGCCAGTCGACCCCGGTCGGCAACGTGGCCTTCTGGAAGCCGAGCGGCCCCGACGTCTTCTTCAACAACCTGACGCGCTCCGCCGTCTGGAACGTCGACTTCCCGGGTTTCACCAGCCCCGGCACCTACCGCCTCGCCGTCGAGGGCGTCGGCTGCAGCCAGGACTTCACGATCGCGAACGACGTCTACGCGAACCCGTTCCGGGTCTCGCTCCGCGGCTTCTATTACATGCGAATCGGGCAGGACAACCCGACAGGCATCTCCCCGCCGCCGCGCACGCCCCTCTACATTCCCGGCTCGAGCCCGGCGAACACCGTCGTCTATCTCACGACCGTCACCCCCTACGACCCTGTCTGGGCCCAGATCCCCACCGACCAGTGGGACCGCCCCGACGATTGGGCGCCCTATCGCAAGCCCGGCAACCCGACCAACCCCAACGCGTACGGCGGCCACTCCGATGCCGCCGACTGGGACCGCCACCTCGGCCACGTCTCGATCGTCTACGACATGCTGCTGCCATACATCCTCACGGGCGGCGTGCTGAGCGACGACTCGGCCGGCATCCGCGAGAGCGGCAACGGCGTCCCCGACGTCATCGACGAGGCGCGCTACGAGGTCGACTTCTGGCTGCGCCTGCGGGACGGCGCCGGCTACTCGCACGGCCTGACGAACCCGAACGGCAGCAACCAGCTGTTCCAGGCCGGCCCGACGGCCATGGCCGCGTGGGCCAACGCCGCCAACGCGGCGATGCTGGCCGAGGCCTATCGCATCGCCGGCCAGACGGCGCTCATGAACACCTACCGCGACGCCGCCATCGCCGCCTTCAACCACGCGAGCGGCCTGGCGGACCCGCAGCTCGACGCCACGCAGGACGTCGGCTACACCACCGTCTGCGGGCGCGATCTGAAGATGACCGCCGCCGCCTACCTCTTCAACGTCACCGGCGGCACCGCGTACGAGGACGTGGTCAACGCGGAGAGCGTGTGCCGAACGGGTCTCGCGGAGATCGAGAACGACACCCGCAATCAGACGTGGGCGACGGCGGCCTATCTCTTCACGCCGCGCACCGTGCGCTATCCGACGCTCCAGGGCAACATGCGCGCCTGCGTCATCGACGAGGCGCGCGGCAAGGAAGCCAACCTCACGGAGACGCGGCCCTCGCGCCGGGCGACGGACGACCGCCCGGGCTATTTCCGCACGAGCCAGAACGTGCAGCGCACGATGATCGCGCACGCGGTGGCCACCAACCCGGCGGACCGCGACTTCTTCCGGAAGGCGCTACAGCTCGAGGCCGACTGGGGGCTCGGCCGGAACCCCATCAACACGATCGAGATGGGCACGGCGACCACGCCGCTCTCCGGCAAGCGCAGCGTCCAGTACATGTACACGTCGGGTCGTGAGGACGGCGTCGCGGGCATCCACCCCGGCCACACGCCCTATCTCAACCTCGACGACTGGTTCTGCGGCATGACGATGGGCTGCCCGTCGCGGCTCTACGCGAACACCTACCCCGCGGACTTCAAGAACACCTGGCCGATCGGCGAGGGCTACTTCGACACGCCCTGGGTGTGGGCGCACTCCGAGTTCACCCCGCAGCAGACGATGCGGGGCAAGACCGCGCTCTACGGCTACCTCTACGCGCTGGGCGGCGCCGCGACTCCCACGTTCGCGCTCACCCTCACCAAGGCGGGAACGGGAAGCGGCACGGTGACGTCGTCGCCCGCCGGCATCAACTGCGGCAGCGACTGCAGCGAGAGCTATTCCAGCGGGACGAGCGTCACGGTGTCGGCTTCACCGGCCGGCGGCTCTACGTTCGCCGGCTGGAGCGGCGCCTGCTCGGGCACCGGGACCTGCAACGTGAGCATGACGGCGGCGCGGTCGGTCACCGCCACCTTCAACACGACCGGCGGGGCGCGCGGGACCTTCGGCAACAGCGGCAACCCGTGGGCGGTCGCGTCGAGTGGCACGACGCGGATCCAGGCCGAGAACTTCGACACCGGCGGCGAGAGCGTCGCCTATCACGACACGGAAACCGCGAACAACGGCGGGCAGTACCGCACGAGCGAAAGCGTCGACATCCAGGCCACGACCGACACCGGCGGCGGCTACAACGTGGGCTGGGTCAACGCGGGCGAGTGGCTCGAGTACACCGTGACCGTCGCGGCCGCGGGAACTTACAATCTGAAGTTGCGGGTGGCACGGCAGCCCACCGGCACCTCGACGGTGATGGTCCTCTTCGGAGGCGTCGACAAGACCGGCAGCCTCACGGTTCCCTCGACCGGCGGCTGGCAGACGTGGACGGATCTCAACCGGACGGGCGTGAGCCTCCCGGCCGGACCGCAGGTCATGCGGATCTCGATGACCGGAGGCAGCTTCAACGTCAACTGGATCGAGATCACGGCCGTGCCGGCGAGTCAGTTGCTGACGGTGACGAAGGCCGGCACCGGGACCGGCACCGTGACCTCTTCGCCGGCCGGCATCAACTGCGGCAGCGACTGCAGCGAAAGCTACGCCAGCGGGACGAACGTCACGCTCTCCGCCGTGCCGGCCGTGGGCTCGACCTTCGCCGGCTGGAGCGGCGCCTGTTCGGGCACCGGAAGTTGCGCCGTGACCATGAGCGCCGCCCGATCGGTGACGGCGACGTTCAACGCGACGACGTCGGCGGTGACGATCTACGGTGACGCCCTCGCCGCGGACTGGGCCAACTGGTCCTGGAGCGCGACGATCGATTTCAACGGCACGAGCCCCGTCCAGCTCGGTACGAGAGCCATCAACGTCACGTATCAGGCCTGGGGCGGCCTGTCGCTGCGCAAGGGCACGGCGCAGAGCACCTCGGGCTACACGGCGCTCAAGTTCTGGGTGCACGGAGGCACCGGCGCCGCGAAGTCGTTGCGCGTCTACACGCAGACGGCCGACGCGGGCGGCGAGAGCAGCTCCGTCGTCGTGAGCGCGCCCGCGAACACCTGGACCGAGATCACGGTTGCGCTCGGCTCGCTCGGCAACCCCGCTTCGATCAAGCGACTCAACATCCAGGAGAACAGCGGGAGCACGCCGCCAATGATGACGTTCGACGAGATCCGTCTGACACCGTAGCGCCGAACGCATTCGCGCTCAGGCCGTTTCTCGTCAGCCACGCCTCACGGAGGCATGGGGACTCACCACCACGTCTCGAGCTGGATGCCCGCCGCGAAACCGTGGGTCTGGTCGCCGAAACGCACCGGCGCCACCATGCCCACGAAGGCGTCGCTCCAGCTCGCCCAGGTGACGTAGGCGCGCAGCGACGGCCGGCTGAGGGCCGCCACCTTCGGCGTGATCTGCGGCGCCAGCGTCACCTTGTACAGCGACCCCGAAAGGCCGCCGTCGCTCACCTTCGAGTGGTCGTAGCCCGCTTCGAGCTCGATCGAGAAGTGGCGGTTGAAGTAGTACGCCGGGCGCAGGCCGACCGAATACCAGGAGAGCCGGTTGCCGACGGGCGCCCCGTTCTCCAGCTCCTGCCAGAGAACTCCCAGCTGCAGCGTGAAGGGTCCGGCCTTGTCGAGGGTCAGGTCCTCGACCATCCGCCACTGCCAGACGTCGTCGTAGTCGACGCTCTCGCCCGGGCCGAAGGTGCGCCCCGGGATCGGAGTGACGACGGCCCGGAAGTCGAAGGCGATGCCGGTGCCGTACTCGACCGTGAGCTTGTTGCGGCCGCCCGCCGCGAACGGCCGCTCGTGGGTGACCGCTCCCGCCCACCCGCTGTTGCTCTCCACGAGCAGGCTGCCCTCGGGAAAGCCCAGGGTGTCGCCCGCGAAGGCACTGTAGTCCAGGGCCAGCTGCGTCTTTCCACCGAGAAACGGCAGCTCGTAGAGCCGCAGGTCGAAGGTGTTCTTGGCCAGCTGGAAGGAGCCCGGGGGCGGCACGGTGCCGGACGAGGTCAGCTTGTTGACGGAGCCGCCCAGCCAGGCGACGGCGAGCCGCGGCTTCTCGCCGACCCTCACGCCCTCGAGCCCGCCACCGAAGCCCGAGAGGTCGCGGTACCAGAAATCGCTCATGTGCAGGTCGTGGCGGTCGTAGAAGCGTTGGCCGGCCCAGAAGGTCGCGCCCTCCTGGCGATGCCAGACGCCCTGGGCCAGCACGAAGGCCTCCCGCAGCGCGGTCGTCGTCTCGAAGTTGTTGGTGTTCGAGGTCGGCGTCACGTAGGACACGGTGATTCGGGTGTCGAAGAAGGTCGTCGGGTCGTCGTCGGGCCGGACGCCGTAGGCGAAGGTCGTCTCGAGGTAGGCCTCCGTCTCGTTGCCGAGGCGGTACTTGGCCAGGGTATTGGGGGCCTTGAACGCCTCCTGGGGCTTGCCGTCGTCGGCGACGCCGAAGCCCGAACGCAGGTAGCCGTGGAAGCGGAAGCCGTCGGGCTCCTGCTGCGCACTCGAGGTGGCGGCGATGAAGAAGAAGGCCGCGGCCGCGGTGGCCACACGCGCTAGCACCGCGTACGCACCTTCGTTCGTCCGCTCGTGGTTACCTCGGTCAGAAGCGAACGACCACTCCCCCCGTCAGCTCGAACTGGTGGACCCAGTTCTGGCAGAAGCCGAAGGGATCGCAGAAGTCCGACGCTTTGTCGTGGAGGTACGTCGGCGTGTACTTTGCCTGCAGCCGCGCGCCCAGCCGCTTCGAGGGCAGCCACTTGAGGCCGGCGCCCATCCCGAACGACAGCTTCGTCTCGCTCTCGATGTCCGTCGATCGGAAGATCGAAGCACCGGCGCCCGCCGTCACGAACGGCCGGATGTGCGAGTCCGCCCCGCCGAACCGGTAGACCAGGCTGCCCTGGAATTGGTCGATCGTGACGTCGAACATCTCCTGGCTGGCCTGTGCCGTGGCCAGCTCGACGCCGCTGCCCACGCGCGCCCAGGACGCCTCGACGCCGAGACGCGGCGAGAAGAACCAGCCCAGGCTCGCTCCCCAGGTGAAGCTGCCCGCGAGCTTCAGGTCGTCGAGGGTTCTCGTGTCGTGCTGGAGGCTGCCCGGCGTCGTGTAGCCGGCCAGCGCCGTCACCTCGAGTCCCTGGGAGAACGCCGGGCCCGCCGAGAGAATGGCGAGGACCGTCAGGAGCCCTCTCATTTCTTGTCGAGCTCCGGAAGGATCACGATGAAGCCGTTGCGGTTGACGGCGCCGAAGACGCCGCCGTTGTGGCCGACGATCGTCCGGCCGTCGGGCGAGACGGCGGTGATGCGGCCCGTGTTCACGTGGTCCTTGAAGGCGTCCGGGTAGCCGTGGTCGCGGAGATAGTCGCGCAGGAAGATGGGCTCGCCGTCGAACCAGAGCACCGACTCCTCTTCCCCGGCGGCGGTGTCGAACTGGATGTCGCCTCCCATGACGCGGCCGTCATCGCTGACGGCGTAGATGTAGGTGTTGTAGTTGAACCCCCGGACCCATCTGACCCAGATGGGGGCCTCGATGGGGTAGCACTGGACCCCGCCGGCCGCGGTCCAGGCAAAGGCGCTCGGCGGTCGGTTGGGCAGGTCCGGGGTGCAGGCGGTGCCGGCGATCAGCGTACCGTCGCGGTTGACCGCGCGGGCGAAGCCCACCGGCCCGAGCGGTCCGCGGATGACTTCCTTCCTTCCGTCCACCCACTTGACGCCCTCGGCGGCTGTGATCGTCCCCTGTTGGTAGCCCACGATCACGCGGCCGTCGGCCGAGATCGCATCCGCGCGCGTCACCCGTCCCTCCGCGTCGCTCAGCAGGACGTATCCCCCGGACTCGTCCCACCGGAACGCCGAAAAGAAGTTGCAGGCGCTGGCCAGGCTCGTGCCGTGGTAGCCCCCGCCCACCACGTAGCGTCCATCGCCGCTCGTCGCGGTCGCGAAGCCCAGGGTTTGATCGCATTTCTGCGCGTTGGGGACGAGCGGGCCGAGCAGCCGCCAGGACGTGCCGCCGGCCCACATCGCCGGCTGATCGATCTTGTTCGCGTCGCGCAGCCTTCCGACGATCGTCCGGCCGTCGCGGCTGACGTTGCCGGACTCCCCGCCGATCAGCGTGACGCCCGAGGGAGGCATCCAGAAGAAGGCGCCGCCTTCGGTGAAGTCCCCGGCCACGATGAATCCGTTCAAGCCGACCGACGTGGGGGCGAGCCCCTGGACCTGGATGAAGACCGGCGTGCCGGCCGGCGCAGCGGCCTCCGCCGTCCCGAAACATGCCAGCACCGCGAGCGGGACGATCGCGTGCCGCCCGAGATACCCGCGGATCTCGCGACTCATCTCACACCGTGGATGATGTCCTCGAGCGACGTGTGGTCCAGTTTCTCCATCGAGACGACTGTAGGGACGGCGGAACCCCGTCGCTATCCGAAAACCGCGCCCATCACCGGGCGGCTCGAGTGAGCGCCGCACACCCCTGCCTGCGCGTGGCCGCGCTAGATGGTCCCCGGGTCCGGGGGCTTGCCGCCTTCGGGCTCGCCCCGCCCGGGACGGCCCTTGGCCGTGTGCCGGGCGAGACGGTCCATGAAGAGCTTCAGGTTGCTCTTCATGACGATGTGGGGCGCCATCCGGATCACCGCGCGGGGGCGGACGCCATCGACGAGGAACTTGTAGAGCGTCTGGAATGCGAGCTGCCCCTGCATGGAAGGGCGCTGGTACATGGTGGCGGCGACTCGTCCCGACTCGATGAAGGGCCCGAGGGCGGGGAACAGGTCCGAGGTGATGACCGTGGCGCGTCCGAATAGACCCGCGTCCTCGATCGCCTTCAGCACCGGGATGGAGTTGACGGTGCTGACGTAGACACCGGTGATGTCGGGTGTCGACGTCAGCACCTGCCGGCTCTTCTCGAAGGCCTCCTCTTCGTGGTCGTGGGCCTCGACGACCGCGTCCACCCGCAGGTCCGGCCACATAGCGGAGAGCACCCGGCGGAAGCCCGTCACCTTCTGGGCATGGTCGATCGTGCTGAGCTGTCCCGTCACCACCAGCACCCGGCCTTTGCCCGCGAGGAACCGGCCCATGAGCTCCCCGACGAGGCCGCCGGTGGTGAGGGAGTCGACGCATACGGTCACGAGGTGCTCGACCTCGGGCGCGTCGGTGTTCACGCAGACCACGGGCAGGCCGCGCTCTGCCGCCTTCTTCATGAGCGGGGCCAGGTTCACGGGGTCGCCGGGCACCATGATCAACCCGTGGAGGTCGTCCTCCAATGCCTGCGCCAGCGCCTCCTTCTCCCCGTCGGCCATCCTGGGATAGGAGCGGTGGATCACCCTCACTTCGCTCGTCTCGACCGAATGCACCGCTTCCGCGATCCCCTCCCGCACGAGGTCGAAGAACGAGGCGATCTCGCGGGGAAGGCTGACGCCGATCCGAAGCTGCTTCCGGGAAACGAGGAAACGCGCGGCCAGGTTCGGCCGGTAGCCGAGCGCCTTGGCCCGCTGCAGGATACGGCGGCGCGTCTCTTCGTTGATCCCGGGCCGGTCGTGGAGCGCGCGGTCGACGGTCCCGATCGAGATGCCGAGGCTCTTCGCAATCTCGCGGATTCCCGCGGGCTTCTTGCCTTCCGCCAACTTCCTCCCGCCCCGAGTCATTTCTCCCCTCTCGCCTGGATCATCCGGGGGGCCATCATAAAACCTCTTGACAGTCCATGGGCCATGTGATTATGTCCCGTTAACGTACACGGTCAAGAAGTTAACGTACACGGCCGTGGTTGAGCGGATCTCCCGTTCGGAGGTGGATATGTCGAGGCTCCACGTGGCGGCGGCTTGTCTCCGGCGGATCCCAACCCTGTTCATCCAGGTGTTCATCGCGTTCCTGCTGTTGTCGGGCTCCGCTTCGGCCCAGTTCACCGGCAACATACAGGGCACGGTCGAGGATCCCAGCGGGGCCGCCGTCCCGCAAGCGAAGGTGGCGCTCCTCAACCTGGCCACGCAGGCGGCGGCGAGCACCACCACCGACGCGACCGGCGGCTTCCGGTTCCTGAGCCTCGCTCCCGGTTCGTACAAGATCACGGTCGAGGCGGCCGGCTTCGCGCGGGCGGAAGCGACGGTCAGCCTGGTGACGAACCAGAACCTGAACGTGCCCATCTCGCTCAAGGTGGGCACCGGCGCCGAAACGGTGACCGTCACCTCCGAGACGCCGCTGGTCAACACGAGCGAGACGCGAAATCAGATGACGCTCGAAACGCAGGAGCTCTCCACCCTGCCCCTGGCGGGCCGCAGCATGTTCTCCCTCGTCACCGTCGCGCCGGGAGTCGTGGGGATCGGCACGACGGCGGGAGGCTCTCCGGGATCGGGCGTGGACAACTTCTCGACGGAAACGGAAGTGGACGCCAGCGCGAACGGCCAGGGCCGGCTCGCGAACATGTGGATCGTGGACGGCCTCGACGTCACCAGCTCCATCCGGCAGGGCGTCTTGAACCTCACTCCGAATCCCGACGTCATCCAGGAAGCGTCGAACCAGATCAACACCTACTCCGTCGAATACGGGCACTCGAGCTCGATCCAGTTCGCCATGACGACGAAGTCCGGCCAGGATCGATTCCACGGCCTGCTGAGCAATTACTTCAACTTCCAGGACATGTATGCCAAGTACTCCTTGCCCGGTTCCGACCACGAATACAATCCGTTCCACAGCAACAATATTTCGGCGACCATCGGCGGACCCATCATCCCGAACAAGCAGTTCTTCTTCTTCGCCGCGGTGGAAGCGCTGCGCGCGTCGGCGTCCACGGGCAACCAGGTCCTGACGTTTCCGGCTCCTGAATTCGCCGCGTTTGCCCGGGCGAACTATCCGAACACGTTCGGAACGAAGATCCTGAACACCTACACGCCCTCCAACGCGACGGTCAGCGGCGTCTCGAGGACGGCGCAGGACATCTTCCCCGGCACCTGCGGAACCGCGGCCACGAACAACCTGCCGTGCTCCACGCCCATGATCAACAGCGGGATCTTCAACTCGAGCAACTTCCGGAACGGCATGCAGTACTTCGTCCGTCTCGACAAGGCCTTCAGCAAGGACCGGATCTACGCCAGCTTCTTCCGAACGACGCTCGATTTCGGCGGACCGGCCGTCATTCCCCAGTTCTCGACCACGAACCACAACACCCAAGCCGCCATCCAGGCGAATTGGACGCACACCTTCAGTCCCACGACGTTGAACGAGGCCATCTTCGGCCAGAACCGCATCGAAGGCTTCCTGGGCGAGACCGGTGACTTCAGCATCCCCGGCATCACCGTCACCGGGCAGTCCGTCGGATACGGCGTCGGATTTGCCCAGGGCAATTTCATCCAGCACAACTATCACTGGCGCGACGTGCTGACGCACGTCCGTGGCGCGCACGTCCTGAAGGTGGGTTACGAGGGCTGGTTCGGCGACGACGTGGAGCCTTTCCAGGGGCCGTGGTCGCATCCCGGCTTCAGCTTCGACAACCTGCTGAAGCTGGCCCAGGATGCGCCCACGACCCAGGGGGGCGTGATGTACAACCCCATCACCGGCCAGCAGCAGCTCTGGGACTGGGACGCCGCGTCCAAGACCTGGGGCGTCTTCGCGCAGGACACGTGGAAGGCGAGGAACAACCTGACCCTGACGCTCGGGCTGCGCTTCGACAATCAGGGCAACCCGTATTCCCGGTCGGACTCCACCGTCTTCGGCAACTTCCTTCTCGGCTCCGGCTCCACGTTCGAGCAGCAGGTGGCCAGTGGCGTGGCCAGCCCGTCGGAGCACGCGCTGAATGGATCGCCGAAGGTCTGGAATCCGCGGTTGGGAGCGGCCTGGGACGTCAACGGCGAGGGTGACTGGGTGGTGCGTGCCGGTCTGGGGATGTATTCCAATTGGCTGACCCCGGCCAACATCCAGGAGCAGTTCCGCGGGAACCCTCCCGGGCTGATCCTGCCCACCTTCTTCGCCAATTCCGCGAGCCCACCCATCTTCACGCAGGGCACGACCGACGTCCCTCCCTTTGGATTCAGGTTTCCCGCGCTGGCTGGAACTTCACTGTGTCCGAGGGCTCCCTGTCTCGACGCCAAGGGAGGGATCCCGGGCGCCCAGCCCACGATCGGCGGGATCAACCCGGACATCGAATCTCCTCGGACGTACATCTATTCGGCGACTCTGGAGCACCGGCTCGGCAATCGCATGGTGGCCAGCCTGCTCTACAGCGGATCCCACACCAGCGGCATGGTCTCGGGCGGGAACCAGATCGGCCAGGTCAGCTATGGGACGGACATCAACGCGCTGCCCGGAGACCTGCTGGGCAAGCCGCCGGGATCAGCGCCGACTCGGCTGAATTCCAGCTTCGGCCGCATCAACTACACCGACAACGACCGGGTAGGGAACTACAACGGCATCACCTTCGACCTCAGGGGGCGGTTCCGCCGGGCGTTCTTCGACGCCTCGTACACCCGCTCCTCGTCGAAGGACGACGGCGGTGTCTACCCGACGTCGATCAATCCCCACCAGTTCTATGGGCCGTCTCCGTGGGACATTCCCAATCGCTTCTCCCTCAGCGGCTACTACGATGTGCCCGGCACGGGCCGCTTGAAAGGCGGCTGGGGGCTGAGCGGCACCAGCATCTATCAGAGCGGCACTCCGTTCACGGTCTTCACGGGTGCCTCGTTCACGGGCGGCGGCGACTACAACGCCGATGGCGACAACCTGGATTATCCCAACGTGGCCGACTATGAGCAGGAGACGGGCGACGCCTTCCTTACCGGCATCTTCAGGCCCGGACAATTCACGAAGCCCACTCCGGGCACCAACGGCGACGAGAAGGTGAATCAGTTCCGAAATCCGCACTTCATGCAGACGGACCTGACCATCTACAAGAACACGCCGATCGCGAAGAGCGTCCGTCTCCAGCTGCGGTTCGAGTTCTACAACCTGTTCAACCACCCGAACTTCATCAACGTCACCAACGACCTGAGCTCCGGAAACTTCGGCAAGGTCTCGGGGCAGACGCTGCCGAGATGGTGGCAGATAGGCGCCAAGCTCGAGTTCTAGGACCAGCCTCGGTTCGGCACGGCTCCCACACCCTCTCGCAGGGTGAGGAGCTGATTGGCGGCGATCTGCTTGAAGGACTCGTGCAGCCCGTTCGGCCAATACACGTCCAGATCGACCGAAGTGGCGTTCCCGAGGCCGAAATGCAGGCGGGGATCGTTGCAGGAGTAGAAGCTGGATTGGCTCAGCACGGATTGAGCCTGGGTCTTCCCTCCGTAGCGGGCGAGGACCCGAGTCCCGATGGCGCTCCGATTGGACTTGACGCCGTCCAGCTTCACCTTGATCCAGTTCTGTTTCCCGCGCAGGTCGTTGCGTAGCAGCGACGGAGGCTCGTTCAGGTTGACGATGAGCACGTCCACGTCGCCGTCATTGTCGAAATCACCGAAGGCGCAGCCCCGGCTGCAGTGCGCCTCCGCGATCGCGGGCCCCGCCGTCTCCATCAGCTCTTCGAACGTGCCGTTGCCGAGATTGCGAAAGACGGCGCGCGGCGTCTTGTTGGCGTATTGCGGGAGCTTGCGCTCCACTTCCGGGTAGACGTTGCCCGTCACCATGAACAGGTCCGGGTGGCCGTCGTTGTCCAGATCGACGATTCCGGCGCCCCAGCACACGTAGCGCGTCTCCACGCCCAGCCGCGACGTCCGCGTGACGTCGTCGAAATTGCCCTTCCCATCGTTGCGATAGAGGCCGTTCGCGTCATCGGCGAAATGCGTCTTGAAGAGGTCGAGGTGCCCGTCGAGGTCGTAGTCGCCGCTCCCCACTCCCATCCCCGCCTGTTCCGTGCCGTCTTCGCTGAGGGCCACGCCCCGCAGTACGCCCTCCTCCCGGAACGTTCCGTCGTGGTTGTTCATGAACAGCAGGCTGGGAGTCGAATCGCAAGCCACGTAGATGTCCGGCCATCCGTCTTCGTCCAGGTCCGCGGCCACGACGGTCATGCCGTAACCCTGGGTGGCCTTGGCGATACCGGCCTGCTCACTGACGTCGGTGAACGTTCCATCCCCGTTGTTCCGATAGAGCGAATGGCGTCCGGTCGGCATCCCCCGCGGCCCGCATTCGACGGGAATGCCCTTCCAGTGGCAGTTGCTGTTCTCCCCGGGAACGGGCGCGTGCTCGAACGAGAAGCGCACGTAGTTGGAGACGAACAGGTCGAGGTGTCCATCCCGGTCGTAGTCGAGGAAGCTGCATCCGGCTCCCCATCGCGGCTGGGCGCTGAGCAGCCCCGCGGCCTTCGTCACGTCCGTGAACGTGCCGTCTCCGTTGTTCCGGTAGAGAACGTTCTGGCCGAAGGAGGTACAGAAGAGATCCTCGAAGCCGTCGTTGTTGTAGTCCCCTACGCAGACCGCGGAAGCCCAACCCACGTCGCCCAGCCCGGCTTTTTCCGTCACGTCCGTGAAGGTCCCGTCACGATTGTTCTTGTAGAGGCGGTTCGTGGCGCCGGCCGGAGCGCCTTCGAGGCGCGTGCCCGAGAGCAGGAACAGATCCATCCAGCCGTCGTTGTCGTAGTCGATGAACGCACAGCCGCAGCCCGTCGACTCCAGGATGTACTTCTTGCTGTCCACGCCTCCATAGATCGTGGGCGCGTGCAACCCGGCGGCGGAAGCCACGTCGACGAAGTGGGCGTCGAAGGGAAGCCCGGAAGGCGGGAGTCTGGGCAGGGGCTTGGCCGCGTGCGAGGAGACACCCTGGGCGAGGAGCCGCGGAGCCGCCATCGAGGCTGCGGAGCCGAGCGCGAGTCGCACGAAGGTGCGGCGCGAGAAGGTCACGGGGGAGGATCGCAATTGTAGATCGAAGACCCTAGTTGGCCGCGGATGCCCTCGGGTCCAGGCCCATCCGCCGCAGCAGAGTGCCGAACCGTGGATCAGCGCGCAGCGCGGCCAGGTGCGGCCGGGGGAGGTGGAGGAGGGCGCCGATATCGCCCACCTGGATCGAGATGAGCGCAGGGTCCCTGGCCGCGCAGGCCTTGTCCAGTAGAACGAAGGCGCGGTCGTTCTCGCCCAGGGCCGCGTGGATCATGGCCGGCAGCACCGGCGATACGTAACGCCGTGCCGACTCGGCCTCGAGCTTGTCCAGCAGCCGCCGCGCCTCGTGCCTGTCTCCGCTCGCGGCGTGGGCGACGGCCAGGCTGACCAGCCCCAACGGCCCTTCGGACTCGACAGCGCCGGCGCGCGCGAGGTGCTTCGATCCCTCCTGGCCCCGCCCGCGCTCGAAGTGGAGCACCGCAAGCCCCAGGTGCGTGAGCGGCTGATCCGGCTCGATCTCCAGGGTCCGGTTCCACTGCGCCAGGGCCTCCTCGTCCTGCCCGGCGGCGGCAAGAGTCAGGGCCAGACCACGGTTATGCACGACGTTGAGCGGGTCCAGCTCGATGGCGCGCCGATGGTGGCGCATGCTCGCGACCAGGAGAGCACGCGACCGGAGGAGCCAGGCATAGAAGCCGTGACCGACGCTGGAGTTCGGGTCCAGCTCGACCGCGGTCCGGAACTCGGCATCCGCTCCTTCCCAATCCCAGTCGATGGTACGAGCGGCTCCGAGGGCGGCACGGGCCTCGGCGAGCCCGGGGTCCAGCTCCAGCGCCTTCAGCGCAGCGGCCTTCATTTCAGCGAGCCCCGTTCCGGGTCGGACGTAGGCGTAGACCTGACGCGGGCCGTAGGTCAGGGCCAGACCGGCGTGGGCGAGGGCGAAGTCCGGATCGCGGGCGACGGCCATCCGGAAGTGCCCGAGCGCGCGGTCGAGGCCCTGCTCCGTGCGCTGGTTCCACTGGTGCCGGCCGAGCAGGTAGGCGTCGTACGCGTCGGGTTTCACGGCGCGCTGGACGTCGAGCCGCCGGCCCTCGTTCGTGCCCACGGTGATCTGGACCGCGTCGGCGATGGCCCGCGCCAGCTCGCCCTGCAGCGCGAGCACGTCCTCCAGCCGGCGCTCGTAGCTGTGGGCCCAGAGATGGTGATCGGTGGGGGCGTGGACGAGCTGGGCGGTGATGCGCACCCGCCCGCCCGACCGGACGACCGAGCCTTGCACCACTCCCTCCACGCCCAGCTCCCGCGCGATCTCGGGCAGGGGTGTGGCGCTGCCCTTGTAGCGCATGACCGACTGCCGGGAGATCACGCGCAGGGCCGGCAACGATGCCAGGTTGGTGATGAGCGCGTCCGTCATCCCATCGCTGAAGTATTCCTGCGCGGGGTCTCCGGTCAGGTTGGCCAGGGGCAGCACCGCCAGTGAACGGATGCGAGGGTGGTCCGGGGTGTCCGCGCGGCGCCGCGCCACCGGCGTGAACGAAATCAGCACGGCCAGCGACGCCGCGGCGGCCAGCGCCCCCGCGAGCCATATGTTCCGACCGCGGCCGCGTCGCGTCGGCGGCGTCGTCGACTCCGGCGCCGAAGGCGTGGTCTCGGGCACGGGTGCCGGAGCTGGCGACGACGGCATGTCCGCCACGCCTACCGGCGCGATGAAGCGGTAACCCCGGCGCTCCAGCGTCTCGATGAACCGCGGGTTGTCGGCCTCGTCCCCGAGCGCCGCCCGCAGGCGGTTGATGGCGCGGTTGAGCCCGTTGTCGAAGTCCACGAACGTGTCGTCGGGCCAGAGTCGCTGGCGCAGGGCTTCGCGCGTGACGGGCTCCCCGGGCTCGGCGAGCAGCGCTTCCAGGACCCGCAGGGGTTGCTCCTGGACGCGCACGCGCACGCCCTGCTTGCGGAGCTCGCCGGAACGCCGGTCGAGCTCGAACACGCCGAACCGGAGAACGCGCGGGGTGGGGTCCGGCAGGTCCATGGAGGGATCCGGAGCCCCAGCCTAGCACAGGCCATGTGGCTGTCGATCTCCATTCGCCACAGTCGCTTGCGGGGAGAGGCGGATTCAAGCGGCGGAGCAGCCGGCGGCCATGGAGCCGGTCGGAGCTCGCGCCTAGGTTGGGCCCGTCCGGACTAACCACTTTCCAAGGAGCCATGCAGATGCGCAAGACGATCATGGTCGGGGCGGCGCTGGTTGCGGCCCTGATGGCCGCCGCACCCGACGTCGAAGCCACGCATTCGTCCCCGGCCGTCGTGCTGAAATGGAACCAGCTTCTCCAGAGCACGCTTCCTCAGCCGGGCAATCCGCTATCGCCTCGTTTCTACGCGATGATGCACATCGCGATGTTCGATGCGATCAACGCCATCGAACCCGAGTTCGAGCCCTATCGCGTCCGATTGCGACCAGGGTCGGGGGGATCGACCAGGGCCGCGGCGGCACAGGCCGCCCATGACGTGCTCGTGGCCCTCAATCCGTCGGCGGCGCCGGCCTATGACGCGGCCCTGGCCGCCGATCTTGGCGATCGTCCTTCGGCGTTCGTCCGCCGCGGCGCCCAGATTGGCGCGTACGTCGCCAAGGAGATCCTCAAGTGGCGGCAGAACGACGGCTGGGTCGTTTCGGCGTTTCCGCCTTACTCCGAGCCGCCTCTTCCCGGACGCTGGCAGCCGACGCCTCCCGCCAACGCGGCCGCCGCGTTCACGCATCTCCAGCAGGCGGCGCCGATGGCGCTGCTCTCGGCGACACAAGTCCTGCCGCCGCCTCCGCCGTCTCTGACGAGCGCACGATACGCCGCCGATCTCAACGAGGTGAAGCTGCTGGGCAAGTCCGACAGCGGGGCGCGCACCGAGGAGCAGACGGCCATCGCGCGCCTCTGGTCGGGCGTCGGAACCAGCACGGGATTCTTCTCGGTGTGGAACAACGTGGCTCGCGATGTCGTCCTCGCCCGGGAGCTCTCGCTCGTCGAAACCGCCCGTGTGTTCGTGCTGCTGAACGTCTCGATCCACGATGCCCTCCAGACGACGCAGGCGAGCAAGTTCGTGTACGGCGTGTGGCGCCCCGTGACCGCGATCCGCGCGGCCGACACGGATCTGAATCCCGATACCGATCCCGATCCGACGTGGCTGCCCCTGATCACTACGCCCCCCTATCCCTCGTATGCCGGCAACCTGGCGACGATCGGTGCCAGCGCGGCGCGCATCCTCGCGCTCGTTTGTGAGACGAACGACGTGCCCGTGGCCGTGACCTGGAGTCAGTCCGGCGGGTTACCCGACGTCACACGGCACTTCGAGGGTTTCTCGCAGGCCGCCGACGAAGAAGCCCTGGCCCGCATCTACGGGGGCGTCCACTATCGATTCGATCAGCAGGCCGGTCAGCAGGTCGGCCGGTCCGTCGCGGAGATCGTATTTGCCAAGGTCGTGCGGCCCCGCGCTCGATGGTTCGACTGACAGATCGCCGTGGCCGGCGCGCGGGCGGGAATCGATACGCTCCGCGCGCCGGCCGTCATCAAGTTCGCGGAGACCTGGGCCGGCCTCCTATCGCGCCTGGTCAGGGGGGGCATCAGAACCTGACGTCGACGCGCCGGCCCGAATATTGGACCGTGCGGGTCGTGCCGTCGGGGATCAGCTCGACCGTGAACGTGCGCGGACCCGTCAGGTTCGTCGCCCCGCGAGGCGGGCCGGGCTCGAGGGTCAGCCGCGCGCTCCGCTCGTTCCAGGTCATGCGGGTCCACGTACCTTTCCCCGCCAGGTAGTCCTGGCTGATGCCGTCGTCCTCGTACAGCGTGTACTGGCCGTCCGCGCCGCGATACACCCTCAGCGTCGTGGGCTCGCTGACCACCTGGCTCGTGTACTGCCGGACGGGGTCCAACGGGAGGATCGCTCCGGCCCGGACGAAGATCGGCATCGTGGCGAGGTCCACGGCGCGGGTGACCATCTGTCCTCCCGCGTGCGTCGCCCTGGTCCACCAGTCGTACCACGTCCCGGCGGGAAGGTAGACCGCCCTGGACGTCGCGCCCTTCTCGAAGACGGGCGCGATCAGCAGGTCCCGCCCCCACAGGTACTGCGTGCCGAGCGCCCGCGCGGCGGCGTCGTGGGGATAGTGCAGCCACATCGCGCGCATCAGGGGCAGGCCCGTCTGGCGGGCTTCCCAGGCCAGGGTGTAGGTGTACGGCATCAACTGGTAGCGCAGCTCCGAGTACCGCTTCACGACCGGCTCGATGGCCGGGTTGTTCATCTCCGACGGCAGGACGTTGCGTGGGTCGTCCGCGGGTATCGGGGTGTTCTTGTTGTCGTACTCCCTCGGACCCATCTCGTTCGAGCCCCACCCCCAGGGAAGCCGGAGGTGCCACGTGCGGCCGTGCGCACGGAAGGACCCGCAGAACGCCGCGAACTGGTGCCAGCGCGCGTAGAGCTCGCCCGTCAGCTCGTTGCTCGCGTAGAACCCGCCGATGTCGGAGCCCCAGAACGGGCCGATGCTCAGCGAGTAGTTGAGGCCCACCGCGATCTGGGCCTCGAGCGTCTTCCACGACGACTCGGTGTCCCCCGACCAGACCCACCCGCCCCATCTGGCAAGGCCGGGGTAGCCGTTCCGCTGCAGGCTCCACGGCCGCACGTTCGGCGTCGTCGACAGGGCCCCTTCGTAGTAGAGCTGATGGCGCTTGATGCGCTCGAAGAGATCGAACCAGTCCCCCTCGTCCGGCCAGAAGGCATCGACGGCGGAGGCCACGAGGCCCGCGTGCGGCTTCCAGTAGTTCTGGATGTGGGACGCGTCCAGCGTCTCGCCGGGTCGGGCCGGGATCGACCCGTGGAGCGTCGGCAACTGGTCCCTGTCCCACGGGACGATGTGCACGGCGACCTTCACGTGGCGGGCGTGCATGTCGGCCAGCACCTGTCCAGGGTCCCGCTTGAACACCTCGGGATTGAAGTCGAACGAGGGCTGGGTGGTGTTCCAGCCCCGGGGACAGAAGCCGGTGCCGAGGTAGATCACGGCATCGAGCGGGATCTGCTTGGCGCGGAAGGTGTCGATGATGCCGAGCATCTGCGCGTCGTCTTCGAGGGTGCGATGCGACTGCATGTAGCCGAGCGCCCAGCGAGGAGGCATGGCCGCGGGGCCGGTGATGACGGCGAAGTCCCGCATGACCGCAGCCGGCTCGTGCGCATCGAAAACGAACAGGTCGTACAGGCCGGGAACGATCGCGCTGACGGGTGGGACGCCCTTGCCGCCGTTGAGGCGCTGGTTGGCTCGCGTCTGCGGGACCTCACTCCCGCTCGGCGGCTTGTAGGGAATGAACAGGCCGCTCTTGTCGCGCCGCAGGTCGACCTGCACCCAGGGCGTCGCGACGAAGACGCCCCATCCTCCGGTGCCGAGCAGCATGGCCGCGGGATTGCGCGACCCGTACATGTCGGCCTGCCAGCGGGGCTCCATCGAGTCCAGCTGGCCGCGCCGGTCGAACTGGACGGCGTGGCTGCGCCATGCGCCTCCGGGTGCGGGCAGGGGCCCGCCCTCACCCATCCCGAGGACCGGCTGCCCGTCGAGGCCGAACGACAGGTTGCCGTCCGGCTCGAACACGAGAGTCTGCACGGGCTGGCCGGCCGCATTCGTGACGACCACCGTGAGAGGGTTCGGGCGCACCTCCACCCGCAGAGTGCCGACCTTGGCCGTGACGGGAGCGGTGATATTCCGCAGGCTCACCGCGGAGGCGGGGTACGACCGCTCGGTCAGCGCGGGCGTGAAGGGAAAGTCCCCGGCAAACCCGATGGGCTTGAGCGTGACACGGATGCTGTGCTCGCCGGCGGCGCGAATGTCCAACTGCGCGGGCCGACCGGCGGCCGTGATCGGCTGCGCCGGTGCGGAGGCGACGGTGGCGAGATTCAGCCAAAGGGCCAGGACAGGTCGGAGGAAGCGCATGACTACTCCGGCGCCGGCCTTCCCGCGGGGACGTCCTCGATCAGCTTGTACCGATAACGCTCCCTTTCCTCCTTGGTGGCCTCTTCGCGAAGCTGGGCGAGCCTCTTGAGCAGATCGGGGATCTCGCTCGCATGTCCCGTCTTGCGCAGGGCCTGGATCAGGCGATAGAGCGCGGTCTGGTCGCTGGGGTCGCTCTTCAGCGCCGCCCGGCACTGCTCGACGGCTTCCGGGTATTGCCCCGCCTGCATGTAGAGCTTCGCGAGCACGCCGCGTGCGGCGGCGAGCGTCGGCTGCAGACCGACCGCCCTCTTCGCCGAGCGCAGGGCGAGTTGAAACTCGGGAGTGCCGACGTCCGCACCCTTTTCAGTGAGCACCTCGGCTTGCAGGTACAGGAGAACGGCGTCGTCAGGCTTCCGTTCCAGCTTCGCTTCGATCGACGCCAACGCGTGATCGAGATCGTTGGCCTGCACCGCCGCTAATCCTTGAGCCGCGGTGCTCAGCGACTGGTGCGGATCCAATTCGTAGGCCTTCTCGAAGTCGGCTTCCGCCTTGTCGTATTGGGCGAGCTGCACGTACAACACGCCGCGGGCCACGTAGAGCGGCGCCGCCCGGGGCTGCAGCGACATTCCTTCGCTGATGACGTCGATGCCGACTTGAAACGATTCGTGCGCAAAGGCGATGTTGGCAAAATCCAGATAGAGGCTGACGTTCTGTGGCTCGAGCAGGATGGCCTGCCGAAGCGTGCTCACGGCCTGGGGCGTGTCGCCGGCGTCTTCGGCGGCGTTGGAGGCGAGCTGAAGGGTGTCCGCGCTCGGACGGCCGGCGTCGAGCAGGGGCCGCAGCGTCGCGAGGGCATCCTTGGGCTTCCGGCCCATGATCTGCATCGAGGCCAGGAGGTGACGCTGCCGTGGATCATCCGGGCGGAGAGCCACGGCCCTCTGGAGAACGGCGGCGGCGTCGTCGAGCCGCTTGAGCCGGGCCAGGCAGGTGGCGTAGGCATGGAGGGCGTCGAGCTGGGAGTCGAGCAGCCGGCCTGCCTGGTCGAAGTGAGGAACCGCCGCCGGGCAGTTCCCCTTCCGGTATTCCAGCACTGCCAGCATGGCGTGAGCGGTTGGGTCGCCGGGACGCAGCTCCAGGAGACGGTTGAGCAGCGGTACGGCCTCCGGGCTGTCCGCTTCGTACCCGATCTGGGCGGCACCCGCCAGGGCGGCCACGTTGTTGGGTGCGATCTTCAGTGCCTGCTGGAAGGCGGCCAGGGCCTGTTTGCGGTCGCCCTTGCCCGCGAGGGCGATGCCCTGCAAGGTCCACAATTGCGCGCTGCCGGGCGAGGCTTTCAGCGCGGAGCGGGTCAGCTCGACGGCCTTGTCGAATTGCCCGGCGCTCAGCGCCGAAGCGATCGGCGCCGTCGGGTCCTCGTGGGACTGGGAGAGGGCCACGGAATGGCAGGCCAACAGGGCCGCCAGCAGGCCGAGTTTCTTGAGAAGAGCCACCGGCATACCGCGCAGACTCGAAGATCTCCGGGCCCACGATACTTCCGCGGAGACGACGGCAGCAAACCGTTCCGCCCGCGGGTTGACAGGCCGGCACGACCCGATCGATCGTTCGGCCTGGCGCAATGGGAGGCCACATGACTGAGCAGGGTCTCACCCGACGGCGCATCTTGCAGGTCCTGGGAAGCGCCGCGGCGGCGGCAACCCTCGAGCCGCTGCGCGACCTCCGTGCCTCGGCCGCCCCCGTCGTGACACCGGGCGCGGCCGCACCGGAGGCGGCACCGGCGCTTGCGGCCCACCCCGTGGCGCTGGGCGCGCAGCCGTTCCGCCTGACCGCGGTGCGGCTGCTCGACGGGCCATTCAAGGACGCGCAGGAGCGGAACGGCAAATACCTGCTTTCGCTGGACCCCGACCGGATGCTGCACAACTTTCGCGTCAACGCCGGACTGGCGCCCAAGGCCCCTGTTTATGGAGGGTGGGAATCGGTGGCGACCTGGGCGGACATCCGGGCCCATGGCCATACGGCGGGACACTATCTGACCGCCTGCGCGCTGATGTACGCCTCGACCGGTAACGAGGAGTTCAAGAAGCGCTGCGACTACGTCGTGAAGGACCTGGAGGAGTGCCAGACCGCGGCCAGGACCGGACTGATCAACGCCTTCCCCGACAACACCACCCAGATCGACAACCTCGTGAAGACGCAGCGCGCCACGGGTGTGCCCTGGTACACCCTGCACAAGATCTTCGCCGGCCTGCGTGATGCTTATCTTTACTGCGACAACGCGGCGGCGCGGACCGTGCTCGTGAAGCTGTCCGATTGGGCGATCGCCACGACGGAGAACATGACCGATGCCCAGTTCGAAGCGATGTTGGGCACCGAGCACGGCGGGATGAATGAGGTCCTGGCGGATGTGTATGCGATCACCGGTGACGCCAAGTACCTGAAACTGGCGGAGCGGTTCTCCCACAAGCGCCTGCTCGAGCCGCTGTCAGAGTCGCGCGACACGCTCGATGGACTCCACTCCAATACGCAGATCCCGAAGGTCGTGGGCTTCCAGCGTATCTACGTCCTGACCGGAGAACCCAGATATTCGGCGGCGGCACGGTTCTTCTGGAAGACCGTGGTGACGACCCGGTCATTTGCGACGGGAGGAAATGCGGACAACGAGCACTTCTTTCCGGTCGCTGAATTCGACCGCCACATCCCCTCCGCCAAGACCATGGAGACCTGCTGCAGCCACAACATGCTCCGGCTCACACGGAGCCTCTTCACGACCGACCCGACGGTAGACTACGCCGACTATTACGAACGGACGCTGTACAACACCATCCTCGCCTCCCAGGACCCGGACACGGGGATGGTGACGTATTTCCAGTCGACCCGCCCCGGATACTTGAAGCTCTATTGCACGCCGGTCGATTCCTTCTGGTGCTGCACGGGCACCGGGATGGAGAACCACGCCAAGTACGGCGACTCGATCTATTTCCACGGCACCGAGGGCGGTACGGATAGCCTGTACGTCAACCTGTTCATCGCCTCCACCCTGGGCTGGAAAGAGAAGGGTCTGGCGCTGACCCAGACCACGAAGTTCCCTGAAGTCGCCGCGAGTCGCCTGGAAGTGAAGGCCGCCCGGTCGGGGGACGTCGTCTTGAAGATCCGCCACCCCGGCTGGTGTGCCCTGGCCACGGTCAAGGTCAATGGCACGACCGCGGCCACCTCGCGAGATCCCGGCCGCTACATTGCCTTGAAGCGGACGTGGAAGGCGGGCGACGTCGTCGAGGTCGACGTGCCGATGACGGTGCGAATGGAACCCTTGCCCGCCAGTACGACTCACGCCGCCCTGATCTATGGGCCGATCGTCCTCGCGGGTGCCCTGGGCCACAAGGTGGCCCCGGGCGCGGACCTGCACGTCAACGAGCGGACGATCGGTGAGCCGTTCAACGAGCCGATCGAGGTTCCCGTGCTCGTCGGAGACGTGGCGAAGATGGCCGCCCGGATCAAGCCGACGGACTCTCCGCTCACCTTCAGGACCGAGGGACTGGGCCGCCCGGCCGAGGTGACGCTCGTCCCCTACTACCGGATCGCCCACGAGCACTACAACCTCTATTGGAGGATCGTGGACGCTTGAGATGAGCAAGCGAGCCGCGGTGTGGCGCGTGGTGCTGCTGTTGCTGGTGGCGACCGTCGCCGAGGCGGCGGACTCGTCGGCCTACCGGGATGCGATCGAGCGCTACCGTCGAGGCGACCGGTACGTCGCGGGCGAAACGGCGTGGACGGAGCACGTCTCGGACGAGATCGGCCAGCTGAAGCGTCTTTCCGCGGAGGGCTTTCCTTACGAAGCCGCGGCCATGCTCCACACCGACCGCGACATCCAGGAGCGGGAGGCGGCCGAGCAAGCGGAGGAAGTGGCCCCCGACACCGCCCCCCACCTGGCCGCGGCGCGCCAGATCCTCGCCCTGATCCGCGACGATGAGCGGCGCCGCGCGTTCGAGCGTCCGTGGTTCCTCGCCGTCACGCTGCACCTCTACCGCCGCGGGCAATGGGCGCTCGCCCTGCACTACGTCGATGCGGCGTTGCGGCTCTACGAAGACGACCCGCTGCTCCTGCTCGCGCGCGGCTCCCTGATCGAGAGCCAGACCGCGCTCGATCTGCCGCCGGCACTCGCCGACGTGTTCGTGAGGTCGCCGAGCCGCGAGGCCGGTGTGCTCAGCCGGCAGGCCGAGCACCAGGCGCGCTTGCGCGACGCGGAGGCCACGTATCGACGCGCCTTGCGCGCCCTGCCGGATCTGGTGGAGGCCCGCGTACGCCTCGGACGCGTGTTGCACCAGCGCGGAGAACCGAGCCCGGCCGCGGTGGAGCTGGCCGCGGCCGCCGCGCATCCGCAGGCGGATCCGCCGATGCGCTATCTCGCCTGGCTCTTCCTGGGGGCCGCGCGCGAAGCGGAGAAGCGGCCGCGGGAGGCGGTGGAAGCCTACCGGGCGGCGGCCGCCCTCGATACGGACAGTACGGTGGCGGCGGTCGCGCTCAGCCACGCGCTCCACGACGCCGGCGACCGCGACGCCGCCCAGGACGTCCTGCGCGCGGCGCTCTCCGGCGCGCGGCGCCGCCGGGATTGGGACGCCTGGTGGAACTACCGGTGGGGCCGCTCGCACGAGGCCGAAGCGCGGCTGGAAGCGCTGCGCGAGCGGGCGATGCGGTGACCCTGGGCGCCTTGCCCGCGCTGTCGGTACTGCTCGCGGCGGCCGTGGCCCCACCGCGCGTGCCCACCTTCACGACCTCGGTCGAGGCCGTCTACGTGGACGTCTTCGTGACGCGCGACGGGCAGCCGGTCGGCGGGCTCACGGCGCAAGATTTCGACCTCAGCGACAACGGCGTGCGCCAGGACGTGAGCCTCGTCAGCGTCGAGGCGGTGCCGATCGTGGCGGTGATGGTGTTCGACGTCAGCACGAGCGTCGCCGGCGCGCGCCTGGACGATTTGCGAGCGGCCGGCCGCGCCCTGATCGCCGGGTTGCGCCCGCAGGATCAGCCGGCGCTGGTGACCTTCTCGCACGAGCTGCAGATCGCGGTCCCTCTTGGCGGGGATCCCTCGACGGTGCGACGCGCGGTGGACAAGGTCGAGGCCGGCGGTCACACCGCCCTCTGGGACGGCCTCTATGCCGGCCTGAAGCTGCCGGTCGCGGGCGGGCGTCCGATGGTGATCGTCTTCACGGATGGACGCGACGACCTGAGCTGGCTCTCGCAAGAGCAGGTCCTGAAGGTGGCCCGCGAGTCCGAGGCCATCGTGCACGTGGTGGCGATTGCGCCGCGAATGGAAGAGATCGTGAAGGGAGCCAGCATCATGCGGCCGGAACAGGAGCTCGTCGAACCCGCGGACATCCGGCGGGTGCGCGAGATCGCGGAGGCGACGGGCGGGCGGCTCTGGTACGCCGGGGTCAGCGCCCAGCTCGAGCCGACCTTCCTGCGCATCCTCGCCGAGATGCAGTCACGCTACCTCCTGAGCTTCACGCCGCGCGGAGTCAAGCGCGCGGGCTGGCACCGGTTGTCGGTGAAGGTCAAGGGCCGCAAGGGCACCGTGCGCAACCGGACGGGGTACTTCGTGGCCGCCGACGCAAGGCCCGCGCCCGCGCGATAGATCCTCTCGTCGCCCGCACATCCGCGGCTCGGACGAGGACAGTCCGCTAGGCCTGACGCCGCAGGCCCACGAAGGCGGCGGCGAGGCAGGCCGCGATGAGCAGCTCCGTCACCACGGGCGCGATGAAGAAGAACCTCGAGGACACGATCGCGAACCCGACGTAACCCAGGGCGAAGACGGCCACGATTGGCCGGAGCCCGTCGGGTCTCGCCCGGGCCAGCGCGGCCAGTTGCCAGAAAGCCACCGCGTCGACGAGCAGCGCGACCGTGACGAACAGGCCATAGCCGAGCATGAAGTCCGCGTAGCTCCGCATCGATCCCATGAAATCGAAACGATGAGCGCTCATGGTCTCGACGAGGGCGATCTCCTCGGCACCGTGGCTCGGCGGCGCCAGCACTCCGCCGATCGTGTGGAGGATGCAGTGCACCAGCGTCAGGACGGACGCCGTGCGCAGGAGAGTCGGTGGTCTCATGGGTGCTCCTTCTGTCTATTGGTCAGCCGGTTATACTCGTTTCCCGGCGATCTGACCCACGGCCCTCTCGACGAAGAAAGTGACTCGACAAGATGGGGACCTATGTCGAACGCCGATTCGAGTCCATGGATCGAGATGGTCAGGGCGGCGATCTTCGACGGTGACATCGACGGAGCGATCGCCAAGGCGAAGAAGCGCATGAAGGAGATTCAGTGCAACTGACGCCGCTCTGCTCGACCCGACGCCTCCGGCAAGCGTTGGCCGTTCTATTGATTTGCGTTCCCGCCGCCCTGGCGGCGCCGCCGCCGCACGCGGACGAGCTCAGGCAGGCGGCCGCGGGCTTCGACAAGTTCTTTCTACACGACAAGTGCACGGCGCAATATCCGCCGCAGCCCGACACCTGCCTTCACGAACGGTTGCACCAGGAGTCCTTCACCTTCGGCGGAAAAGGTGGAACTGTTTACGACGTCACGCTGCGCATTCGTGGCATTTTCGAACCCACCACGATCACCGGCGGCGACACGCCCGACCCGAAGCACCCCTACTTCAAGGCCGGCGGTGTCGTCAGTACTCCGGATTGGTCGCACTGGGAAATCCAGATTTCGGAGCCCAAGCAGACGTACTGGCTGAATCACTATCCGTCGGTCGGGCACACCATCTACAAAGAGGACTACGAAGCGAGCATCGCGGCGGCGGCGGGTGCAACCGTCGTCATCCGAGTCACCGATGGCAACGACCGACAGATCGACAATGGCAAGACCGCGCCGGATCGGCAGCAGATCATCGCAGGGGTGGTCGACCGTCCGCTCCCCGGCCAGATGCTGCGTCTAGACGTCGTCCGCATCAAAGCGAGATAGTCTCAGCGCCGCACTCCGGATGCATCCTTCCGCTCGCTAACTTGTTGCCGGAATTGGTGGAGCTGACGGAGATCGAATCCGTGACCTCGCCAGCCCGGAAATAAGTGTTTACATTCGATACCACTTCTGAAACCATCCCGGACCCAACCGAGACGGAGAAACGTCCATGATGGCTCCCAGCCAATCCGCTCCCCCCTGGGACGCGCGAACTCGAAAGAGTCCTGGCCCGCGCCCGGCCTTCCGGAGGCTGCGCGGCTACGCGTTCGACCCCAGCCTCTCCATGCAGGTGGAGACGGCCCTCGTGAACGAAGTCGTCTTCAAGGTCGCGTGGGAACCGATCGCCACTCGACGCGCGGTGCCCGACCCGACCAAGGGCGAGGCCCCCGATGCGATGGGCCCGCCCGTGGCGACTCGCCTCGAGCGCGGCCCGGTGGGGGAATACGTCGAGGTCGTCGACTTCGACCCGGCCAGTGGATGTTTCTACGAGCCGGTCGACCTCGACAACCCCGACATCCTCGCTCAGGACGGCCTGGCACCCTCGGAGGGCAATCCGCAGTTCCATCAGCAGATGACCTACGCGGTGGCCATGACCACCATTCGCAACTTCGAACGCGCGCTGGGCCGTCCCGCCCTGTGGGCGCCGCGTCGCTGGAGGAAGGGACAGCCCCCGGCGATGGACGACGGCTTCGTACCGCGCCTCCGCATCTACCCGCATGCGCTGCGCGACGCCAACGCCTACTACAGCCCGTCCAAGAAGGCGCTGCTCTTTGGCTATTTCCCGGCCGCGCCGCGCGAGGACGGGGACCTCCTGCCCGGAGGCACCGTCTTCACCTGCCTCTCCCACGACATCGTCGCCCACGAGACGACGCATGCCCTGCTCGACGGGCTGCACCGGCGCTTCATCGAGCCGACCCACGCCGACGCCCTCGCGTTCCACGAGGCCTTCGCCGACATCGTCGCCCTCTTTCAGCACTTCAGCTTCCCGGACGTGCTGCGGCACCAGATCGCCAAGACCCGTGGCGACCTCTCCAGCGAGAATCTGCTCGGCCAATTGGCCCAGCAGTTCGGGCAAGCGATCGGCAACTACGGGGCCCTGCGGACGTACATCGGCCGCAAGCCCGATCCCGGGCAGTACCAGACGGAGGCGGAGCCGCACGCACGGGGTGCCATCCTCGTGGCCGCCATCTTCGAGGCGTTCCTCTCCATCTACCGCACCCGGGTCGCCGACCTGTTCCGCATCGCCAGCCGCGGCACGGGGGTGATGGAGGCGGGAGCGCTCCATCCCGACCTCGTCAACCGTCTGGCCGCGGAGGCGTCGAAATCGGCCCAGCACGTCCTCAACATGTGCATCCGCGCTCTCGACTACTGCCCGCCGGTGGACATCACCTTCGGCGACTACCTGCGCGCGATCATCACCGCCGACAGCGACCTCGTGCCCGATGACGACATGCGCTATCGCATCGCCATCATCGAAGCCTTCCGGCGGCGCGGGATCTATCCACGGGACGTTCGGACCCTTTCCGTGGACAGCCTGCGTTGGCCGCTCATACGTGAACAGGTGGGGGAGGCGACGTCGACACAGGGGGCCATCCTCGAGGAGGACATCGCGGGGATTGCGAACACGCTCCGTGACATCCTGCGCAAGACGGCGGACTACTCGCCCACGCGCGCCCAGCTCTTCGCCAACCTCCACAGCGCGCGACAGGAGATGCACGAGGCGATCCAGAAGGAGGTCACTCGCGGCCCGTTCGAGAAGGTGACCGGCCTCGTCCTGAACTCCAGCTCCGCCCCGGGCGACATCACCAGGGGCAGGGACGGCCGGCCCGCCTTCGAGGTCCACTCCGTGCAGCCCGCGCAGCGCATCGGGCCGGACGGGGATTCGCTCAACCAGGCGGTGGTATCCATCACCCAGAAGAGGCTGGTTCGGCTGGATCTGGAGGCGCCGAACGGCGAAGACGCCACTTTCGCCTTCCGCGGCGGCTGCACCCTCATCTTCGACCTCGACACGCTCAATCTCCGCTACTGCATCCGGAAGCCGATCGCCAGCGCCGAGCGCCTGGACGCTCAGCGCCGCTATCGGCTGGAGGGAGACACGACGTCGCTGCGCGCGACCTACTTTGCGGGAGTCGGACTCGATGAAGAAGAAGAATACGAAGAGCCGTTTGCGCTCCTTCATCGGGACACGGAGGAGACGCGTGGCCGCTGATCCGAGCGTCACCGTGCGGATGTACAAGGAGGGGCTCGGGGACTGCTTCCTGCTGACCTTTCACGGCGGGCCCAAGCCTGTCCACATGCTCATCGATTGTGGCGTCATCGTGGGCACGAAGGATGCGTCCGCCGCCATGACGAACGTGGTGACCGACCTGAAGGCGGCCACGGGCGGGCACCTCGACGTCGTCGTGGCGACGCACGAGCACTGGGACCACATCTCGGGATTCATGCAGGCCAAGGCCGTGTTCGACACCATCGCCATCGACCAGGTCTGGCTGGCCTGGACGGAGGAGCCCGGCAACACGCGGGCGCAGGAGCTCAAGGACGAGTTCGGCCTTCAGCTCAAGGCGGTACGGCAGGCCATGACGAAGTGGGGTCCCGGCCTCCAGCCGCGCCTGCGGGCCGCCGTCGAGGAGGTCCTCACGTTTGCCGGCGACGGCCTGGCCGCGGGCGGCCCCACCACGGCGGACGCTCTGACCTACCTGAAGAAGACGAGGCACGAGGCCACGCAGCGCTATCTCACGCCCGGCCAGACTCCGTTCGCGGTGCCGGGCGTCGAGGGCATCCGGGTGTTCGTTCTGGGTCCGCCGTCCGCCGACGAGTACGTGCGCCGGCTGCTGCCACGCAAACACAGCGAAGACGCCTACGAGATGCGGCTGACGGCCACGCGCGCTTTCGCCGCTGCCCTGCCGCCGGCGGGCGGCCCCGCCGAGGACGAGGAGGCGCGGCGGCTCGCGTTCCCCTTCGACGAGTACTACATGATCCCCAAGGACCAGGCCCTGACCCGCGGTGACGACGATTTCTTCCGGAGGTATTACGGGCCGGCGCCGGGCGCCTCCGGTCCCGATCTGGGCTGGCGGCGGATCGACGAGGACTGGCTCACGGTGGCGGGGCAACTCGCCCTCGACCTCGACAACAAGACCAACAACACCTGTCTGGTGCTGGCCTTCGAGATCATCGCGACCGGTGAGGTCCTCCTCTTCCCGGGCGATGCCCAGATCGGTAACTGGGAGTCCTGGAAGACGGTCACCTTCACCGTGCCCGACGGCAGCGGGCACACCAGGACGGTCACATCCAAGGACCTCCTGGCTCGGACCGTCTTCTACAAGGTCGGCCACCATGGCAGCCACAACGCGACCCACCGCGCGGAAGGGCTCGAGCTGATGACGAGCCCCGACCTCGTCTCCATGATCCCGGTCAACCACGAGATGGCGAAGGTCAAACGGTGGAACATGCCGTTTCCGCCCTTGCTCAAACGCCTGACCGAGAAGTGCCGCTCGCGCGTGATCCGCCAGGACGACCCGGCGGGAGCGGCCGCGGCCGCCGCCGCCGCCGCTCTTCCCACGAGCGAGGCCAAGCGTTTCAAAGACGCCGTGAACGACCAGTCACTCTTCGTGGAGTGCCGCTTCCCGATGTAGGCACCGCTGATCTGACCTGGCCGGCGGCCGCCTCCGGATGTGGCGCGTGCGCCTCTATCCCCACTGACTCGCCGCACCTCGGCGCGGCGGTCATGCGACCAAGGGACTACGGACGCGCCCACGGATGCCGAGACACAATGGCCCGTGCAGCGCCCGCTCGTGCGTCGACCGCACCGCGGAGACCCGGGCTTCCCGTGACCCGTCGCCTGCTGCGGGGAGCGCGGAGGGCGTTCGCGATCGCCTGCCTCTCCCTCGCGGCCGCCGTTCTGTTCGCCGTCGCATTCGTGCACACGCCGCGGGGCCGATCGAAGCTGCGTGGCGCGCTCGAGCGCTGGGCCTCGAGCGCTACCGGCGGGTCCGTGCGCCTCGCGGACCTCGATCTCGACGCCTGGCGCGGCGAGGCCAACGCGAGTGCGGCCCGCCTGGAGCTCCGCGGCGTCCTGGTGGAAGTGCCTCGCGCCACGATCCGCTGGTCACTCACGAAGGGGCCGCGCCTCGTGCTGCACCGCCCCGTGATCGTCGTGCGCGACACTGGTGCATCGATCCGGCCGTCGGGACCGGCCGCAGGCCTGGCCGCCCAGCCCTGGCGCGTGCTCGAGCGCTTCGCCCGCGTGGAGGTCACCGAGGCCCGCCTCGAGCTGCAGGACGAGACCGGGACGGCCTGGCTCGTGCTCGACCGGTTCGACCTCGACGCCGACGTGGACAGCCGGCGCGCCACTCTTCGGGTCGCGGACGGGTCCTTCGGCTGGCCCGGCGCCGGGTTGCCCGTGCGCGGGGCCACGGGCGACGCACAGCTTCGCCTCGAAGCGGACCGGCTCGTATTCGAGCACGCGCGTGTCCTCGCAGGTTCGTCCTCCGTCGAGGCGAGCGGACAGCTGGAGAGGATCGAGCCGATCACCGCGCGTGCCTCCGGGCACGCGGCGCTTGACGGGACGCTCGTCGAGACCCTTGCGCCCGGTAGCGGCCTCGCGGGCCGCATGGAGGCGGCCGCTGCGGTCGAAGTGGTGAGCGATCGCGTGACCGGCACGCTCGAGGCCTCGTCCCCCGCGCTCACCGTCGGGCGCCTGGGGCCCTGGAACGCCACCGGGCGCGGCCGTTTCGAGGGCGCCCGCCTCCTTGTCGACGCGTTCGACGCGGCCGGTCTGGGTGGTCGCATCGAGGCTTCGGGCCCGTTGGCGCTGGGCAGCTCGGCGGGCACGGAGATGAACGTGCGTGCGCGAGGGTTCGACGTGGCCGTGCTGGTCAGCGCGCTGGGTGGCGCCTCGCTGCCTGTCTCGGCGCGCGCAGACGGCACGCTCGCGTGGAGCGCGCAGGGTTGGGACATCGAGGGCTCGCGCGGTGAGGGGCGCATCACTCTCGCCGCTGGCCGCGGTCGCGGGCTCCGGCCCGCAGGCGATGCGGCCGTCCGCCTGCGCGGGCGCGAGCTCGTGATCGAGCAGGCGCGTCTCGGATCGCACGGCGCGGCGGTGACGGCACGCGCGCGGATCCGGCCCGGCGGGGAGATCGAGGGACGATGGACCGCCGAGCTGCCGCTCGGGGCGTCGTCCGGGCTACTCGCCGACCTGGGTTCGCCGGCCAGGCCGCCGCATGTCACCGGCATGATCGTGGCCGAGGGAGACGTGACCGGATCTGTTTCACACCCGCGAGGCACCGCGACGCTGCGCAGCGACGGGCTCGCCGCGCACGGCGAGCCGCTCGCCCTCGCGGCGTCGCTGAGCTTCGACGCGAGCCATCTCTCGATGGACCCCTTGGTGCTCCGCTCCGGCTCCGGCCAGGCGACGTTCACCGGGAGCGTGCCCTTGGCGGCCAAGAGCGCGTGGGACGTGGCGGGCGCGATCGAGGCATTCGACACGCGGCCGCTCCAGCGCTCCCTGGGCCTGCCCGGGAGCGGCGCGGCCTCGGGAACGCTCCGCGTGACCGGGCCCCGCGACGGCCCGAAGGGCGCGCTGTCGGCTCGGGTAAACGCGACGCTCCCGCGGCCGGATGATGTCGCGACGGAGGACGCTGTCGTGATCGATGTCGATGCGGCCATCGAGCCCGGTCGCATCCAGGTGGAGAGGCTGGACGCGGACCTCGCGGGTGGACGAGTCTCCGGCAGAGGGCGCTTCGACACGTCGTCCCGCGAGCTGACCGCGAGCCTCGAGGCAACGGGCCTCGCCTGGAACCGCTGGCCGCTGCTCCCGCCCGGCGCTCGCCGGCTGAGCGGGATGGTCGCGGGCCGACTGACGGTGTCGGGGCACATGGACGCGCCCGCGGGCGACCTGCAGCTGGCTCTCGCGGACGCCGCGCTCGGCGGGGCCGCGCTGCCTCTCGTATCCGTGAGCGCACATTCCGACGGCCGCGAGCTGCGCATCGAGTCGGCGGCGCCCGACGTGTTCCTGCGCGGCCGCGGGCCGCTCGCTGGTGAGCGGCCGCTCGAGCTCGAGCTGGACGCGTCGCGCCTGCCTCTCCAGCCGCTGATCGACGGGCTCGTGCCCGCGGCCGTGAAGCCGCTCGAGCTGGCGGCCGAGGGCACGGTCGCGCTCTCGCTGCCGCTGCGCGATCCGTCGCGGCTCACCTACTCCAGCAAGAGCCTGTCCGCGTCGGGGAGCGTGCGGCGGAACCGATGGACGCTGGCGCCGTTCGCGGTGCGCGGCGATCGCGACTCCGTCATGATCGAGGGTCTCGAGGTCTCGGCCGGGAAGGCCCGTCTCTCCGCGCGCGGACGCGTCGGGCTCGCGCCCACGAGCCCCTTCGACTTTCAGGTGGAGAGCGACGTCGACCTCGCGGACCTGGACGGGGGAGAGGCGCGCCGCCCGCTGGGGGGCACGGGCCGCCTCCGCCTGGCCGTCGCGGGAACGCGCGAGGCGCCGCGGCTCTCGGGCACGCTGGCGCTGAACGGGGTGCGGGGCACCGCGGAGGACGCGCTGCTTCAGCGCCTCGATCTCGACGCGCGCTTCGTGGGGCGCGAGCTGGAGGTGGTTCGCCTGACCGCCGACGTGCTGGGGGGACAGGCCACGGCCGACGGCCGGGTGCCGCTGTTCGGCGGCGGCGGCGAGCGAGCCCGTTTCCGATTCGCCCTGCGTGACGTCGATCTCGCGCGGTCGTTTGGCGGAGAGCGAACGGAGGACGCGGCCGCGCCCGCGGTGCTCCTGTCGATGGAGGGCGACGCAGACGCGGGCGACCTCTCGCTCGCGTCGCTCTCCGCGCGCGGGCGGGTCACGCGCCTGGAGACGCGCTCGGCCGAAGGCGGCCTGGCCCTGGCGGAACCGGCGGGCTTCTCGCTCCGGTCGCGCCACGCCGCGCTCGACCCGCTGCGCCTGTCGGGCACGCTGGGAAGGCTCGAGGCCCGGGCCGAGGCGGACCTGGACGCCGCGAGCCCGCGCGCGTCGGCGTCGCTCGCCGGCGAGCTCGACCTGCGGGCCCTGGAACCATTCCTTCCGGGAACGTCGCTCGGCGGGTCGGCGCGGATCGACACGCGCCTGACGCGCGCGGGAGAGTCGTGGCGCCTCGACGGCGGCGTGAGGGTGGAGCGTGCCCGGCTCGCGCTCGACGCGCTCCACTTCGCGCTGGGCGACGTCACCGGCGAGCTGCGCTTCGAGGGCGACCGGGCCGCCCTGGACGCGACGGGCTCCGCGGGAGACGGCCGGCTGAGCGCGAAGGGGGTCCTGAGTCTCGGTCCGACGCGTCCGGGGACCGCGGACATCACGGTCGAGGCCGATCGCGTGCCCGTCCAGCACCCGCCGGGCCTGCGCGGACGCGCCAGCGGCTCGGTCCGGCTGACCGGCGAGCCGGGCCGGTACCGGCTGGCGGGCACGGTGAGCATGAGCCAGGGCTATTACACGGCCGAGGTCGACGCGCAGAGCCAGTCCCTGGACCGCCTCGACTGGCAGCTGGCCGCCCTCGAGGGAGGCTCGCTCACGGACCAGGTCGCGCTCGACGTCGGCGTGCGGCTGGCGGAGCCGCTGCGGGTCCGCAACCAGACCATGCGGCTCGACGTCGAGGGCGCGATCGCCGCGTCGGGCACGCTGGCGCAGCCGACCATGGGAGGCCAGGTCACGCTGCGCGACGGGGGCGAGCTCACCCTGGGCCGCGCGCGCGTCCGCGTCCAGCGGGGCACGGTCGTGCTGAACGGCTACCCGGCCGGCACCCCGAGCGTCGACTTCGAAGGGGCGACGCGCGTGGGCGGCGTGGCGGTGGAGGTGGCCGCGCGGGGCCCGATGGACGACCTGCAGCTCACGCTGGGCTCGGACCGCTCCGACCTCTCCCAGACCGACCTGGTCACGCTGCTCCTCACCGGCCGTACCGCCTCCACCGCCGCCTCCGAGAGCGGCGAGATCATCGCGGAACAGCTGGCGGTCGCCCTGGGCGGCATGCTGCAGAAGGGCGTGGGCAGCGCGCTCCTGATCGACGTCTCGCCCGACCGGTCGCTGCTCGCCGACAACACGGACCCGACGCAGCGCTTCCACATCGGCACCCGCATCACGCAGAACACGACGGTCGTCTACTCGGCCGCCCTGGACGGCGCGGAGAAGCAGTGGATCGTCGAGTTCAATCCGGGGGGAGGCCGCTTCCGGCTGCGCGCCATCAGCGAGGAGGACAACAGCTTCTCGATGGAGGTGAGCGACCGCCTCACCTTCGACCTCTGGAGCCGCGGGCGCGGCCGCGCTCCGCGTGAGATCGACCGGCTGTCGGGGGTGAGGTTCGAGGGCGAGCCGAAGCTGCCGCTGGCCACGCTGCGCGGTGCGCTCAAGCTCAAGGCCGGCCGTCGCTACAGCGGGCTGCAGCGGGAGCAGGCGGCGGACCGCGTCCGGGACCGGCTCGTGCGCGCGGGCTACCGCTCGACCAGCGTCGACGCGTTGACGGAGCGCGCGGCGGGCGGGGGCGTCCTCCTCGTGATGCGCGTCGAGGCCGGTCCGCTGGTGCCGATCGAGTGGACCGGCGACGACCCCGGCGGCAAGGTGCGCGAAGCCGCGGAGGCGGCGTGGCCGCCCCTCGCCACGCCCGAGCTGGCCGCGTCGCTCGTCGCGCGCGCGGCCCTGGTGCGGCTGCAGGCAGACGGCCACTACGCCGCGACGGTGGCGCACGAAGTCACGGCCGCCGCGGACCGCGTGGCCGTGCGGATGCAGGTCTCGCGGGGCCCCAAAGGGACCGGGGTCGACGTCGCGTTCGAGGGTAATCACGCGCTCGACGATGCCGCCCTGAGCGCGAGCCTGCCGCGCCCGGGCCGCCGCGAGTTCTTCGAGGCGCTCGACGCGCGCAGCCCGCGCATCGGGAACGACGTACGGCTGGCCTACGCGCGTATCGGATACGTACGTGCGCGCGTGGGCGCGCCGCGCACGGCCTTCGATCCCGCTTCGGGCCGTCTGAAGGTCACGATCCCGGTGCGCGAGCGCGGCCCGTCGACCGTCGCCGCCGTCGAGCTTCCGGACGAGGCCGCGCGCGCGAGCGGCCTCGCCCTCAGGCTCAAACCCGGCCAGCCCTTCGACCTCGCCGCGTACGTGTCGGATCGCGAGGCCCTGTCCGCCTGGTACGTGGCGAACGGCTGGGTCGAGGCGCAGGCGCGCGGGGTACTGGAGGCGCGCGGGGCGAGCGTGTCCGTGCGCTACGTGGTGGAGGCGGGCCCCCGCCCGCGCGTGGCGGGCATCCGCGTGGCCCAGGACGGCAAGACGCGCGACGCCGTGATCCGCCGGTCGCTGGCCGTCAAGGAGGGCGACTTCGTGCGGCCGGCCGCGCTCGCCGACAGCCGCGAGCGGCTCACGGACGTCGGGGTCTTCCGCTCCGTGGACGTGCGCGCGGAGCCGCGCGCGGACGACCCGGCGCGGCGCGACGTGGTGGTGGGGCTGGTGGACAAGCCCGACGTGCAGTTCGAGTACGGCCTGCGCTACACGACGCAGGGAGAGGGCGGCGCCGGCAGCGCGCCCTCCAGCGCCACCGAGGCCCGGCTGCAGCTCGCGGGCGCCCTCGAGCTGGTCAACCCGTTCGGCTACGGCGTGAAGGCTCGCGCCTACGGCTTCGGCACGACCAGCCGGCAGAGCTGGGGCGCCAGCCTGGATGCGGCCACGCTGGCCGGCTGGCGGCTGCGCACACAGCTCTTCCTCTTCAATGACAACGACGACGACCTGGAGGTCTCGGGGATCGCGAGCCACGTGCGCGGCGTGACGGCGCAGCAGTCGCGGGTGTTGCTGCGCGACCGCCGCCGCCGGCGGTGGCACGAGCGCTTGCGCTTGCAGTGGGCCTACACGTTCAAGGACATCGAATACGTCGAGTCCGCGGAAGGCGCCCAGATCCTGCAGGGCGACCGCGGGTTCGGGAGCCTGGCCCTGATCGGCGACGAGCGCGACAACCTGACCGACCCACGCAAGGGGCTCTTCTGGACGGCCACCTCGGAGCTGGCGCGCACGTGGCTGGGCTCGGACGTGGACTACGTGCGTCTGTACGGCCAGCTCTTCGCCTACGTGCCGCTGGGACCGCTCGTCTGGGCCCAGGGCTACCGCGTCGGCGTCGTGCCCGGCACCGATCCGCTTCTGCTGCTCGAGAAGCGATTCCACGCCGGCGGACCGACGACGGTGCGCGGCTTCGAGCAGAACGAGCTCGGACCGCAGACCGTCGAAAGTGACTCGCTCGGGGGCCAGGCCCTCGTCGTCCTGAACCAGGAGCTGCGCTTCCCGATCGCCGGGAAGCTCAAGGGCGGCCTCTTCTGGGACGCGGGCAATGTCTGGGCGACTTCGGGCGAGCTGGACTTCGGAGACCTGCGGCACAGCGCGGGCGCGGGCCTGCGCTACATCTTCCCGTTCGGGCCCGTGCGGATCGAGTACGCGTGGATCCTGCATCGACGCGAGGGCGAGCCGAAGGGCCGATTCGTGTTCGGGCTCGGCCACGCGTTCTGAAGGTCCCCGTATTACCTACTCTCCAACCTCGCGTTCGACCTGCAGGAATCCGTAGGCCGGCACGACGTCGCCGCTGCGATCGGAGATCTGCTGCCACTGCGAGATCGCACGCTCGCCCGCGTCATCGCCGCCGCCGAGCCGAACGCCCTGCGACAAGGTCACGTACGCGCGTGCGAAGTGCCCGGCGCCCGCGCAGACGATGGCTCGCGTTGGCGCGTCGTCGCGCACCAGCGCGAGCAGCGCGGGACTGACCAGCGCGGGATCCAGCCGCTTGAGGCTGGCTTCGGGCAGGATGTCCTTCGTCATCCGGGTCGCGGCGGACGGCGCCAGGCAGTTGACCCGGATGCCGTATTTCTCGCCTTCGATGGCCAGGGTCTGCATGAGGCCCACGAGCGCCATCTTCGCGGCGCCGTAGTTGGCCTGTCCGAAGTTGCCGTAGAGGCCGGACGACGAGGTCGTCAGGACGATGCGGCCGAAGTTCTGCTGCCGCATCCGCTCCCACACGGCTCTCGTGCAGATGACCGTGCCCATGAGATGCACCTCGACCACCAGCCGGAAATCGTCCAGGCTCATCTTCGCGAAGCTCTTGTCGCGCAGGATGCCGGCGTTGTTCACCAGGATGTCCACGCGCCGCCATTCCTGCAAAGTGCGAGCGACCATCGCGGCCACGCCGGCTTCGTCGGTGACGGACGCGGCGAACGGAATCGCCCTGCCCCCCTCCGCCTCGATCTGCGCGGCCACCGCTGCGGCCGCTTCCGGCGCGACATCGTTGACCACCACCCGTGCGCCCTTGCGCGCCAGGTACAGCGCGTGCTCCCGGCCGAGCCCCCCGCCCGCGCCGGTGACGATGGCGACGCGTCCGTCGATCACTTCTTGGCGTCCTTGCGTCGCGCGCAGAGTTCCACGAAACCCGCGGCCATGAACGAGGCCATGCGGCTCTTCACCGCTTCGAAGTCATCCGACTTGCAGCGGCCGCCCGACAGCTTGTCGATGCGACCCGTGCGCGCGAGCGTGAGCATCAGCGCGCCCGTCACGAAGTGATATCCCCAGAAGATGTCCTCTTCTGCGCAACCCGGCAACGCCTTCTTGAGCAGCTCGATGAGGCGCAGCACGACCGGGTCGAACTGCTCGTCCATGAGCTTCGCGCCCCATTCGGGCGTGTTGGCCACCTGTGCCCCCAACGCTCCGTAGTTCTTCCAGCTCTCTCCGCCCTGGATGTAGAGGTCGAGATCGGTATCGAGAAAGGCGCGTAGCGCTCCTTCGACCGACGGCCGGCCGTGGGTCTGGGCGTCGTAGGCTTCGAGCGCGGCCATGCGCCGCGTACTCGTGACGACCGCTCGGCGCGCGAACACCGCGTCGAACAGCTTCTTCTTGTCGACGAAGTAGTAGTTGAGCAGCGTGTGATGCGCGCCCACGCGCCTGGCCACGTCCTTGAGGGTCACCCCGTACAGGCCGTGCTTGGAGAACAGGTACTCGGCCGCGTCGAGGATCTGCTCGATCTTCTCGGCGCGCTGCTGCACCTTCGTTGGACGCGGGCGTGCCTTCAGCTTGTTGGCCACTCGACGACGCCTCCCAGGGTTGCCGGAGGCAGCGCGCGCCCTCGTGCTCAGGGCCGGCTCAGGCGCCACCATATTCCGTCCTCAGACGGGCCTTGTCGATCTTACCCGTTGGCGACAGGTACATGCGGGATACGCGGATGACGGCGTCGGGAATCCACCACGACGCCACCTTGCCACGCAATGGCGCGAGCAACGCTTCGTCGCCGATGTCGACCGAGTCGCGGGTCTGGACCACGAGGATGGGGCGCTCGCCCCACTTCGGATCCTGCCGGCCGATCACCGCCGCCAGCGACACCTCCGGAATGGCGCTGACCGCCGCCTCGATCTCGGCGGGATTGATCCACTCACCGCCCGACTTGATGAGATCCTTGGCCCGGCCGGTGATGATGAGATTGCCGGTCGCGTCGATGCGCGCCAGGTCGCCGGTGGCGAACCAGCCATCGGCGTCGGTGGCCGGACTCTCCTCGCCGAAGTAGCGCTCGATGACGGCGCTGCCGCGCACGCGCAGGTGTCCTTCGGTGCCGCGCTGGTCGGGCAGCGGGCGCCCCTCGGCGTCGGTGAGCAGGAGATCGATGCCCACCGCGGGCCGGCCGGCCAGATGCGCCGAGCGTATCGCGGCATCACGCGGTGTGACGGTGCCCGATGGCGACAATTCGGTCATGCCCCAGCTGGTCTGCACCGAGCAGCTCAGCCTGTCCTCGATGCGCGCCATGAGCGCAGGCGGCAGGGGCGCGCCGCCGACGATGATGCGCTCGAGGGTCGGCAACTCGCCGCCGGTGCGGTCGAGATGCTCGACCAGGTCCAGCCAGACCGTGGCGATACCCACACCGACCGTCACCGCTTCCGCGTTCGTCAACGCGGCGAGGCTGGCGCCGTCGACGTGGCGCCCCGGCAGCACCAGTCGCGCGCCCGCCGCGGGCGCGGCGAACGGCAGCCCCCAGCCATTGGCATGGAACATGGGAACCACGGCCAGCACGCTGTCGCGCGCGGTGACCGCCATGTTGTCGGCCTGAAGGACGCGGAGCGTGTGCAGGAAGCTGGCGCGATGCGTGTAGGTCACGCCCTTCGGCGTACCCGTGGTGCCCGAGGTGAAGCACAGGCCGCAGGGCGCCGTCTCGTCGAAGTCTCCCCAGACGACCTCACCCTCGGCCCGCGCGATCAGGGATTCGAGTCGGCTCTCCGCGGGTGAGCCCGCCCCGCCGGGGCGATCGGCCGCGCCGTCTTCCACGCCATCGATCACCAGCAGACGTTCGATCGACCTGGCCGCCGCGGCGATGTCGCGCGCCAGCGCCAGCAGGTCAGCGCTGACGATGAGCACGCGTGCGCCCGACTGCGTGACCATGGTCGCGAGCTGCTCGCCGTTCAGGCGGGGATTCAGGGTGTGGCAGATCGCGCCCATGCCCACGATGCCGTACCACGCCTCGAGATGCGCGTGCGTGTTCCAGGCCAGGGTGGCGACGCGTTCGCCGGCGCGCACGCCGAAGCCGCGCAGGACCACCGTGACTCGGCGGGCGCGCTTGTCCAGCGCTGCGTACGAGGTGCGCGCGACGCTGCGGCCCTGGCGCCCCGTGACCACTTCGGCCTGCCCATGCCACTTGGCGGCGTGCTCCAGGAACTTGTCGAGGGTCAACGCGAACGTTTGCATCGAGCCGTCGGTCAACGGCATTGCGACGCCTCGGGCGGCAGCGGTGGCGACGCCAGTCCGACGTTCCAGTGCCAGGGGATTCCGCCGGCGGCGCGGCGGCGGCAGACCACCTGTTCGTTGAACTCGTACATGCCGGGCATCAGGTGCGTCTTCGCCCGCGGCACGTCTTCGAACGCCATGTAGGCGCGCTCCGTACCGTACGCCGGCCACGGCGGCTGCCCTGCGGCGCTCGGCACGCCCGTGCGCGCGAACGAGGCCCAGTAGTCGAGCATGGCGTTACTGAGATTGGCTTCGACGGCCGTGGTCGGCACCTTGGGCCAGTTCGGCGGCGCCTTGTCTGCCGTGCCGAAGACATACGGCAGCTCGCTCGCGTGGAAGGCGTGCATGCCCTTCTCATCCGCCGCGGGGTAGCCGTGGTCGAATAGATAGAGGAAGGATGGCACGCCGGCCGCGGTGTGCCTGGTCATCAGGCGCTCTGCGGTCCAGCCGTACAGGGAGTCGCGCGTCGTGGCCCAGATGCTCTCCTGCAGGTCGCGGGAGGGATAGAGCTTGAGAAAGGCGTCGGCCAGATCCCGGTAGCGATCGCGTATCTCCTTTTCGTAGGTCGCCGCATCGGCGGGCACCGGCGGGGCGAGCGCGCGCAGGGAACGGATCTCGCCGCTGTTGAACCCCGCCAGCAAGGGCACCCTGGCCTGCTCGCCGCGATCGAATACGTCGACGATCTGGCGCGGCAACAGATGGCCGTCGATGACGAAGAAGGGGAAGAAGCCCAGGGCCGCGGCGCCATCCGTGATCTTCTGGGCATCCATGGAGCGCAGGCCGGCGAGGTCTCCGGCGCCCAGCTTCTCCGCCAGCCATGGTCCCACGGCTTCACCGGCGAAGCCTCCATGGGGTGTCGTGCGAAGCTCCTGCGCCGAAACCATGTAGGCGCTTTGCGCAATGGCCCGGGCGAACAAGCCACGCGCACTGGGCGCCGCCATGAGGTACATGACGCTGAGGCCGCCGGAGGACTCGCCGGTGATCGTGACATTGCTCGGATCGCCGCCGAAGGCCGCGATGTTGCGCTTCACCCAGCCCAGCGCCTCGATCTGGTCGAGCAGCCCGTAGTTGCCCGAGATGTTGTGCGGCGACTCGGCGCTCAGCGCCGGATGGACGAGGAACCCTAGCGGGCCCAGCCGATAGTTGATGGTCACGACGACGAGGCCGCGCTCGGCCAGCTTCGTGCCGTCGTACAGCGGTTCGCTGCCCGCCCCTGCGCTGAGCGCGCCGCCGTGAATCCAGACCAGCACCGCCGCCTTGCGCGCGTTGCCGGGCGCCCACACGTTGAGGTACAGGCAATCCTCGCTGGTCCTGGGCAGATTCCAGAGGTAGATGCTGTCCGGCTTGCCCTTGGGCTGTACGCAGGCCGCGCCGAACTCCGTGGCCTCGCGGGTGCCCGTCCATTTCGGCATGGGCAGTGGCGGCTTCCAGCGCATCGCGCCCGTGGGCGGCAGCGCGTACGGGATGCCCCGGAAGCTGCGCACGCCACCGAGGGCGACACCCATGACCTTGCCGGCGGGCGCGTCGACAACGGGAGACGAGCTGTCCGCGGCCGCCGGCAACGCCGGAAGAGCACCGGCCAACAAGATGGGAATCAATGCGCCCGTCCGTCTCATAGGTCACCTCCGGCCTGGGCTTCCCGCCGGATTGCGCGCGCCAGCCACCCGAAACAGGCCACGGCCAGCACGTAGAACGGCACCAGGGCGTAGAAAGCCAGCTGCAGGGAGTTCTGCGGGTGATCGGCACGGAACCAGTCGCTCGCCGCGCCGAGGAAGGTGGGTCCCAGGCCCAGGCCGATCAGGTTCATCACCAGCAGCAGCAACGCGCCGGCAAGCACGCGCTCGTGAGGTCGCACCTGCTCCTGCACGAGAGCCACCGCCGGCGAGAGATAGAAATAGTTGAGGAACATCGGCACGGCCAGGAACAGCAGCGCCAGTCTCCAGCCCGGCGCCCAGGCGAAGCCCACGAAGAAGGGAATCGCGATGCTGAGCGCGACGCCAGGCAGCCAGGCATACGCCGTCCTCGAGCGCGGCGCGTAGCGGTCGATGAGCCGGCCGGAGGTGTACATACCCGCGCAAACGGTCACACCGATGAGCAATGCGTAATAGACCGCGACCTCCTTCAGCGTCATGCCCTTCTCGCGCATCAGGAACAACGTCGTGAAGTTGAGAGTCGCGTAGGTCACGAACTGGGTCGCGCCGCAGGCCAGCGAGACGCGCAGCAGCACCGGATGCGCGAAGAACATGCGGCAGGCGGCCCAGAAAGCGGCCCTGGGCGCCGCCGCCTGGGCATGGCGCGCGGGCACGGCGGCATCCAGCCCGCCGCGTGCCGGTTCGCGCACGAAGAGCCACACGAAGACCGCGGTCACGATACCGACCAGTCCCAGCCACGAGAAGGCCGAGCGCCAGCTGTGCGCCGCGGCGATGGATGCACCGAAGGCCACGCCCAGCGCTTGACCGAGTGGCGGCCCGAGATTGAACAGCCCCAAGGCCGTGCCGCGCCTTCCCGGTGGGAAGTAGTCGGTGATGATGGCATAGGACGGCGGCACACCGCCCGCCTCGCCCACACCCACCGACATGCGCGCCGCGGCGAGCTGCGGATAGCTGGACGCCATTCCGCAGGCGGCCGTCGCCGCGCTCCACAGCGCGCAGGCGAAGGACAGCACGCGCACGCGGTTGGAGCGGTCGGCGAGCCAGCCCACCGGTATGGCCAGCAGGCAATAGAACAGCGCGAAATACAGCCCGCTGATGAGGCCGAGTTGTCCGTCCGTCACGCCGAGCTCGTCCTGGATGGGCTTGGCGAGGATCGACAGCAATTGCCGGTCCAGGAAGTTGAGCACGTATACGAAAGACAAGACCGCCAGCGCCGCCCAGGCGCGAGCGCCTGGGCGTGCCTGCGGCACGGACTCGGCCTTGGTGTCCATGGTCACGTCACGCCGGGCAGTGGCGCCCCCCAGGGCTCAGCGATCGCCGCACCGCATGATCAGAACGTCGTGCCGACACGTAGGCCGAACTGCCGCGGCGGGCCCGCAAAGCGCAGGCCGGAGTTGAGCGCGGCCATGTAGTGCTGATCGGTGAGATTCGAGCCGAACAGCGTGGTGACGAAACGGCCGTGTGTCCACGTGAACTGCGCGTTGAGGATATTGCGCTCCTCGACGCGGTCGCCGCGCGCCTCGTTCTCGAACAGCGTGGCCCATTGCCCGGACACGTGGCCGTAGTTGATACGCGGCGTGAACTCATTCGCGGTACCACGGCCGAACACGTACTGCATGCCAATGTTGAAGGTCAGCTCCGGCGCATAGGTCTGATCGTTCCCTTCGAGATTGAGGCACGTCGCGGTCTGGGGACCCGTCGCCGGATCGCAGGCGCCAAGGCTCGGAGCGCGCGGATCCACGGCGTAGAACTTCCCGAGGGAACTCCGCAACCACCCCAGACCGGCATCCAGCGAAAACGCTCCGGACACCGCCTCGGCCTGGGCTTCGAAGCCATAGATCGTGGTCGTGTTGGGAACGTTGAGCTCGAAGCCGAACACCGGAACCAGGGGGTATCCCACGATGACCTGGAAATTATCGTAGTCGTTGTAATAGGCGTCGACCTGAGTACGCAGCCTGCCGCCGGACCAGCCCGCCTTCCAGCCGATTTCGTAGTTGGTCACGTCTTCGGCGTCGAAGGCCGGGGGCTCGCCGAGGCCCACGGGAACGTTCAGGCCGCCCGGACGGAAGCCCGTGGCGGCGAAGGCGTACAGGAACTGGTGAGGGTTCATGGTCCAGTTCAGCGCGACCTTGCCCGTGGTAGCCGAGAACGTCTCTTCTTGCTGCTGCGTGAGGGGAAGGCCGTACTGGTTGATGTGGATGTCGTTCTCCGTGTCGTGGTCGGAGTAGCGCGCCCCGATCTGGAGCTGGAATCCCGCCGGCATGTCGTAGCTCAGCTGGCCGAAGAGGGCGGCGTTCCTCCTCACATTCGTGCCGTCGAGCAGGTAGGAGCCGGTGGGAATGCCGATGTAGAACCCGCCGTCCGGTCGAAAGTAGCTCTTGTCGTGCTGATAGTAGGCACCGAGGATCCACTTCAGCTTCTTCGTATCCGGGGAGATGACGTTGATCTCCTCCGAGTAGATGTCTTCGTTCGCGATGTCGCCGAAGATGTTGTGGCCCGTGCTCGTGCCGTCCAGGTCCGTGCGGTACTCCGTCTGGCCCTTCTGGTATCCCGATACGGAGCGCAGGATGGTGCCGTTCGCGAGTTTGTAGTCCATCTTGAGCACTGCGCGACCGAAGCGGTCCAGGGCGTGGATGTCGGCGTTGGCCGTGATGTCGAAGGGATCGTTGGTGGCGAGCACGGGATCGGCCGGATAACCCGAGTGATCCAGGTAGTTGTAGTCCCCCTTGAGGCTGATCGAGAGTGGGTCGCTCGGTTTCCACAACATGCCGAGCCGGACGCTGCCGTGCTTCACACCGTCATCGCCCGTATAGGGGCCTTCGATGTCGTAGAAGCTGTCGCGCCTGAGTGCGTTGAACGCCACGCGCGCCGCGAACTCGTCGCCGGCGGGTAGATTGATGGCGCCCTGCGCGCCCAGCTGGCCATAGTGTCCCGCATCGGCCTGTATGTAACCGAGGTGTCCGCCCTTGATGAGGGGATCGTTCGAAGTGACGAACACCGCGCCCCCGGTGGCATTTTCACCCACGAACGTGCCCTGCGGTCCGCGCAGGACTTCCACGCGGGCCAGATCGTAGTAAGGCTCGGCGGTGTAGTAACCGGGGAAGGTGGCCACGCCATCGCGATAGGTGATCACGCCCGTCGTGGTCTGCGAGTTGTGCTCGGCCTTGCCGATGCCACGGATGTTGAAGTCGATCCCCTGGCCGAAGTTGTTGACCACCGCAGATGGCGTAATGAACTGCAGTTGATCGACGACGGTGACGCCGGCGTTGGCCGTGTCCTCGCCGGTCAAGACCGTGGCCGCGATTGGCGTCGTCTGCAGCGCCGATTCGCGCTTCAGCGAGGTGACCGTGACCTCTTCCGACAGCCGCGCCGCGAGCGTGAAGTTCGCGGTGTGCGTCGCGCCCGCCTCGAGCTTCAGATCCTTCTGGACCTGCGGGCCGAATCCCTTGAGCACGACCGACACGCTGTAGACGCCGGCCGCGACGCTCGCGCTGTAGCGGCCGTCGGCGGCCGTGGTCGCCACCTTCGTGGCGCCGGTCGCCTGGTTGGTGATGGTGACCGCCGCGCCGGGGACGCGCCCCCCGGTGGCGTCCGATACGACACCGGTGATTTGCCCCTCCGCACCCTGGGGGAATGCCGGGCCGGCTTGTGCGGCGCCGACGAGGAGGACCGAGAGTAGCAAGCGTGTGCTTCGGAAAGCCATGTGGGTCCCTCCATGGCAAAGCGCGGCGTGGAAGGCGGGATTGTCAAGGTTTGTCGCCGGCTTGTCAATACTCACTCACGCGAGCGTTAGTATTATGTCGGAGTAAGGACGTAAGCGATTGAATAATAGGAGGTTCTAGCTCGATGCCATGCGCACGCTGGCCGACGGTGGACGTGGTTGCCGGGTTTGGTAGAACTGACGGGGATCGCACCCGCGCCCCCGTGAATGCCATGGACGTGGTCTTCGAGTTGAGCCACGATGCTCCCCCTTGGACCATGCCTCAGAGAATGAGTCGTGATCGGACCTGCGCCAGGGTGTTGCAGGTGAGGTGGCGCTGACTGGGATCAGGATGGAAGAATTTCAGGGGTCACTCGCACCGCAGCCGGTGCCGTCGACGACGCCGCGGTTCCTCCTGCAACTCGGGGCGATCGCCGTCGTCTTCGCCGCCTCTCCGACGCGCGCGTTCGATCTCGATCGGTTTCTCGTGCCGAAGGAGCTCGCCCTTCATCTGACGGCGGTGATGGCCGGGGCCTTCGCGTATCGTGCCGTACGCCGCTCGAACGGGACCTGGATCGACCTCGCGCTCGGCGCCTATCTGATCCTGAGCGTCGTGTCGGCGGGTTTCGCGACGAACCCGTGGCTGGCCGCGAGGGCGGTTGCATTGAGTGGGTCCGCGCTCGTCCTCTACTGGACGGCCCGGGCTCTGCGGCTCGCCGGCCGGGAAGGCGCGCTCGTCAATACGGTCGCGCTGGCGGTCGTTCTCGCCGCGGTGACCTCGCTGCTGCAGGCGTACGGATTGGAGCTCGTGGTCTTCTCGCCGAATCGTGCTCCGGGCGGGACCCTGGGAAACCGCAATTTCGTGGCGCATGCAGCGGCGTTCGGCCTGCCGCTCGTCATCGTGCAGGGGCTGCGAGCGCTGCGTCCGGGCGGCGTGCTCTTCGCATCACTCGGGCTGTCGCTCCTGACCGCGGTTCTCGTTCTCACGCGATCGCGAGGGGCTTGGCTCGCCGCGACGGCAGCCGTGGCCGTGATCGCGGCGGCCATCATCATGTGCGAGGTTCTTCGCCGTGACGGCAAAGTATGGCGGCGCGTCACGCTCCTGGCGATCTTCCCCGTGGCCGGCGCCGTCGCGGCGCTCGCGATTCCGAACACGCTGCGCTGGCGCAGCGAGAACCCCTATCTCGATTCGGTGTACGACATTGCCAACTACGAAGAGGGCAGCGGCCGCGGACGACTGATTCAGTACGGGCGGACACTCCGTATGGCCGCGGCCCATCCGGTATTGGGCGTCGGCCCGGGAAACTGGCCGGTTCGGTATCCCGGATTTGCGGCCCCACGCGATCCATCGATGGACCCTTCGATGGGAGGCGTGACCTACAACCCCTGGCCGAGCAGCGACTGGTTCGCAGTCGTTTCCGAGCGCGGCTGTCTCGCGGCGGGCCTGCTCATCCTGGCCATCGTCGGAATCACGACGGTGAACCTGAAGCGGTTGTGGGGAGCACCTACGTCGGACGATGCGCTCGAAGCCGCGGCTCTGCTGGCCACGCTGGCGGCCGCGGTGATTGCCGGCCTGTTCGATGCGGTGCTCCTCCTCGCGCTGCCCACGCAGCTGGTATGGACCGCCATCGGCGCGCTCGCCGCTCCCGCTTCAGGAGAAGGCATGCCGGGGGCGCGAACCTTCGCGTTCGTCATTGCCCTCCTGATCTCGGCCGGCGGCGCGGCGCGCAGCGTGGCGCAGGTTGCCGCCATGGAGATCTACGCGATGACGAATGACCGGGCGCTCCTCGCGACGGCCTCGCGGATCGATCCCGGGAACTACCGGCTGCACCTGAAGATCGGCGGGCGCTACCACGACTGCAGAGCGGCCGCGCTGTTCCCGCACGCGCGCGAAGCGGAAAGACGCTGCCGCTGATGGGATCGCTGCTGACCCCAATCTGGGCTCTACGGAACCGGGAAACAGTCGAGATCGTTGGCGAATTCCAGGGGTCCTGAGTAGCGCTTCCGGATCTCCGCCCGAGTCTGATCCTCCTTGCCCAGTGTGCGGAGCATCCGATGGGAGAGGACGAGATGCTTCACGTGAGCTCCGCCGGCAATCTGGCCGATGACCGATGGCGGCATGTGAAGGTTGCGCTCGACCCCGCTCGCGCCTTCGGGCACGGCGTTGTGCGCGACGAAGAGGTCGGCGCCGGTGGCGAGCGCGGCAAGCCCTCCCTCGCCGCTCGTGTCGCCGCTGAAGACGATGACGGCCTTCGCAATCTCCACCCGCCAGGCCAGGGCCGGGATTCCGCCGTGAACGACGCGAGCCGGGTACGCGGTGAGGTGTTCCGTTCGAAGTGCGGGCCTGGGCGGGATGCTTCCGGCGACGTTCCCGGGCCGCAGTTTGTAGCTGCCCTTCTCGCGGGGTTCGTACAGGTCGCTCAGGTATCGGTATGCGCCGCGCCCCGCTCCCAAGAGATCGGCGACGAACTCCGTGGTGGCCGGCATGAAGTCGTTTCCGGGTGGACCGATGACGGGCAGCGGACGGCGGCGATCCTCGAACCACGACGACTTGACGAGCGCAGCGAAATCGGCGCTGTGGTCCACGTGAAAGTGACTGAAGAGGATCGCGTCGAGCTGGGACATCCGCGCTCCGCTCTCTCCGAAGCGAAGGGCGCTGCCTCCGCCGGCGTCCACGAGCACTCGCGCCCAGCCGTCCTGCCAGACGAGGTAGCTGCTCGAGGCGCGTTGGTCCTGCAGTTCGGGGCCGCCGGAGCCGAGCACCTGCACGGCGATTCCGCTCGACCCGCAGGGCTGCGGCACCGCCGACGCGGGCAGGGCGAGAGCCACGAGGCCGGCGGCAAGGAGGGAGCCCACACGCGGATCCTACGCGAGGCCCGTCTCGATCGGGCTCGGCCGTCCTGCCTTCGCGGGGGGCCCGCAGTTTCCGGATAGATCGGCCCCACCCTCACGCCGACAATCGTCCTATCTGAATCCTCATCGCCTTCACCCCTGCATCGCACGTTCGCGATCGCGGGGGTGAGCCGGGCAGCGGAAGGAGAAGAACCATGTCCCGTTTGAACTGGCGTGCGACGGCCGTGCTCGCGGTGGCGGGTGCGCTCCTGGGAGCGCACGCCCAGGGCGCCTTGGGCCACGCGCGTGGGAACATCGTCTCGACGAACTGGACCAAGATGGAGATCGAGCTCAAGGACGAGAAGGGCAGGGTCACGACCTGGCAGGTGGCGCGCGACTGCGTGGTGAAGTTCAGCGATCAGGCCGACAAGTTCCCGAACCCCTCGCTGAAGGACCTCAAGGCTCCCATGTACATCCACTTCATGATGGAGGGCCCGGTCATCCAGAACATCGACGTGAAGGAGGTCGGCTTCGACGCCGACAAGGGTGGAACGGGGGTCGAGGAGAAGGCGCTGGTGAGCAACCTGGACATCACCGTCGGTCACATCGAGGTGATGCTGAACCCCGGCGGCAAGAAGACCTTCGAAGTGGCCCCCAAGAGCATCCTCACCGGCATCAACAAGGGTGATTCGGTCACGATCCTCATCGAGAAACGCGAGGGCAAGGAGGTTGTGACCAAGGTGACGAAGACGGCGACCAAATAGGCAAATCCGCCTTCCGGCGAACCCGATATCCCGCTAAGTCCTTTTTGGAGTTGGTGGAGCTGACCGGGATCGAACCGGTGACCTCGTGAATGCCATTCACGCGCGCTCCCAACTGCGCTACAGCCCCACTGGGAGTGAAAGACGATCGTATCAAACGGCACCGACGGGGGTCAAGGACGCTCGGCGGACGCCCTATCCGCGAGCGGCCCGCGCTCTCTCCACGATCTCGCGCGCGCGTCCCTGGAGGTCGGCCCCCCGGCGCCGCACCCGCTCCGACCTCGACATCTCCTCGCACAAGGCCGCGATCACTTCTTCGGCGACCTCGATCGCGTCGCGCGCGCGCATCAATCCGGGCTCGTCGAAAGGGGTGCTCAGGGTGTCCACGAGGGCCTGGGTGGCCTCGCGGATGGCCTGATCGATCGCGTCCCGGACCGGTCCTGAAGCGTGGGCCGCGAAAGACGCGGCGCGCACGGATCCCAGGTCGTTGATCAACCTATCGAGGGCCAGGGTCTCCTCGGGCATGGCTAGGCTCTGACGGGCGAGGGGGCACAACGTTACACCCGTTTCCCGCGCCCGCGAAGCCCTCTTTGTATGGTTACTTGCGGTGGAAGTACGTGTCCGTCCCGTCCAGCCAATCCTGGCGGATGGGGCTGAAGACGTCGATGTCGACGGTGTCTTCGAGGGCCTCCGCGCGGTGCGGGACGTCCGGCGGGATGACCACCATCTGGCCCGCCCGCAGGGTTATTTCTTCCTCGGGGACGCCGATCCAGAGCCGCATCGCGCCTTCGAGGATCCAGGTGACCTGCTCGCTCACGTGCGAATGCGTCGGCACGATCGCGCCCCGCTTCAAGAGGACGCGGGCGATCATCTCGTTGCGGCCGGTGACGACCTGGCGGGAGATGACGTCGGTGACGGGCTCGACGGGGACGTCTTCCCAGCGTACGGCCTTCATCGCGCAACCACGGCGGGAACAGACAGTGAGGACGCGTCCGCCCGGCTCGTGGACAGGGCGCGATGGAACGCATCCACCGCCTCCGCGTCCTCGCCGACCAGGGCCAGCGTCATCCCGCTCGTGTGAAGCAAGCGCACGTTCTCTCCGAAGGTGCGGGTCACGAAGCCGCTCGCGAAGCGCGCCGGCCCCGGGACCACGAATACGGAAAGATGCCGCTTTTCACCCGCGTAGTAAAGGTGCGCGACCTTCCGGTCGAGGAGCGGGCAGAAGCGGCCGCCCACCAGCTCGACCCCGCCCGCGGCGGAGGGGAGGACGGGCAGCTCCGTACCGTGCTGCCGGTACCATTCGGCGATCTCGCCGGAGTCGGACGTCCAGACTTCGGACTTGAGTCTCTCCCGCGCGAAGCAATGGGCATGGTCGCGCGCGAGCTCCCAGGCCACGAACGGCGCGGCCCCACGGCCCCACATCACGGCGAGGGCGATGCCGGCGGCCAGGGGCAGCCAGCGCACGGCCGCGGGCACGGGACGGCGCCGCAGCTCGCGCCGGACGCGGGCCTCCAGGCTCGCGGGCAGCTCGGGGACGGGAAGGGTGCGCATCCGCTGGCGCAGGCCCCGCTCGAACGCTTCTTGATCGCGGCAGGCGGGGCAGGAAGCGAGATGGGCCTCGACCGCGGCCCGGTCCTCCGCGGACAGGGCGTCGTCCACGTAGGCGGTGACGCGGGTCCCGTCGCAGGCCGGCGTCGGAGTCGTGCTCATGCCGACCGCCGGACGAGGGCCGAGCGCAGCAGGGCGCGGCCGCGATGGATCCGCGACATCACGGTGCCCACCGGCACCTCGAGGATCCTCGCGATCTCGTCGTAGGTGAAGTCCTCCATGTCGCGGAGGACGACCGCGCTGCGGAACACCTCGGGCAGCGCCTCCATGGCCCGCACGATCTCCTCACCTCCGGCGGCCAGCGCGTCCTGGGACGGAGGGACGGACGGTCCTTCCCCGGTCAGCTCGACCGTCTGCGGCGAGCGCGACTGCCGGCGGAAGCTGTCCGTCCGCGCGCGATGAAGGATCGTGAACAGCCAGGCGCGGATGTTCGTGCCGGGCTGATACCGGTCGAAGGCGCGGAACGCCCGGAGGTAGGTCTCCTGGACGAGGTCCTCGGCGTCGTGGGCGTTCCTGGTCATCCGATAAGCAGTCCCGTACAGGGCCCTCAAGTGGGGCAGCGCTTCCGCCTCGAACCGTTCCTCACGTGTCAAATACGAATGCGGGAGTGCCCCTCGGGGGAAAACGCCGTCCCGCCTCCTAATATTCCCGATCGCCATGCCGGGCGGGGGATTCTGCCACGGCTCGCAGGACTTTTCTCCGCGTTCGTTGACGGCCCCCGAGACGCGTGTGAGGATCGATTGAGACGCGGTGTCAACCGGTGGCGCCTACTTCTCGGATTACGCGGGCTCGAAATGAAGTATTTGACGACGCTCGAAGTCGCTCACGACCTCAAGGTGAGCAAACAGACGCTCCTGAACTGGCTCTACGCGGGCAAGATTCCGGAGCCGCCGCGCAACCGCAAGGGCTATCGCCTGTGGAGCGCGGCCCGGGTGAGCCTCGTGAAGAGGCTGATCCGCGAGGGGCGCCTCCACAAGCGCACGGTCGTGCACCGTGAGGCCTCGAACCGCCCGGAGGTGCTCGGAGAGTTCGCGCGCGAGGTCAATCAGTTCCTGCGCGACGGGGATGTCGATGCCGCGGCGTTCCTGCGCGAGCTCGCCCGCCTCAATCCGGCCGTAGGCCGCGCGCTCCCGCGTCCGGCGCGGCCGGCTTCGCGCGCCACCGCCGTGCGGCGCCGATCGCGCGCTTGAGGCGACAAGAACCGTCCTAGTGGTTCTCGAAAGCGGACAGGCATCCCACGGCCAGGCCCCGCGAAAGCAGGTCCTCGGAATCACCGTGGAGATGGGCCACGTCACGCATGTATTCCTCGGGCGTGGTGTGGCTTGGGGGGTGCGCCAGGACCTGCTGGGCGAGGAGGGCCGCCTTGCCGAAGCCAGACAGAAACGCGAGCTCTTGACGGCTCATGACATCCTCCGCGGAGGGGCGGCCCGTTCCGCTCCGAGAGAGTGCAAGCCGCATGCCGTGCGACGGAAGTCACAGGTGAGAGTGGACGCGCTATTCCCAGGGAATGTCCGGCATGGACAACCGCTCGATCGGCTGGCCTCCATCGAGGTGGCGCGTGCAGATCTCGTCGAGGTCGCCCGGCGTCACCTGCGCGTACCAGACGTTGTCCGGCTGCACGGCCACCGTGATCCCGCGGCTGCAGTGCTTGAGGCAGCTCGTCTTCTGGACCATCACGCGCTCGGCCAGCCCGCGCTCCTTGACCATCGCCTTGAGCTGGTCGGCGAGGGCCTCGGCGCCCTTCTCGCCACACGAGCCCTTCGGGTTTCCGGGCGGCCGCGTGTTCGTGCAGACGAGGACTTGATGTTCGGGCTTGGCCATGTGGTCCATTGTACGGGCCGTGTCCGGGCCGCGTGTCATAATCGAAACGGATGAGACGCAGCCTCCACGCCGCTCTCGTCGTGGCCGCGCTCGCGGTCGCCCTGCCGCATGCGACGGCGGCCGAGGACCTGACCGTCATCTCCACCGTCACCACGCCGCGTGGCACCACGCGCACCCAGACGCAGTACCTCTCGTCGTCGCGGATGCGCCTCTCGGGTGAGGAGCGCGACACCATCGTCGATCTCACCTCGGGGCGGATCCTGCTCCTGGACAACCGGCGCAAGGAGTACTCGGAGACGTCCCTGGACGATCTGGGCGCGTTCTTCGATCAGATCGACTCGGCCATCGCCGGGCGGCCGACGTTCGACGGCACCATCGGCGCCACCACCAGCGTGACCGTGGAGAAGGGAACGGGCGGAAAGAAGGTCGCCGGGTACGACACGGAGCCCTACATCCTGACCATGGGCGACTCGATGCGCATGGAGGTCTTCATGACCACCGCCCTCGAGCCGCCCGCCCGCTACTTCGACGCTCGCAAAGTCGCCTATGCCTCTCGGGGACCGATGGCACGCCCTTTCGTCCGCCTGTACGACGAGATGAAGAAGATCAAGGGGTTCCCGCTCGCCACTTCCCTCGATCAACGGATGCGCGTGACCCGGCGGCAGGTCTCGACGGAAGCGACCGAGGTCCGCAAGGGCCCCATCCCGGACTCGGTGTTCGCCCCGCCGTCCGACTACAAGAAGGTGGAGTCGCCTTTCGGCGGGGGCCGGCCGCCGCGTCCGCGCCCCTCGCCTTGAAGCCTCTCGTCCGTACGGAATGGCTGGCTGCGGAGCTGGGCGCGCCCGGCCTGCGTGTCGCCGACGTGCGTTGGTATCTCGACCCCGCGCGGCGCGGCCGCGACGCCTACCGGGCCGGGCACATCCCGGGCGCCGTGTTCCTCGACATGGACGTGGATCTCTCCGCGCCCGGCGGCGGTCGCGGCCTTCCCGCCGGACGTCATCCCTGGCCGGGGAAGGACCAGGTCGAGCGGGTCATGAGCGCGGCCGGCATCGGGCCGGAGACGCGCGTCGTGGCCTATGACGATCAGGCCGGCGCCATGGCCGCGCGCCTCTGGTATCTCCTGCGCGCCTATGGGCACGATGCGGTCGCGGTGCTCGACGGCGGCCTGCCCAAGTGGACGGCGGAGGGACGTCCGGTCGAGACGTCTTCCGTGAATCCGCCTCCGACGGCGTTCGTGGCGCGCCCGCGCGAAGGATGGGTCCTCGACAAGGCGGCGATGGTGCGCGAGGCGCCGCGTTCGCGCGTCCTGGACGCACGGGCGCCCGAGCGGTACCGCGGCGACTCCGAGCCGATCGACCCGCGCGCGGGGCATATTCCCGGTGCGCAGAACGCGCCCTATCGCGACAACCTGGCCGGAGGCGCCGTGCCCGTCTTCCGTACTCCGGAGGAGCTGCGCGCGCGATACGAGGCGCTCCGCGCGCAGGGGGAGGAGCCCATCGTGTATTGCGGTTCGGGAGTCACGGCGTGTCACAACCTGCTCGCGCTCGAGCTGGCGGGCCTGAAGGGCCGTTTGTATGCGGGCTCTTGGAGTGAATGGTCCGCGGATAGCACGTTGCCCGTTACGACCGGAGATGATCTTCCCTAGCTGGCGCACTGATCTCTAATTACTTTCGCCGCCGAGAGTTTCGGACCCGCATTCTCTGGCGCGTAGTCGCGTCTCGTTGACGCACGGGGAATGAGCGTTCGTAGGAAGACAAGCCGGCCCGGGTGACAGACCTCTTTTCGCTAACCCAGCCGATCGATCATCTGTTGTAGCTGCTGCGCCCGCTGGTCCTTGGGGGACACGATGGGCTCCTCGATCGGCCACTCGATCCCGATCTCCGGATCGTCCCACGCGATCGAGATCTCGTCGGCGGGGTCGTAGAAGGCCGTGCACTTGTATTCGACGTGCACCAGTGCGCTCACCACGCAGAACCCGTGCGCGAAACCCGGCGGCACGTAGAGCTGGCGGAAGTTCTCGCCGGACAGGCGCACGCCGACCCAGCGGCCGAAGGTGGCGGAGGTGCGGCGGATGTCCACCGCGACGTCGAACATCTCGCCCTCCACCGCGCGCACGAGCTTGCCCTGGGGACGGCGGACCTGCGCGTGCAGCCCGCGCAGCGTGCCCTGTACGGAGCGCGAGTGGTTGTCCTGCACGAAGGGCCCGGGGATCCCGCCTTCGGCGTATTTCCGCTCGTGATACGTCTCCAGGAAGAACCCGCGTTCGTCCTTGTAGACGTCGGGCTCGACCAGGATCACGTCCGGGATGGCCATGGGGACGAAGCGCAACGCCTACCGCGCCTCGTCCTCGATCATGCGCTCGAGGTACTCGCCGTACTCCGTCTTCTTCATGGCGCGGGCCAGGCGCAGGACGTCGTCCGCGGTGATGTAGCCCATCTTGAAGGCGACCTCTTCGGGGCAGGCGACCTTCAGGCCCTGGCGCTGCTCGATGGCCTGGATGAAGTTCGAGGCCTGCAGCAGCGCTTCCTGGGTGCCGGTGTCGAGCCAGGCCATGCCTCGTCCCAGCACCTCCACCCGCAGGTCGCCCTTCGCGAGATAAGTGCGGTTCACGTCGGTGATCTCGAGCTCCCCGCGCGCCGACGGACGCAGCGAGGCCGCGATGTCCAGGACCTGGTTGTCGTAGAAGTAGAGGCCGGTCACCGCGTAGGGCGAGCGCGGTTGAGGCGGCTTCTCCTCGATGCTGATGGCGTGCCCGGTGTCGTCGAACTCCACGACCCCGTAGCGCTCGGGGTCGCGCACCCGGTACGCGAACACCGTCGCGCCCCGCGGCTTGCCCGCCGCCCGCTGCAGGGACTCCACGAGGTCGTTCCCGTAGAAGACGTTGTCGCCGAGGGCCAGGGCCACCGCGTCCGATCCGACGAAGCGCTTGCCGATGACGAAGGCCTGGGCCAGCCCTTCCGGCCGCGGCTGGGCCTCGTAGGCGAAGCGCAGTCCCAGCGCGGCCCCGTCGCCCAGCAGGCGCTGGAAGGCGGGCTGGTCGTGCGGCGTGGTGATGACGAGGATCTCGCGGATGCCCGCCAGCATCAGCGTGCTGAGCGGGTAGTAGATCATCGGCTTGTCGTAGATGGGCATGAGCTGCTTGCTGACGGCGAGGGTCAGCGGATGCAGCCGGGTGCCGGTGCCGCCGGCGAGGATGATCCCCTTCACGGGCGTCGCAGCACGTACAGGGGACGGCGCCGGCCCCCCTCCTGGGTGGGCGCGAAGTCCGCGGCGACGTAGCCACGGCCCATGTAGGTCTGCAGGGCCAGGCGCACCTTGGACTGCCAGGTGTCCGCGACGCGCGGGGCGGCGCGGCACAGGATGTCCCACTCCGGTGCGATCTCGAGGAGCAGCTCGGGAGCGTCGAGGTCGAGGCGCGGATCGGAGGAGACGGGCCAGCCCGCTTGCCACTTCACCTCGTTGATGCGCGGCGAGGGAGGGGCGTTCACGGTGCGCGGAGGCTCGCCTTGCGCCGAGAGGTCCTGCACCCGCGGGGCGGCGAGGTCCCAGCGCACGAGCAGGCGGTCGGTGGGCAGGCCGTGATGCAGCGACGCCGTGGTCACGCCGTAGAAGTTCTCGAGGAACTCGGTGGCCGTCGCTCCCAGGCGGCGCAGGTTCAGGTTCGCGTTGCGCGCCTGCATGGGGTCGAAGGTCCAGGTGATCAGGGAGAGCCCCCGCGACAGCGATTCCTCGCGCTGCGCCCACTTCAGGCGGAGGCCGACGCCCCGCTGCTGGTATTCGGGCAGGACGGCCAGCATGTCGGAATGGAGATGGGGCGTGCCCCCGCGCAGGGCGGGAAAGGCGTAGGCGAAGCCGACGGTCTGCCCCCCCGGCGTCTCCGCGACATGGAGCATCCCTCCCGCATGCGTGGTGGCGATGAGCTGGATGGCGGACGTGATCTCGATGTCCTCCAGCCCCCACACCGCGCGCTGCAGCAGGACGCACGCGTCGTAGTCGGCGCGCGCACGCGCCGGTCTCACTACGATGTCGTCGGCCATGTTTCGCGCGAGTCTACCATGCGCGTTCGGCGCGCTCCGGCCGTGCCGCTCCGGTACAATCCGCGCCAAATGAAGCCCGCGCTCCGGTCCGCGGCCGCGCTCGGCCTGCTCCTCGCCGCCCCCGCGCGGCCGGCCGACGACACGCCGCCGCTGGGGTTCACGGCCGCCTCCGCCGCCCGGCAACGCGATCTGGAGGTTGCGCTGCTGGCCCTGCCCTCCGCCGCCCGCTGCGAGTCCGAGCACGCGGCGCTCACCCGCGCTCCCCACGTGGCGGGAACGGAGGGCGCGCGCCGCGTCGCCGAGCACGTCGCCTCGAGCCTGCGCGAAGCGGGCCTGGAGACGGAGGTGGTGAGCTACGACGTGCTGCTCTCCTCGCCCCGCCGCGTCGAGGTCGAGCTGGTGGCGCCGCGCGCCCTCCGCCTGGCTCGCCCGGAAGCGGTGCTTCCCGAAGACCCCGGCAGCGGCGAGCCGTCCCTCGCCCTGCCCTGGCACGCGTATGCGAAGAGCGGCACCCTCACCGCCGACGTCGTGTACGTCAACCACGGCCGGGCCGAGGACTACGAAACGCTGGCACGCCAGGGCATCGACGTCCGCGGCAAGATCGCGCTGGCCCGCTACTTCGGGGGCTATCGCGGCGGCAAGAGCCTGGAGGCGGAGCGCCGGGGCGTGGCCGCCCTCGTCACCTATTCCGACCCCGCCGAAGACGGGTACGTCCAGGGTGACGTGTATCCGAACGGACCGTGGGGACCGGAGAGCCATTTCCAGCGCGGCGCCAACGTGTACGACTTCATCGTGCCGGGGGATCCGCTCACGCCGGGGTGGGCCTCCGTGGCCGGAGCGCGCCGCATCGCGGAGGCGGAGTCCACCATCCTGCCGAAGATCCCGAGCCTGCCTCTCTCGTTCCGGGATGCGCGCGAGATCCTTCAGGCCCTGGGAGGACCGGTGCGACCGGACGCGTCGTGGCAGGGAGGCGGGCCCTTCACGTATCACGTCGGGCCGGGCCCGGCGCGGCTGCGCGTGACCCTCGACATCCCGCGCGAGGTGCGCACGATCCGCAACGTCATCGCGCGCCTGCCCGGCGTGGATCCGGATCCCGCGGTGGCGTCGCAGATCGTGCTGCTCTCGAACCATCACGACGCCTGGACCTACGGGGGAGTGGACCCGTCTTCGGGCACGACCACCGCGCTCGAGCTGGCGCGCGCCCTGGGCGACCTCGCCAAGAAAGGGATGCGCCCGCGGCGCACGATCGTGTTCGGCATCTGGGACGCGGAGGAGTTCACGCTCACCGGCTCCACGGAATGGGGCGAGGAGCACGCGGAGGAGCTGCGCGCGAAGGCGGTGGCCTGCCTCAACGTGGACGCCTCCACCTCGGGCGATCGGTTCAGCATCAGCGCCGTGCCCTCGCTGCGCCGCTTCTTCCACGAGGTCGCGCGGCGCATCCCCGATCCCAAGGGGCGCGGCTCCGTCTACGACGTCTGGCGCGCGGGAGACGCCTCCAACATCCGCGGGTATGGCGTGGTGGCGGGGGAGAGCACCTCGGAGCCGCGGGTCGCCATCCTGGGCAGCGGCAGCGACTACACCGTGTTCTTCAACCACGTCGGCGTACCGTCCGCGGACTTCCTGTTCGACGGGCCGTACGGCGTCTATCACTCGATCTACGACTCGCACGAATGGATGGCGCGGCAGGGCGATCCCGGTTTCCGCTATCACGCGGCCATGGCCGGGCTGTGGGGCGTGGCCGCGCTCCGGCTGGCCAACGCCGACGTGTTGCCCTTCGACTATGCGGCCTACGGCCGCGACCTCGTGGTCTACCTCGACGACGTCGAGGCCCTCGCCAAACAGGGCCGGATGGCGATCGACCTCGGCCCCGCCCGCCATCAGGCGCGCCGGCTGGCCGCGCTCGCCGTACCGGCGGCGGACGGTGGCGCGGACGAGCTCCGTCGCCGCAACGAGGCGCTGCTCCAGGCCGAACGGGACCTCACGCGGCCCGAAGGCCTGCCCGGCCGACCGTGGTTCCGCCATCTCGTGTACGCGCCGCTGCCCAGCTATGCGGCGGAGACGCTGCCCGGGGTGCGGGAAGCGCTCCTCGAGAAGGACGCGGCCCGTGCCTCCGCCCAGGCCGCCACCCTCGCCCAGGCCTTGCGCCGGGCGGCGGACCGGCTGGAGGCGGTCGGCCGCCAGTGAAGCCGCGCGCCCCACGGGGTGTGCTCGCGCGCGCGTGGACCGCGATCGGCGTCCTCCTCTCGCGCGACGTCGTGGTCGTCACCAACGCCATCGCCTTCAACTTCCTGCTCTGCCTGTTCCCGCTCCTGCTCGTGCTGGTGGCGGCGGCGCAGCAGCTCGGCGACAGCCGCCGGATCTCACCCGCGCTGCTTTCCGTGATCAACGAGCTCATCCCCTTCGAGCAGCAGACGCTGGCCACCTCGCTGCGCTCCCTGGGCCGGATGGCCAAGACGTTCGAGGTCTTCTCACTCGTCGTGGTGGTGTGGGGGTCGTCCGGCATCTTCATGCCCGTGGAGATGGCCCTCAACCGCGTGTGGGGCGGAGAGCCGCGCCACTTCCTGTTCAGCCGCGTCCTCGCCTTCGTGATGACCATCTGCGGGAGCGCGCTCGTTTTCGGCTCGGTCGCGCTCACGTCCCTGGCCCGCAGCTACAACCGCGAGTGGCCGGCCCTGGCCACGTACGGCGCCAAGGCCATTGCGTTCCTGCTCACCTGCTTCGTGTTCTTCCTCATCTATCGCGTCATCCCGGATCCGCCCGTGGGCACGAGGGTGGCCGGCCGCGCCGCCCTCTGGGCGGGCACGTGCTGGGAGGGCGCGAAGTACCTGTTCGTGATCAACCTCACAAGGGCGAACCTGCCCGCGGTGTACGGCCCACTGGCCTTTGCCGTCTCCCTCGTCCTGTGGGCCTACGTTTCCAGCCTCGTGCTCGTGTTCGGGGCCCTCATGAGCCCGCGCGCCGAGCCCTCCCGCCGCTGAAACCGGCATAAGCACGCCCTCCGGCCCGGCGCCGCGCCCGCGATGGTAGGTTGCTTGGGAGAGAAGCGAGGGAGCGGGCGAATGGCCGAGGGAAAGCTCATCGTCGTCTCGAACCGCCTGCCGTTGTCCGTCCGCCGCGGACCGGAGGGCTGGGTCGCCGAGCCCAGCTCGGGAGGGCTGGCCAGCGCCGTCAACCCGATCCTGAAGCAGCGCGGGGGCCTGTGGATCGGCTGGCCGGGCCACGCGCCGCGGGAGCTGGATGCGGACCGCGAGACCCTCCTGGAAGGGGCGCGCCAGAAGCACGGCTTCGTCACGGTGGACCTGCCCGCCGAGCTCGCTCGCCGTTTCTACGAGGGCTTCGCCAACCAGACCCTCTGGCCCCTGTTCCACAACTTCGCGACCAACTTCGAGGCGGATCCGGACGGCTGGACGGCCTACGTCACCGCGAACCGCCGCTTCCGGGACGCGGTCCTCGAGCACCTGGAGCCCGGCGACACCGTCTGGATCCACGACTATCACTTGATGCTGCTGCCGCGCCTCATCCGGGATGTCGCCCCCGAGGCCCGCGTCGGCTTCTTCCTGCACATCCCGTTTCCCGCCTCGGAGACCTTCCGCATCCTGCCCCACCGGGACGAAGTCCTGCGCGGCCTGCTCGGCGCCGACCTCGTCGCCTTCCAGACCCATCTCGACCTCCAGCATTTCCGATCCTCGCTTCTGCGCGTCCTGGGCCTGCCCAGCGCCCTGGACCGGGTGACCGCCCAGGGCAGCTCGACGCGCCTGGAGGCGCTGCCCATCGGCATCGCGCCCGAGGAGTTCGCGGGTTACATCGAGAACGACGCCAAGACCCAACGCGCCTTCGAGGCGCTGCGCCGCCGCTACCGGGGCCGACGCATCCTCCTCGGCGTCGATCGAATGGACTACACCAAGGGGATCCCGGAGCGCCTGCGGGCGTACCGCAAGCTCCTCCAGCGCGCGCCGCACCTGCGCGGCCAGGTGGTGCTGGTCCAGGTGGCGGTCCCGTCGCGCGAGCGGATCCCGGAGTACGACCGCTTGCGCCACACCGTGAACAGCCTGGTGGGCGAGGTCAACGGCGAGTTCGGCACGCCGGAGTGGACGCCCGTCGTCTACATCCGGCGCGGGATCTCGCGCTCGGAGCTGGTCGCCCTCTACGCGGCGGCCGAGGTCGGCTGGGTCACGCCGCTGCGGGACGGCATGAACCTCGTCTCCAAGGAATACGTGGCCTGCCACCGCCGCGGCGAGGGCGTCCTCGTGCTGAGCGAGTTCGCGGGGGCGGCGGCGGAGATGGGCGAGGCGTTCCTCGTGAATCCCTATGACGAGGAACGCGTGGCCGCGATCCTGGAGCGCGTCCTGGGGCTGCCGGCGGAGGAGCGCAAGGAGCGCATGCTCATGCTCCATCGCCGCGTCCTCCGCAACACCGTCTTCCGGTGGAGCGAGCGCTTCCTCTCGCTCCTCGACGAAGCGGCCCAGGGCCGGCTGGCCGCGCGCCCGGAGCGGCCGGACGCGCTGCCGGTGGCCCTGGCCCTCGAATCCTTCCGCGCCTCGCGCAGCCGGCTCGTCCTCCTCGACTACGACGGCACTCTCGTCCCCTTCGCGCCGCGTCCCCGGGACGCGGTGCCCACGCCCCGCGTGGTGGACCTGGTGGCGCGCCTGTCCGGCGCGGCGGGCGTCACCGCCGCCATCGTCTCCGGCCGCTCGCGCGCCGACCTGGAGTCCTTCTTCGGCCACGTGCCCGACCTGTGGCTGATCGCCGAGCACGGGGGCCTCGTGCGCTCGCCCCGCACCCGGGAATGGGAGATGGCGCGCCCGCGGCCCGACAACGAGTGGAAGGCGCGCGTCCTGCCCGTCCTCGACCACTACATCGACCGCACGCCGGGCAGCTTCCTGGAGGAGAAGGAGCTGGCGCTCGTCTGGCACCATCGCCTGGCCGATCCCGAGTTCGGAGAGTGGCTGGCCAACGAGCTCGTGGCCACGCTCGACGAGATGCTCGCGGACACGGAGCTGCAGGCCATCCGCGGGAACAAGACGGTCGAGGTGCGCTTCGCCTGGGCCAACAAGGGGGCGGTCGTCGACCGCCTGCAGTCCCTGCGTCCCGACGCCGACTTCCGGCTCGCCATCGGCGACGATCGCACCGACGAGGATCTCTTCCAACGGCTGCGCGGCGAAGCCTGGACGGTGCGCGTCGGGGAGGGGACGTCGTCCGCGCGCTACTCGGTGGACTCGCCGGCGGAGGTGATCGCGTTCCTGGAGACGCTGGTGAGCGCGGCGGAAGGGGCGCAGCGCGTAATCGAGGACGCGCAGCGCGTCGGGGCGGGATAGCTTTCGGGATGCGGCGAAGGACCGGCATCGCCGGCGCGCTCGTGCTCCTGGCCGCGTGCGGCGGGAGCGACGGGCCGAGTGGCCCGACAGCCTCCACGGACTTCACGATCCGCCGCATCGCCGACACCGGCGGGCCCGAGATGTCGGTGCGGCTCGCCCGTGAGCCTCTTTCCGGGGCCCTCTTCGTGCTGCGGCGCTCGGGTGACGTCTTCCGTCTGACCGTTCCCGCGCAGGGAACGGCCACCGTCGAGCGCCTGTATGGCCCGGCCGAAACCGGCGTCGCCGACGCTCAAGGCATGGCCTTCGCTCCGGACGGCACGCTCTACATCGTCGGCAACCAGATCTCTGGCCTCGACAACTTCGCGACCATCCGCCGCGGTGCGCGCGGCGCGGGCGACCAGCGCGTCTGGACCACCTTCGCCCAGACCGTGCCCTACCCGCGCAGCAACACCGCCTTCGACCACCAGTGGAACGGCATCGTGGTGAGCCCGGACGGCCGGTTCGTGTACCTGAGCAGCGGCTCGCGCACCGATCACGGCGAGGTGCAGACGAGCGGGGGACGGTTCCCCGGGCTGCGCGAGGTGCCCCTCACCGCGAAGATCTTCCGCCTTCCGGCGACGGCGAGCGGCGTCGTCCTCCTGGACGACGAAGCGTTCCTGACCGGCTCCGGATTCGTGTTCGCGCGCGGCGTGCGCAACAGCTTCGACCCCGCCTTCAACGCGGCGGGGGATCTCTTCTCCGGCGACAACTCCGGCGACCGGGACGACAGCGACGAGCTCAACTGGCTGCGCGAGGGGGGCCACTACGGCTTCCCCTGGCGCATGGGCACGAACGACACGCCGCAGCAGTTCCGGGGCTACAACCCGGAGGCGGACAAGCTCGTGGACCACCGGTTCTACGCGTACATGAACGGCTTCTTCCACGACGACCCGACCTATCCGCCGCGGCCGTCCGACCCCCTCATCGATCCCATCCCGAACCTGGGCACGGACGCCAACAGCTTCCGCGACCCCGCGACCGGCGCCGTGATGAAGGCGAGCGACGTGGGGCGCTCGCTCGGCACCTTCACGACGCACCGCTCACCGCTGGGGCTGTCGTTCGACACCGCCAATGCGCTGGCGGGGCGCTATCGGGGCGGCGCGTTCATCCTGGGCTGGACGCGCGGCGATCCAAACGGCGACTCCGCGCAAGGTCCGTTCCGTGACGCGAGCCAGGACCTGCTGTTCCTCGACATGCAGCGGACGTCCGCGGGGTACGAAGTGCGCGCCCAGAGCGTGGTGTGCGGGTTCCTGAACCCGATTGACACCGAGATCCTCAACGGACGGCTCTACGTGCTGGAGTTCGGAGGGGTGGGGTCGGTCTGGGAGATCACGACGCCGGCGGCGGAGCCGTCGGGCCGCCGCACCTGTACGAACGTGCCCCGCTGACGGCCGCCCCGATCACGCACGAACCTCAGACATGAGTGCGAGCAGGTTTCGATCGGGGTCGCGGAAGAAGGCCATCCACAGCTCGTGGTCCGGCATCTTCGCGATCAGGTGGGGCTTGCCTTCGAAGATGACGCCGCGCGTGGTCAGCGTGGCGAAGGCGTCCTGGATGTCCGGCACCTTGTAGTAGAGGACAGATCCGTGCGCGCCCCCCTGCGCGCCCGCCGGCTGGTCCAGCATCAGCCGCACGCCGGCGCAGTCGAAGAAGCCCAGTCCGGGCGGTGCCTTGAAGAGAAACCGCATACCCAGGACGTCGCGATAGAAGGCGATCGCCTTCTCCACGTCGCGAACGGGCATCGCGATCTGTCCGATCTGGTCGAGGTGGAGGGTGGACGGCGAATCGCTCATGACCGCCTCCTGCGAAACCTGCTCATCCGTCCCGGGACGGATAGGTGCTCTCGGCGGCCCACAGCTTCGGCGCCGTCCACCACATGAACACTCCGACCGGAACCTGCGTGGCGAGACCCCAGAACGTGAAGCGACCCGATTGCACGAGCTCCCGGACGCCGACGCTGAGATTCACCGCGACGTCCACGGTGATGATCAGCAGGGCCAGGCCCAACCCCGCCCGCCTTCGTTTCCAAAGCAGGACGATGGCCAGGGGATCGAAGAAGGTCAGGGAGGTCCAGAAGACATTGAGGCCAGGCGCGTACGTCTTGTACGGCAGCCAGCCGCCCCGCGCGATGTCGAACAGATGGCAGATCGTCGCCACCGCGAACGCGATCACGTAGGCCAGGACCACAGCGTGACCCCGCGCACGGGAGTCCGAGAGCGCCAAAGCGTCCCCCCAGAAGGACATGTACGTCGAGCAGATGCTTCGAGACTGCGAGGTCTGCAACCGCCGCTTCGCGGTTCAATACGAGTTCTCCGCGCCCCGGGTCCCGTCTTCCAGCTCCGACCGCGTCCAGGTACGTGTCGTGCGCTGTCCGTCCTGCGGGCACTTGAACCCGCTCATCATGCTGATGTACGCGCATCACGTCGCCGTGAAATCGATCCCCGGCCCGGACCCCACGGATGTCCGGGTGCGTCCCAACACACTGCGGCGCTTGTGGATGAGCCAGAAGGCGGACAGGCCGCGGCGCCTCACGCGCCGTGAGCAAATGGCACGGCACGTCATGGTGGCGGCCATCGATCTCATGCGCCGTTTCCGGCCCTTCCTCCCCTAGGCCCGCGCCAGCGTCTCCAGGCGCTCGAGCTGGTCGCGATGCCCGAGGGTGATGAGCAGGTCACCGGCCTGCATGGCCTCCTCGGACGGCGGGTTGAACACCATCTTCCCGTCCGGCCGCTTGATGGCGACGATGATGATCCCCAGGTCCTGGCGCAGGCGGCTGTCCTTCAGGCTGCGGCCGGCCAGCGCGGACCCCGTCTCGATGGTGAGCTCCTCGATCTGCAGCTCCAGGTAGTCGCGCCGCGTGGCCAGCTCGATGAAGTCCATGACGTTGGGACGGAGCACGGCCTGGGCCATGCGCTGGCCTCCGATGACGTAGGGAGACACGACGCGGTTCGCGCCCGCGCGCAGGAGCTTGGGCTCCGCCTCCAACTCCTCCGACCGCGCCACGATCGACAGCTTCTCGTTCAGGAGGCGCGCGCTCATCGTGATGTAGAGGTTGGCGGCGTCGGAGGCCGCTACCGTGACCAGGACTTTCGCGCGCTCCACGCCCGCCTTGCGCAGGACGTGGTCGTCGGTCGCGTCCCCGACCAGCGGGATGCCGTGCGGCTCGCGGAAGTCCGCGAGCAGGGCGGCCTGCTGGTCCACGATCACGTACGGCATGCCGAGGCTCGAGAACTCGCTGCAGACGAGGCGGCCCATGCGGCCGTAGCCGCAGATGATCGCGTGTCCGGTCAGCTCCGCCAGCTTGCGCTCCATCCGCTGCCTCCCAAGGGTGCCGCCGATCTCGCCGCTGACGACGGCCCGGATCACGGAGGTCGCCGCGTACAGCAGGGTGAACACGCCGCCCAGCGCGAGCAGGCTCGTGAAGAGGCGGCCCGCCGGCGAGAGCGGATGCACCTCCATGAACCCGACGGTGGTGATGGTGATGACGGTCATGTACAGGCCGTCGAGGAGCGGCCAGCCCTCGATCAGCGCGTAGCCGGCGGTGCCCGCGAACACGAGCAGGACGGGCACGGCGAGGGTCAGCAGGAACTCGCGCAGGCGCACGGTGAGCGTTCATAATACGTGGCTCATTGACCTCCGGGCCTGTCCCTTCCTTCGTGTTCCGCCGCGTCGCCGGCCGCGACCTGCCGAGGGTGGCGCGCGCCTCGGGCGCGGTCGTGTGGGACACGGACGGCCGCCGGTACCTGGACGGCTCCGGAGGCGCGGTGGTGGTGAACGTCGGTCATGGCCGCGAGGAAATCGCGGCGGCCATGGCGCGCCAGGCCGGCGCGGCCGGCTACGTGCACGGCACGCAGTTCACGAGCGACGTCCTCGAGGAATACGCGCGGCGCCTGGCCGTTCACGCTCCCGGCGAATGCCGCAAGCTCTATCTCCTCTCCGGCGGCTCCGAAGCGACGGAGACGGCGGTGAAGCTCGCACGTGCGTATCACCTCGCGCGCGGCGAGCCCGGCCGCCACAAGGTCATCGGCCGCTCCGTCTCCTATCACGGCAATACGCTGGGCGCCCTCTCCCTCTCCGGCCGCCCGACCCTGCAGGCGCCCTACGTGCCGCTCCTTTCCGCCACCCCCCGCGCGGCCGCGCCCTTCTGCTATCACTGCCCGCTGCAGCGGACGTATCCGTCCTGCGCCCTCGCCTGCGCCGACGATCTCGAGGTGGTGATCGAGCGGGAAGGCGCGGGCACGATCGCCGCCTTCATCGCGGAGCCCATCCTGGGCGCCTCCGCGGGCGCGGCCGTGCCGCCCGACGACTACACGCGGCGCGTGCGTGAGAGCTGCCGGCGTCACGGCATCGTCTACATCGACGACGAGGTCATGACCGGGCTCGGCCGCACCGGCCGCTGGTTCGGGATCGAGTGGAGCGGCGCCGCTCCGGATCTCGTCGTGTGCGGGAAGGGAATGGCGGGCGGCTACATGCCCGTGGGCGCCGTGCTGGCCAGCGAGGCCATCGTGGAGACGGTGGAGCGGGCGGGCGGCTTCGTGAACGGCTTCACGTTCTCTCACCATCCCGTGACCGCCGCCGCCGCCCTGGCCACCCTGGAGATCCTGGAGCGGGAACGGCTCGTCGAGCGCGCCGAGGCCCTCGGGGAGCGCGCCCTGGCCCGCCTGCAGGCGCTGCGCAAGAGTCCGCATGTCGGCGACGTGCGTGGCCGCGGCCTGATGCTCGCGGTCGAGGTCGTGGCCGACGCGCCGACGCGGCGTCCCTTTCCGCGTGCGGAGAGGCGCGCAGAGAAGATCGCGGCTCGCGCCTTCGCCGACGGCCTCATCGTGTACCCCAGCGTGGGCGGGGCCACGGGCACGGAAGGCGATGCGGTCATGCTCGCCCCGCCGTTCGTGGTCACGGAAGCCGAGATCGACGAGATGGCGGAGATCCTCGATGGCGCCATGCGGGCGGCATTGGCATAGCGGAGGTGACGATGCGCGACTACCCCAAGCTGGTCTGTCCGCCGCCGGGGCCGAAGGCCCGCGCCGTCATCGAGCGCGACGCGCGCACCATGTCCCAGAACTACCGCAAGGACTATCCGCTCGTGGTGGATCACGCCAAGGGGCCGGTGGTGGTGGACGCGGACGGCAACCGCTATCTCGACTTCGCGGCCGGCATCGCCGTGGCCTCCACCGGCCACTGCCATCCCGACGTCGTGGCCGCCGTCCAGCGCCAGGCGGAGCGGCTGCTGCACCTGTGCGCGACGGACTTCTACAACGAAGACGTGGTGGCCCTCGCGGAAGGCCTGGCCCGGCGCGCGCCCGGTCCCGGACCCTGGCGTGTCTTCTTCGCGAACTCCGGGGCGGAGGTGGTGGAGGCCGCCATCAAGCTCGCGCGACTGCGCACGGGACGGCCGAAGGTGGTCGCCTTCTACGGCGCCTTCCACGGACGGACGTACGGCGCGCTCAGCCTCACCGCCAGCAAGCCCGTCCAGCGCCGCGGCTACGCGCCCCTGCTGCCGGAGGTGCTGCACACGCACTACGCCTATTGCTACCGCTGCCCGGTGAACCGCCATCCCGACACCTGCAAGGTGGAGTGCCTCGACCTCCTCACGGAGACGATGTTCTCGACCACCACCGATCCGGGCGAGATCGCGGCCGTGATCGTGGAGCCCGTGCAGGGTGAAGGTGGATACGTGGTGCCGCACGCGGGCTTCCTGCCGCGCCTGCGCGAGGTCACGCGCCGCCACGGCATCCTCCTCATCGCGGACGAGGTGCAGTGCGGCATGGGCCGTACCGGCCGCATGTTCGCCAGCGAGCACTTCGGCCTGGAGCCCGACATGGTGACCCTGGCCAAGGGCATCGCCTCCGGCATGCCGCTGGGCGCGCTCCTCGCGCGCGACGACGTCATGAAGTGGGAGAGCGGCGGGCACGGCTCCACCTTCGGCGGCAACCCCGTCTCCATCGCGGCCGGCCTCGCCACCTTGCGCCTGCTCGAAGAAGGGCTGATCGCCAACGCGGAGCGCGTGGGCCGCGTCCTCATGACCGCGCTGCGCGACCGCCTGGGTGGCCACGCGGTGGTGGGCGACGTGCGCGGCCTGGGTCTCATGGTCGGCGTCGAGATCGTGCGCGACCGCTTCCGCCGCGAGCCCGCGCCGGAGCTGCGCGAGCGGATCCTGGAGGAGGCCTTCAAGCGCGGCCTGCTCCTGCTGGGATGCGGGCGGAGCACCATCCGGCTGGCCCCGCCCCTGGTCGTCGACGCGGAGGACGCGGCGACGGCGGCCCGGATCCTCGAAGAGGCGGTGGTCGCCTCGGCCTGAGGTCCCGCGCTACCGCGCGGGGGGCGGGAAGTGCGATTCCACCCAGGCCCGCAGCTCGCTCTCGACCGCGGACTCCGACGGCCCGGTCAGGATCTGCAGAGGCTCGTCCTTGCGGCCGGAGGGGCCGAGCACGAACACGGAGGCGCGGAACACTCCGCCTTCCTGGTACAGGTAGGCCTGCACGTCGCCTCCGGGCCTGTGGAACTTGAGGAGCCGGCCTGTCTTCACTCTCTGGATCCGGCTTCCACTATAGCTCCGCGCGCCGCCGCCGCGCGCGAGGCCCGCAGGGAAGTCGGTCGAGTGAAGAGAGTCGGCTCACCGGGCAGCGACAGGGTCGTGGTGGTGGTCGGGGTGATGATCGCGGTGTAGAAGGCCTCCGCGATGTGGTCGTAGCCGCTGTTGTTCGGATGGACGTGGTCGGTGTAGAGCCGATCGAAGTCGGGGTCCTTGGTGAACAGCGGCTCCGGATCCGCGACCGGCACCTGCATCTCCCGGCCCAGGGCGCGGATCCTCACGTTCATCGCCGCCACCCACTGATTCCGGTCCGGCTGCAGGGCCCCGTTCGGGTTGGCGGGGATGATCGTGGAGAGGATGGGGAGGCTGCGTGATCCGCGCGCGGAGAGCACGATGTCGCGCAAGCTGTCGATCGTGAAGCAGGGCGGGTTGACCTTGCAGTCCAGGACATTGAAGTCGTTCGTCCCGTAGAGGATCAGCGTGTAGGCGGGACGCGCCCGGTTGAGGCTGGTGTCGATGCGAATGGCGCCGGCGTTGCTGCGCGTGGCGTCCGCGCCTTCCTGCACCACGGTGCCGCGCCCGAAGAACGCGGCCAGCCGCGATTCCAGTCCGGGCCGGTAGCCGCGGTTGTCAGGCGAGCCCTCGCCGATCGTGATGCTGTCGCCGAAGCCCATGTACACGTTGGGCCGGTTGTTGCTGATGGGCAGGGTCACCGGGATGAGCAGTCCCGTGGACTGCGGCAGCGTCACCGTCATCGAAGCCGGCGCGGCGTAGAAGGGCGGCAGGGTGGCGCGGCTGAGCGTGACCTGCTGTGTGCCTCCCGGGACACCGGGGACGGTGAACTCACCCAGGACCTTGCTGGTCTTGCCGGTGGCGGTGCCGATCTGGACGGTCACGTCCGGCACGCGCACGTTTTCGCCCGCATCCAGGGCGCCGTTGCCGTTTTCGTCGTAGAAGACGGCGCCCGACACGCTGAAGGTGGGGCCGGTCGAGGGAACGGAGTTCGGGCCGGTGGTGCCGCCGCCGCCTCCGCCGCAGGCGGAAACGGTCAACGCGAGGGTCAGTAGGAGGAGAAAAGATCGTTTAGACACAAGGACAATATCACCGCTCGCCGGTTCGATTGCCGCCTTCATCCTGACGCCCCGCGCTATTTCGCTTCCCCTATAGCCGGACGCGCCGCCGTCGCGCGCGTGGCTCGCAGGGAAGCCGGTCGAGTGAAGAGAGTGGGCTCAGTGGGCAGGCTCGTCGCGGTCGTGGTCGCGGTGATGATGGCGGTGAAGAAGGCGTCGGCGATCAGGTCGTATCCCGAGTTGTTGGGATGGACGGAACCGGTGTAGAGCCGTTCGAAGTTGGGATCCTTGAGGAACAGTGGCTCCGGATCGGCGACGGGTACGCTCATCTCCTTGGCCAGGGCCCGGATCCTCACGTTCATGGCCGCCACCCACTGGTTGCGGTCCGGTTGCAAAGCCGCGGTCGGGTTGGCCGGAATGATCGTGGAGAGGATCGGCAAGCTCCGCGAGCCGCGCGCGGAGAGGACGATGCTGCGCAGGCTGTCGATCGTGAAGCAGGGCGGATCGGTCTTGCAGGCCAGGACGTTGAAATCGTTCGTGCCGTACATGATGAGCGTGTAGGCGGGGTGAGCGCGGCTGAGGCTGGCGTCGATGCGGTCGGCGCCGCGGTTGCTGCGGGTGGCGTCGATACCGTCGACCATCACGCTGCCGCGGCCGAAGAACCCGGCCAGCCTGTCCTCCAAACCGGGCCGATATCCGCGGTTGTCGGGGGAGCCTTCGCCGAGGGTGATGCTGTCGCCGAATCCCATGTACAGGTTGGGCCGGTTCGTGCCGATAGGCAGGGTCAGGGGGATCAGCAGCCCGGACGACTGCGGCACCGTCACCGTAACGGTGGCCGGAGGCGTGTAGTAAGGCGGCAAGGAGGCGCGGTTGATCGTCACCGTCTGCGTGCCCGCGGGCACGCCCGGAACGGTGAACTCGCCCACGACCTTGCTGGTCTTGCCGGTGGCGGTGCCGATCTGGACGGTCACGTCCGGCACGCGCACGTTTTCCCCCGCATCCATGGCGCCGTTGCCGTTTTCGTCGTAGAAGACGGCGCCCGACACGCTGAAGGTGGGCCCGGTCGAGCGAACGGCGTCCGGGCCGGTGGTGCCTCCGCCGCCTCCGCCGCAGGCGGAAACGGTCACCCCGAGGGTCAGTAGGGAGAGAAAAGATCGTCTAGACACAAGGGCGGACAATATCACAACTCGCAGGTTCGAAGCCACCGTGTGCGTGCCCTATACTTCGCCTTTCCCCATGGAAGAGTCCCCGGATTCCAAAGACAGCGGAATCGACCGCCGCAGCTCGACGCGTCGCGCCTGCCTCCTCGGCGCGCGCTATCGCGTCGGCTCGGGATGGCACCCGGCCACCCTCGTCGATCTCTCCGCGCGCGGATGCCGCTTGCGCATCGGCGAGGACCTGCCGCGCGGCGCCACCGTGCGCGTCGAGCTGTCACCGCGGGGCACGTCGGAGCCAGTGGACCTCTCGGGAAGCGTGATGTGGTGCCGCCTCGAGGGCCTCTCGCACCAGGCGGGCGTGCATTTCGACGATCCGCCCGACGACCTCGTCTCGCTGCTCGACGCCGCCGGCTAGCCCGCCGTCCCCGCCCGCGTGTCTTCGCGCGGACTCGCCACGGCCGTTGTCGCGATTAAGATCGAAGCGAGGTGCTTTCGAGGAGGCCCAAACCGCTTGCAGTCAAACCGGAGCCGTGCCCGTGTCGGAGCGCGCTTCTCCGCGCTCCCCGTCTTCCTGCTCGTCATTCTCGTCACCGTCATCGGCGCCGTGCTGTACGTGGCCGGCCGCATGCTGACGGCCCCGCTCCCCACGCTCACGCTCGCCGGGCCCTTCGACCTGGTGGGGCGTAACGCCATCCTGTCCCTCGACGCGCGCGACCCCACCGGGCTGCGTGCGCTGAAGGTCACCATCCGCCAGGGAGACAAGGAGCAGACCATCGTCGACGAGACGTACCAGCCGCCGCGGCCCCAGGCCCACGTGGAGTGGCGGCCGGCGAAGCAGGCGCGTTTCCCATTGCGCGAGGGACGGGGCGTCGTGCGCGTGGAGGCGCGAAATGCCTCCTGGGGGCACTTCTTCCAGGGCAAGACGGCGACGCTGGAGAAGGAGTTCACGGCCCGCCTGACTCCGCCCCGCGTCGAGGTCCTCACCACCCAGCACTACGTCAACCAGGGCGGGTGCGACATGGTGGTCTATCGGGTGACCCCGCCCGGCGCCGAGAGCGGAGTGCAGGCGGGCGATGCGTGGTTCAAGGGCTTTCCGATGCCGGGCGCCCGCGACAACGCCGTACGCTTCGCGATCTTCGCGTTTCCCTACGACGCCCCGGCGGCGACACCCGTGCACGTCAAGGCCCGCGACGAGGCGGGCAACGAGGTGGTGGCGAACTTCAACCTCAAGGTCTTCCCGCGCCAGTTCCGCACGCGCACGCTGCCCATCGACGACGCGTTCCTGGGCAAGGTCGTGCCCGAGATCCTCAGCCACACCCCGACGCTCACGGACCAGGGCGACCTGCTCAAGAACTACCTTGCCATCAACCGCGACCTGCGCGCCGCCAACAACAAGGCACTGGCCGAGATGGCGTCGCGCTCGCAGCCGCGCGTGCTCTGGCGCGGTCCTTTCCGCCAGCTCGGCAACTCACAGGTCGAGGCGAACTTCGCCGACCACCGCGTCTACCAATACAAGGGGCGCGAGGTGGACCGACAGGACCATCTCGGGTACGACCTCGCCACCACCGCCCACGCGCCCGTCTCCGCGTCGAACGAGGGCGTGGTCCTGCTCGCCGACTACTTCGGGATCTACGGGAACACGATCGTGATCGACCACGGGTACGGCCTCCTCACCGTATACGGCCACCTGGCCAGCTTCGCGGTCAAGTCCGGCGACGGCGTGAAGAGCGGCCAGGTCATCGCGCAGAGCGACTCGACCGGCCTGGCCGCGGGCGACCATCTGCACTTCTCGGTGATCCTGCAGGGCGAGCAGGTGGACGCCCGCGAGTGGTGGGACGGGCACTGGGTCGAGGACCGCATCCTGGCCAAGCTGCGCGAGTTCGGGGCCGAGCCCGCGGCGGACGGCGCGGCGGGCTCGGCTTCAGCTTCGCCTTCGCCCTGATCCCGGGCGGGCACGGGGACGGCCGGTGGGCGGGGCGGCGCGCGCGGGGTCGGCGCGGCGGAGGGCGACCAGCGCCTCCTTGAAGTCCGCGGGCCAGGGGCTCTCCGCTTCCACCCGGCTCCCGGTGAGGGGATGCGCGAACGCGAGGTGCCGCGCGTGCAGCATCTGGCGCGGCGCGGTCACGAGTCGGCGCGCCGAGCCCCCGTACACCGTGTCTCCCACGATGGGCAGGCCCAGATGCGCGAGGTGCAGGCGGATCTGGTGCTGCCGTCCCGTCTCCAGCTCGACCTCGAGCAGGGCCCCGGCGCGGAACCGCTCCACGACGCGCCAGCGCGTACGCGCATCGTGCGCGGGCTCGCCCGGTCGGGCCAGCCGCCGCCGTCCCGCCGCGTAGACGTCGTAGATGGGCGCGTCGACCTGGCCCTCGTCCGCGGGCGGCACTCCTTCCACGAGCGCGCCGTAACGGCGCTCCATGCGATGGGCGCGGAAGAGGTCGCGCAGGGCGGCTCGCGCGGGCGGGGAGAGCGCGAAGGCGAGCGCGCCCGAGGTGTCGCGGTCGAGACGGTGGACGACGCCGACGTAGGGCCGCCGTGGCCGCAGGCGGGCGATGTAGTCCTGCACGCGGAGGAGCGCGGTGTCTTCGTCGGGCGCGTCGGGCGCGGTTGGCACGGCCAGGAGTCCCGCCGGCTTGTCCACCACCAGCACGTCCTCGTCCTCGTGCAGGAGGCGGAGGGACGAACGCACCCGCGAGCGCGCCTTGAGGTTCGGATCCCAGGCGATGGGAGATGCGGGCTCCACCAGCTGGCCCGCCTCCAGCACGGTCCGTCCGTCGACCGTGACCTGGCCCTTCTCGATCACGTCGCGCGCGCGCCGGCGCGAGAGCTCGGGATGGCGCTGGATGAGGGCGAGGTCGAGGCGGATGGGCACCGCGCTCAGTCTAGCCCGCGCGCCTCGTCCCAGGCCGCCGGATCCTGCGCGAAGTAGTCCCGCAGGATGGCGTAGACCTCGCGGTGGCGCCGCCGCAGGTCCAGGGGCTGCTCGAAGAAGGTCTCCACGGCCACGGCCAGGAACTCGGCCGGGCTCTCCTCGGCATAGGGATCGAGGAGGGACTTGCCGCGCCGCAGGCGGTCCATCTCCTTGCCGACGACGTCGAGCCACTCGCGGGCGCGCGCCGCGTCCAGCCCGCGCGGCACGCCGTCGAAGTGGGTCTGCTCCACGTCGAGCAGGTGCGCGAACTCGTGGAGGCCGACGTGGAACCCGTCGTCGGGATCGTCGAAGCTCTCCTCCAGGGTCGGCACGGAGAGGATGATCGTGCCCCAGGGATGGGCCTGGCCGGAGAGGTCGTTCGCGTCGAAGGAGTAGTCGCGCCCGAAGTCCTTCTTGTAGAGGAGCACCTCCGCCACGTGGTCCCAGTGATCGCCGTCCCACCCCGCGGTGAGGGTGGCGGCGGAAGCGGCCACGAGCAGGCGCCGCTCCAGCGTGGCCTCCACCTCGACCCCGGTGATGCGTTTCTCGGCGAGGAAGAGCGCGACGTGCTGCTCGAAGCGGCGGCGCAGGTCGGGGGGCAGGCGATGGTAGTGGTCGTAGCGCTCCTCGAGGATCCGCCTCCATTCGCCGGGAAAAGGCGCCTGGCGGACGCGGTCGCGCTCGGTGCCGCGGGCGGTCAGCAGGCGCCAGAGGATCGCGCCCACGCCGAGGCCGGCCACGCCGCCGAGGGCGCCCCCTTCGGGGCCGCCGCCCAGGGCGGCGCCGAGCACGGCGCCCGCCAGCACGGCGACGGCCGCCATCGCCCCCGCGAACCAGGCATCGCCGCGCACGCCCGTCAGCGCCGGGTGAGCAGCCGCCCGAGCACGCCCGCGTCGATGTTCGCGCCCGTGATCACGACCGCGGCCGGCCGCCCGTCTTCGAGGCGCACGCGTCCCGAGCGCAGGGCGGCCACCCCTACCGCGCCCGAGCCTTCCGCCACCACCTGGTCGTGCGTGATCAGGGCGACGATCGCGTCTTCGATCTGGGGCTCCGTCACGTTCACGATCTCGTCCACGAGATGCCGGTGCGTGTACGCCATGAGCCCGATCCCGCCGGCCAGGCCGTCCGCGAGCGTCGGCCCCGCGGGATAGTCGAGGAGGGGCTGGCCCTGCGCGACGGAGTCGCGGAGGGCGGGCGAGGCCTCCGGCTGCACGGCCACGATGCGCACGTCGGGACGCTGGGCCTTGACCGCGGTCGCGATCCCCGCGATGAGGCCGCCGCCTCCGACGGGCACGACGACGGTGCCGATCCGGGGGTTCTGCTCCAGGATTTCCAGGCCGATCGTGCCCTGGCCGGCCGCGGTGCGCGGGTCGTCATAGGCGTGGACGGTGAAGGCTCCCGTCGTCCGTGCGTGCTCGGCCGCCCGGGCCGCCGCTTCGTCGTAGGTCGCGCCGCCCTCCACCACCGTGACGGGGAACGTGCGCAGCTTGTCCACCTTGGCCCGCGGCGCGGTGGCGGGTACGAAGACGGTGGCGGGAACCTCACCGCCGAGAGCCTGGATGGCGAAGGCGACGCCGAGGGCGTGGTTGCCAGCGGAGGCCGCGACGACGCCGCGGCGGCGCTCCGCCGACCCCAGCGCCGAGATCACGTTGAGCGCGCCGCGCACCTTGAAGGACCCCGTGGGCTGCCAGCATTCCAGCTTGAGCCAGGCCTGGCCCCCGGGCACGGAGAACGCGCGACGCAGCGGCGTCGGGGCGAGGAAGGGGGCGAGGGTCTGCCGCGCCTCCTCGACGTCCGCCCGGCCGAGAAGCTGCGTCATTCCCTGACCGGACCGCCCGCGACGAGGTCGAGGCGCGGCTCCGGGCAGTGCGCGGCGATGTCCGCGGCCACGCGATCGCGGAGCGCCACCACGGCGCGCCAGCCCTCGCCGTCCGGCGCCACCGCGTTCCCGATCCAGAGATGGATCCGCCCCGGACGCGGCACCATCTGTCCCGCGCGCAGGATCGCGCGTGTCCCGCGCAGGGCGAGAGGCACGACGGGGACTCCCGTCTCCACCGCGGCCTTGAAGGTGCCCAGGCGGAACGGCCGGAGTCCCGCGGCCGCGGTGAACGTGCCTTCGGGGAAGAGGAGCACGGACTGCCCGTCCTCGAGGGCGGGCCCGAGCTTGCCCGCGTCCGACACGCTCTGGCTGACATCGAAGCGCTCCACGGTGATGTGGCCGGCCCGCCGCACGAGCGTGCCCAGCAGTGGCCACGTACCGACCTCGGCCTTGGCCGCGAAGACGAAATCGCGGGGGACGAGCGCGAGCAGGGCCAACACGTCGACGTAGGACGCGTGATTGGACGCGAGCAGGACGGGCTGCGGGCCCGCCAGCGCGCCCCCGCCCTCGCGCGTGAGACGGCAGCCTCCGAGCGAGAGCAGGGCGCGCGCGCCCGCTCGCGAAAGCACACGGGCGAGGCGCCGGCTGGGCACGAGGGCCACCGGGATCCAGACGAGCGGGGCCACGGCCGCGATCAGCAGGCCCAGGTACGCGGCATAGAGGCCACGGCTTGCGCGCCCGGCGGCAGCGGCCGCCACCTGCGCGGCCGCGCGCGCCGCGAGCTCGAGCTTCATCGCGACGGGCGTGCCCGCGACGCGACCGAGGGTCCCCGCGAGGTACAGGTCGCGCGTGGCCGCGCGGCGGATCTTGCCGCTCGACGTCTTCGGCACCGCGCCCGGGGGAACGAGGGCGACCACGTCGGGAGGCAGGCCGAGGGCGGCCGCGATCCGCTCCGTGACCGCGCCCGACAACCGCTCGCGCTCTGCGGGATCCGTCGCGCGCGTCTCCGCGACCACGACCAGGCTCTCGGTGCCGAGCTCGGGACGGCTCACCCCGAACGCGACCACGCAGCCGCGGCGGATGCCGGGCACCGAGGCCGCCATCTCCTCGATCTCCTGGGGGACGAGGTTGCGGCCGGCCTTGATGATCAGGTCCTTCCGCCGGCCCGCGATGAAGATCTCGCCCTCCGCGCGGTAGGCGAGGTCCCCGCTGTCGAGCCATCCGCCCGGCCGCGTGATGGCCGCGGTGGCCTCCGGCTTGCGGTAGTAGCCGGCGGTGGAGGACGGGCCCCGGAAGATCAGGTTGGCCACCGTCCTCTCCGCGACGTCCGCGCCTTCGTCGTCCACGAGGCGCACCTCGTGTCCGGGCAGGGCCGTGCCCACGGAGACGAACTGCAGGGCCCCCGCGCCCTCGCCTTCCGCCGGCGCGGCGCGTCGATCCTGCTCGAAGGCCACCCGTGCGACGCGGTCAACCCTTGGGGCACGTCCCACCGGCGGGAAGCACAGGCCGACCGCGCTCTCGGCCAGGCCGTAGACCGGCATCATCGCCTCGCGCCGGAACCCATGCGGCGCGAAACGCTCGACGAAGCGGTCGATCGTCTCCGGGCTCACCGGCTCCGCGCCGTTGAGGGCCACGCGCCAGGACGAGAGATCGAGGCCTTCGAGCGCGTGGTCGGGCACCTTGCGCACGCAGAGCTCGAACGCGAAGTTCGGGGCGGGGGAAAGCGTCGCCCGGTGCCGATGGATCGACCACAGCCATCTCTCCGGGCGGGCCAGGAACGCGAGCGGGCTCTGCAGGGCAAGCGGGATGCCGTGGTGCATGCAGAACAGCCACGTCCCGATGAGCCCCATGTCGTGGTACAGCGGAAGCCAGCTCGCGCCCACGTCGGTGGGCCGCACGTCGAGCCCTTCGCCCACCGCGCGGATGTTGGCGAGCAGGTTGTCGTGGGTGAGGAGCACCCCCTTGGGCGCGCCCGTGCTGCCGGACGTGTATTGGATGAAGGCGGGGTCCGCGCCCGCTCCCTCCGGCGCCGCCCACGAGGCCCCGCGCCCGGCGAGGTCGGGCACCGTCACCACGTCCCTCAGCGAAGGCACCTCGGCACGCAGCACCGCGGCCACGCCGCGGGCGCGCCCGATGGTGACGAGCGCCCGCACCTCCGCGTCGGCGAGGATCGCCGCCTGCCGCTGCGCGTACTCCTCGAGGCGATCGAGGCGCGCGGGCGGGTAGATGGGCACCGGGACCGCTCCCGCCATGAGAATGCCCTGGAAGGCGGCCAGGAACTCGCGCCCCGTCGGCAGCATGAGGGCGACCGTCTCCCCGCGGCGCAGTCCGCCCTCGCGCAGTCCGCCCGCCACCGCCGCCGCCTCCGAGAGGAGGGCGCCGTACGTGATCGTCTCCTCCGTGCCCTCGTCGCCGCGCAGGTAGACGTGCGGGCGCGCGGGCTGGGACTGGGCGCGGCGCCAGAGCGACTCGTGGACGGTGGCCGCGGCCTGGGGCGCGGTGGCGGCGTCGACGCGCTCGCCCCGCTCCGCGTGCGCGGCCGGATCGGCGGGGCCGCCCTCCGCGATCAGGCGGGAGAGCGCGGCCGGCGTCTCCGCCTGCAGGACGCGGTCGTCGAGGGCGCGGCCGAACGCGTTCTCGAGCCGCAGGAGCAGCTCGACGCGCTCCAGGCTGCCCAGGCCGACCTCGCGCTCGAGCGAGGCCGAAGGCGCCACCGCGCGCGCGGCCCGCGCTCCCCCCAGCTCTTCCGCGAGCGCGCGCACGACCTCGAGCACGCGGCCCTCGACCTCCGCGATCGTGGCAGCCGCGGGCGGCGCAGCGGCCTGGCTCATGGTGAAGTCACTGTACACTCGAACGGCCAAGGAGGAGAGCACGTGCTGGAGGCGGTCACCCTGCGCGAGATCCATCGCATCTTCGAGATCACGGACCGGCTCGGCATCCATCGCGAGCAGCTCGTGATCCCGCTCGGGCCGCGTCATCCCGGGCGCGTGCGACGGATGCCGAACGGCAAGCTGGAGATCGTGGTGGAGAAGGACGGGGACTTCGAGGAATGGCTGGCCACCCTCGAAGGGGAGATCCGGAAGGTGACCGGCTAGACGGGCCCGGCGGACAGCGCGGCCAGCGCGCGCGCGTACGCCGCGAGGTCGCCCTCCGAGAAGACGACGCAGCGCACGAGGCGCACGTGTCGCGCCCCCGGCAGCGCCTCCGCGATGGCGTGCAGGGCGACCCTGGCGGCCTCCTCGATCGGGTAGCCGAAGACGCCGGTGGAGATGCTGGGGAAGGCGACGGACTCGAGGCCCTGGTCATCCGCGAGGGCGAGGCTGCTCCGGTAGCAGGCGGCCAGCGTCTTCGCCTCGCCCGCGTGGCCGCCCTGCCAGACCGGTCCCACCGTGTGGATGACATGGCGCGCGGGGAGCGCGCCCCCCGTCGTGATCACCGCTTCTCCCGGCGGCAGGGGGCCGCGCCGCGCGCGGATGGCGCGGCACTCGGTCAGGATGTCGGGGCCGCCCGCGCGGTGGATGGCGCCGTCGACGCCGCCGCCTCCGAGCAGCGACGAGTTCGCGGCGTTGACGATGGCGTCGACGGTCTCGCGCGTGAGGTCGCCGCGCTCGATCTCCAGCCGTCCGGGGCCGATCGTCCGCACCAGGCCACGATCGCCGCTCACTTCACCGGGCACGGCCAGAGGAAAGGGGGCGCGAGGAGCGGGCGGGGCTCCCCGCGCCGGGAATCCTACTTCGTGGCTCCGAGAGCGGCGTCCTTGGCCGCCTTCGCCACCACGAACTTCAGCCGCCGGCGGGCGGGAATCTTCATTTCCTGGCCGGTCTGGGGATTGCGCCCCATCCGCGCCTTGTAGTTGCGCACCACGAGCTTCCCGACTCCGGGAATCGTGAAGCCGTTCTTGGCCTCCTTGTGCGCGAGGCTGGCCAGCGCCTCGAGATACGCGGCCGAGGTCTTCTTCGGGATGTCGACCGTCTCCGCCAGGGCGGCCACGATCTTCGACTTGGTCATCGGCTTTGCCATCGACTCAATCCTCCAGTGGGCGGTGCGAGGCGCCGCGGCAGGGACGCCATCAAAAAAGGAGCGTCATTCTACATGGGGAGTCGAGCGCGATGTCAACAGGATTCGCGCACACGTCATGCGCAAAACCCGCATCTGGCGCGGGCGGAATGAGATCAGGGGGCGGAGGTGGAGGGGTCGCGGACGAGGAAGAGGGTCTCGCCCGGGCGCACGAAGCCGAGCTCCTCGCGGGCCAGCCTTTCGATCGCGCGCGGATCGGAGCGGAGGGCCGTGATCTCCGTCGCCAGCTGCGCGTTCTCCGCGCCGAGCTCCTCGACCTCGCGCGCCAGCGCCTCCGCGCGATGGCGCTGGTCGATGAGATGGAGGAGGCCGCGGTCGCCGAAGAGCGCGCCGACGATGAGGGCGACGAGGGCGATGATCGAGGCGAGAGTCGCCGCTTTCCGGCGCAGGCCGACGTCGCCCGAGCGGTCTTCGCGTACCCCTCTCACGTCAGCGGTCACCAAACCGATCGGAGTCTAACACGCGGCCAAATGGCCTCTAGGTGCGCGCCGCCACGGAGGCGCCCAGCTTCACGCCGGTGCGCCGCAGCTGCGCTTTCTGGTAGCGCCGGAGCAGGCCCACCAGGTCCACGTTGACCTTCTGCAGCCGCTGCAGTCCGCGCCGGAACTCCCGGTAGCGCGCCACCAGGGTGCGCGCGCGCGCCGCCTCCGCCGCGTCGAGGTAGGCGAACGACCCGCGCCCGCCGCTGCGGTTGGAGAGCACGAAGTAGGGGCCGTGTTTCCTCCCCGTGTGGCAGGCGCAGGCGGGCTTGCCGCATTCCATGTGGCGGACGAGCAGCGATCCCTGGAGCTGGGCGCGCTGGCGGAGGAGGGTGGAGACGAGGCTCCGCTGCTCGGCCAGCCGGGACCTGACGCGTGTCCGGATCGCTTCCGCGCTGAGCAATGCCGTCCTACAGTGTTATTTGAAAGAAAGCACTGTAGGAATACACCCGCCACGGCGGCAAGTCAAGACGGAAAGCGCGCGTCCCCGTCCCCGCCGGGGCCGGGTATCATCGGCAAGGGGAGGCCGCGCATGTGGCTACTGAAGACGGAGCCGTCCACCTACGCCTACGACGACCTCGAGAAGGACAAGCGCGCGACCTGGGACGGGGTGAAGAACCCGGTGGCCCTCAAGAACCTGCGGGCCATGAAGGAGGGCGACGCCGCCCTCATCTACCACACGGGAGACGAGAAGGCGGTGGTGGGGACCGCGCTCGTGGCCCGCGAAGCCTATCCGGACCCGAAGGCGAAGGACCCGCGGCTCTACGTGGTGGACCTGACCCCCGCCGGCCGGCTGCCGCGGCCGGTCACCCTGGCCGAGATCAAGCAGCTTCCTGCCTTCGCGGACAGCCCGCTCGTGCGTCAGGGACGGCTGTCGGTGGTCCCGCTCACGAAGGAGCAGTGGAACGCCTTGACGAAGAAAACAACGACAAAAGAATAGAGGTTGGGGCCAGGTCGGCCTGTCATCCTTTGCCGTCAACGGACAACGGCCGGACTTGTTGCGCGATCCACTCGAGGTACGCGCCGTGTCCGCCCCCGATCGGAATCACCACGACTTCGGGGAGCTCATAGGGGTGCAGCTCCAATAGGCGCGCCTTGAGCGCGTCGACACGCTCCGCAAGAGTCTTGATGACGAGCAGCAGCTCCGGTTCCTGCTCGACGTTACCCTTCCATCGGTAGATCGAGACGACGCCGGGCACTATGTTGACGCAGGCGGCGAGACGCTCCTCCACCAACGATGTCGCGACGCGCTCGGCATCGGACTGCGCGCCGATGGCCGACAAGACGACTACCGGCGCCGTCACACCGCGTCGAGTCCTCGCTGGAGATCCGCCACCAGGTCGTCTGCATCCTCGATGCCCACGCTGATGCGCACGAGGCCGTTGCCGATGCCGAGGGCGTCGCGCTCCGCCTGCGTGTACCCGGCGTGGGTCATGGTCGCGGGATGCGAGATCAGGGTCTCGACGCCGCCGAGGCTCTCGCCCAGCGAGCACAGCTTCACGGCCTGGAGGAGGCGGTCCGCGGCCTCGCGCGTGCCGAGGTCGAAGGAGATCATGGCCCCGAAGCCGCTGGACTGCCGCTGGTGCACGTCATGCCCCGGATGGTCGGTGAACCCCGGCCAGTAGACCTTGCGGACCTTCTTCTGCTCGCGCAGGAACGTCGCCACCCGCCGCCCGTTCTCCTCGTGGCGCGGCATCCGTACGGCCAGGGTCTTGGTGCCGCGCAGGACGAGCCACGAATCGAAGGGGGAGAGGATCGCGCCCGCCGCGTTCTGGTAGTACTGCAGCCACTGCGCGTGGGCCTTGTCCTTCACCACCGCCACCCCGCCCACGCTGTCGGAGTGGCCGTTCAGGAACTTCGTCGTGGAGTGCACGACGATGTCCGCCCCCAGCTCCAGCGGCCGCTGGAAGAACGGGCTCATGAACGTGTTGTCCACCACGAGGAGGGCGCGCCGCCGGCGCGCGGCCTCGGCCAGGGCCGCGATGTCGCAGACCTTCATGAGGGGATTGGTCGGCGTCTCGATCCAGAGCATCGCGAACTCGCCCGCCGCCTTGTCGAAGGCGCCGGCGTCGCTCGCGTCCAGGAACGCGAACTCCACGCCGTATTGAGCCAGGACCTTCGTGAACAGGCGATGGGTGCCGCCGTACACGTTGTCGGAGACGACCACGCGCTGGCCCGGCTTCATGAGCGACAGCACCGCGTTCGTCGCCGCCATGCCGGACGCGAAGCAATAGGCGTCGGCGCCGCGCTCGAGGGCGGCCAGGTTCTTCTCCAGGGCGCGCCGGGTCGGGTTCTGGGTGCGGGCGTATTCGTAGCCTTTGTGCTGCCCGATCCCTTGCTGAACGTACGTCGAGGTCTGGAAGATGGGGGTGACGATCGCGCCCGTACCGGGATCGGGCTCCTGTCCGGCATGAATGCAGTCGGTGGCGAAGCCCATGGCGTAACCTCTCTTAAGCGATCAAAAGCTGATCCTAGCCTCTATTATTGCGGTCCCGCGGGCTCACCAGGCCGACGGCGCAGCGGCGCCGATCTAGCCTAGCCGTCTGGCCCGGGCCAGGAACTCCCCGCAATCCGCCGCGGCCAGGGGCCGGCTGAACAGGAAGCCCTGCATGCGGTCGCACTGGCGGGTGGAGAGGAACTCGAGCTGCTGCTGCGTCTCCACGCCCTCCGCCACCACGCGCAGCTTCAGGGTGTGAGCGAGGGCGATGATGGCGGTGGCGATGGCGGCGTCGTCGGGGTCGCTCGTGATGTCGCGCACGAACGACTGGTCGATCTTCAAGGTGTCGATGGGCAGGCGCTTCAGGTAGCTCAGCGACGAGTACCCGATGCCGAAGTCGTCGATGGAGATCCGCACCCCCAGCGCCTTCAGCTCGCGCAGGGTGTGGATGGTCGCCTCCGCGTTCGCCATGGCGTGGCTCTCCGTGATCTCCAGGTCCAGCGAGCGCGCGCTGAGGCCGGTCTCGCGCAGCGCGCGCTTGACGTGCTCGACGATCTCCGGCTGGGAGAACTGGCGCGCGGAGAGGTTGACGGCGACGGACATGTGCGGATGCCCCTCCTCCTGCCATTTCTTCACCTGGGCGCAGGCCGTGCGCAGGGTCCACACCCCGATGGGCAGGATGAGGCTCGTGATCTCGGCGAGATGCATGAAGTCGCCGGGATAGACGAGGCCCGTCTCCGGGTGCTCCCAGCGCAGCAGCGCCTCCACTCCGTGCACGCGGCCGGTCGAGAGGTCGAGCAGCGGCTGGTAGTGCAGCAGCAGCTCCCCGTGGGCGAGGGCCTTGCGCAGGCTGCTCTCGAGCTGGAGGCGCTCCACCGCCCGCTCGTTCATGGTCTGGGTGTAGAGCTGGAAGTTGTCGCGCCCCTGCTCCTTCGCCCGGTACATCGCGATGTCGGCGTTCTTCACCAGGGTCTCGCCGTCGAGCCCGTCCTCCGGGTACAACGACAGCCCGATCGACGCCGTCACGAAGAGGTCGCGCCCCTCCAGCCGGAAGGGCAGGCGCAGGGAGTCGAGGATCTTCTCCGCCACCTTCGCGATGTCGTCCGCGCGCGCGATGCCGGGCAGGAGCAGGATGAACTCGTCGCCGCCCAGGCGGGCCACGGTGTCTCCCTCGCGCACACCCGCTTCCAGCCGCTCCGCCACCGCCTGCAGCAGGCGGTCTCCGAGGCTGTGTCCGAGCGAGTCGTTGATGACCTTGAAGCGGTCGAGGTCGAGGAAGAGCACGCCCAGGCGCTGCTGCAGGCGATGGGCCTGGGCCACGGCCACGTTGAGACGGTCGTTGAAGAGCAGCCGGTTGGGCAGGCCGGTGAGGACGTCGTGGTAGGCGAGGCTCTTGATCTGCTCCTCGGCCCGCTTCCTCTCCGTGACGTCGAAGGCGATGCCGAGCACGGCCGGCCGGCCCCCGAACTCGACGGAGCTGGCCGAGGAGTCCAGCCAGCGCTCCTCGCCGTCGCGGCGCTCGATCTTGAACTCGTAGCGCGCGGGCACCGACTCCCCGCGCTGGCGGGCCAGGCTGCGCTCGCGCACGGCCTCGCGGAAGTCCGGGTGCACCAGGCGCCAGAAGCTCAGGTCGCGGAGCTCCTCGCGGTTGTAGCCCGTGATGGAGGCGGCGGCGGGGTTGGCGTACCGGAAGCCGTCGTCCTGATAGATGAAGATGGCGCAGGGCGCCGTCTCCGCGAGGGTGCGGAAGCGCGCCTCGCTCTCGCGGAGGGCGTCCGCGGCGCGGCGCCGGTCCAGGGCGGCGGCCACGTGCTGGGACACGAAGGTGAGGATGTCGCGGTCTTCTTCGCTGTAGCGGGCCTTCTCGGAGTAGCTCTGGATGACGAGCACCCCGAAGGCCCGGTCCCCGCGCATGAGGGGCACGCCCAGCCAGTCGACGGAGGGGGCGCCCACCACCTCGACCTCGCCCGTGGCCACCAGGCGCTGGAACACCGCCGGGGAGGCCAGCAGGGGCGCCCCCGTGCGCAGCACGTATTCGGTGAGGGTCTTGCCCTGCTTGACCGGGGGCGGCTCCGGGTCCACCTCGTCCACGAAGTACTGGAAGGTCAGGCCGCCCCCCGCCTCGTCCTCGAGGGCCAGGTAGAAGTTCCGCGCGTTCATCAGCTCGCTCACGATCTGGTGGACGCTCGCGTAGAAGCCGGGCATGTCCTGGACGGAGGCGCTGATCTCCGCGATGCGGTACAGCGCGCGCTGCAGCTTCTCCGCCCGCTTGCGGGCGGAGATGTCGCGCATGACGACCTGCACCGCGGGCCGGTCGTCGTAGGTGAAGGGCATGGCCTGCCCTTCGACGTCCACGGGAGTGCCGTCGAGGCGCAGCATCTTCTCCTCGATGAACGGCACCGTCTCCCCGCGCTTGAGCACCTCCAGGCGCTTGCGCACGATGGAGTGGTATTCGGGGTGGACGAGCTCCAGCACCGGCCGGCCGATGAGGTCCTCGGGTCCGGACGCGCCCATGGTCCGGCAGGCGGAGGGATTGACGAACACGACCTTGCCCTCCTGGTGGATGGCGATGCCGTCCGGTGACATCTCCACCAGGCGTCGGTAGCGCTCCTCGCTCTCCCGCAGCGCCTCTTCGGCCTGGCGCCGCTCGCTCACGTCGATGACCACGCCGCGGAAGCCCTGGGGATCGCCCTTGGCGTCCCGCATGAGGGCCATCGAGGCCTGCACGTCCCGCCGGCTGCCGTCCTTCGCGATGACCTGGAACTCGGCGTTCTTGAGCGGGCGGCCGGTCTCGCGCACGAGGCGGAACGCCTCGCGGACCTTGCGCGTGTTCTCGTCGTCGGTGAGGGTGCTGGCGTCGAGGCCCTGGAGCTCCTCGCGCGAATAGCCGAGCGAGCGGCAGAGGGCGTCGTTGAAGAAGGTGAGGTTGGCCCCGAGGTCGACCTCGTAGTAACCCTCGTCCATCCCCTCCAGGATCGCGCGATGTTTCTCTTCGCTCAGGCGCAGGGCTTCCACCGCGCGCTTGCGCTCGGTGATGTCCTGGGCCTGCACGAGGGCGGCCCGCCGCCCCGCGAACTCGAGGACGTGCGAGACCTCGTGGACGTCGATGACGCTGCCGTCCTTGCGGCGGTGCTTCGATTCCCGCGAGTGCTCCGGACTGGACACCGGCGGGGGACGGATCGCCCGCAGCGTCGCCTCCGGAGCGAGGTCGGTGATGCGCATGGCCAGGAGCTCGTCGCGTGAGTAGCCGTAGTGCTCCACCGCCGACTGGTTCACCTCCAGGAAGCGGAGGTCCTGCAGGTCGTAGACCCACATCGGCATGGGGTGGTTGGCGAACAGGAGCCGGAAGCTGGCCTCCGACTCGCGCAGGGCGGCTTCCGCGCGGCGCCGCCCGGTGACGTCGCGGAAGCTCCACACGCGGCCCACGGGCTCCCCGTCGAGCATCTGCGGTATCGAATAGCGCTCGAAGACGCGGCCGTCCTTGAACTCCAGGACGTCGAAGCTCTCCACGTCCGGTTGGGCATAGACCTGCTGGATCTTCCGGCGGAACTGCTCGGGGGCGCGGAGCTGCTCGCCGGCGAAGGCGGTCGCCTTCTCGTCGTCGCCCGATTCCAGCACGTCCGGCGGGATCCGCCACATCCGGGCGAAGCGCTGGTTGTAGGAGACGATCCGTCCCTTGCGGTCGATGGCGAGGATGCCGTCCGTCGTGGAATCCAGCGTGGACTGCAGGAGTGAGACCGTCCGCTGCAGTTCGGCCTGCGCGCGCTCGGAATCCGTGACGTCGTGCACGATCGAGTAGAGGAGGCGGCGCCCGTCCACCTCGATGGGGCCGGAATGCACCTCCACGTCGCGGAGATCGCCGGTGGCCAGGCGGTGGCGGAAGCGGAAGGTGTTCTGGCGCTCGCCGTTGGCCTGGCCCATGGCCGCGTGGACCTCCGACACGGGCAGGCTGTTGATGTCGGTGATCTTGCGCTTGATCAGCTCTTCGCGCGTGTATCCGTAGAACGCGCAGGCGGCGGGGTTGGCCTCCACGATCCGCCCCGTGTCCGGGTCGATGAGGAGCTGGACGGCGAGGTTCCGCTCGAAGATCTGGCGATGGATGTCCTGGCCGCGAGCCGCGCCGTTTACGGTTTCGTACACGTTCGGGGTACCTACCAGAACCTGGAAAGGTGGCACAGTGTACTGCGATTTGCGGTCCACCGCGCACCGGGTGCGGGACGTGTGCGCCGGCCCACGAAGCGTGTCAGGCGTGCCGCGCCAACACGGACGGCAAGGCCCGAATCGCGCCGTTCTGGCGAGGCACCCTTCTTGCTGAAGTGCGCAGTCGGCGCGATAGACTTCCGTCCCTTGCCCGAGGTGATCCCGCTCATGAAGCGTCCTGCAGCGTTTCTCCTGGTGGTGGTGTGCGCGCTCCTGCCGGTGACGGCGCGAGCCCAGGCCGCGCCGCGGCTCGAGGTGGTGCGGGCCGTTCCCGAAGGCGAGGTGAACACCCCGGCGGAGGCGGCGGAGGTGCAGGTCGTCTTCTCCGAGCCCATGGTGGTGCTCGGACGCGTGCCCGCCACCGTGAGCGCGCCCTTCTTCCACATCACGCCCGCCCGCCCGGGCTCCTTCCGGTGGTCGGGAACGCGGACGTTGATCTTCACCGCCGCCGACCCCGCGCGCCTTCCCTACTCGACGCGCTACGACGTCACGATCGACGCCACGGCTACGGCGGTCAGCGGCGCCACCCTCGGCCAGCCCTATACGTTCTCCTTCACCACGCCCACCCTGCGTCTCCTGCAGACGACGTGGTCCCGTCGTGAAGGCCGGCAGGACCGGCCCGTCGTCCTCCTGCTCCGCTTCAACCAGCCCGTCTCCCACGCGACCGTCGACCCGCACCTGACGGTGGCGTACCAGCCCCACGCCTTCAAGCCGCCGACGCCTCCCGGCGACGAGATCTCTCCCGCCGACCCCGCCGCCCTCCAGGCCTTCGAGTCCAAGGTCAAGCAGGCGCAAGAGAGCGCGGGCCGCAGCGCGCCCGTCGCCGTGCGGCCCACGGACGACTGGGACAAGAAGGCCTACCCGCCGTCCAGCGACCTCCTGGCTTTCGAGACGGCGGAAGCGCCACCCCCGGAATCGTGGCTGTACGTCTCCCTCGCCGGCACCGCGCGCGGGGTCGAGGGCAACGCCACTCCGGGCAAGGCGCAGCCGTACACCGTCCAGCTCTCTCCGGCCCTCTTCGTCGAGGGGCCGCGCTGCCGGCGCGAGTGCGATCCGGACGACTACAACCCCATCGTGTGGCGAGGCCATGTGGCGACCCGCGCCCTCCGCCCGATGGTCAAGGTCACCGACGTCACGGATCCCGCCCATCCCGTCCCGCTCGTGCCGAGCCCGCGGCGGCCGGCCGCGGAGGAGGACGAGCCGGAAGGAGAGGACCCCTACGACCGCGCCTCCAGCATCACCCTCGAAGACGTCGGCTTCACCCTGAAGCCGGCCCGCTCGTACGCGGTGACCGTGGACGCGGGCACGAAGGCGGCGGACGGCCAGACCCTCGGGTACACCTGGACGGGCCGCATCGAGAACTGGCACCAGCGCGCGTTCACGAGCTTCGGCTCCGGCCATGGCGTCTGGGAGAAGGCGGGCGGCCCCCGGCTCCCGTTCTACGCGCGCAACCTCCTCACCGTCTCGCAGTGGCTGGCCCCGATCGCCGTGGACGACCTCATGCCCGCCGTGCGCGCGCTCCAGGAGAAGGCGTTCGTGCTCAGCCCGCCCGGAGAGCCGGTGGTAAGGCGGCTGACTCCAAAGGCCGACCTCATCCAGTCCTTCGGCATCGATCTCCGGCCCGTGCTCTCGGAATCGGGTACGGGCCTGGTGTGGGCCTCGCTGAGGGACGGGCGAGCGGTGGCGCGCTCACCCCATCCCGACGACCCCAAGCCACGATCCTCCGTCGTGCAGGTCACGAACCTCGGTCTGACCGTCAAGGACAGTCCGCTCCGCACGCTCGTGATGGTCACGCGTCTCGACGATGCGGAGCCCGTGGAGGGCGCGCGCGTCTCCATCCGGACCACGGACAACGCCGTCTTCTGGAGCGGCTTCACCGGCGCGGACGGCATCGCGATCGCGCCGCGCACGGCGCTGCGCGACCCCCGGCGGTTCTGGGAGCTGCGCTTCCTGGTCACGGCGGAGAAGGACGGCGACGTCGCCTACGTGGGAAGCGACTGGACGGAAGGGCTGGAGCCCTGGAACTTCGGGATCAGCTACGGGCTCGAGGAGGCGCAGCCGCAGCTGCGCGGGTCCGTGTTCAGCGATCGCGGCGTCTACCGGCTCGGCGAGGAAGTGCATCTCAAGGCCATCCTGCGCAGCGACACCCCGGAAGGGATGCGGCTCCTGGAAGGGGCGACCGCGCTGGAGGTCGTCGTCCGCGACAGCCAGAACGAGGAGCGCGACAAGCGGACGCTGCCGCTCTCGGAGTGGAGCAGCGCGGACTGGGTGTATCGCCTGCCCGAGGACGCGCCCCTCGGCAACTACGACGTGCGGGCGACGGTGGCGGGGCAGCATTCCTCGGTCGCGGGGTCGTTCCTCGTCGCCGCCTACCGGCGGCCGGACTTCCGGGTCGATGCGAACCTCGCGGGGGAGAGCCCGTTGGCCGGCACCCGGCTCAAGGGCGTCGTCACCGGCCGCTACCTCTTCGGAGGCGCCATGAGCGGCCGCGACGTCCGCTGGACGTACACGCGCGCGCCGCTCTTCGCCGTGCCCGCCGTGGTGACGGATTCCTTCCCCCTCGACCGCTACGTGTTCCTCGACGAGGAGCGCGAAGACGGCGGTGAGCGCGCGCCGGAGACGCTGCTCGCGCGCGAGGGCAAGCTCGAAGCGCAGGGCCAGCTGGAGCTGGACCTCGATTCGGACCTCAAGGCCGGCCGGCCCTACCAGTACACGCTGGAAGGCGAAGTCACCGACGTCTCGCGGCAGACCATCGCGGGACGCGCGGGCTTCCGCGTCGATCCCGCTCCCTGGTACGTCGGCCTGCGGCGCCCCGCGTATTTCGCGGACGTGAAGACGGGCGTGGACACGGAGGTGGTGGCCGTGGATCTCGCCGGCAAGCCCGCGGCCGGAGTCCCCGTCACCATCGTCCTCACCCAGGTCCAGTGGCACTCGGTGCGTCGCGCGGAAGGCCAGGGGTTCTACACCTGGGAGACCGAGCGCAAGGAAACCGAGGCCGGACGCTGGGAGGTGACGACCACGGGCGTGCCGTCGCCCCTGCACGTGCCCGTCGAGAGCGGAGGCTACTTCGTCCTCCGGGCCACGGCGCAGGACGCCGAAGGCCGTTCGACCGCCAGCGCGACCTCGTTCTACGTCCTCGGCTCCGGCTACACGGCCTGGGAGCGCTACGACCACAACCGCATCGACCTCGTGCCGGAGAAGAAGAGCTACCGGCCGGGCGAGACGGCCCGGCTCATGATCAAGTCGCCCTGGGAGGGCGCGCTCGCTCTCCTCACCACCGAGCGCGAAGGCGTGCGCACGCATCGCACGCTGCGCCTGGCCTCCACCCAGGAGACGGTGGCCGTCCCCATCACCGAGCAGGACATTCCGAACGTCTTCGTCTCCGTCGTCCTCTTGAGGGGCCGCAGCGGGGCCTACACCGCGGACGACAAGGGAGACCCGGGCAAGCCCGCCTTCCGCGTCGGCTACGCCGAGCTGAAGGTCGAAGACGCGGCCAAGCGGCTCGACGTCGCGGTGAAGGCGGACCGCGACGAGTACCGGCCGGCGGGGAAGGCGCACATCGAGGCCTTCGTGAAGGACGCGCAGGGACGCGGGACCGCGTCGGAGGTCACGCTCTGGGCCGTGGACTACGGCGTGCTGTCGCTCACCGGCTACAAGACCCCGGACGTCCGGAGCGCGGTGTGGGTGGACAAGCAGCTCCAGGTCCTGACCGAAGACTCGCGGCAGAACATCATCAGCCGGCGCGTCCTCGTCTCGAAGGGGGGCGACGAAGGCGGCGGCGGGGGAGCGGAGGGCGGACCGGGCACCCCGGTGCGCAAGGACTTCCGTGTCCTCGCCTTCTGGCTCGGCTCCGTGGTCACGGACGCCTCCGGCCGCGGCGCCACCGAGGTCACCCTTCCCGAGAGCCTGACCACCTACCGCATCATGGCCGTGGCCGCGGACAAGGCCTCGCGCTTCGGCAGCGGGGAGCGCGAGATCCGCATCAGCAAGCCCGTGCTCCTGCGCGCCGCCTTCCCGCGTTTCCTCGCCCTCGGCGACACCGCCCGCTTCGGCGCCGTCCTGCACAACCAGCTCAAGGACAAGGGAACCGCGATCGTGACCATGCGCAGCCTCGATCCCTCGCTCCTCGAAGTCGTGGGTGACGCGAAGCGGACCGTGTCCATGACCGGCGGCGGAGCCAGCGAGGTGCGCTTCGACGTCCGCGCGCGCGCCGTCGGCCGGGCCCGGATCCAGATGACAGCGAAGCTGCTCGGGGAGACGGACGCTTTCGAGGAGGCGATACCGGTCGAGGTGCTGGTCTCGCCGGAGGTCGTGGCCGCCTACGGCCAGACACGCGACGAGGCCCACGAGACGCTGGAGCTGCCGGCGGGAGTGGTGCCGGCTTTCGGCGGCCTGCACGTGGACACCGCGTCCACCGCGCTCGTCGGTCTCGGGGAAGGGGCCCGCTACCTCGTGGAGTATCCGTACGGGTGTGCCGAGCAGCGTTCCTCGACGGCGCTCGCGCTGGCCCTGGCCGCCGACCTCGGCGACGCCTTCCGCCTGCCCGGGATCGAGCCCGCGAAGATCAAGGACGTCGCGGGGGCGACCTTCAAGGAGCTCGAAGGCTTCCAGTGCGCGGACGGCGGGTTCGCGTTCTGGAAGGGCGAGTGCCGCACCGCGTCTCCGTACCTCACGAGCTACGTCACTCACGTGCTGCAGCGCGGGCAGGCTCTCGGACACTCGGTCACGCCGGCCGTGCTGGCCAAGGCCTACACGTACCTGGAGCAGAACCTCGGGGGCGACCGTCCCACGAACGAGAGCTGGTGGCCGGCCTACACCGCCTGGCAGGCCTTCGCCGTGAAGGTCCTTGCCGAAGGAGGGAGGCCGCAGGACAGCCACGTCACGCGGCTCTTCGGGTTCGCCGACCGCATGCCCGTCTTCGCCCTCGCCTACCTCCTCGACGCGCTCACCGCCAGCGGCGACGGCGGCCCGCGCGCGGCCGAGCTGCAGCGGCGCATCCGCAACGCGGTGGCGAGCGAAGGCGGATCCGCTCACGTGGAGGAGCTGTCCGATCCGTACCTCCTCTGGTTCTGGAACTCGAACGTCCGCTCGACGGCGGTCGTGCTGGGCAGCCTCGTCCGGCGCCGCCCCGACGATCCGCTGGTCCCCGGCCTCGTGCGCTGGCTGCTCGCCGCGCGCAAGCAGGGCCGCTGGAGCAACACCCAGGAGAACGGCGTCGCCCTGGAGGCGCTCGTCGACTACTACAAGAAGGCGGAGGCGGAGCCGCCGGACTTCCGGGCCGTCGTCGGCCTCGGCCGCGACACCCTGGCCACGCACGAGTTCCGCGGCCGCACCACGACCGCACAGGTCCTGGACGTGCCCATGAAGACGCTGGCCGGCAAAGGGGTGCCGGGCTCGCGCCTCGATCTCTCGCTGCGCCGCGAGGGGACGGCGGGGACCCTGTTCTACACCGCGCGCCTGAAGTACGCGGCGGACGCGCTCATGCAGGACGGGCTCGACCAGGGGTTCCGCATCGAGCGCGCTTATGAGCCGGCCACGGCGACGGGCGAGGCCGCGGGCAGCGAAGCCCTCACGTCGTTCAAGGCGGGCGACCTCATCCGGGTGACGCTCACCCTGCGCCTCACCAAGGAGCGGCGCTACGTCGCGGTGACCGATCCCCTGCCCGCGGGGTTCGAGCCCGTCGAGTCCTGGTTCGCGACCACGGCCGCCGACGTGGCGCGATCGCAGGACGAGCAAGAGGCGTCCGGGGACGCGTGGGCGTTCTGGACGCGAGGCGGCTTCGACCGCGTCGAGCGGCACGACGATCGCGTGCTCCTCTTCGCGACCCGGCTCTCCGAGGGCGAGCACCGCTTCACCTACGTCGCGCGAGCCACCACCTCCGGGACGTTCCGTACCGCGCCGACCCACGCGGAGGAGATGTACGAGCCCGAGATCTTCGGCCGCACCGGCTCCGCCGTGGTCACGGTGCAGCCGTGAAGCGTCTGCGGCGGCGCACGCGGATCGGGATCCTGCTCGCGATCACGATCGCGGGCGCGGCCTGGGTGCGGCTCGGCCCGCTGCCCGCCGGGCTCCTCGAGCTGGACGAGCAGACGTCGACCGAGGTCGTCGCGCGCGACGGCGAGTCCTTGCGGGAGTCGCTCTCCGCCGAAGGCCAGCGCAGCCGCCGCATCTCGCCCGACCGGCTTCCGGATACGCTCGTGCGCGCCACCCTGGCCGCGGAGGACGCGCGCTTCCTCCACCACCCGGGAATCGACCCCCTCGCGCTGGCCCGCGCCCTCTGGCACGACGTCCGCGCGCGCCGGATGATCGAGGGCGGATCGACGCTCACGCAGCAGGCGGTCAAGGTGCTCATCCACCGCGATCGTTCCGCGGCGGGGAAGCTGCGGGAGGCGTTGCTCGCGCTCAGGGTCGAGCATCAGCTCTCGAAGCCCGAGATCCTGGCCTTGTACCTCAACGTCGCGCCCTACGGGAACCAGCTCCAGGGCGCGGAGGCGGCCAGCCGCGCCTACTTCGACACGGCGGCGGAGAACCTCACGCCCGCTCAGGCGGCCCTGCTCGCCGGCCTGCCCCAGCGGCCGACCGCGCTCGATCCGTATCGTCACGAGGCGGCCGCGCGCCGGCGCCAGCAGTGGGTACTCGAGAGGATGCGGTCCCTCGGCTTCCTCTCCGCCGAGGACTACGAGGCCGCCCGCCAGGAGCGCCTGCGCATCGTGCGCACCGAACGCGCGTTCCTCGCTCCGCACTTCGTCGAGCGCGTGCTCGCGGGCGTGCCGGGTCCGCCGCCGCGCCGCGTCGAGACGACCCTCGACGCCGCCCTCCAGCGCGAGGTCGCCGGCATCGTCGACCGGCACCGTGCCCGCCTCATCCGGCACGGCGCCTACAACGTGGCCGTGGCCGTTCTCGACAACCGCACGTCCGAGTGGCGCGCCTGGGAAGGCTCGGGGGATTACCTGGACCAGGATCACGGCGGCGCCATCGACGGCGTGGTCACGCCCCGGCAGCCCGGATCGGCCCTGAAGCCGTTCACGTACGCCCTCGCCTTCGAGCAGGGCTACACGCCGGCCTCCGTCCTGCCCGACCTGCCCGCCCACTTCCCGACGGCGGTGAGCGGCGTCCTCTACAGCCCGCGCAACTACGACGGCCTCTTCCGGGGCCCGCTGCGCGCGCGCGCCGCCCTCGCCGGCTCCGAGAACGTGCCCGCGGTCTGGCTCCTCTCCCGCGCCGGAGTGCCGGACCTCCTGCGCGTGCTGCGCCGGGTCGGCCTCACCACGCTCGACAAGACGCCGGACTACTACGGATACGCGCTCACCATGGGCGACGCGGAGGTGCGCCTCGACGAGCTCGTGGCCGCCTACGCCGCCATCGCGCGCGGCGGTTCCTGGCGCCGGCCGGTGTCCGTGCGCCGGGTGGTGCGCGACGGCGCGGACGCGGGCCCGCCCGGCCCTCCGTCCGAAGAACGCGTCCTCTCACCACGGGCCGCCTTCTGGCTGGCCGACGTCCTCTCCG
>Ga0207428_10000121_pt1 | contig 106184 bp, 97 predicted proteins | sample RhiMethybrSRZTD1_FD_187600 | JGI IMG/M metagenome (GOLD analysis project Ga0207428, IMG submission 187600) | Populus rhizosphere microbial communities from Tennessee, USA - Rhizosphere MetaG P. TD hybrid SRZTD1 (SPAdes) (version 3) | ecosystem: Host-associated > Plants > Roots > Rhizosphere >... | reverse complement strand
GAAGCCGCTTTTTCTAGTTGAGAACTGTCTCGTTCTGGGGCCAACGTCAAGAAGCCGCTTTTTCTAGTTGAGAACTGTCTCGTTCTGGGGCCAACGTCAACAGTCGCCGTTTCTAGTTGTGAGCTGTCTCGTTAAGGGGCCAATGTCAGAACACGTCCGCATCGCGAAGAACACCGTTATTGAATGGGGGCTACTGCTCGTCGGGCGTGTTCAGGCTCTCGCAACTCCTCGTTAATGAAATTTGCGAACGCCTGACACGCTAGGCCAGCGACCAGAAAAGCAGTGGCAACGCCTCGCAAGGCGCGGTAGCGCTCCAGCTGTTGCTTGATCGCCTCTTGAGTCCATGTTTCCACTTCTCGCCGCGTCTGCTCGAACCGATCAGCCGTATCCTTCTCGGTTTTCTCGGCTCGCTCCAGTAGAACGTCAATAGCCGCAGTGATCTCTCGGTGCTTGTCGAACAGGAACTTCACCTTCTCTTCTATGAGGGCATTCTCGCCGGGCATTATGAGAACGCGTGGGCGCTCGCCAGTGAATACTGAAGAACCTGTGGAGGGTCTGCGGCCTAGGTCGCTCACGATCTTGCCGATTCGGTCGAATAGAGTCGCCATAGCATCGATCAGCTTGTAGAGGCGCCTACCGAGCGAGTTAAGCCACGGCCACGCGTCGGGAAACAGAATCAAGAGAATACCAATGATCTCCAACCCTGGTCCAAGCCACAGCAGGATGAGCTTGAAGGTGCTCATCTGTTGCACCCAGGTGAAGCCGAGTAGTTCAGTCATCTACCGACCGATTAATCACCGCTCCGCACGTACACGTCATCCACACGCGCTCACTCTCCACCTTGGCCTCGATCTTGATCTGCTCCCCGATTGGCTAGACAGATGGGGGCGTGAGTGCACCGCTCGCTGACGTCACCGCTCGGTAGTCGACCGGGCTCCGCATGCCGAGCGCCGAGTGCGGCGCCAGGCGGTTGTAGTCGTCGATCCAGGCCGCGAGCTGGGCGAGCACGCTCTCCGCGTCCCTCAGCTCGTGGACATTCACGTAGTCGCGTTTGAACGTGTGCACGAAGCCCTCCGCGAGCCCGTTGCTCTCCGGGCTGTACGCCGGCGTCGTGATCGGCACCAGGCCGAGCTCATGCGCGTAGAGCACCGAGGCCGTCGCGGTGTACTGCGGGCCGTTGTCACTGAGCCACTGGATGGCGTGCGGCGCTGTGACCACCGTCTCGCCGAAGCGCGCCCACAGCGCCTTGTCCATGAGCGTACGAATGTCGCCCCCATTCAGCGGCCGGGGCGACGCCGTCCACGCGAACACTTCCCGATCGTGGCAATCGATCGCGAAGGCCACCGAGAGCACCTCCCCGCTCCAGCACGGGATCAGAAAGATGTCTGAACACCAGCGCTGGTTCGAGGCCGGCTGTTGCACCCGGCCCAGATGCGGCTGGCCATGCCGGCGATGGACCCGGGGCGGCAGCATGAGACCGTGCATCCGCATGAGCCGTCGAATGCGTTTGCGGTTGTAGCCGGCGCGGAAGGTGCGATTCACCATCGCCCACACCCGGCGATAGCCGTAGGTCGCGCGGCTATTCGTCACCGCGCGGATCTGCTGGAGCACCGCCGCGTCGTCGAGCCGCCGATAGAAGCCCGCCGGCCGGGCGCGCGCCGGGTAGTACGCCGTCTGCCGCGCCATCCGCAGCGTCCGGCAGATCACTGCCACCGGATGCTGGGTCACCGTCCGGACCCTTTGCGCAACCACGGACTTTTTTTTACGACCTCCTGCGCGGCCTGCAGGATCTCGATCTCCATCTGCTTCTTGCCGAGCAGCCGCTCGAGCTCGCGAATCCGCTGATGGGCTTCCCGCAGCGCACTCACCGGGACGACGTCCTCGTTCGTGGCGACGGCCGCGGTGGCGCCGGCTTCGAAGCGCCGCTTCCACTGCCGCACCACGCTGGGCTGGATGTCCAGCTCGCGCGAGACCTCCGCCAGGGTCTTGTCGCCCTTCAGCAGTTGCTGGACGACACCGCGCTTGAACTCCACGGTGAAGACGCGTCGGCCGTCTGACTTCCGTGGAAACTCGCCCATGAGGCCCTCCCGTCCTGCCGCAGCAGGATAGCCCCATCGGTGTCCAGTTCAATTGGGGAGCGGATCAACGCCTCCCACGCTGCTCGCTGCGTCGCCTGCCATGGCATCCGCTCCCACGCTGTACCCGTCGCGCTCGTAGGGGAGTGCTCCATCCCGGTCGTGTAGAACGTCGCCCGCCAGCCGCGCTCGTCGTACTGCGTCAACGGGAGGTCGAAGCCTTGGCGGTGCATCCCGACGGCGGCGTGGCCGATGCCAGGCCAGGAGTCCAGCCAGGTACGCAGCGCCCAGAGCGCGCGGTCGTACGAGGGCATCGAGCACCCGGCGAAGCCGACGGCCGCTCGGAGGAGTTGGCCGCGTTGGTCGAGCACGTTACTGGATCACCTCGTCCGCCCGCAGCAAGATAGACTGCGGGATCGTCAGCCCGAGCGCCTTCGCGGTCTTGAGGTTGATGACCAGCTCGAACTTGGTCGGCTGCTGGACGGGCAGTTCGGCGGGCTTGGCCCCCTTGAGGATCTTATCCACGTAGGTGGCGGCCCGCCGGTGGGAATCGAGCAAGCTCGGCCCGTAAGACATGAGACCCCCGGCCTCCACATACTCCCTGACGCCGTATGCTGCCGGCAGGCGGCTCCTGGCTGCGAGGTCTGCGAGCCGTGTTCGGTGGGAGCTGAAGATCGCATCTGACAGTACGACGAGGGCTCCCACGCGCTCTTTGGCCATCGCCGCGAATGCGCCGTCGAACTCGTTCGGACCTCGAGCCTCTAGGCGTTGCAGCTCCACTCCCAACGACCGGGCCGCGACGTTCACTTCTCTTATCGCGAGCTGGTGGTACGCATTGGACGGGTTCGAGAGGATGGCCACACGGCGGATCTTGGGGACGGTCTCCTTGAGCAGCTCCAGTTGTTTGGCGAACATTTCCATGCCGGCGGTGCCGGCGTCCCCTGTGACGTTCCCGCCCGGGCGCGCGAGGCTCGCGATGAGCCCGGTGCCGACAGGATCGCGAACGAAAATCATGACGATGGGGATCGTCTCGGTGGCGTTCTTGGCTGCCGTCGCCACTTGCGTCCCCGCCGATGCGATGATGAGGTCCACCTTGAGCCGGACCAGCTCGGCGGCCAAGTCGGGCAGCCGGTCGACCCGATCCTCCGCATATCGATAGTCGATGACAATATTCTGACCCTCAACCCACCCGAGCTCGCGCAGCCTTTGCCGGAACGCGTCGAGCAGGAACGGCCTATCGGAAGGGGACGTCAGACTAAGAAAACCTATCCGGGGCACCTTTCCTGCCTGCTGCGCGTCGGCGGCGAGCGGCGCAAGAAATAGGTTGAGGGTGATAACAACCGCGAGCCCGATCAGCCGCATGGGCACCTCGGTGGAGGATGGCTGGCGGGGAGTCTAGCCGAACGCCGCGACGCGCACCAGCGCGGCGACGCGCTCGAGCCGATCAGTCACGGTCCTCGTCTCGCTCGATCCGCGCGCCGCACGGACAGGTCATCCAGACGCGGTCGCCTTCGACAGCGGCGTCGAGATCACCGCAGTGACGGTGCTCCTGCAGGAAGGCGTCCAGATCAGCGAGCAGGGTCACCCGCCGAGTCTAACGTACTCCCCGGTGCCGTTGACGAGCGGCCCGCTGCTGTTCGCACGCCGTACGCGCGGAGCGCGCTGAACGGTGCCGTTGAACGGGATAGGCTGAAGAGCGCGGAGAACGTCGGTCCTACCGTGCGTGTCCTGCCGGGGGCACCATTCACCAGACTTCATGCCCTCCTCAGTTGAACCACCCCGCTCGTCGAATCTCGCTCTTGAGCGCGACTGCCTTCACCAACTCGGCCTTAACCTGCGGCCACGTCTGCGCACTCCCTCGCTCGCGTAGGATTTCGCGCAGGACACGGTTGATCCGAAGCCACGGGTGCCAAAGGCGCTCGTCGGTGTCGCGCTCTTCGTTCATTTCGTCTTCGGCCCGCATGGGGTTAGTCATCCTCGATCAAATGCAGACGCTTGCGCCTCCCGGGCTCGCGTCGGTCCACGGTGTCGGGGAGGCGACGCCGTACCACCACCCAATCGTGGGCTTCCCAGGTTCGCAAATCAGTGGCCGCGCGGTCATCGACCCTCCGAACCTGCGCGCTTACGAGCGTGCCACCCGCTGAGACATAGGGTCGACTGATGATTTCCCACTCGCCCCTCTCATCCGTGATCCGATCACCGCTGTGGAGTTCCATCGACAGCACGCGTATCTCCATTGGCTACTCAGCTTCGTCATCCTATGTTTGTTCCTGACGTGTTGAAACGGACTGATTGCCAGCACAACAATTTCAAGCCGTGGTCATCAGGCAGAAGACAACAGTGAGACTCTACCGTTGCCGATCCTCTTTAACCCACGCCTAGGACGCCAAACGCCGCGCGTAGGACGCCAAATGACTGGGAGCCCCCGGCTTTATCTTGGTCCAGCCTCGCCCGGTCGCGCATTATAGTTCCATGAACCCGGACGTGGTGGCGGCGATCGCCCGGTTGAGCAGGGAGGGGACACTGTCGAGCGAGCAGGCTGCCCTCTTCAGCCGTGTCGCCCGTCGGGAGCTCGTCTCCGTCCGGGTCGAGATCAGGGCGTTGCTCTATCTCGGCGTGCTCCTGCTGACGTCCGGCGTCGGGATCTTCGTCGCCGAGCACCACGCGGACATTGGGCGATGGGCGATCGCGGCCTCGATTGCGGTGGCCTCGAGCGCGTGCCTCGCCTGGGTGATCCGGTCGGCGCCGCCCTTTTCGTGGGGTGAGGTCGAGTCTCCCAGCGTCGCGTTCGACTACGTCCTCCTCCTCGGTTTGCTTCTGTTCGCGTCTGACCTCGCCTACGTCGAGGCGCAGTTCACGCTGCTGGGCCCGCGGTGGGTGCACCACCTGCTAGTGGTGGCAAGCGTTTACGTCGTCGCCTCCTACCGATGGGATTCGCGCGTCGTCCTGAGTCTGGGGCTCAGCACGCTCGCGGCCTGGCGTGGCGTGTCGGTCAGCGTGATGGCCCACTCGCTGGGAGCGGGCGGTGCCGGCGCGCTGCGTGTGAATGCCGTAATGCTCGGGCTGTTGTACGTGATCGCCGCTGTGCTTTCGGTCCGGCTGGACCGCAAGGCACACTTCGAAGAGATCTTCGGCAATGCGGGGCTGCTGCTCCTCTTCGGCGGTCTCGTCTCCGGTGTGATGCTGTCCGATCTGGGCTGGGGTACCTGGCTCGTCGCCCTGCTCGTGCTGGCGGCGGCGGTCATGTGGATCTCGTTTCGTGTTGGACGTCCGGCGTACTTTGCCCAGGCCGTGTTGGCGGCATATGTCGGGCTCGTGCGGCTGGTGATGGTCCCCTTCTCAGGCCAGAGCACGGGTCTGCCACTCCTGCTCGCTGCTTTGTTGGGTGTCGGCGCGCTCGTCCTGGTCTTTGTCGCGTACAAGCGGATGCCTGGGCGATGAGGCGGCAGTCGATCGCGTGGGAGCGCGCCGCCGAGGTTCGGGACGCCGCCGACGGATGGAGGCGGGCCGGGGCGATCGGCGCGCCCACTCACGAGGCGATCAAGAATGCATACCCCGATCCCTGCGTCACACCATCGGCGGTGTGGCGCGTGCTGACTGCGGTGATGGTCACCGCGGTCGTGCTCTGCAGCTTTGGAGCGTTCGCGCTGGCCATCAGACCGCGCGAGGTCGGTCTGAGCCTGCTGCTGTGGCTCTTCGGCGGGGCCTGCGTGGTGGCGACCGAGCGGCTGGAAGGCTCGCTCCGCCTCGCGCGGCGGGGCGCCGCAGGCGCGGCGGCGTTCTGGGGGATCGTCCTCTTCCTCGGTGGACTCGGTCAGCTTCTCCATGAGATTCGCGCGATTTCTGGCGAGGACGCGCTGCGCCTGTTCTTGCTCACGAGCGCACTGACGTGGGCGGCGGCGTGCTGGCGGTGGGGGAGCCCGCTGTTTGCGGGCCTGTCGGTGGCCTCAGTCTTCGTGCTGCTCGCGCAAGTGCCGTTCGGACGCACTCTCTGGATCGTGGTGGGCGCCGTGCTGGTCGGCGTCGCCGCGCGGCATCTCGACGACGGGGCGCTGGCGCCGTCACACCGGCGTGCCGCGATGGTCGTACTGCTGGTTGCGGTGGCGGCCATGTACGTCGCGCTCAACAGTTATTCCCTCGACCAGGATCTGCTACACGAGCTTCGGCCGCTAGCGCCTCAACGTGTCGTTCCATCAACCGTTCTCTTCGCCGGCGCGGCCGTCGCGACGGCGCTGTTGCCCCTCGGGGTCCTGGCGTGGGGATGGCGATCACGGCGGCCGGTGCTGCTCGATGCCGGCATCGTACTCGTCGCGTTGTCGCTCGTCACGCTGCGGTACTACGTGCATGTTGCGCCGCTCTGGGCCGTCCTGCTCGTCTCCGGCGCGGCGCTCGTCGCGCTGGCGTTGGCCGTCGAGCGCGCATTGCGGCGAGTGCCGGGCGGCGAGCAGGCGGGCTTCACCACCGACGCTCTGTTCTCGGACGATCGCGGGCAGCGGGTGCTGCAGGTCGTCGCCGTTGCCGGAACTCTCACGCCGGCCGCGGCGGCCGCAGCATCAGCCGAGAAGGGTTTCGTCCCCGGCGGGGGAGCATCCGGCGGCGCTGGCGCTTCGGACAGGTTCTGAGCTGAACCGCCTCCTGACGTGGCCCCACTTCGTTCAAGAGCGTCCCTGGGCAGGGACGGTCATCTATCGGGAGAGATAGAAGGGGTTCCGCTCGTCGTACCTATAGAATTGATTCAACTCGCACGAATAATTGCTGTGGTTCCGGAGGTAGCCTCCAGGCAGGAGACCCCCGCGTGTCGTCGCCTCAGAGTCAAGAGCGCGCCTCGGTCGACTATAGTAATAGCGCGACCGGGCCCACACGGCCGGCCACGAATGGAGAACGAGATGCGTCAAGGGCTCACTCGAATCGCGGTGGCGCTCGCGGTCCTGGGGCTGGTCCTCGCCTCATCGGCCTCGGCGGCGGACGCGCCGAAGAACATCATCATCCTGTTCGCCGATGGCGCCGCGCCTACCCAGTGGGATTTCGGGAGATATTCGAGCACAGTGCTGCGTCGGCAGCCGTTCGTCACGACCGAGATCGTGTTTCGCCAGGGCGTCATGGGCGTTCTGACGACCAGCCCCGAGGGGGCGTACGTCACCGACTCGGCGGCCGCCGCCTCGGCCATGTCCACGGGCTTCAAGGTCGCCAACGGCGCGATCTCCATGACACCGGACGGCGCGTCGCCACGCACGGTGATGCAGGCGGCGAAAGCCGCCGGCAAGCGGATCGGGTTGGTGACGACGGCGACGGTCTACGACGCGACGCCCGCCGCCTTCGCCTTGCACTCGAAATCGCGTCGCGATTCCCAGGCGCTGGTCGATCAGCTCCTGGCCCTCGAGCCTGACGTGCTCATGGGTGGCGGCAGCGAGTACTTCCTGCCCGAGGGCGTAGCAGGAGGTAAGCGAAAGGACGGTAAGGACGTCATCGCGGCGTTTCGGGCCAAGGGCCACCACATCGCGAGAACCCCGGCCGAGCTGGCGGGCACGGGCCCGAAGCTCCTGGCGCTCTTCGCCGAAGGCGACATGGATTTCGAGGTCGACCGCGATCCCTCGCGCGAGCCGACGACGGCCGAGATGGCCGCCGCCGCGTTGAAGGCGCTCGAGCAGCAGAGCCCGAAGGGATTCGTCCTGCTGGTCGAGAACGAGAATGTCGACACGGCCGGCCATCACAACGACCCGGCGTCGCTGATGCGCGCCCTGTGGGCGTTCGACGATGCGGTGAAAGTCGCCCTCGAGTTTCAGCGTCGCCACCCCGAGACGCTGATCATCGTGACGGGTGATCACGAGACCGGCGGATTCTCGCCCACGTACGCGCTGAAGGACCTCAGCTCGACATCGAGCAGCAACCGCTTCTACAGCGGTGATGTGCAGCTCAGGATGCTCGAGCGCATCACGATGTCGTTCGAAGCCGTGAACGAGAAGCTCGGCAAGAACCCATCAGGCGAAGTGCTGGACCAGATCTTGGCGCAGCACTATCCCGGGTTTCGCCTCGATCCCGATCTGCGCGAGCTGATCCTCGGCCGGAAGACCGACGAGCGCAATTTCTCCTATCTTCCGCACAACGCGCTCGGACGGATGGTCGCGCGCCAGACCGGCTATTACTGGGGCACGTCGGGGCACACGCCCGAGCCGGTGCTCGTCGGCGCCATGGGGCCCGGCGCAGAGCTGTTCCGCGGCTACCAGAGCAACACGGATTTTGGCAAGCATCTGCACCGGTTGATCGAGGGCAAGTAGCGACGTCTTCGTGCCTACTGCTGTCGGGTGCGACTGGACGTCAGCTCGACGTACGTATACCACCAGCTGTCGATCAGACGAACCTCGAGCGGGTTGCCGGCTTTCTCGTAGACCTGCGTGATGCCGTGGTCCGACGTGGCGGTGCTGCTGATATGACGCCAGCCGTTCGCCTCGAGCGTACTCCGCATCGCGGTCGCGAGGCTGTCGACGTCGATCCGACCCCGATACACGAGGCGGGCGGCCTTGACCGTCGGCGACTCGATGATCGTCGACTTGTCCGGCACGAAGGTGAGGTTGTTCGGCATCGGGATGTCTTCGAATTCGCTGCGAGTGGGCTTGGGCGACGAGGTGCTCGAACATCCGGCCGTCAGTGCGAGAACGAGCAACATAGCGACGGTGCTTTGAATGCTCATGGCTGGTGAGTTGAGTAAACCCCGGGCCTGGGGCTCTGTCAAACGCGCGGCGGACGGGCTCAAGACGCCTCGCCGCATGCGCCGATCGTGTAAGACCTACAGATACTGCGCGGCGAACTGTCCCGTGGTGGAGAATGCCAGGGGGTGCCGTGTGTAAATGCGGTGCTTTACCTGACTGGTGCGGTGACTTGGCATTGGGTCACATGGAGCGATGGACCCACGCTTGTTCGCCGAATGGGCCGAGATGGACGAACGCTTGCGCCGCACCATCAGCGCACGGGTCGATGACCAGTTCGCGGAGAGTGCGGGCGGGGCGAGCCAGGCTACGCCGACTTGGGCACCCATGTCGGAGCTGATTTTCGTCGTCTCGCGTGCCGACGCGAGAACGTACTCATACTTGAAGCGCACCATGGCGACTGCGGGCGTCGCGGTGATCATGGACCGCCGGACTGGGGAGCGGAGGCAGGCCCGGCAGGCACCCGTCCCTGATCGACGCAACGGCGAGCGTCGCCGGCAGGACGTGACGTCGGACCTGCGATCGTACGGCTGGGCGCTCGTGCATCGATAGGCTCACCCCGGCGGCGGCCGGTTGGGCTCGCATCCTCGTGTCCGCGCGTCGTCGCTCGCCGATACGCCCTTCTCCTGCTCCAGGCAGATCGAAACCGACGAGCAGCCCGCAGCCGTCAACAGCAGCAGCGTAGCGAGAAGCGCCCGGCTCACGGCTCGCAGACAGCGTCGTAATAGTGCCGGTCGCCGGTGCCGGCCGTTCTCACCCACGTCCAGGTGCTCTTGGGCGGGTCGTTGGGCCACGGCCAGCCCGTGGCGCCGTTGAAGCGTTCCTTCGGCTGCCACGTCGTCGGCTCGCCGAGCTGATTGTAGCCACGCCGGAACATGCAGCTCTCGTAGCGCACCTTCCAGTGCTTCTCGATCACACCGGAATCGGCGTAATAGTCGTACGCTGCCGTCGGCGGCATGTGGCCAGCTTCGTAGAAACATGCTTTGACCGCGTTCTGAAAGCCGGGATTGCAGGGCGTGAAGGCGTAGCGCAGGCCCGCGGCATGCGCACAGCCGGCCAAGGCGAGGGCGACCGCGGCGATGACGTAGGGTGTTCTCTTCACCCGATCATTCTACCGACTCGACCTTCGAAGACCCTCGACGGATCGCGCCGCGCGAACTACCATCGGGGTCACCCATGCACACGCTGCTCTTCCTGGATCCGGGCCACTTCCACGGGGCCCTCACCCTGCGCGTGCCCCAGGCGCGGGTCGCCGACGAGGTGTTCGTCTACGCGCGCGAGGGCCCCGAGCTGCGCGACTTCCTGACGCTCCTCGAGCGCTTCAACGGGCGCGCCTCGAGCCCGACGCGCTGGCGCCCCATCGTGACGACGGCCGGCGATCCGCTGGCGCGGCTGGTCGAGGAGCGCCGAGGTGACGTGGTCGTGCTCGCGGGACGCAACGGCGGCAAGGCTCGCACGATACGGCAACTTCACGAGTCAGGGTTCCACGTGCTCGCCGACAAGCCCTGGCTCGTCGAGCCCGGCGATCTCGAGCACATTCGCGCGGGCCTCGCGGGGTGGCCGCTGGCCGCTGAGATCATGACGGGGCGTCACGACGTGGCGGCGGGGCTGGTCAAGCGGATCGTTGGTACTCCTGATCTCTTCGGGGCCTTTCGCGAGGATGGACCCGCTATCGAGCAAGAGAGCGTCCACCATCTCGAGAAGCTCGTGGACGGCGTGCCCCTCCGGCGGCCGTGGTGGTATTTCGACGTGCGCGTGCAGGGGAGTGGGCCCGTCGATATTCCTACGCACGTGGTGGACCAGGCGCAGTGGCTCGTCGGCGACGACGGCGGCCGCCCCGCGCTCATCTCGGCGCGCGCCTGGTCGACCGATGTCCCCGAAGACGCGTTCCGCCGGATCACCGGCGAAACGGGATTCACAAAGGAGCTCGAGCCCTTCGTCCATGGCGGCGTGCTCAGCTACCGCTGCAACGCCGAGCTCGTCTACCGCATCGGGCGCGTCACCGCGAGCGCCGCGACCCGCTGGAACCTCTCACCGTCGGCGAGCGGCGGCGATGCCACCCATAGCCGCGTCCGCGGGACGCGCGCCGACGTCCGTCTGGAGCAGAGCGCCGGGACCGGCTACCGCCGCAAAGTGTTCGTCGAGCCGCACACCGATCCCGCCGGATTCGCGCGCGACCTGGCTCAAGCGATCGCGAAGTGGCAGGACGCGCTTCCCGGCCTGGATATGATTTCTGAAAACACGGCCGCGTACGAGCTGACCATGCCGCCGACCTTAGACGGCGGCCACGAGACGCACTTTCCGCGGGTGCTCGACGAATTCCTCGGGATCGTGGACGAGCAGCGCTGGCCCTCGGCGCTGGTCGAGCGCACGCTCGACAAGTACGCGCTGCTCGCCGAGGCCGCGGCCAAGACGGGGGAGCTTCGATGACCGAGCCCCAGCCCGAGCCCTTCACGAAATCGCTGGAGCGCATGAACTGGTTCCAGGAGCCGGAGGCGCGGGCCCTCATCGCCGACCTGGCGCTGCCCGAAGGCTCGCGCGGACTCGACGTGGGCTGCGGTGCCGGGCTCTTCGCGCTGTGGCTCGCGGAGGCGATCGGCCCAGGCGGGCGGGTAATGGGCGTCGAGCCGTCGAAGGAGCGCGTCGAGGCGGCCCGGGAGCTGGTCGGGCGCGGCCCTCTCGCGGCAAGGCTCGAATGGCGCGAGGGCGATGCGACCAAGCTCGATCTACCCGACGCGACGTTCGACTGGGTCTGGTGCGGCGACGTCCTGCACCACGTGCAGGAGACGGACCGGGCGCTGCGCGAGTTCGCGCGCGTCGTGCGCCCCGGCGGCCGGATCGTCGTGAAGGAGTCGCAGCTCCTCCACGGTGTGTTCCTGCCCGGCCACCCCGAGCTCGAGCGCCGCCTGCGTCAGGCCGAGATGGAGTGGAGCCGCCACGAGGGCGGCGAGTTTTCGTTCGAGGAGCGGCGCCAGCGCACGCTCGCGTCGCTGCGCGCGGCCGGATTGTCGGTGGAACACTTCCGGACGTACTTGCTCGAGCGCCGGGCGCCGCTGCCTGATGCGGCGCGCGACTACATCCAGCACGTCGTCTTCGAGCGCAACTGGGGTCCGCGCCTGCGCGACCGGCTCTCGGCCGGCGACTGGACGCGGCGCTCAACGCTGTGTGAGGCAGAGTCGGCGAGCTTCGTCCTGAGCGATCCCGACTACTACTGTCTGTATCCGATCAGCGTGCTCGTCGCCCGCCGCTGATCGGCAGGTCGGGGCTCACGGTCGGGGACGGCGTCGACACCGTCGTCGCCGCCGGCGGGTCGCTCCAGCACTTCATGAAATTGACGGCCTTGATCGGATTCACGATCCCCGCGAGGTCAGCCATGATCGCGTCCTTCGCGGCGACGAACCGAAAGCCGTCGGCCGAATCCTTCATGCGCGAGAGCGGCGCGCCCTTGCTGTTCACACCCGACACGGCGCGAAAATACGCGAAGTGCAGGTGAGGCGGCAGCTTCTTCAATCGCAGGCCCGCTGCGTTTCCCGAGTAGCCGATGGTGCCGATCATGTCGCCCGAGGTGACCTCACGCTGCGGCTTCACCTCGACCGTATGCAGGTGGGCGTAGAGCGTGTAGCCGCCGTCTCGGTGGTCGATGACGACGGTTCGGCCGAGCTTGCCCCAGTCGCTGCGGCCCTCGGCCACGATCACCTTGCCGCTCGCGACGGCGAACACGGGCTCACCGACCCAGCCGTCCAGATCGACGGCGCCGTGGATACCCTTGCGCCGGGCCGCGTAGAATCCGCCGCCCTCGCGCGCCTCGGAATCGCTGCCGCGCACCATGGCGACGCGGCCCAGCGGACACTCGGCTCCGGGCGGGAGATCGTCCGATGGCGCCAATGGCTGGGCGTCCGACGGCGCCGACGACTGGGCGTGGCTCAGGACTGCGGCCGCGACCACGAGCGTGGCGATGAGGGCACTGAGTGCATTCTTCATCGCGGCGGCTTTCTGTCTTCGAGAGTGCCTCACCCCGTTGAGGAACCCAATCGGGTGAAACCTGCACAACCCGGGTGCGCAGATGCGGAAAAGGCGATCAGGGGCCGCCCGGAGGGCCGACGGCGAGCGGCGCCGGAAGCGGCGGCCCGGTGCGGCCGGCTTCGGCCAGACATTGCGCGACCACTTGCCGGCCGCCCGGACGCGAGTACCTGAACACGATCCGGCCATCGAGATCGATGCGCTCGAGCTGGCCGTCGGGAGAGCTGCACTGCGCCCAGCGCGCGTACGCCAGCTCTTGCTGAGGCGTGTTCGCGATCGCGCATCCCAGGGCGAGGATGGTCACGCCAATGATGGCGGCGAGACGCATCAGCCTCTTGGGTCGCGTGTCACGGTGGGCTTGATCTTCCGCTGATACAGGTCCGCGGCTTCGCGGATGGCCTTCTCGGCCTCCGCCGGACCGTGCAGGTCGCCGACCGTCACGGCCTTGTGCTCGAGCACCTTGTAGTCGAGGAAGAACCGCTCGAGCTCGCGCAGCCGGTGGGCGGACAGCTCGGAGATGTCGCGGTAGTGCGCGTACTCGGGATCGTCCGCGTGGATCGCGATGACCTTGTCGTCGGGGCCCTTGTCGTCGACCATCGTCATGATGCCGATGGCCTTCGCGCGCAGGATGCAGAGCGGGACGACCGGCTCCTGGCCCAGAACCAGAACGTCCAGAGGGTCGTTGTCCAGGCAGTAGGTCTGCGGCAGGAAGCCGTAGTTCGCAGGGTAGTGAACGGCGCTGTACAGCACCCGGTCTACCGAGAGAAGTCCGGTGTGCTTGTCGAGCTCATACTTCACCTTCGAGCCCTTGGGGATCTCGATGACGGCGCGAAACCAGCTTTCGATCGCGTCGCCGAGCTCGACGTCATGCCAGGGGTGCATGCAGGTACGCCGCCGGGCTTGATCAGCCGCGAGCTTCGAAGCCGAACAATCGCGCCGCGTTCAATCCGAGCACCTTGGCGCGGCCGGCGTCGGAGAGGTGGCCCATCGTACGCTCGATCGCCTCGGCCGAGTGGGGCCAGGTGCCCTCGTGATGCGGGTAGTCGTTGCCCCACATGAAGTTGTTCACGAGGCCCGTCGCCTCAGCCAGGCCCAGGCCCGCGGGGTCCTCCTGGAACGACGCGAAGCCGTGCTCGCGGAAGTACTCGCTCGGCAGCTTCGCCAGCTTGGGACGGACCCAGAAGTGATGCTTCCGGTAGGCCTCGTCCATCGCGTCGAGCAGCCACGCCACCCAGCCGATCCCGGCCTCGATGGTCGCGAAGCGCAGCCGCGGGAAGCGCGAGAGCACCCCGGACGCGCAGAGGTTCGCCACCGGCTCGATCGTCGGCGACAGCGAATGCGAGACGTAGTTGATGACGGCGCCGCCGTTGCCGCGCGAGGCGCGCGGATCGCGCCCGGTCGACACGTGGAACGTGATCGGCAGGTTCGCGTCCTGGATCGCGGCCCAGAGTGGATCGAACACCGGTAGGTTGTAGTTCGGGTGGTCCACGTCGTGCGCGCCCCAGACCGGCTTGCAGGGCAGGGTGAGCGCGCGGAAGCCGAGCTTGGCCACGCGCTGCACTTCGGCGATCGAGCCCTCGAGGTCGGCGGTGGCGATCGCCGCCGCCGGCGACATGCGATGGTTGTAGCGCGCGAAGACTTCCCACGCCCACTCGTTGTAGACCCGGCACTGGGCCATGGCGAAGGCGGCGTCGGGCGTGGCCCACATCGAGAGCCCCTTGTTGGGGAACATCACCTCGGCGTCGATGCCGTCGCAGTCCATGTCGCGCAGGCGCTGCTCGGGATCGGCGCCGGCGAGCTGGCGCAGCCGGTCCTCGCCCTCGAGATCGTCGGTACGCAGGCGATCGGGCCGGTGGCCCTCGGTGACGCGCCACTTGACGCCGTTGGCGTCGACGACGACGCGCGGGACGCGCTCGCGATACTTGGCGTCGATCCGCGTGGCCCACAGATCGGCCGGCTCGTTGACGTGGGCGTCGGCGGAGACGATGAAGTACTTGCGAGGGTCGCCGGCCCGCGCGCTGCGCGGCCAGTCGGCGTGGCCGGGAGTCTTCGTGCGCCAGAGGTTGGGCTCGTTGATCGTCAGCTCGCCTGTGCTCATCGCGTCACTCTCCAGTGCACCAGCGTGAAGGGCGGCGTCGTGTCGTCGTGCGCCTCGAACACGGCCTCGACCGGCGCGCCCATCCGCACCGTCTGCATCGGGTCGCCCAGAAGGTTCCCGATCATTCGCACGCTGCCGGCAAGCGGGAGCTCGACCAGCGCGACGATGTAGGGCGCGTGGCCGCGCAGCACCGGATGGACCGGATGGTGCGCGCGCTCCCACGAATAGATCGTGCCGCGCGGCTCGACCGCCGTCCACGTGAGGTCGAACGCCAAGCAGCGGTGGCAGATCCACTCCGGGCCCCATTGCCAGCCGCGACACGCACGGCATCGCTGCACACGAAGCTCACGCGCCCGCGTGCCTTCCCAGTACGGGGCGTCCAGGCCGTCGGGCTCCGGCACCGGCCGCGGCATCCCGGCCGGCAGGTAGTAGGCGGGTGCGCTCACAGGACGTCCTCGGTACCGATCAGCATGCTCGATACGGGCGTGACCATCGGGCCCGAGATCACCATCGCGACCCGGGCGCCGGGCACCGGGTTCGACGACTGACCGCGCAGCTGGCGCACGGCTTCGATCTGCAGCTCGAGCCCGTGCATGTAGCACTCGGCCAGGTTGCCGCCGCTGGTATTGAGCGGCAACCGCCCGGTGGGCGCGATCAGGTTCTCGAGCGTGAGGAACTCGTTGGCCTCGTCGGCGGCGAAGAAATCGTGCTCGACCAGGCTCATGAGCACGCCGCCCGTGAAGTTCTCGTAGCTCTGCACGACCGAGACGTCCTTGGGCGTCACGCCGGCCATCGCGTAGAGGCGCGGCGCGACCGTCGTGAAGCTCGACGAGGCGTAGGTCGGCGCGTTGTGGCCGCGCGCCGCGTTGCGATACTCCGAGCCCTGGGCGACGCCCAGCAGGTAGGCCGGCCGCTGGCGCATGTCGCGGGCGCGCTCGGCGGAGACCAGGACGAGCGCGGCGGCGCCGTCGTTCTCCATGCAGCAGTCGAAGAGCCGGAACGGCTCGACGATCCAGCGCGACTCGTCGTAGGCCTCCGGCGTGAGCGGACGCCCGTGCATGACGGCGCGCGGATTGTTCTGCGCGTGGTGGTACGACGCCAGCGCAATGGCCCGCTGCGCGCCCGGCCCGATCTCGTGGTCGTGCATGAACCGCATCACGCGCATCGCGAAGCGCTGCGCCGGCGAGATCAGCCCGTACGGGAAGGTGAGCGCGGCTTCGCCCGACACCGTGGGCGTCGGCGGCGCCGCGCCAAAGCGCTGGAACTGTCCCTGCGCCAGGGCGCGGAAGACGACGACGCAGTCGGCATAGCCGGCCGTGATCGCGGCCGCCGCGTTACCGACGGCCGCCGAGCCGCCGCCGCCACCGCCGCCCCATTGCATGTTCGAGAAGCGGAGCTCGGGAATGCCCAGCGCGGCCGCTAGGCGCGACGGATCGTTGCGGTCGTTGCTGTACGACGCGAAGCCGTCGATCGCGCGCGGGTCGATCCCCGCATCGGCGCACGCGGCCAGGATCGCTTGCAGCGCCAGCTTGATCTCGGGCTCCGGCGCCTGGCCGTGCTTGTAGTAGGCGGTCTCGCCGACGCCGACGATCGCGACCTTGCCGCGAATGGTGCGATCGGTTCCAGCCGAGCGGTCTGATGCCGTAGCAACGGTGGCCATGGGCGTAGCGAATTATAAGCTCAGTTCACTTGCTCGCGGGCCTCACGGTGCCGCCGCTGCGTTCGTAGTCCTGAACCGCTTTTTTTAGATCTGAGTACTCCTCGCACGGAAAGAAGCAGATCTTGTCGAGAACGCCCAGATGCTCCTTGGCCTTGGGCAGGTTGCCGAGTGCCAGGAAGGCCTCGCCGATGTACTCGTGGGCGCCCTTGTGCTTGGGATCGATGGCCAATGCCTTCTCGTAGATCGGAATGGACCGGGCGGCGTCGCCATTCTGCCGGATGCTGTAGGCGAGCCAGTTGTAGGCATTCGCGTTCCGGGCGTCGCGAACGACGACGTCCTCGAAGCAGCGAATCGCCGTCGTGTAGTCGCGGCGCTTGACCGCGGCGACACCCTCGGCGTATCTGGCGTCTTCCTGCATCGCCGGCTCGCTCGGCCTCGGCGGATCGGCCGCGACCGGATGCCCCGTGCACACGAGCGCAATGGTCAGGAGCGCGATCCCGAGTCGCATCGGCTTTCTCCTTTCAGAACGTGAACGGAATCGGCATCGGCGGCCGCCCGAACGGCCGTCCGGCCTTCACCGTCAGCACGGGAACGAGCTTCTTGGTGCCGCTCCGCTTGTTGTTTCTCGTGTCGACGAACTCGACGGGGCCGTCGACGAGATCGAAGATCGCGACGTCCGCGGGGGCGCCGATCCGCAGCGTGCCCAGGCCCGGGACGCGGCCGATGATCTTCGCCGGCTCGACGGTAGCCTTGGCCACCACGTCCTCGAGTGTGATGCCGAGGTTCAACATCTTCGACATCACGTTCGGCAACGTGGGATAGCCCGGCGTGTTGATGCTGACGGCGTGGATGTCGCTCGAGATCGTGTCCGGCGTCGCACCCTGCTGCATGGCGGGCTCGCAGACGGTGTAGTCGAAGCTTCCACCGCCGTGGCCGACGTCGAAGATGACCCCGCGCTGCTTGGCCGCGCGCGCGGCGGGCAGGAGCTGGCCGTTCTGCACGATGTTGTTGCCGGCGCCGCTGTACGCGTGCGTCAGGACATCGCCCGGACGCAGGAGATCGAGGAGATCCGCGAGCGAGCCAGGCGCCGAACCGATGTGACACATGACCGGCACGCCCTTGCCGGCCGTCTCCGCGGCGCGGATGGCGCGCCGCAGCGGCTCGAGGCCGTTCTGGCCCACGACGCTGTCCGTGATGCGGACCTTCACGCCGAGCGCGACGTCGGGATTCTCGGCTACGGCCTTGGCGCAACCGTCCACGTTGGCGTAGTCGATGTTCAGCATCTCGCCCGGCGCCAATCCGCCGGCCAGGCCGATCGACGCGATATGGACGAAGGCGAAGATGCGCGTACGCGCCTGCGGGATCGCGTAGTGGCGGAGCGCCCCGAACGTGTGCCATCCGGCATCACCCGCCGAGACCGCGGTCGTGACGGCGGTAATGCCGACCAGCTCGTCGGCCGGCAAGCCGAGGCCGAGGTGCGGGACGAGGTGCGTGTGCAGATCGACGAGGCCCGGCGTGACGAGCTTACCGGCGACGTCGATGCGCTGGACGGCGCGGGCCGCCGGGATATTGGCCTCGACCGCCGCGATCTGACCGTGCTTGATCCCGAGATCCCGCTTGCCGCGAAGCTTCTGGCTCGGGTCGAGGACGTCGCCGTTCGCGATCACGAGGTCGTACTTGAGCGCCGGGTCCTTTGGGTCGAAGCCGCGCGGCGCAGGCGCGCCGGCCTGCGCGATCACCAGCGGCGTCCTGGCCTCCACACTCGCGGCCTGCCCCGCGAGCGTGGCCCCGGCGGCCGCTGCCGACGTCGAAACGATGAAGTTGCGCCGCGAGACTTCCATTGCGTGTCCTCCCGCGCGTGCTGCTCGACTCCATGAGCTTCGGGTTGCCGCGCGCGCCGCGCGACCGCGTCCGTGGCGAGGCGATGCTATGCGGTGGCGCGCCGAGCGTCAACAGCGCTCGGAACACATCGTGTGCCCGAGGCGCTCGACGGCGTTAAGATTGCGCGGCGGCCAGGCGGCCGAGAGCGCCAACTAAAGGAGGCACCAGACGTGACGGACGCTGCCTCTGAAGACAAGACCGCGGACCGCCAGGGAAGCCGGCTCGAGTTTCCCATCGTTCAATCGCTCGGCCGCATCGCCGCGGGCTTTTACGGCTGCCCGGTCACCGCCGTGGTGATCGGCGTCTGTATCGCCATCTTCCTTGTCCTCAACCTCTCAGCGGAGTCGTCCAAGCAGGCGATCCTTCGCGTTCTCGCCCCGCCGCCGTTTGCAATCTGGGGCGGCGCCGTGTGGGGCCTCGAGACCTCCGCATTCGTGCACCTGGCCTGGTGGCATCTCCTGTTCAACATGCTGTGTGCTCGGGATTTCGGACGTGTGGTCGAGCGCGATATCGGACCACGTCGCTACCTCGGCTTCGTCCTGGCGGCGGCCGTCGCGGGCTCCGGATGGGAATTGCTCGTCTCGGCGGCGACGGGCATCGGCTTCTCGGGAGTCGTCTATGCCCTGGTCGGCTTCATGCTTGCCCGCCGCGGCGCACGAGCGGCGTACCAGGCGATTCTCACTCCGCGGACCCTCGTCTGGCTGCTGGGATGGCTGGTCGTGTGCTTCGTCCTCACGGCGGCCAACGTGCTGGCCATCGCAAACGCCGCGCATGTCGCCGGCCTGGCATTCGGCTATTTCGTCGGTGTCTTTGCCAACGGTGCCCGGCGCCGGCTCGCGATTGCCGGTCTGGCCTGCCTCGGCCTCGGTATCGCGACGGCGGTCGCATTCATGCCCTGGTCCACGACGTGGCAGCTGCGAGGTTGGGCTCGTCAGTTCGACGAGTGGCGCCGCGGCGCGGAGGCGGGGGACGCGCGGGCGCAAGCAATGTACGGCTCGGTTCTGGCCCGGTGGCCCACGGACCGTCCGCAAGCCATCCCATGGCTACGGCGCTCGGCCGAGGCCGGCGATCCGGTTGGAATGAACGGCCTGGCCTGGTGGCTCGCGACGGCTCCCGAAGACACCATCCGCAACGGCGCTGAAGCCGTGCATTGGGCGGAAAAAGCCTACAACCTCATGCGCACCCCTGAAGTCGCCGACACCCTGGCGGCGGCTTACGCCGAGAGCGACCGGTGGGACGAAGCGATCGCTCTCCAGGAATCGGCCTTGCGCGACGCGCCCAAGAGCAACGCCGAGCACATCCGTGTTTTCAGTGATCGGCTCGAGCGCTACAAGAAGCACATGAAGTGGCGAGACCTCCCGTGACGGATGCGGCCGCAGGCGTCAACGAAGATTCGGTGAGCCGTGCCGCTCAGCCGTTCGGGTCCAGGCCGAGAGCGAGTCGGCCCGTGAAGATGGTTTGCGGCTTCTCCTGGAGCGGATGGAAGCGCGCGGCCTGAACGTCGCGGAACAGCCGCTCCAGGCCGAGGGACCGATAGAACGCGCTGCCGCCCGCGACTTCGACGGCTTTTTCGGTGGCGCGGATCGCGGCGCGGCCGGCCAGCGTACGGCCGATGATGACGGCGTTCACGGCCTCGGGGCCGAGGCGATCGCTGTCCGCCGCGTCGATCATGTGCCGGATTGCCATGCGCGCGGTGGCGAGCTCGTTCTCCATCTCGCCGACCAGGGCCTGGACGTTTCGGTCGTCGCGCCGGCGCCCCGCTTCTCGCAGCGCGATGTCGCGCGCGGCTTCGGCCACGCCCAGGTAGACGCAGTACACCAACGGGAACGCGAGTGAATAGACCACGAACATGAGCGGGCTCCAGCGCCCCGCCGGACGGCGAGCGCCGACGCTCCCGTCGGGAACGAACACGTCCTCGAGCAGAACGTCGTTGGAGCCGGTGCCGCGCATGCCGAGCGCACGCCAGTTGTCCGCGACGCTCACGCCGGGCGACGAGAGCGCAATCGGGAAGTGGAGCACGGTCGGCCCCTCGTTCGGATCGTCGTAGACGGCCATCGTCATCAGGACGTCGCCGCCTGGCGACCCGCTACTGAAGATCTTGCGGGAAGTGACGCGATAGCCGCCATCGACCTTCTTGGCCGTGCCCGAGCCCGCGAGGAAGTCCGATCCGCCGCTCGTGACCAGCACGAGCTCCTCGGCGGCCACCCTTCGTAGAAACGGCTCGAGCGGTGCGCCGGCGTGGCGCCAGCGCCAGATCGCGTTGGCCAGTGTGTGGGTGTGCATGGCCAGCGCGAGGGCCGTGGAGCTGCACGAATGCGCCAGCAGGCGCAGCATCTCGCACAACTCCCGATAGGAGGCCCCGCCACCGCCGAGCTCGGTGGGGACCCCCGCGGAGAAGACGCGCTGCCGGCGAAGCTCGGCGTAGTTCTCGTCGACGAACCGATCGTCCCTGTCGTGAGCAGCGGCCCGGGCGGCGAACCGGGGCCCTAGCTCACGAACGACTTCGATCCAATCCGTCCTGGGCGGAGCGGCGATGGTCATGGCATGCCTCCCTTCAGGAGGTAAGATGCCGGGTCCGGCCTCTCCTTCCAAGCCCAGAAAATGGACTTGCGGCCTCGGAGGCGTCAGCCGCTCGCTATCGACGTGCCGCGCTCAGCTCTGGGGCAGGCCCAGCGCCGGATCGCTCACGCTGTCGCGGCCGTTTTCCTGAACGACCGCGCCGGAGTCCCGCGACCGCCTTGCTGATGGTCGAGTTGTCGCCGCGGCTGCGCAGACGTAAGACCCGGTCGAGTCCGTCGGTGATCAGGGCGAAGTCGTACTTGGCGTTACCCCAGCGATGACCGCTCCAGCCCTCGGGAATCCCGGCCCGCTGTTCGACGGCTTCGACCAGTCTTCGACGACGATGGACGCCTGCTCGGCCGCGGCCGACGACACGAGTAGCACCAGGGCGAGACCCGCGAGGAAGCGCCACGGCGCGTTGGCGTCGATAGCGCATCGTAGCCATCGCCCGTTGCGGCGTGGTGACGGTTCGCGGTCGTCTCCGTGAACACGCGCTACGCCTTCCCGAGCTCGTACCCGCGCGGCGGCAGACAGTTGTTGAAGAACTGCCGCCGCTTCTCGCCGTTGACCTTCCAATGCCAGTTGAGGTTGTCACGGATCCAGAACGTGATCCATCCCAGGTCGCTCTCGGCTTCTCGACGCGCCAACGCGTCGCAGTCGAGGGTGTCGAGCAGCACCCGCGTGGGCTCGATCTGGGTCGAGGGCTTCGCCAAACGGACGGATTGCGACGTCGAGCCGACTTGCGGCTCGGCTTCGTAGCCGGCGGCGATCATGCACGCGGCGAAGCCGGCGAGGGGAGCCGCAGTCTTCTTCGCCCACTCGTCGCAGCGCTTCCGGTCCGTCTCCGTCTGCGACGCGCTCTGATCCTTGAGGGGAAGCGTCTTGACGTTCGCGGTGGAGGCGCACCCGGCGAAGACCAGCAGGGTCAGTCCGAAGAGTGTCTTCGTCATCGGCTAGCGCGGTTGATACCGGCGCCCGCCGAGCGCGGGTGGTGGGTTGACGAAGTCCTCGGCGTCTTCAGGCCCCCTGAATTGATTGTCGTCGGCGACGGGGACGTCGACGCGCTTCCAGCCCCGCGCGCGCATGCACGCGCGATAGATCTGTTCGCGCGCGTCGGAGCCCAACGGGCCCTGGCGCGCGTCATCGATGCAGGCGGCGCTCTCTCGCTCGAAGTCCGCGGCGGCTCCGCCGGGCCGCTCCCAGTAATGCTTGGTGCAGCCCGAGAGAGCCAGCAGCGCGACGGCGGCCGTTAGCGATTGGCAGGCCAGCGGGCCTAACTGCCTGTTCATGGCGCGTCTCCTCCCGGACGATGGCGGCAGCGGCGTGGGTCGGCGTTCAACCTAGACGGGCCGGGCGAGGCCGTCAATGGCCTTGCGCGCGTCTCCGGCCTTTCCCCGCCCTGGCGGTGTCGAGGGGTTTTACTGTTCCGTCGACTGCCGGCCGAGCGCTCGATCAAACCGATTGATTTCCCACGCGATCGATCCCTTGGCACCCGACATGCCCACTCACCCTGGGGTATGAAGCGAACTCCACACATTTCCCGGTTGGTGTGAGCCGACACCGCCGGAAGTTCGTCGAGAGTTTTTACACTTCATGGGAAATTTTGCGTGGGCGAGTTCGCGTCTGTGTCCGAGCCTGCGATCGCTTGCAGGCGTTGATGGCGTCGGGTACGGTGGGCCACGGCATGCGTCGCCGGCTCGCCGCGTTGACGGTGGTTGGAACGCTGGTTTTCGGCCAACTGCTTGCCTACGCGGACCCGCCCGATCCGACCTGGATCCCCGGTTTCTGGAACGACGCGGATTTCGACGATGTGATCGTTCGCGTCACCTCCACGGTGGGGGCCAGCGAGACCGGCTTGCTGTCGGCGCTCGCACCGCAGTGGGTGCCGATCTGGACCGTGTCGGCGGCCGACGATCGGCACGATGCCGGACCGGTCTTCGATCCGCACCAGCCCCGAGGTCCTCCGCTCGCCTGACCCTCCGCTCCGGGCGGGTGCCGAGTGCGGCAGCCCGCCCCAACGAGTCGAGTCGCGGGAAGCATCGACTGGCTGTTCTTCAACGCCGCCAGACGAATCCGCGGGTTCGTGCCGGCGCCAGATTCAGCGTTCGCAACAGGAGGGGTTTGTGAAGACTGATCGAGCTGACGCAGCACACGGTATGGCGGTCCTCGACGGCGGGCGGGACCGCAATGCGGTCGACGTGATCCCGCTGTTCGAGCGGAGCGCCGCGATGCGCGCCATCGGCGCGGCGATCGACAGCATCGCGGACACCGACGCGACGGTGCTCCTGCGCGGGGAGAGCGGGGTCGGAAAGGATCTGGTGGCGCGGGCCATCCACGCCCGCTCCGCCCGCCGGCGCGGCCCGTTCGTGAAGGTCAATTGCGCGGCGATCCCGTCCGGCCTGCTCGAGTCGGAGCTGTTCGGGTACGAGAAGGGAGCCTTCACGGGCGCGCTCCGGCGCAAGCTCGGCCACTTCGAGTACGCGCACCAGGGCTCGATCTACCTGGACGAGATCGGCGACATGTCGCACGAGCTCCAGGCCAAGCTGCTGCACGTCCTGCAGGATTTTCGCTTCTCGCGCGTGGGCGGCCACGGGCAGATCACTGTCGACGCGCGGGTTATCGCCGCGACGAATCGCGATCTCGAGAAGGCGCTGACGCGGTTCGAGTTCCGAGAGGATCTTTACTACCGGCTCAACGTGGTGGAGGTACTCATCCCGCCGCTGCGCGAGCGGCGCGAGGAGATTCCCGGCCTGGTCGCATGGTTCCTCGAGCGGTTCAACGCGCTGTACGGCCGACACAAGCAGCTCTCGCCCGAGACCATCGCGCGACTCGCCGAACACCCGTGGCTCGGCAACATCAGAGAGCTCGAGAATACCGTCCGGCGCATGGTCGTGCTCGCGACGGCCGAGCATGAGTTCGCTACGCTGGCCGCCGACACCCGCTGCGTCACGGCGCCGGCTCCCGCTCCCACGCTCGACGGGCTGCGGGAGATCGGCCGCCGCGCGGCGCAAGAGGCGGAACGGATGGCGCTGGCGGAGGTGCTCGACCGCGTCCGCGGCAATCGGCTCGCGGCCTCGCGGATCCTCGGGGTCAGCTACAAGACGATCCTGAACAAGGTCACCCAGTACGGCCTGACCAGCAGGAAATAGGCGACATTCGCGGCACCCCTGGCGGACGGCTGCGCTGCGGCGACGACAGGTGCCTGGAGTAACGCGGCCTAGGAAGCCGCCCTTCGCGCCATCACCGCTTTGAGCGACTGTTGCGCCCGGAACAGCGCGGTTTCCATCTCTCGCATCAGGACGTCGGAGGTGTCACGTAGTGCCATGCTGTGCTTGACGAGGCCCTGAGCCGTCTCGCGTACCTCTTGCGCCTGACGTCGTATTTCTTCGGGCAGCCGCTCGCAGCCGAAGAGATGCGCTCGGGCGTTCTCGGTCAGGTCGTGACGACACCGCGGGCAAATGTTCGAACGACCTCCGAGCACATCTGCGGCGAGCTCCGCGAACCGGAAGCTCAGACCGCACGCGATGCATTTCGCAACAGCGTGGGTCGAGCAGTAGACAAAGAGCAGGGCACGCTCTTCCGGAGTCAGCGTCTGAGGTCGCTTGCAGTCAAGGTGCGAGAGGCGGCCGTTGGACGATTCAATGATGTCAGTGAGCGCGATCGGTTGGGAGCACTTCGTGCAATACACATGCATCGGGCTACCCTCGGACGGAGAGAATAACAAGAAGGGGGGGGGGGCTTGTCCAGCGGTCCAGCTAGCGCCCCGACGATGCTCCTGCGCAGCGGCCAGCAGCGCGGACGCATACTTCCGCCTCTCCAAGAAACAGCCAACATTCAAGGCCTCCCGGCTAAGATGAGGCCGTGGCCAGGACCGACCACGCGGCAGCGACGCGGTCCCTGACTCGAGCCGTCACGGCGCTGGCGCTTCTCGCCGCCGCCGTGATCGCGCTCGCCGCGTGCGACCGGGGCACCGAACGGCCGGGCGCGGCGAAGTCGATCACGGTCGTGATCGCCGAGTACAGCAAAGACCACACGAAGCCCTTCTGGCAGGGCCTGGCCGACCAGTACACCAAACAAACCGGCGTGAAGGTCGATCTGCGGATCATCGACTGGAATTCGATCGACCAGCAGGTCAGCACGATGATCCAGAACAATCAGCGGCCCGACGTGCTGAACCTGAATTCGTTCTCGAGCTACGCCAAGGACCAGCTCCTCTATGCAGCCGACGAGGTGCTGTCGCCGAAGACGCGCGATGACTTCATCGGCGCCTTCGCCCGCGGGGGGGAGTATCAGGGCAAGCTCTACGGCTTTCCGATTCTGTCGAGCGCGCGGGCGTTCTTCTACAACAAGGATCTCTTCACGCGGGCGCGCCTCGCTGCGCCGCCGAAGACGTGGGACGAATTCGTGCAGGCTGCCCGCAAGATCCACGGGCTCGGCGGCGGCGTCATCGGTTACGCGCTGCCGCTCGGCCCCGAGGAAGCGCAGGCGGAGTGGGCGATCTGGATGTGGAACAACGGCGGCGACTGGAAGTCCGGCGAGGCGTGGACGATCAACAGCGACAAGAACGTGCAGACGTTGCAGTTCCTTGCCGATCTCGCGAACCGCCATCGAGTCACCCAGGTCAACCCGGGCAAGACCAATCGTACGGACGGCGCATTTCAGCTCTTCAAGGACGGCAAGGTGGGCATGGTCATGGGCTTCAGCCCGCTCGCCGTGCAGCTCGACGCCGAGAAGAAGGTGAGCTACGGCATCGCCGAGATGCCGACGGCGGTCGGCCAGGCGGTCACGCTCGGAGTCGAGGACTACCTGATGGCGTTCAAGAAGAGCGGCAACCAGGAAGCCGTGAAGCAGTTCCTCGACCTCTACTACCAGCCCGAGAACGTCACGCGCTGGATCACGGCCGAGGGTTTTCTACCGGTGACGAAGTCCGGCCTGTCGCAGATGAGCGCGAACGAGAGGCTGCGGCCCTATCTGGACGCGCTGCCCAACGCCAGGCTCGCGCCCACCACCGACCCGGCGTGGGACCGCGTGAAGCTCGACGTCCAGCAGAACATCGGCCTGGCGGTGCAGCCGGGCGGCAATCCCCGGCAGGTGCTCGACCAGCTGCAGAAGAACGCCGTCGCCGCGGCGGGCGCTCGCTGAGGGGCCGCTGGCAGGCGCTCCTCTGGCTCGGTCCTAGTCTCGCCCTCATCGCCGCGGTGGTCGTCTATCCGGTCATCGCGCTCGTGCGCGCCTCGCTGAGCCGCTACTCCATCACCGGTCTCTATCAAGGGTCGGTGGGCGCGGCCAACTACGCGCGGCTCGTCGAGCAGGAGGCCTTCGTTCCGGTCGTCGCCAACACCGTGATGTGGGTGGCATCGATCGTCGCCGTCACGGTGTTCGTCTCGCTCGGGATTGCCCAGCTCCTGAACGAAGACTTTGCCGGCCGTCGCCTCGTGCGCTGGGCGCTGATCGTGCCGTGGGCGGCCTCCGTGATCATGACCTCGAAGCTGTTCGTGTGGCTCTACGACTACTACTTCGGGCTCCTGAATCATCTGCTGACCTCCGCGGGCCTGATCGCGGCGCCCATCGACTGGCTCGGAAACGACGCGACCGTGATGGGCGCGATGGTCGCCGTCGGCATCTTCGTCTCGGTGCCGTTCACGACCTACGTGGTACTGGCGGGGCTCGCCGCCATCCCGGGCGAGATGTACGAGGCGGCCCGGGTCGACGGCGCCTCGGCGTGGCGCGCGTACCGGTCGGTGACCCTGCCGCTCCTGCGGCCGGCGCTGCTGGTCGCGGTCGTCCTGAACGTGATCTACGTCTTCAACTCGTTCCCGATCGTGTGGACGCTGAACGACCGCAACCCGGGCTTCGCGCACGACACGATGATCACGTACATGTACAAGGTCGCGTTCAAAAGCTCGCTGCGCGACGTGGGCCTGGCCGCGGCGCTCGGCGTGGTCAACGTGCTGCTGATCTTGATCGCCGTGCTCGTGTACCTGCGCACCGTGTCGTGGCGCGAGGCGGACGGGTGAGGGCGAGAGCGCGGAGCGTCGGGCGCCGCGCGATGCTGTCCGGCGCGGGGCTCGCCCTGGCGCTCGTCGTGCTGGCGCCGTACGTGGTCATGGTGTGCACGGCGCTCAAACCCGACGGCGAGCTCCGGATCACGCCGCCGCGGCTCACGCCGATCGAATGGCAGCCCGGCAACTTTCGCGTGGTCCTGGGCGACCCCGGCTTTCGAGCCTGGCTCAAAGCCTCGCTGATCGTCGCGCTGACGTCGACGCTCATCGTCCTGCTCGTCGGGGCGCCGGCGGCGTACTACACCGCGCGCCACCGCTTTCGCGGCCGCTCGGCGTTCCTCGTGCTGCTGCTCGTCACGCAGATGTTCTCGCCGACGGCGCTGGTGGTCGGGCTCTATCGCCAGTTCTTCGAGCTGGGCCTGGTCGACACGTACGCGGCGCTCATCCTGACCAACGCAGCGTTCAACCTCGCGTTCGCGGTCTGGATCCTGCGCGCCTTCTTCGCCGCGATTCCGCGCGAGATCGAGGAGGCGGCGGCCGTCGACGGCTGCGGCCGGCTACGCGCGCTGGTCGAGATCGTGCTGCCGCTGTCCGTGCCGGCCCTCGTCACCGCCGCGATCTTCGCGTTCATCGCGGCGTGGAACGAGTACATCGTGGCCCTGACCTTGATGACCGACCCGGCGCGCAAACCGCTGACCGTGGGCATCACCTCGTACGTGACCGCGTACATCCAGCACTGGAACTACCTCTTCGCGGCGTCGGTCATTGCGATCGTGCCGGTCGTGGTGCTGTTCGCGGTGATCGAGCGCCACCTGGTCGGCGGATTGACGGCGGGAAGCGTGCGGTAGTGGCTTCCGGGGAGCGAGCACAGCGCACGGGAAGGGGGCTGCCCTTCCCGTGCGCGATGTACGGGATCAGCTACGGGAGGCTGACGGTGGTGCCGTCGCCCGACGCGGAGATCGTGAAGACACCGCCCGTGATGTTGGGCGAGTACGCGTACGGCGTGCTCCAACCCGTGGGCGGAGTCGGGATCGTCGCCATGAACGGACCGGCCGTCTGGCTCAGACCGTTCGTCGCCACCACCGTGAGGTCGGTGAGGTTGACGGCGACGTTACCCATGTGAGCGCTATAGATCGAGACCGCCGAGGCGAGGGACCGGGCGTCGGCCTGGGCCTTGGCGATGCGGGCGCGCGCCTGCACGTTGGCGTAGAGCGGGATGGCGATGGCCGCCAGGATGCCGATGATCGCGACGACGATCATCAGCTCGATGAGCGTGAAGCCGCGCTGGTTCGAGATCGTTAGGCGTTTCTTCGTCCACCACTGAAACATTTTGAGGGCCCCCTGTGTGAGCGCGTCCGCTGATTGAGTTGGATGATCGTTCGTTGCGTTCTCAGAAGTGCAGCATCGGTGCCACGATTTGACGCGCGCGCAACATCGATTTATCGAGCAGTTGTCGCGCTGAGTGTCGAACTGACTGCCGCGTCCGCGCGACTTTCTGTCCATTTCCGCAACACCAGCTCTGCGATCTGCCCACTGGACAGATACGTTCCATGCAGCGGCCGTCGCCGAGTCCGTGTACAGTCAGGTCGATGTCCGACGGATCGGAAGCCACCGAAGAAGTCGGCAGGCTCGCGTCGTCGCCGCGCCCGGTTCGCCTGGGCGCCCTTCGCCACCGTGATTTCCGGTTATTCTGGATCGGCCAGCTCATCTCCCAGATCGGCACCTGGATGCAGAGCGTGGCGCAAGCCTGGCTCGTGCTCGAGCTGACGCACTCGCCCCTCCACCTCGGCATCGTCAGCGCGCTGCAGTTCACGCCCGTCCTCCTACTCTCGCCCGTGGGCGGGGTGCTGAGCGATCGCTTCGCCAAGCGGAAGGTTCTGCTGATCAGCCAGACCGCGATGCAGCTGCAGGCCTTCGTGCTGGCGGCCCTGGTGTGGAGCGGCCGGGTGGAGTACTGGCACGTGGCGGTTCTCGCAGCCGTCTATGGGCTCAGCCGCGCGATCGATATCCCCGCCCGGCAGTCGTACATCACGGACCTCGTCGGCCGATCCGATCTGCCCAACGCCGTCGCGCTCAACTCGGTGGTCATGAACGGCGCCCGCATCGTCGGCCCCGCCGTCGCCGGCCTGCTCATCGCCGCGTTCGGGGTGGCGCTGGCTTTCCTCCTGAACGGCGTGAGCTTCGTGGCCGTGCTCGTGGCTCTCGTCGCGATTCGGACGGAGGGCCGCCCCGACATCGGGCGGCTCGGGATCAGGGAAGGGGTGCTGAGCGCGCTGAACTACGCGGCCGGCACGCCGCCGGTCGCCTTCACGCTCGGCCTGATGGTGGTGGTGAGCCTCCTCGTTCTCAACTTCAACGTGATCGTGCCGCTGGTCGCTCGAAACGTGCTGAACCAGGACGCCCACGGGTTCGGGCTTTTGATGTCATCGCTGGGCGCCGGCGCCGTCGCCGGCGCGTTCGGGGTGGCGCTGTTTCGGCGCGGTCAGCCGCCGCTCGCGTTCCTCGTGGCGTCGGGCGCGCTGCTCTGCGCCGGGCTCGCCGCGCTTGCCGCGGTCAGCCATTTCTTCCTGGCCGCCCTCGTGCTGGCCCTGCTCGGCTGCTGCCAGATTCTGTTCACGACCGGCTGCAACACGACCCTGCAGCTGATCGCGCCCAACGAGCTGCGCGGACGCGTGATGGGGCTCTACACGGTGACGTTCGCCGGAATGACGCCCTTCGGCTCACTGCTGATCGGCTGGGTCGCCGAGCATCAGGGGATCCGGATGGCGTGCGCCGCCGGCGGCGCGATCGGACTGGTCGGGGTAGCGGTGCTGGTGCTGATCGGGTACCGCGGCGGCATCGCCTGGACTCACGGGCGCGCTGTCTAGCGCCTCACGGGCGCGCTGTCTAGCGCGCCCGCGCGCCCTACGGCCTACTCGTCGTCCAGCAGCTCCCGCACGCGGTTCATGATCTCGTCCTTGGGATAGATCGCGTTGAGCGCCCGCGCGCGGGTCAGCGGATCGCTCGCGAAGAAGCGCTCGTAGAGCACCTGGCGGCTGCCGAAGGCGCTGCCGGCCACGTCCCACGCCAGGCGGAAGAGCTTCACGCGCTCGCGCGCGGAGGCGGTGTCGGTCGCCAGGTACTGCTCGATCTGGGGCGCCAGCGGACCGCGGAAGTCGGCCTCGGTCGGCGTGATCATGAAGCTGCTCGAGCCGAGCAGCTGGAGGATCTCGACCATCCTCGGATAGGCGGTCATGAAGAGGTTGCGCGTGCTCTCGGCCGGGAGGGCCGCGGGGCACATCACGCCCCATTCGTCGAGCTCCGCGTCGGCTTCACTGGCGCGCATGCATGCCTTCATGAGCTCCGTGTAGAGCATCAGCTCGGCCACGCGCTCCTCGACGTTGGGCACCTGGGTGTTGCCGAGCGTCCTGGTCATCATGAGCGCTACGCCGAGGACGAACTCGCACTTGGCGATGTTCTTGGCCGCGCCCTGGTGCGCCGTATGCGTCATCGAATGCGTGCTGGTCGCCGTGGCGTTGAGCAGGTCGACGTCGCCGAGCAGGAACACGCGCTCCCACGGCACCAGCACGTCGTTGAAGAACACGACGCAGTCCATCTCTTCGAAGCGCGAGCCCAGCGGGTGCTCGAAGTGCGAGCGTCCCAGGTCGAAGCTCTCCCGGCACAGGAACTTGAGCCCGGGTGTGGCGCACGGGATGGCGAAGTTGAGCGCGAAGGGGCTGTGGGTCTCGGTGTGCCGGGCGACCCGCGGCGAGTACACGGCGATCTCGTCGGACAGCGGGCCGAGCGTCGCCAGGATGCGCGCGCCGCGCACGACGATGCCCGCGTCGGTCTCGCGGACCACCTGGAGCGCGGTCCCTTCCTCGAGGTTGAAGATGCCGCTGGGCGTGCGGCTGCGCTGCAGGTTGATCAGCGAGTGGGTCAGGGTCAGATCACGCTCGCTGATGTATTCGTAGTAGCGGCGGATGTTCTCGCCGAACTCCGGACGGCCGCGGCCGAAGTAGCTGGCGGCCGCGGACCACGCGGCAAACGTCACGTTCATGAAGTCGGGCGAGCGGCCCATCATCCCGCACGTCGTGCGCGCCCAGCGCAGCATCATCCGGCCGCGCCGGGTCAGCTCCTCACGGGTCTTCGGGATGATGAACGAGAGCCCCAAGCGCTCGCCGCTCTTCGGCGACACGAACGTCATCTCGTCGCGCAGCGTCGGATCGTGCTGCTGATCGTAGAGCGACGCGATCGCGCGCACCCCGTTGGCAAGACCAGGATGCGTGGTGACGTCCTTGACGCGCTCTCCGCGCAGCCAGACCTCGCACTCCTGCGCCTGCAAGCCCTTGATGTACTCGGCGCCCGTCCGCGCTGCCATGCCCCAGCTCCTATTGATATGCGCGCCTCGGCCGGCGGGGCCCCAGCCCCGCGACGGCCTGCGGCGCGCACAACTCATCGGATGCGCGCCTCGGCCGGCAGGGCCCCAGCCCCGCGACGGCCTGCGGCGCGCACAACTCATCGGATGCGCGCCTCGGCCGGCGGGGGCCCCAGCCCCGCGACGGCCTGCGGCGCGCACAACCTACTTCAGCTTGAGATCCTCGCAGGGCGCCGCGTACGGATAGCCCTGGATCAGCCCGGCGCCGGGCACCTCGACCCGCGAGGCGACGCCCCAGATGAACCCTTGCTGGAAGATCGGCGCGACCAGCGTCTGGTCGGTGACGATCTTCTGGATCTGGTGCAGCTGCGCCTCGCGCTTCTTGCGATCGAGCTCCTTGGCCTGCTGCTGGAAGAGGTCGTCGATCTCCGGCAGCGAGCCGTAGGCGTAGAGGCCGTTCTTGGTGAAGAACGGCTCGAGCCGCGCGGCGGCGTTGCCGGCCGCTCCGGTCGCCCCGATCAAAAGGCCCTTGAGCTTCTTCTCGTGCCACGTGGTCATGAACGTGGCCCGTTCCATCGTGCGGACGCGAGTGCGGATTCCGATGCCCTGCAGATAGCCGCCGACGGTCTCGGCCAGTGACGTATAGGGCGGCAGCGGCGTCAGGTCACCGGCGTCGAAGCCGTTGGGGTAACCGGCTTCGGTGAGGAGCTGTTTGGCGCGCTTGGCGTCGAGCGCGGGCGGCTCCACTTTCAGCGCGAAGTCGAACTCCGGCGGGACGAAGCCGCCTGTCGCCTTGCCGTAGCCCAGCATCTCCGCCTGGTTGATCCCGTTGCGATCGATGACGAGGCTCGCGGCCTGACGGACACGTTTGTCGTGCCACGGCGACTTCGGATCCCACTGGTCGAGGAACTCGAGCCAGTAGATGCCGTAGAGCAGGGGAGCGGTGATCCTCACACCCGGCGAGCGCTTCAGCTCCTCGGCCATGGCGCCCACGAACAGATAGGCGATGTCGACTTCACCGGTTTTCACGGCGGCGCCCCGCGTGCTCTCGTCGGGGATGCTCTTCATGATGATGCGCTTCACTTGAGGGGCTTTGCGCCAGTAGTCGGGGAACGCGTCGAGCACGAGCTCGACGCCGGGCTGGAACGAGACGAACTTGAACGGCCCGGCACCGACCGGCGCCTTCTTGTAGCCGTCTTCGCCGACCTTCTCGACGTATTTCTTCGGCACGATCCAGGATGCGCCGGTCGCCGAGGTGCCGTAGAACGCGATGAAGTCCGGCCATGCCTCCTTCAGCACGAAGCGCACCCGGTTGGGCGCGACGATCTGGACTTCCTTGACCTTCTCCTTGAGCAGGCGCGCCGACGCGCCCTTGTAGCGCTCGAACGTGAACTTGACGTCGTCGGCGGTCACGGGATCGCCGTTGTGGAACTTGGCGTTCTTGCGAAGGACGAACTCGTAGGTGACCCCGTCCTTGGAGACCGTCCACGACTCGGCGAGGCTCGGCGTGCTGATGTTGCCCGGCATCGGCTTCACGAGCGCGTCATGCAGCGCGTACAGCACCATGAACGGCGTGATCAGCGCTTCGGTCTCGCCCGGATCGAGCCAGCGCGAGACGAGCGTCACGTGGACGCCCCACACCATCGTCCCCGGCTCTGGCGCGGCGAACGCGGGCGTCACGACGGCCAGGATCAGGAGGACGACGAGGAGGATGCCGAGGCGGGAGCGGACGAGCATCAGGACACCTCCACGGGTTGACGGCTGGCGGCCCGCTCGACGGCGGGCGCCGCGGAATCCGGGAAATTCATGCTGACAGGGGCGTTGGCCTCGAACGGGCTCCAGAGGCCGAGCTCCTTGCCGATCTCTCTCAACGCGGGCAGCACTTCCTCGCCGAGCAGCCGGATACACGTGCGCGTGTCGGCGCTCGACACGAAGCCGTCGGCGGCCCAGAAGCCGACGATCGACGGCCGCGTCTCCTCGAGCAGCCGACGGAGCTTGGGGATCACGGTCTTGGGCGTGCCCGCGACGATCATCTGGCTCTTGATCTGATCCTCGAACGACGAGCCGCGCGGGTTGGAGCGGCGGCCGACGGCGTATTCCACGAACTGGGTGCGGATCGACGGCGAGAAGTAGCCGGACGGCGTCGACCACACCGGGTGCGCGAGGCCGGTGAACTCACCCTGCATCCACATGAACTGGCGCGCGTTCTCGAGCGCCTTCTCCTCGGTCTCAGCGATGTGGCAGCGCTGCAGATAGCCGCGGTACTCGGGACCTCCGGCGTAGCCCGCCTCGTTCGCGACCTGATCGTAGAGCTCCCAGATCTTCTTGGTCGCATCGATCGCGGTGCTGAGCGCGATGTACGGATAGCGCTTCTTGGCGGCCCAGATGATCGTCTCCTTGCTGAGCACGCCGGGGATCCAGACCCGCGGGTGCGGCTTCTGGAGCGGTACCGCCCACGGGTTCACGACGCGGTGCTGGTAGTGCGTGCCTTCCCACCGGAACGGACCGGGCTGGGTCCACGCGCGGACGATCAAATCGTGCGCCTCCTCGAAGCGCTCGCGGTTGTAGGCGGGGTTGACGCCGGTGGCGAGCTGCTCCTGACCGCCGCCGCGCACGAACCCCGAAACCAGGCGCCCGCCCGAGACCATGTCGATCATCGCCAGCTCTTCGGCGAGCCGCACGGGATTGTCGGTGAGCGGGAGCGGGTTGCCGAGCAGCACGATCTTCACGCGCCGGGTCGTGGCCGCCAGGATCGAGGCGAACACGTTGCACTTGGCCTGCATGCAGAAGGGCGCGTTGTGATGCTCGTTGAGCATGATCCCGTCGAAGCCCACGTTCTCGGCGAGCCGATAGTGATCCAGGTATTCGTTGTAGAGCCGGCTGCCGGCGGCCGGATCGAAGTGGCGGTTGGAGAACATGAGCGCGGTCGCCCCGAAGTCGCGGCCTTCCGCCTCGGGATACGCGGACATCGGCTGCTCGGTGAAGTACATGAGATGCATCAGGCGTCTCCTTGGCTCACGAAATTGGTCACGAGCTTCGCCAGCTCGCTCGGTTTCTCCATCTCGACGAAGTGTCCGGCGCCCTCGACGATCTCGAGCCGCGCCCGCGGCAGGGTCTTGGCGTAACGCTCGCCGCACTCGAGCGGCACGATACGATCGTCGCGGCCCCAGACGACCAGGGTCGGTGTGGCGACGCCGCCGAGCAGGTGTGGGAGCGATGCGTTGTACATGTACGGCTTCCACGCGATGCGGAACGACATCTCGCGATTCAGGTCCCAGTGCTCGAGCCGGCTCGTCTCGGGGTCGGCGCCGAACAGCCGGTCGAACGCGGCCTGATCGCTGAATCCCATCCGCACGTAGTCGATGTAGGAGACGAGCGCCTGGTCGGCGATCACCGCGCGGTCGGGCTTGATGCCCATCGCGCCCACCAGCACGAGCTTGCGGAACGCCCGCGGCGCCTGCGTGGCCATCTCGGCGGCCACCCAGCCGCCGAACCCGAGCCCGACGATCGAGACGGTTTGCGCCGCGCGGGTGATGGGGAGCTCGCTCAGCAGCCACTGGTGCGCCGCCGCGAGATCCCGGACGTTGCGCATCCACTCCGGGCGCTGCGAGCCGTCGTACCCGAGGTGCGACGGCACCAGCACGGTGAAGCGCCGCGCCAGCTCGTCGTAGAACGGCAGGCGCGGGAGAGTTCCGATGTCATGATGCAGGATCAGCAGGGGAGGCCCATCGCCGGCGCGGGTCAGCTGCATCCCGACTCCGGCGATCGGAATGGTCTCGGTGGTCCAGTCGGGGGTCGACGTGCTCACGGTAGCGAAGCTCCTCTGCCGAACGGGGTCACGGCCCCGCTCAGCGCCTGCTCAGACTACCCGCTTCGCGCGGGGCCTGGCAACGCGCGTTTTGAGGGCTTCGAGACTAGGGGTACAGGGCTAGGCCGGCGGTGGCGTCAGCTGTGGATACCGGGCGCCGACGGCGGGAGAGGCTGGGGCGGCGGTGGCGGAGTTGCTCGGCCCTTGAGCACGGTGATCGTGATGCCCTGGGCCAGGAGCCACGCTTGCACCGATGCCCAGCGCCGGGGATCGTCGCGCTCCCAGCGCGCGATGGCGTCCGCTTCGATCGCAACCGCCGGGCGGGAGCGCCATAGAGCGGTGACGACGAGCCTCTTGAGGTCGGTTGGACTGCTCTCGAGATCCCGGAGCAGGCTCTCGGTCAGGGCATCCATACCACGCGAAGCCTAGCCTACCGGTCGTGTCAATGGCTCGCGCTCAGGTGTTTCACTGAAATGTCACATGTGGTCAGCGACGCCGCCAGGGGCCGGTAATCAGCCGGGCGCCGCGATGCCAGGACACGTACGCCCACGCCCACTCGAACAGCACGAGGAGGCGATTGCGAAAGCCGATCAGGAAGGTGATGTGCACCAGAAGCCACGCGAGCCACGCGATCAGCCCCGACAGACGGAGGCCCCGGATGTCCGCGACGGCCGCCGCGCGCCCGATCGTCGCCATGAGCCCGCGATCGTGATAGCGAAACGGACGGGTCGGTCGGCCGCTCAGCCGGCGGAGCACGTTGTCAGCCGCGCGGGTCCCCTGCTGCATGGCGACGGGGGCCAATCCGGGCAAGGCTGTACCGCTCGCATCGCGAAGGACGCTCATGTCGCCGATGGCGAACGCCTCGGGATGTCCGGGGATCGAGAGATCCGGCTCGACCGATACACGGCCCGAGCGATCGAGCGTCACGCCGAGCGTGCGGTTGAGCGGCGACGCGGCGACCCCGGCGGCCCAGAGCACGGTGCGGGTGCGGATCTGCTCGCCGCCGAGCCACACCGCGTCGGCCGTGACCTTCGTGACGACGGAGCGCGTGCGCACCTCGACGCCGATGCGCTCGAGCGATTCCTGCGCGCGGCGGCTCAGCGGTTCGGGAAACGCCGCGAGGACGCGCGGGCCGCCCTCGAGCAGGAGCACCCGCGCCGCCGTGGGGTCGATCGACCGGAAGTCGCGCGCGATGGTGCGCCGGGCGATCTCGGCGAGCGCGCCGGCGAGCTCCACGCCCGTCGGACCGCCGCCGACGACCACGAACGTGAGTAACGCTTCCCGCTCGGCCGCGTCGTGCTCGCGCTCGGCGAGCTCGTAGGCCAGCAGCACCCGCCGCCGGATCTCGAGCGCGTCCTCGAGACTCTTCAGGCCCGGCGCGTACTGTTCCCAATCCTCGTGACCGAAGTACGAGTGGCTGGCGCCGACCGCGAGGATCACGGCGTCATAGCGGATCTCGTCCCGATCGAGCACGAGACATCGGTCGACGAGATCGACGCGGTCGACCTGGGCCAGGAGGACCGTGATGTTCTTGGCGCGGCGCAGGACCGACCGCAGCGGGGCGGCGATGTCCGACGCGTTCAGCGCCGCGGTCGCGACCTGATATAGGAGCGGCTGAAACAGGTGATGGTTCCGCCGGTCGAGCAACGTGACGCGCACGGGCTGGCCCGCGAGCGCGCGCGCGGCGTAAAGCCCGCCGAAGCCGCCGCCGACCACGACCACATGCGGAAGATCGTTCACGACGGGAGCAGCCCGAGCGCGGAGGCTCGGGCTGCCTCGCTACACACCGAGCTACCCCTTCGTGTTCTGCTTGACGAACGCTTGCACGCGGCGCCAGGCGTCGGCGGACGCGTCGGCAAACTCGCTCTGCTTTCTGTCGAAGAAGCTGTGCGGCGCCCCGGGATAGACGGTCGAGTCGTGCCTGACGTTGGCCTTGCGGCAGGCCGCGTCGAACTCGTCGACGGCGCTCTGCGGAATGCCCTGGTCGGCGCCGCCGAAGAGCGACAGCACGCCGCACTTGTAGCGCGAGACCGCGTCGATCGGCTTGGGCCGATCGGGCCACCGGCTCAGACCGAGCGGCCAGCCGTAGAACCCGATCACGCCCGAATAGCCCAGACCGCTCGCAGCCTGAAGGTACGAGAGCGCGCCGCCGAAGCAGAAGCCCACCGAGAAGAGCGAGCGCACCGCGCCCCCGTCCTTGCCGCGCAGGTACGCGACGGCGGCCGCGATGTCGGCCTGGAGCAGGTCGGGCTTGGTTTGCGGCACCTGCGACATGAAGTCGAAGCTCTCTCCGCGATCGTCGGACGGGGCCGTCCGCGCGAAGAAGTCGATCGCGATCGCGTCCACGCCGACCTCGGCGAAGCGATCCGCGAGCTCCTTGTAGTACGGATGCAGCCCGCGCACGTCCGGGATGACCACCATCCCAGCGCCGGTCGGTTTGGCCGCGCGCGCCGCGTGGGCCATGACGCGCGTGCCGTCCGACGAGGTGAGCTGCAGGTCACGTACGCCGGCGGACCCGCCGGCGATCGGTCGAATGGGAGGACGGGAATCGTTGTCGACGCACATGGAAGCCTCCTATGTGGGCACCGGCGCACCCCGATTGCCTTGACTCTAACACCGGGCGCGATATAGTCGCGCCAGCCGCGGGCGCGCCGCGGCACATCGTCACGCAGGGGGGACGCGATGAAGGACGGCCTGCGGTTCGTCGACTGCGACATGCACATCATGGAGCCGGTGGACCTCTTCGAGCGCTATCTGGACGCGCGGTTCAAGGACCGCGTCATGCTCCAGGTCGGTGCCGATGGCCGGCCGCGCCGCGGCACGATCGTCATCGACGGTCTGCCGACGACGCAGGACGCCGAGATGCAGCAATACCGGAAGCGGAGCCGGCCGGGCAGCACGCACAGCACCCAGCCGCTCTCCGGGTCGCGTCTGGCCGACACGGGGCGGCTCGATTTCGCGATCGACAGGAAGTACAACGCCGAGGCCCAGGCGATGGGCATGCAGATGGAAGGCGTCGACATCGCGGTGCTCTATCCGACGACCGGGCTCTCGCTGATCGCGCGCAACAACCTCGACCCGCAGCTCTCGCTGGGGCTTTGCCAGGCGTACAACAACTGGATCCACGAGTTCTGTCAGTACAGCCCCGAGCGGCTCAAGTTCGTCGCGATGCTGCCGGTGCACGACGTGCACCTGGCCTCTCGCGAGCTCGTGCGCTGCGTGCGCGAGCTCGGCGCGGTCGGCTCCTTCATCCGGCCCAACCTCGTCAACGGCCATTTCTGGCACTCGAACTACTGGGATCCGCTCTACAGTCTCCACGAGGAGCTCGACGTGACGTGGGGCTTCCACGAGGGCACCGGCGCCTGGTACTCGTACTTCAACGAGCTCTACGGCGAGAACCGGTTCTACCGCCACGTCGCCAGCCACTGGATCGAGATGCAGCAGGCGCTGATCGCGATGATCATCGGCGGCGTGTTCGAGTTCCATCCCAAGCTCCGCGTCGGATTCCTGGAGGCGCAGAACTCCTGGGTGCCCGGGCTCCTGTCCCGGATCGAGTGGGACTATCCGCAATACCGCGACTCGCACGCGCCGTACCTGTCGATGACGCCCCGCGAGTACTTCCGGCGCAACTGCTGGGCAGCCGTCGAGGGCAGCGAGCCGGAGATCGAAGCCACCGCCGGCCTCATCGGCGCCGATCGCATGTGCATCTCGACCGACTATCCGCACTTCGACTCCAACTTCCCGCACGTGTCGACGAATCTCATGAAGAACGTGCCGCGCGAGATCGCGGCGCAGATCTTCATGGGCGGCGCGCATCTCTACGCGTTCGGCGAGCGCCACTTCCAGGAGGCCGCGCAGGCGGCCGAGAAGCAGTTCGGGGCAGGCGCCGCGGCCCGCTGACCGTTCGCGAGGCGGGCGCGCCGCGGCGGTGACCGCGTGGCGCGCCCGCCCTCGGCCTTGTAGAGGCAGATATGGTCTGGGCCCGGCTCGTCGTCGCGTCGCTCTGGGCCCTGGTCGTCCTGACTCTCGGCAGTGCTCCCTTCGGCGCTCAACAGACCGGGCCCTTCGTGGTGCCGTTGCTGAATGTTCTGCTGCCCCACGCGTCGCCCGACGTCCTGGACGCGGTGCACCTGCTGCTGCGAAAGCTGGCGCACGTCACCGAGTACGCGGTGCTCGCGCTGGTCTGGTTCAAGGCGTTGGGGAGCGTGACGGGCCCGACTCGGCGCGCCGCGCCCTGGGCAGCGCTCGCGATCTGTCTGGCGTGCGCGTTCGCCGACGAGATGCACCAATCGACCTTGCCGACGCGCACGGGCAGCGCGCGCGACTTCCTGATCGACGCGGTCGGCGCCACGACGATGCTCGTCGTGGCGAAGGGACGTCAGGGCACGGCCTAGGCCAGCAGACCCGCGAGGATCCCGGTCAGGAAGACGCCGTCGAAGGTGCCGGCGCCGCCGATCGACACGACCGGCGCGCCCAGCCGCGCGACCTGCCCAAGATTCATGATGTCGGCGCCGATCAAGGTGCCCATCGAGCCGGCCACGTACGCGACCGGCGGCGCGCGGCGAAAGGCCAGGAGCAACGCCGCCCCGGCCGCGACGATCGGCGGCACGAGTATCGGCACCGCGATCCCCGCGCCGGGCACCACTCGCGCCAGCGCGTGCACCACCGCGGCGACGATCGCGGTGCCGATCAGCATCCGCACGACCATCCGCGTCCGGATCAAGAGGTACAACGAGACCAGGATCGGGATCAGCGCGCCGCCCACGTTCAGCGCGACCAGCGTCGCAGCGGCCCCGCGCGCCCGCCCCTCTGGAGCGATGGCGAAGAGCGGGATGTCGACGGCGCTGCCGACGAGCGACAGCACCATCATTGCGAACGCGTACCGAGGATGGACGCCGACCTTGCGGTAGGCGTACGTGAGCACGCGCGCCTCGACCAGGAGGATCAGCAGCGCGAGCAGGAGCAGGAGGAGCAGCAGCGGTAGAGAGACGGGAGGGGAGTGGATCACGATCGCGTCCGATTACATTCCGCTTCCACCACCCGAACAGGTCCAGTCGTACGAGATGACGTGGACCCGATAGCTCGCTGCCTCGGGCACCGAGGTGCTGAAGAACGCTCGAGACTCCATGGGCACGTCGCCGTTGACCCACAGGCCCGAGCTGCCGACGACGCGGCCGTCGGCGTCGACGCGCTGGATCTCGAGGCGTACCCGCTGCGCCCCCTGCCGGCCGCGGTTGTAGACGTAGCCCTCCACTGCCGGCCCCTTACGATTGCGCGTGACGTCGAACTCGACGTGGAAGTAGCGATCGGTCGTCTCCGGGACGTAGAGCGTCTGCGCAGGGGCGGGGACGGCACTCGCGAGCGCAATGGCCAGAGTCAGACCGCCGAGCGTGTGACGCGCTCGCGTCATGACAGGCTGAGCCCGATGACCGGCGGCAGACCCTTGGCCGCGAGCTCCCAGTGAGAGCCGCCGTCGAGCGAGCGGAACACGCGCCCGTCCTCGGTGCCGCACACGACGTCGCGCCCGGCGGCCGCGAGGCAGCCCGTGTCGACGTTGTCGCCGAACCAGGCCGGCAACCCTTCCGTGCAGCGCTCGAACGGGCCATCGTCGTCGAGCCGTCGGCGATAGATCGCGGCGCGCCGGCCGCCCGGTCCGGTTGACGCCGACACGAGCACCGAGTCGTCGCTCACCGCGACCGCACGAAGATAGTGCGCGTGCATGCCGTCGGCGACGAAGCGCCAGGAGTCGCCACCGTCGCGACTCAAGCCGAACCCGTCGGCCGCGGCGGCCAGGACGACATCGGGACGCAGCGGGTGCGCGAGGATCTGGTGCACGTCCACCTCGATGTCGACCGTCGGCGCCCACGTGCGCCCGCCGTCGCGCGAGCGCGCGACACCGCCGACGTGGACGTTGACGTGTACGGCGCCGTCGCGCGCGACCGCGATCGATCGCACGTCGGCCGGGTCACCCCACGGCGTGTACCACGCGGCGCGCCCGTCCGTCGAATCGAACGACTCGACGCGCACCAGACGGTCGCCATCGAGGCGCAGCAGGTGCGCTCCCTCGGTGCCGATCAAGAGCCCGTTCGCCGTCGGCGCCAGACACGTCGCTTCGGGTCCATCGATCACCGCGCGCTCACGCCAGTCGGAGTCGATGCCCTCCCAGAGCGCGCGCCCGTCGACCAAAGCCCACACGCGAGAGCCGTCGAGCGCAAGCGCAGTGAGGGATTTCCCGGTCATCGGCTCTACGGGCAACGCCTGGTCGCGTTCGAGCCACCAAAGACCTTCGCGCGTGGCGATTCGAACTGCCGTACTCATGGACGGAATCATACTCGCTCGTGCTTCGAGATGCGAGGCGCGCGAGTCCGGTCTAGACTCAAAGTAACACCGCGAAACCAACACCTGACCACCGAAGGAGGTCATGGAATGTTTTCACAGAAGCTGATCTCTGGTGTGCTCGGTCTGTCGCTCCTGAGTCTCACGGCCACCGCCTGCGGCACCGCGACCGGCGCCGCGGTCGGCGCGGGCAGCGGCGCGGCGGTCGGCGCCGGCACCGGCTACGGAGCCGGCAAGGGCGCGTTGATTGGACTCGGCGTCGGCGCCGCGGCCGGCGCGATCTACGACATCACCAAGCACAACAAATAAAGGGGTGAACGTGATGAAGCGCTTGCTCATGCTCGCTGGCGTACTCACGATGACAGCAAGCCTGGCGACAGGCCTCGCATCCGCACAACCCAAAGCCGATTGCAAGAACCGAGCTGACGTGCCCGAGAAGGTCGAGGGTCAGGTCACCGCGGTCGATCAGAATTCGGGCCGCGTGACGATCCGCGATACCAAGGGCGCCACGCACGAGTTCCAGGCCAACAAAGAGACGGTCAGGGACATGAAGCCCGGCGACCGGATCGAGGCGAAGCTTCGCGAAGCGCCGAAATGCTGAGCTCGGCCACCGCGCGAGCGTCTCACGTGCCGTTCGGCGTGAGATAGAATCGCGCGTGTGGCAGCGACGCCCGACGGCGATCCGTCCGAGCTGACGATCACGGAGCTCCAGGCGGCCATGCAGGACGGCCGCCTGACTTCGGTCCGTCTGACCGAGCGGTTCCTGGAGCGCGTCGAGGCCTACGACCGCAGCGGCCCGCGGCTCAACGCCGTGCTCGAGGTCAATCCCGAGGCGCGAGACATTGCCGACGCGCTCGATCGGGAGCGCGCCTCGGGCCGGGTCCGCGGGCCGCTGCACGGCATCCCCCTCTTCCTCAAGGACAACATCAACACCAGCGACCGCCTGCACACGAGCGCGGGCTCCCTGGCGCTGAAAGACTGCATCGCCCCACGCGACGCCTTTCTGGTGACGCGGCTGCGCGCCGCCGGTGCCGTGATCCTCGGCAAGGCGAACATGACCGAGTGGGCGAATTTCATGACGACGCTCATGCCCGCGGGCTACAGCTCGCGGGGCGGTCAGGTGAAGAATCCGTATGGAGACAGCCTGAGCCCGGGCGGGTCCAGCAGCGGCTCGGCCGTCGTCGTGGCGGCCTCCCTCTGCACGGTGGCCGTCGGCACGGAGACGTCGGGATCGATCCTGAGCCCCGCCAACTGGAATTCGGTGGTCGGCGTCAAACCGACCCTCGGCCTCGTCTCGCGCGCGGGCATCGTGCCGATCGCCGCCAGTCAGGACACCGCCGGACCGTTCGCGCGGACGGTGGCCGATGCCGCGATCCTCCTGGGGGCGATGACCGGTGTCGACGCCGAGGATCGCGCCACGCGGGCGAGCCGCCGCCACACGCGAACCGACTACAGGGAGTTTCTCTCCGCGAGCGGGCTCGAGGGCGCTCGGCTCGGCGTGCCGCGTGCGGTGTTCTTCGAGCGCTTGAGCTCGCTCGAGACGCCGCTGCTCGACACCGCGCTGCGCGCGCTCCAGGATCGGGGCGCGACCCTCGTCGATCCCGCCAACATCGCCACGGCCCGCGCGGTGACGGATTTCCGCTCCGACGTCATGCTCTACGAGTTCAAGCGCGATCTGAATCGCTATCTCGGGAGTCTCGGGCCGAGCTCGCCGATCCGATCGCTCCGCGATCTGATCAAGTTCAACGAAGCGCGCCCCGAAGAGATGCTGCGGCACGGTCAGGTCCTGCTCCTCGCGGCCCAGTCGACCAGCGGACTGAGCGCGGCGACGTACCGGCGCAGTCGCGCGGAGGATCTCAGGCTCTCGCGCACCGAGGGGATCGACGAGGTGATGAAGCGCGAGCGCCTGGACGCGCTGGTCTTCCCGGGATGGATCGGCGCCGCGATCGGCGCCAAGGCCGGCTATCCGAGCGTCATCGTGCCGGCGGGCTACACCGCCGAGGGTGTGCCGATCGGGCTCACGTTTCTCGGTCGCGCCTGGAGCGAGCCGACCCTGCTGCGGCTGGCCCACGCGTTCGAGACGGCGACGCGCTCGCGCCGGCCTCCGGCCCGCGTCACGCCGGCCGCCGGCGGCGCTTCGCTATAATCCGGCCAGCCCGAGCCGAGGAGATGGCCATGACGACCGAGGAGTGGTTCGACGCGCTGATCGCGGAGCTCTTGGCGCAGAACCCGTTCAGACGCTCGGAGTACTTCAAGCGCTTCGCGTCCGGCTCGCTCACCCGCGAGCAGGTGTGGGGTCACATCGCCCAGCACTACCTCTTGATCGCGTGGTTTCCGCGAATCTTCAGCGGCATCCATACGCGCTGTGACGATTTCGAGGTTCGCAAGGACTGCGCGCGCCATTTGCTCGTCGAGGACCTCGGCTTCCTGGGCGGGCAGGTCGGCGCCACGCCGGACCACGACGAGCTCTTCCGCCGGATCGGCGACGATCTCGGCTACTCGCGCGAGGCCTACGACCGCATCGTGCCCGTGCCCGAGATGGCCGCGATCGTGCGCTTTTTCCAGGAGCTCGCGTATCAGCGCCCGTGGAGCGCCTCGCTCTGCGCCACGGCGCTTCTCGAAGAGGAAGTCGTCGAGATCGCCCGTACGGTTGGCCGCGCGCTCGTCGAGCACTACGGCGTCCGCGCGGAGTGGGGTGGTCAGAACTACGCCGTGCACGAGGCGGTCGAGCAGGAGGAGTCGGGCGAGACGAAGAAGACCATCCTCAAGCATCTGACCACGCAGGACGATCGCCGCGCGGCCGAGGACGCGATGCGCGAGATGCACCGCCTCTTGCACGTCTACGCTGAAAGCCTGGCCCGCCGACACTTGTGATCCCCCCCCCGCGACCGGGGCACGTTTCGTTGCGCGTTCGCCGGTCCGGAGAGAGCATGGAAGGAAGAGGGGAGACGCCATGAGCCTGCAATCGGTGAATCCCGCGACCGGAGAAGTCCTCGAGACCTTCACCCAGGCCTCGTCCCGCGAGCTCGATGGCATCCTGGCCAGGAGCCACGCCGCGTTTCTCGAGTGGCGAAACGTCCCATTCAAGACGCGGGCCGAGCTCATGCACCGGGCCGCGCAGGTGCTGCGGCGCCGCAAGGCCGAGTTCGCGCGCTCGATGACGCTCGAGATGGGCAAGCCGATCGTGCAGGGCGAAGCCGAGGCCGAGAAATGCGCCTGGGTCTGCGACTACTACGCGGACACGGCCGAGGGCTTCCTGGCCGTGCAGCCGCGCGAGACCGATGCCAAGAAGAGCTTCGTGCGCTTCGACCCGCTCGGCGTCGTGCTCGCGGTGATGCCGTGGAACTTCCCGTTCTGGCAGGTCTTCCGCTTCGCCGCGCCCGCGCTGATGGCCGGCAACGCCGGCGTGCTCAAGCACGCCTCGAACGTTCCGCGCTGCGCCTTGCAGATCGAAGAGGTGTTCCGCGAGGCCGGGTTCCCGCGCGGGCTCTTCGCGACCGCGCTGATCGATTCCTCGGCGGTCGACGGCCTCATCGACGATCCGCGGATCGTCGCCGTCACGCTCACGGGCAGCGAGCTGGCCGGCAGCAAGGTGGCGGAGCGGGCGGGGAAGATGCTGAAGAAGACCGTGATGGAGCTCGGCGGCAGCGACCCGTTCATCGTGCTGGAAGACGCGGATCTCGATCAGGCCGCCAACGTCGCGGCCGAGGCGAGGCTCATCAACAGCGGCCAGAGCTGCATCTGCGCCAAGCGCTTCATCGTCGTCGAGTCCGTCGCCGAGAAGTTCATCCCGAAGTTCGTCGACCAGATGCGGTCGCGCCGCGTCGGCGATCCGCTCGTCCGCGAGACCCAGGTGGGCCCGCAAGCCCGCGTGGACCTGCGCGACGACCTCCATCGTCAGGTCGCGGAGTCGGTCAAACGGGGAGCCAAGCTTCTGCTTGGCGGCGAGGTCCCTCGCGGCGCCGGCGCGTATTACCCGCCTACGTTGCTCGCCTCGGTCGACAAGGGCATGCCGGCCTTCGACGAGGAGACGTTCGGGCCGGTGGCGGCGGTGATCCGCGCCAAGGACGAGGCCGACGCGATCCGGCTCGCGAACGACTCGCAGTTCGGTCTGGGCGCGTCGCTGTGGACCCGGGATCATTCGCGGGCCGAGCGGCTCGCCGCCGAGATCGAGGCGGGCGCGGTGTTCGTCAACGGGATGGTGAAGTCGGACCCGCGGCTGCCGTTCGGCGGCATCAAGCGCTCGGGCTACGGACGCGAGCTGTCGGAGTACGGCATTCGCGAGTTCGTCAACATCAAGTCGGTCTGGATGGCCTGAGCGACGTATGAAAGCGGCGGACCTGATCGTTCAGTGCCTGGAGAACGAGCAGGTCCGCTACGTATTCGGTCTGCCGGGTGAGGAAATTCTCGACATCCTCGATTCCTTCCTCGACTCGCGGATCACGTTCATCCCCACGCGGCACGAGCAGGGCGCGGCGTTCATGGCCGACGCCTACGGTCGCTTGACCGGCCGCGCGGGCGTCTGTCTCGCCACGCTCGGCCCGGGCGCCACCAATCTCGCGACCGGCGTCGCCGACGCGAACCTCGACCGCGCGCCGCTGGTGGCGATTACCGGCCAGGCCGGGCGCGACCGCGTCCACAAGGAGTCCCACCAGCGCGTCGACATCGTCGAGCACTTCCGGCCGCTCACCAAATGGAACACGCGGGTCGAGACCGCCGGGGTCATCCCCGAGGTGATCCGCAAGGCGTTCAAGCTCGCCGAATCCGAGAAACCGGGCGCGTGTCACATCGAAGTGCCCGAGGACGTCGCGCGCGAGGCGACCGATGGCGCGCCGCTGTCCACCGAGCGCGCCCGTCGTCCGTCGCCCGATCGCCATGCGCTGGAGACTGCCGCCCGGCTGATCGACGCCGCGTCGTTCCCGCTGATCTTCGCGGGCAACGGGGTGATTCGCGGCCGGGCGTCCGACGAGCTTCGGAAGTTCGCGCGGGCGTACGGGATCCCCGTCGCCCACACGTTCATGGCCAAGGGCTCGATGCCGTACGACGACGACCTGTGCCTGCTCTCGGTTGGCCTGCAGGCGCGGGACTACATCTCGTGCGGCTTCGACAAGGCCGACCTGATCATCGCGGTCGGCTACGATCCGGTCGAATACGCGCCGAAGTTCTGGAACCCGGAGCGCAAGAAGTCGATCGTCCACATCGACTTCACGCCGGCCGAGGTCGACAGCTTCTATCAGCCGGCGGTCGAGGTCGTCGCGGACGTGCGCGAGGCGATCGAGCTCCTGGGCGGGCTCGTGAAGAGCCAGAAGGATCCATCGCCGTACCAGACGCTCCGGCGCTACATCCTGACCGAGCTTGACGAGGGGGCCGCCGACGGTGACTTTCCACTCAAACCCCAGCGCGTGCTGAGAGACCTCCGCGCCGTCATGGGCCGCAAGGACATCCTGATCTCGGACGTCGGCACCCACAAGCTCTGGATCGCCCGCACGTTTCCGGCCTACGAGCCGAACACCGTGCTGATCTCCAACGGCTACGCGGCGATGGGCTTCGCGCTGCCGGCGGCGATCGCGGCCAAGCTCGTGCACCCCGAGCGCCAGGTGGTGGCGGTGAGCGGCGACGGCGGCTTCCTCATGAATAGTCAGGAGCTCGAGACCGCCTGCCGGCTGCGCCTGCCCGTCGTCAACGTGATCTTTCGCGACGGCGGCTACAACCTGATCCAGTGGAAGCAGCAGACTCATCTTGGGCGGGAATCCGGCGTCAAGTTCGGCAACCCGGACTTCGTGGCGCTGGCCGCAGCGTTCGGCGCCAAGGGCTTCCGCGTCGAATCGGCGCGAGATCTGCGGCCGATCCTGACCCAGGCGTTGGCTCACCCGGGCCCGTCGGTCGTCGACGTGCCGATCGACTACGAACACGCCAAGCTGACCGCGGGGCTCGGACAGCTCATCTGTCCGATCTGAGCGGCTGAGAGCACAGATGGAACAGACTCCCAAGCGCGAGGAGACACTCAAGCGAGTCGTCGACGAGCTGAATCGTCGCGGCTACACGGAACATTTCAAGGCGATCGACGGTGGGCTGGAGGCGCTGCAGAGCGGCCGGCGGTTCGCTCCCAAGGATCTGACGATCCGCGGCTACTACCGCTTCGAGGGCGTCTCGGACCCCGACGACATGGCGATCGCCTACGCGATCGAGACCACGAGCGGCGTCCGCGGCGTCCTGGTCGACGCCTTCGGCGTCTACGCAGACCCCACGACCGCCGAAGCGCTCAAAGGCGTGCCGATCGTCGGCAAAAGCGCCGCCTGAGCGCTGAGTAAGACGGTTCGAGCGCGGGCTTTGCCCGCGCAATCCTGGGGGAGGCTCGGAGGGGCCGCAGAGGCCCCCTCCGATGTTCTAGCGCCGCTCGCGCTCGAGCGCCTCGCTGATCACGAGCGTCGCGCCGGCGGCCAGCGCCGAGAGCGCGGCGAACGCGGTCCACGGCGCCGCGTACGAATCCCAGCGGACGAGCAAGAGACCGAACGCGGCAGGACCCACCAGGAGCCCCACCACGATCGAGGCGAACGCCATCCCGCTCAAGAGGCCGGCCATCCGCACGCCGCCGAGCTCGGCGCTGATCACGAAGAAGATGCCGACCCAGCCGTAGGCGCCGATGCCCGTCGCGAACGCCAGGGCGCCGGCGGCGAGCGGCGACGAGACTTGCCAGAGGGCGTAGAACGCGAACGAGGCGGCGCCGATCGCGCCGGTGACCGTGAGCCAGATCGAACGGCGCGCGGCGAGCCAACGATCGCTGGCGGCGCCGAGGGCGAGCCGCGACGCAGCACCGCCCGCTTGCGAGCACGCCACGAGCAGCCCGGCGCCGATGGCGTCGAAACCGAGCGCCTGGATCGTGTAGAGCGGCAGATAGCTCAATACGGCGGCCTGGACCATGCCGAGCACCAGGCCGCTCGCAAAGAAGGCGAGGATCGCGGGCCGCCGCGCCCACGACCATTCGCTTGCTCCGCGATGCTCGCGCGGGATGGTGCTCGTCCTCGACGGCGGCGCCTCGTTCAGCGCGCCGAGCGGGCGCCACGACAACAGCACCGCCAGCGCGACCACGAGCCCGCACACGCCGACCGCGGGCCGCCACCCGAGCGCGGCCGCGACGCGTGGCAGCATGAGCGCCGAGGCGATCCCGCCGAGCGTGAGCCCCATCTGCTTGATGCCCATCGCGATGCCGCGCTCGTGAGCCGGAAACAGATCCATGATCGCCTTGCCGAGCGCGGGATTGACGATGCTCCAGCCGATGCCGGCCAGGAACAGGCTCAGGAGAAATGTCGTGAAGCCGGGCGCGAAGGCGCCGAGCGCCAGACCGGCGGCGCCGATGATCAGACCGCCGAGCAAGCTCGGGCGCGCGCCCAGACGGTCGGCCAGCCGCCCGCCCGGCAGCGAGAAGAGAAGGCCGCCGAGATAGATCGACGGCACGAGCAGCGCGACCTGGAGCCGGCTGAGCCCGAAGCCCGCGACCAGGCTCGGCGACAGGGGAGAGATCCCGAGCATTCCGAAGGCGCCGGCGCCGTAGGACCCGGTGAGAATCGCCAGCAGCAGCCACCGCGTCGGCACTAGGGCACGGTCTGAAGAGGGCGGTGGACCGGCGGCCCTTGCGCCGCCGGTCCCTGTGCTCAGCGAAGTCGCTCGACGATCAGGACTGGAGCGCGAACTTCTGGAACGAGTGGCAGCTCTCGGGAACGTAGCCTCGGCTGCCGGCGAACGTCCACGTGACCTCGCTCACGTACACGTCGTTCTTGGAGTCCACCGCGATGCCGTGCGGCGCCGCGAAGCTGCCGGCCGCCGTCGGGTCGGGCCCGCCCCAGCGCGCGAGCACGCGGCCTTCTTTGTCGTAGACGCTGACGCGGCCGGAGCGGATGTCGCCGGCCGGGCCGTAGCGACGCGACGTCTGGCCGGGCTGCCACCAGAGCTCGGAGACGTAGGCGCGGCCCTGGCCATCGAAGACGATGTGCGTCGGGCGCCGCGTATCGGTCCACTCGGAAAGATATTCGCCGTCGGGGCTGAAGATCTGGATGCGGTCGTTCTCGCGATCGCAGACGAAGACGCGCCCGTCGGACGCGACGGCGATGCCGTGGGGCAGGAAGAACTCACCCGGGCCCTGGCCCGGCACGCCCCACGACCGCTTGAGCTCGCCGGTCGGCGAGAACATGTGGACGCGGCAGTTGCCGTAGCCGTCCGACACGTAGAGATCGCCCTTGGGGCCGATCGCGATGTTCGTCGGCCGGTTGAACGGCCCCCCGGGCTTCGTGACCGTCGCGGTGTTCTTGCCGTCGTAGCCGGTGTCCGAGGGCTTGTTCATGTTGCCGAGCGTGAGCAGGAGCTTGCCCTGCGGCGTGAACTTCCGCACGGTGTGGTTGCCGTCGTCCGAGCAGTAGAGCAGACCGTCCGGCCCGACGGTGATGCCGTGCGTACGCAGGGTGAAGAGGCCCTGGCCCCACGTGCTCAGGAAATTGCCCTTGCGGTCATAGACGATGATCGGCTGCTCGCCGCGGCAGATCAGGTAGACGCGATCCTCTCCGTCGATCGCGACGCCCGCGACATCCTTGTGCGCGAACCCGCTCGGAAGCTGCTCCCAGCCCTCGACGACTCCGTAGCTCACCGCCATCGGATTCCTCCTCCGCTCACACGCGCTCGTAGGCGAGGCGTTTGACCTTGTCCATGTTCGTGCCCTCGATCCGGATCAGTCGCGTCGGCCCCTCGCGCCGGGGCGAGTGCAGATCGCCCTCGTTGTAGACGTGGGCCATGCCGGGCTTGAGCGTGTAGCTCGTCGCGAGCCGCACCTTGCCCGGCTTGTCGGGTGTGGCCTTCTCGACGAGGGCCCAGTCGCTCATCACGGTCTCGCCGCGCGCCTGGCCGTAGATGGCCCACGACGGCCCGTGATCGTGCGGGTTGCTCTCCTTCTTGCCGTTGTACACATGGGCAAGGATGCAGAAGCCGAGCTTGGGATCCTCGTAGAGGATCTTGCGCTCGGGGACGTCGTCGCCGACGTGCTTGGCGACGAACGCCTCGTCCTTCAGCACCTCCTGGACGATCTCACACACCTTCTTACGGCCGCCGGGGCCGGGATCGTCGGTGAGGGCGCGCTGACACGCGGTCGCGAACTGCTCCAGAGTCCAGCTCATCGTCATGACCTCCTCGGTTTGTCCTCGATCGGCTCGGCGATCGTCATGCGCGCGACCGTGCTCGGGCGCCGGCGCGCAGCAGCTGTCCCGGTAAGGCACCCGTGGGCTTGCCGTCGCGTAGGACGACCTCGCCGTTGACCACGGTGGCCGCGATCCCGCGAGCGCGCTGGGTGAGCCGCCGGGCACCGGCCGGCAGGTCGCGCACGACCTCTGGCATCTCCGGCGCAATCGTCTCGGGATCGAAGACCAGCATGTCGGCGGCCATCCCTTCGCTGATCAGGCCGCGGTCGGCGAAGCCCCAATGCGTCGCGGGCTCGAAGCTCAGCATGCGCACGGCCTGCTCGAGCGAGAGCGCCTGCTTCTCCCGCACCCAGTAGCTCAAGAGGTGCGTCTGCAGCGAGGCGTCCATGATCTGAGAGACGTGCGCGCCGGAGTCCGAGAACGTGACGACCGTGCGCGGATGCTTGATCAGCTCGAGAGCGTGGTCCTGATTCTCGTTGGCGATCGGCTGCAGGAAGAAGCGGTCCAGGTCTTTCTCGAGCGCCAGCTGGATCATCGCCTCGACGGGATCGATGCCGCGCTCGCGCGCGATCTCGGCGACGGAGCGGTAAGGCCCCTGGGGCGTGTCCATGAGGAAGATCCACTCGTACGAGGTGAGCCGCGCCTCGGCGCCGATCGGGCGCCGCTCGTCGCGCTCCTTCGCGGCCTCGACCAGGCGGCGGCGCAGCTCGGGATCGCCTAGCCGCGCCTTCTGCTGATCGAGCGGCAGCGCGCGCAGCTCGCGCCACACCGGCAGCCGATCGAAGGGCAGGTTGGTCTTGAACGAGAGCACGACCGTGAGCGCGCGACTGTGCACCTGCGCGAACATCCGACCGCCGCGCGCGGCGGTCTCCTCGAGCAGGGCCAGATACGTGCGCCAGAGCTCGGGCTCCTCGCGCCGGCTGAACAGGCCCCACGTGATCGGCCGGCCGGTCTCGACCGCCAGATCGCGCAGCCGCACGTGGTAGTCGCGCAGCTTGTCCGGATCGCCGCCCGCGCGCTCACCGGCCAGCTCGAACACGCCGGCGTTCATGTCGCCCATCACGGAGACCAGGCGGCGCACCTCGTCCCACGAGGCCAGGCGGCTGGCGACCGGACGGCGGTCCGGCGTTTCGTGGCTCGGCGAGCGAGAAGTCGTGAAGCCGATGGCCCCGGCGCGAATCGCGTCGCGCAGCTCGCGCTCCATCGCCGCGAGGTCGCCTTCGCTCGCTTCCTTCTCGAACGCGCGCTCGCCCATCACGTAGGTGCGCAGCGCGGAGTGGCCGATGTAGCCCGCGTAGTTGATGCCCTTGGGTAAGGCGTCGACGCGGTCGAGGAACTCCGGGAACGTGGTCCATGTCCAGTCGATCCCCGCGTCCATAGCCTCGCCGGCGATGTCCTCGGCGCGCTCGAGATTACGGACGACGAGGTGGCGCTCCGGCTTGCCGCACGGAGCCAGGGTGAAGCCGCAGTTGCCCATCACGACCGTGGTGACGCCGTGCCAGCAGGAGCACGTCCCCATGGGATCCCAGAACACCTGGGCGTCCATGTGCGTGTGGCCGTCGACGAAGCCTGGTGTCACGACCTGGCCGTCGGCGTCGATCACCTCGCGCGCGCCCTCACGAATGCGTCCGATCGACACGATCCGGCCGTGGCGGACTGCGACGTCGGCTCGATAGCGGGGAAGCCCGGATCCGTCGATCACCGTGCCGTTCTTGATCACCAGGTCGTACGGTGGCATCGCGCGCTCCTATCTAGAGGCTCGCCTCGCACGGCGGGGACCCCAGCCCCGCGACGTGCTGCGGCTCGCAAGACCGCATGGCTAGTCGGCTAAGCGAACGTGCGGGTATCGTACGTCAGTTCGGGGCGTGCAGCCAGACGAAGTGCGGCGACTACGCGGCGTCGATTCCGGAGAGGCGAGCGTAGCTGACGGCGACCTGGCCGCCGCCGTCTTGTTCGATCAGAAGCCCGTCCTGCGTGAGGTCGATCAGGGTGCCCGTGATCGGCGCCCGCGAGTTCATGATCGACAGCGCGACCCGCTGACCCTGATAGGCCGCGGCTTCGCTCATCCAGAGCTTCGCCATCGCACGGCTCAGGTCGTCGACTTCCTGAATCATCCCAAGGCCGGGGACGCTTTGGGGGCGGGCGGACTCGAACTCGACTTGGGGCACCACGGTCACGGTCGCGGCAGCAGGTGCCGCCATCGCCATCCGGGCAGGGGCCGGCTCTGGACGCGGGAGGGTCGGTGGCGGCGTGCTGGGGCCAGACGGAGCGGCCGCCAGAGCGGGAGCCGCCGGAGCGTGCTGGGTGACGGCGCCGACGGCGGGAGGCTTGTACTCGGCGATCAGTCCGGGCGCCCGATCCTGCGCGGCCGAGGCGAGTCGCCCATCAGACGAGCGCGCGCCGCGCTCAACGGCGCGTCCGAGCCCTCGGATCAGCTCGGACATCTGCCCCATCAGCCGGCGGAAGATGTAGTAACCCAATAGCGCGATGCCGAGCGCCAGGCCGAGCCCGATCTGAGACTGCAGACGCGAGAGCGACCCGAGCCGGTGAAGCGTCCAGACGAAGATCAGGAGCGGCACGACCGTCGTGACCGCGAACACGGCCGAGGCGGCCTGCTGGAGCGAGTTCGGGCGGGTTGCAGTCGGCATCAAAATCCATCGTAGGGGATGAGGAGCCCGGCGCCTTCAGGAAAAAGGGCGCTCCGAGCCGATGTGGTCCAAGGTGTGATATATCGCGGGGTAGTACGGCAGCGCTTTAGAGGAGGGATCAACATGAGCGATATGAAGATCGACGCCGTTCGGTCCTCCAGCAGCGGGGTGATCGGTCGGGCCGTGAGCAGGGCCCGTGGACACCAGCTCGCTCTCGATTCGTCGTCGCGGCCCCAGGCCGACGCCTTCACGAACAGCGAGGCGTTCCTCGCGGGAGTCTCCTCTTGCGGCGTCACGCTGATCGAGGGGCACGCCAAGGACTCGGGCATCCCGATGACCGGTATCAACGTCACGATCGAGGGCGCGCGGACCGCGGCCGAGCCGAACCGGTTCGCCAACGTGACGATGACGTTCGAGATCGCCGGTGTCAGCCAGGTGCAGGCAGAAGAGCTCGTCGCGACCTACCGAGGACGTTGACCGCTCTACCGCACGGTCGCGGGCGCGACCGAGGTCAAGGTTCAAGTCGTCGCCGTTCGGTGACGGTCGGCGAGACCGGTAGTACCATCGGGCCCCGGAGGATTCGGTGGACAAGCGACGCTGCGACTGGGCCCGAGGAGAGCTCGACATCGCCTACCACGATCGGGAGTGGGGAGTGCCGCTGCATCGGGACAGGCTCCTCTTCGAGCTTCTGATCCTGGAGGGCGCTCAGGCCGGGCTCAGCTGGTCGACGATTCTCAAGAAGCGCGCGGCATACCGCAAGGCGTTCGACCGGTTCGACGCGGCGAAGATCGGGCGCTACTCGGCGGCTCGCGTCGAGCGTCTGATGGGCGACGCCGGCATCGTCCGCAACCGCGCCAAGATCGAGGCGACGATCGCCAACGCGCGCGCGTTCCTCGAGGTCAAGCGCGAGTTCCGCACGTTCGACAAGTACATCTGGCAGTTCGTCGGCGGTCAGCCCACGCAGAACGCCTGGCGGCGGCACGGCGAGTGTCCCGCCGAGACCGACGCCTCGCGCGCGATGAGCCGCGACCTCGTCAAGCGAGGCTTCCGGTTCGTCGGGCCGACGATCTGCTACGCTTTCATGCAGGCCACGGGCATGGTGAACGATCATCTCCTCGATTGTTTCCGATGGCGTGAGGTCCGCGCGATGAACGGCGCGCGCGCCGATGGCTAGTCGGCGTGTCCGGCTGGCCGCCGTCGAAGACGTGCCGGTGGGCGAAGGGCGCGTGGTCTCGGCCGAGGGCAGGGACCTGGCGCTCTTCAACGTCGACGGCGCCTTCTACGCGATCGACAACGCATGCATCCATCGCGGCGGACCGCTCGGCGAAGGCGATCTCGAGGGCCGGTTCGTCTCCTGCCCGTGGCACGCGTGGCGCTGGGACGTCACGACGGGCGCCAATGCCAACAACCCCGCGGTGAAGATGGCGTGCTTCGCGGTGGCCGTCGACGACGGCGACATCTTCGTCGAGCTTTCCTGAGGCGCGCGCGGCGTGGACCTCACGCTGATGTTGGGGGTAGGGCTGGCGGTCGGAATCGGCCTGGTCGTTGGTTGGATGAACTTCCAGCGCTGCCCCCATTGCGGGCACATCGTGCGTCGCGCCTCGCAGGGCTGGAAGCGCTGCGGCTCGTGTGGACGACAATATCGCCGGGGACTTCGCGTACGATGACGACATGCTGAACGTGAGCTGGCCGACCCCTCGGACACTGATCCTCACCGGCGCCGCGGTGGTCGTCGTGGGCGCGCTCGCCGGCGGCGGCGGGTACTGGCACATGGTCTCGCAGCGGCACGCGATGGCCGCCTACGCGCTCGCGTTGACGCGCGCCCAGCCGGCCATGAGCCCACAGGCGACGGCCGACGCGCGGGCCGCGGGGATCCGCGACCTCGAGACCGCGCTCACGCAATATCCCTCGGGGCCCGGCGCCGCCCAGATTGCGTACGATCTCGGCAGCCTGCGCTTCGACGCGCAGCAGTACGTCCAGGCGCGGGGCGCCTGGGAGCTGGCCCTCGCGCAGGGCCCGCCGCGGACGCTCAAGACGTTGAGCCAGGGCGGCGTCGCGTACACGTGGGAAGCCGAGCGCAACTACGCGAAGGCGGTCGACGCGTTCAAGGTCGCGTTGACCGGGCTCGGGCCCAAGGATTTCTACTACGAGGATCTGTTGCTCGGTCTTGCGCGCACCCAGGACCTGGCCGGACAGAAGGCCGACGCGATCGCGACCTATCGCCGCGCGATGACCGAGCTCGCGCAGAGCCGTCGCCTCGAAGAGATCAAGGCGCGCCTCGCCGCGCTCGGCGCCTAGCCGACACTCGAGCCGCGAGACGCGCCACGCGGACGCTCGCGCCGCCGCGCCGAGCATCCGCGAACAATGGGTGTCGCGGTGGAGTAGGATACGGGCGCCATGGATGTTCTCGCAGGGCTTCTCGGTACCAGTCCGGCGATCGAGACGCTGCGTGACGACGTTCGCCGGCTCCTCGGGCGCGGCTACGCGGCGCACCGCCCTCCATCGATCCTGATCCAGGGCGAGACCGGCGCCGGCAAGGGGCTGCTTGCCGACCTCGTGCATCGCGCCGGCCCCCGGGCCTCCGGACCGTTCGTGGACGTCAACTGCGCCGCGATTCCCGAGACCTTGCTCGAGTCCGAGCTGTTCGGCTTCGAGCGCGGCGCGTTCACCGACGCGCGGCGCTCCAAGCCGGGACTCTTCCAGACGGCGCACCACGGCACCATCTTTCTCGACGAGGTGGGCCTCTTGCCCGAGGCCTTGCAGGCCAAGCTCCTGAAGGTCATCGAGGAGCGCGCGGTGCGGCGGCTCGGGGGCACGCAGAGCGAACCGATCGACGTCTGGGTCATCAGCGCCAGCAACGTGGACCTGCCGGCCGCGATCCGCGAGCGCCGCTTCCGCGAGGATCTCTATCACCGGCTGGCGGTGCTGACCTTGCGGCTGCCGTCGCTGCGCGAGCGCGGGCAGGACATCTTGTTGCTCGCGAATCACTTCCTGGCGCGCGCCGCCGCCGACTACGGGGTGTCCGCGCGGACGCTCAGCCAGGATGCGTGCGCGCGGCTGCTCGCGCACCCGTGGCCCGGCAACATCCGCGAGCTGGCCAACCTGATGGAGCGCGTCGCGCTCTTGTCCGACTCGCCGCAGGTGACCGGCGCGATGCTCGACCTCACCCAGACGCCGAGTACCGAGCCACCGCCGCCGCCGAGCATGTCGAGCGACGTCGGCTCGCTGGATCACGCGATGGCGGATCACATCCGCGGCGCCCTCGAGCAGACCGGCTGGAATCTCTCGCGCACCGCGGCCCGGCTCGGCATCGCGCGCAACACGCTGCGCGTGCGCATCGACAAGCTCGGGATCCGGCCCCCGGGCGCCAGGCCGAGCGCGCCCCATCGCACCGCGCCGCGTCCGGCCCGGCCGCCGGCCAGCGCCTCCACGCCCGCGACGACGCCGCCCCCGGAGGCCGAGGCTCCCGAGGTCGAAGCGCCCGTCGTCTCCCCAGTCAGCATCCGGTGGGAGCGGCGCCGCGTCACGCTCCTGCGCGCCCGTCTCATGGCGCCGGCCAACGCGGACGCGCTCTTGGACACGAGCCGGGCGCTCGAGACCCTGATCGAGAAAGCGCGGAGCTTGGGCGGGCGCGTCGAGGAGCTGAGCCCCACGAGCGTGGGCGCCGCGTTCGGTCTCGACCTGCCGGAAGACGCGCCGCGGCGCGCCGCCCACGCCGCCATGGCCATGCGCAAGGCGCTCGAGCGAATCGGCCCGGCGGGTGCCGAGCAGCCGCCCCTCAAGATCGCGATCCATGTCGGCGTCTTCATGATCGGGCGGACCAGCACGGGTCCCGAGATCGACTCCGATAGCGGTCGCGAAGGCTGGTCGGTGCTGGAATCGCTGCTGACCGCGGCTCCGCCGTGGTCGATCGTCGTGAGCGCGGCTGCCGCGCAGTTCCTCGACCGGCGCTTCGACCTCGAGCCTGCCGCAACCGAGGGCGGCGGGTCCGCTTACTGGCTGGCGGGGCCGGAGCGCGCGGGCTTCAAGGCCGCCGGCCACATGGCGACGTTCGTGAACCGGAAGCTCGAGCTCGAGCTGCTCCGCAGCCGCTTGTCGTCGGCGATGGCCGGGCACACGCAGATCGTCGGCATCGCCGGCGAGGCTGGCATCGGCAAGTCGCGGCTTCTGTTCGAGTTCCGGCAGACCTTGCGGGGCCGTCGCGCCACGTTCTTCGAGGGACGCTGCCGGTCGTACGGCGGCACGATCCCGTATCTGCCGATCCTCGAAGTCCTGCGGCGCGCCTGCCGGCTCGCCGACCTCGACAGCCCCACGGTCGTGCTCGACAAAGTGAGCATGACGCTCGAGCGGCTCGGGCTCGACGCGGCCGAAGTCGCGCCGTACCTGCTTCGGCTGCTCGGTATCCGGGAAGGCGCCGAGGCCCTGGACGCGCTGAGCCCGGAGTCGGTCCAGCAGCGGACGCTGGAGGTGCTGCGGCGGATGCTCCGCCGGGGCAGCGCGCGCCAGCCGATCATCATGGTGCTCGAGGACGTGCACTGGATCGACCACGCCTCGCAGGCGTTCGCATCCGTCATGGACGGTCTGGCGGGCGTCCCGCTGCTGCTGATCCTGACCTATCGCCCGGGCTATCGGCCGCCGTGGACCGATCGCGCCAACTTCACCCAGATTGCGCTGCACGGGCTCTCGAGCGACGAGAGCGCCACCATGGTGGCGCCGATGCTCGGCTCCGAATCGGCGCTCGCCTCGCTTCGCCCGGCGATTGTCGCCAAGGCCGACGGCAACCCGTTCTTCCTCGAAGAGCTGGCGCGGGTCGCCGCCGAGCAGGGATCGACCGTGCGCATTCCCGACACCGTGGAAGAAGTGCTGCTGGCGCGCATCGACCGCCTGTCGGCCGGGGCGAGGGGAGTGCTCCAGCACGCGGCGGTTCTCGGCGCCGAGATTCCGCTGAGGCTACTGCGGGCGATTCCGGGCGATCGGGAAGGGGTCGAGCAGAGCCTGGGCGAGCTCACGCGCCTCGAGTTTCTCTACGAGCGCTTCGACGGCGACGAGCCGGTCTATGTCTTCGCGCACGGCCTCATCCAGGAAGTCGCGTACCGGACCGTTCCGGAGCCGCGGCGCCGCGCGGCCCACGCCGCCGCCGGCTTCGCGCTCGAAGAGATCTACGCCGGGCGGTCGGACGACGCGACCGAGCTCCTCGCATACCACTTCGGCCGCAGTAGCGCGGACGAAAAGGCGGTCGACCACGCGCTGCTCGCCGCCGCCAAGGCGCAGCGCCGATGGGCCAACGCCGAAGCCGTCGCGCACTTCGACGCCGGCCTGCGCCGTCTGGACGCGATGAAGGACACCGAGGCCAATCGCCTGCGGCGCATCGACGCCGTCGTCAACCAGGCCGAGGTCAAGTTCGCGGTGGGCCAGCACCGCGAGCACGTCCACGCCCTCGAGTCGATTCGCGGGCTCGTCGATCAGTGCGCCGACCCGCGCCGCCGCGCCGCCTGGTACTACTGGACGGGCTTTCTGCACAGCTTGACCGGCAGCAAGCCCGAGATCGCGATCGCCTACTGTCGCGAGGCGGTGGCCATCGCGGAGGAAGGCGGCTTCGAGGAGATCAGAGCGTACGCCCAGTGCTGCCTGGCCCACGTCTGCGAGGTTGCGGGCGATCTGCCCGGGGCGCTCGAGGCGGGCGAGACAGCGCTGGAGGTCTTCGAGCGTCGCGGCAACGTCTGGTGGGCGTGTCGGACGCTGTGGGTCCTCAGCATCGCGGCACTGGGCAGGGGAGACTGGGTCCGCGCCCTCGATTATTGCCAGCGCGCGCTTCAGCACGGGCAGGCGGTCGACGATCTCCGGCTGAAGATCGTCAGCTGGTCGCGTCTGGGCTCCACGCACATCCACCGCGGGGACTATCTCGAGGGGTTGCGCTGCCTCGACGAAGCCCGCGCGCTCTCGCCCATCGACTTCGACGCCGCGATGATCAAGACGGCGCGGGGCCACGCACTGATCAAGTCCGGCAACGCCGGGGCGGCGATCGCCGAGATGGTCGAGGCGGTCGAGTGGTTCGAGCGCTCCCACCTCCGCTATGGCCGAGCGATGGGAGCGCTGAGGCTCGCGGAGGGCTATCTGCGCACGGGGGACCGCTCGCGCGCTCGGCCGCTCCTGGACGACGTCCTCGCGGTCAGCCGTGAGCTCGGGTACCGGTACTACCAGGGGCGCGCGGAGCTGTTGCTGGCCGAATGTCTGCTGGCGGACGATCCGGGCGGCGCGACGGCGCACCTGGGCCGCGCGACGGCGATCCTCACCGAGATTGGCGCGCGCAACGATCTGGGCAAGGCGCTGGTGGTTCAGGCGGAGATGAGTCGTCGTGCGGACGATCTCGCGGGAGCGCGGTCGTCGCTCGGGCGCGCGCTCGAGATCTTCGAGGCGCTCGGGACACTCGACGAAACGGCTCGGACCCGGCTCACGCTCTCGCGGCTCACCTGAGCGGCGACGTCGGCCGGGTGGCGAGTCCGGGCTGACTCGTACGAGCAAGCCCGGACTCGTCGCAGGCGCGGCGCTACATGCCGCCGCCCGCGCCCTCGAACCCGATCACCAGGCCCTTGCGGACGAGCTTACCGTCGACCATGTACTCGTAATCGATCCGGACGGCCTTGCTGATCCGCACCGTCGTGTCGCCGAGATTCCAGAAGAGCCCGCCTTCCCAGTACTGCGGCTGGTCCGGCGAGTACTCGAAGTCGAACGGCGCGTTGGCGTCGTGATGTTCGCCCATCCCGCTGACTTTCACCTCCGGCGCCGCGTCCAGATTCTGAGGCAGCGGGCGTCCCGGGAACCCGAACGCTTTCCAATTGTAGGGATCGTGTCTGAGGATGAACTCGCCGAGCCTGGAGTTGTCGTCGGCCATGGTCGTCGTCTCCCTTGTGGCGACTTTCGCCAGCTGTGTGAGCGCCTCGATCGAGGGTGAGAAGAAATAGCCGCCTCCGGTCATCGTCACGAACTGCCCGAGGACGATCGGCGTTTGCCTGAGCGCCTGCCCTTGACCTCCTCTCAGCGGAAGAGTGAGCTCGTTGGCGCCGCCCGGTTGTCCTACCAGCGGATCGCGGCCGGTCTGCGGCGCCGGGAACTTCGCGTTGTTGAGCCAGTTTCGCTGGACGTGTTCGAACTGGTTGCTGAGGCTCGCCTGGTAGGCGAGAAAGAGTAGTCCGCGATCGTGCCCGTCGTCGTCGACGTCAGGCGGGAGTGCGGGTCCGTAGGGGATCCCGCGGCGGATCAGCCGATGGCGCTGCGCCTCGGGATCGCGAGGGTTCGACTTACGGATGTGCGCGAAGTGCGGCGTCCGCTCGCCCGCGGGGTCCTGCTCGAAATCGAAGCGAGTGACCCTCGCCGCGTCGTCGCCTGGGTACCCAGGCGATCGCGTCGCAGCACCGGGCGCGCCGAGCTTGGCGCCGCTCGTCCATCGGCCGACCAGCTTGGCGCCGAGCAGCCCCGGCGTGATTCCGGCCCTCGACGCCTGCGTGCCGACAGCGCGCCTGAATCCCGCCACGTCCTGCCGCAGCCGCCGAAACACGGCGTAGCTCCCGTTGCGGGCCCAGCGCGGGCCCGGGGCCAGCTCGCCGACCTGATTCGGGTGGCCGAGCAAGAACTCGCCCCACGCCGGCGCGACTCCCGGGACCTCTTTGTCGGGCTGCGAGATTCCGTCGCGATACCCGAAGTGCTCGTGGCCGCGGAGAGCGCCGCTGAGCTCGGCACCGCGGTAGGTCTGCAGCTCGGTCAAGCCGTGCGTGCGCGCGAGCGCGCGCTGCCGCTCGAGCTCCGCGTTGAGATCCCCCTCGGCATCCGCCGCCAGGATCAAGAGGGCATGGGCCTCGGTGTCGGGACTCCCGCCGAACTGCCAGTGCTTGATGGTCTCGTGATCCGCGACCAGGCCGGCGCGCTGGCGTAGTCCCTGCCTGAAATCGTCGGGAAACTCGCCGAGGCCCGGCGCGCCGAGCGTGTCGAGGCCGGCCCACGAGAAGGCGACGTTGACCCAGCGCGTGTGCCACCGCGCGATCTCGGCGTCGCTCGCCCGCGTTTGTCTGAGCCGTTCGATGAAGTCGCGGACCTGTTTCGTCGACGTCACGACGGGCGCCAGCGCCGCGAGCCACGCGCCCGCTGCCTCGCGACCGGGGAATCGCAGCAGCATGAACGCCTGATGACTCTTGCGGAGGCCGGGCGTGACGTTGCCCTGGATCTGGTCGAAGCGGAGCGCGCTTCTCATGAAGTCCTCCTCTGTGGTCTGCCGGTTGTTCTGGAGGGCCCGCGCGAGCTGTCGGCCTTGCAGCCGAACGCGCCGGCGCGGCGCGGAGCATAGGCGCGGCCTCTTGGGGCGTCAAGCAGCCGAGGTGTCGGTGTCGTCATGTCGGCCTTGGAGGATTGGCAAACGCGGTGCCACGCCCGCCGGTCGTCTTCACGCGGACTTGCGCACAACCCCACGCCAGCGTTGCGCAGGGCCTGAGCAACGACTTGAGCAGACGTTTGGGCGGTCAGGGTTGCTCGCCGATCGTCTCCTTCGCGCCCGGCGCGAGCTCTTCGACTTGCTCGAGCGCGCTGGAGGGCGCCATCGGTGGACGCGGCTCGAGCGTTGCCGTCAGGATGTCGAGCGCCGCGAGCCCGGCGACAACTAGCCCGATCAGCGCGACGATCGCGCCGAGCCAGGGCACATACCATCGGCGCCACCAGGGCTCGCCGAGCTGCGCGCGCCGCGGCCGGGGCGGCCCGGCTCGCCGGGAGAGGAGCAGGTAGCTCGCGATCGACACGCGGCGCTCGACGCTCATGGGGAACGCTCAGGGCAAGCCGCGTACCAGAGCCACTTCAAGGACTTTCTGAAGGAAGAGCGCGCGTGAAGTCACCGAGTTCCGAATCGGCGCGCGTGAGCGCTCATGAGATCGCGCCGCGCGTGCTGACCAGCAATTTGAGCAGGAATTCGCTCGCAGGCTTCACGCGCGCTCCGGCCGCGCGTCGCCGTCTCGGAGCCCGCGGTGCCGCCGGCTCTGAGGCCGGGCGGCGTACTTCCGATAAGGTGGATTATGTCAAGTTAAGGAAGAATGCCCGGGCACGGGTTCGTCGATTGACACCCCTCCGCCGCGCGGCGATAACTGGCGGCGGTTCGAGACACCCGCGCCGGCGGTGCGATCCGCACTGCGCCGGGAGCGTTACCCCTGACCGAGGAGACGATCCGATGAACGTGACGCGCAGAGCCTTCCTGACGACCGGTTCGATGGCGGCCGCTGTGGCCGCGGCGCCGCGCGCCTTCGCGCAGTGGCAGCCGAGCCAGCGCTACCCGGACCCCGCGATCCAGATCATCGACCAGAGCTTCGCCCGGTACCGGATCAACCAGACCAAGGTGGAGCGCCTGGCAACCGGATTTCGGTGGTCCGAGGGCCCGGCGTGGTTCGGTGACGGCCGGTACGTTCTGTGGAGCGATATCCCCAACAATCGCATCATGCGCTGGGACGAAGAGACCGCCATGACCAGCGTGTTCCGCAAGCCGTCGAACTTCGCCAACGGCAACACGCGCGACCGCCAGGGCCGGCTCCTGACGTGCGAGCACGGCACGCGGCGCGTCTCGCGGACGGAGTACGACGGCACGATCACGACGGTCGCCGAGCGCTGGGATGGCAAGCCGTTGAACTCGCCCAACGACATCGTGTGCAAGTCGGACGGCTCGATCTGGTTCACCGATCCGCCGTTCGGGATTCTCGGCTACTACGAAGGCTACGTGGCCAAGCCGGAGCTGCCGACCAATATCTATCGGGTCGACGGCAAGACCGGCCAGCTGAGCGTCGCCACCGGCGACGTCGGCCGCCCGAACGGGCTGGCGTTCTCGCCGGATGAGTCGAAGCTCTACGTCGTCGAGGCCTCCGTCACGCCGCGTGTGATCGTCGTGTTCGACGTCGAGGGCGGCCAGCGCCTCACCAACAAGCGCAAGTTCATCGACGCCGGTCCCGGCACACCCGACGGTTTCCGCTGCGACGTCGACGGCAACCTCTGGTGCGGCTGGGGCATGGGCCAGGAAGGGCTCGACGGGGTCGCGATCTACAACCCGGACGGCAAGCTGATCGGGCGCATCAACCTACCCGAGCGCTGCGCGAACCTGTGCTTCGGCGGCACCTACCGCAATCGGCTGTTCATGGCGGCCAGCACGTCGCTCTACTCGCTCTACGTCAACACGCAGGGCGTGCTCGGCGGCTGAGGCTTACTGAGGGACGTTGCATTCGCCGCAGCGCGGACACGTGACGGCGACGTTGCGGAACTCGGCGTTGATCCCGAGGTGCTCGAGCAGGACGAGCCCGCAGCCGCCGCACACGTGATCGAAGCCGTCGGGGTCGCCGCCGTTGAGCACCGGCGCGACCTTCGAATCGAAGACGGAGGCGTCCCGGCGCAACGAGCGCCGATTGACGGTTTTCATCAGCTTGATGATCGCCGCCACGCGGACTCGTCTCCGTCAGCCGAGATGCGGGAGCACGGTCTTGGCGAACAGCAGGGTCCCGTCGGGGCGCGGCGCGTCCGCGAAGTTCACCGTGAGACGATGCGCGCCCTGCCCGATGATCCGCTTGAGCGCGTCGGTGACCTGCTCCGGCGTGCCGGCCAGCCGGATGTCGCTCATGGGACGCACACCGGGCGCGCCCTTCAGCCGCTCCACATCGCGCTCGGTCTCGGCGATCAGGATGCCGACGCGCACGACTTGCCGAATCGTGTCGTAGTCGCGGCCGACGTCGCGACAGTGGCGCTTGAGGACTTCCTGCTTGTGCGTGTAGAGCGTGGGCTCGCGGAACGGATAGTTCCACCAGTCGGCATGGCGCGCGACGACGCGCAAGAGATAGGTCTCGCCGTGCCCGCCGATCATGATCGGCGGGCACGGCGCCGGTCGCGGCTCGCAATACGCGTCGGCGATCTGGTAGTGCTCGCCTCGATAGCTGGCGGGCGCCTGCGTCCACATCGCGCGGATCAGCTCGATCGCCTCGGCCAGCTGGGCGATCCGCGTGCGCGTCGGCGGATAGGGCCAGCCGTACGACTGATACTCTTCCGCGTTCCAGCCGGCGCCGATCCCGAGGATCACCCGCCCGCCGGAGAGCGCCTGCGCGGTGGCGACCATCTTGGCCAGATGGGCGGGGTTGCGGAAGCTGTTCGAGAGGACCTCGTGACCGCAGAGCTTGTCGGGATAGCGCGCGAGGGCCCACGGAAGGAGCGTCCAACCTTCGGCGACGCGGTTACGTCCGTACTGGACGTGATCCGGCAGCCACAGCGAGTCGAACGGAGCGAGCGCCTGGTCGAGATACGGAAACGAGTGCTCGACGAGCCGCGACCAGATGTTGAGCCCGACCGGGATCCGCACTCTAGCCCGGAATGTGCGCTTCTTCGGGCAGCTTGTCCCAGACGGGCTTCCACTCCGGGACCGTCAGCCCGAACTTCTCGCAGAGATCCTTCACCTCGGCGGCGAACGCCTGGCGCACTTCGTCGTTGTCACGGAGCTTGAGCTTGAGCTTCCTATAGACCTGATTCTTCGGCGATCCGGGCCGGCCGAAGATGTTCATCGTGCGGATGTACCACTTGTCGAACGTGGTCTGGGCCTCGGCGTGGGTGCGGTCGTCTTCCGCGAGCTTCTTGACCCAGTACTCGCCGTGGCGGATGTGGAACTTCTCTTCCTTGAAGATGCCGTCGATCGCCCGCACCCACGGCCCGTAGGAGCAGCCGCGCACGTCCTCGAGCTGATGGCCGGCGCCCCGGTCCATGCAGAAGTTGAAGAAGATGAAGTCCGCCCACGTGTCGATCGGGTAGTAGAAGATGTTGACCCGCTTGTCGCTGGTGATGCGCGCGGTGCCGATGTCGCGGCCGGCGTCGATCCGCATCGTGAAGATCTCGTCGTGCTGGCGCACGTGGCTCTCGACGTCGAAGCCGAGATCGGCCAGCAGGCCGTACATGACGGTCGCGTGACGCAGCTCGTCCTTCACGATCTGGGCGACCACGTGCTTTTCCTCGACGGTGGGCGCCTTGGTGATCCAGGGCACGTAGCCGTAGCCGCCGGCGAGCTCGGAATCGGCCTGCATCGTCAGGAGGTGGATCAGGTTGTCCCGATATTCCGGGGTCATCTCTGCGGCGGACTCGAGACGCACGCCCCGGTCGATCTTCGCCATCATCTCCCTGGCCTGGTCGCTCATCGCATCCTCCCGTCTCAGGATACCCCTACCCGCGCTCGATCACACGCACCGCCTTGCCCTCTGAACGCGGAATCGTCCTGGGCGCCACGATCGTCAGCTCGACGCTGAGGCCCGTCGCCTGCCGGAGCTGCTCGGCGGCACGCCGCCGGAGCGCCGCGATCTCCGGGTGGTCGGCGGCAAAACCGCCGCACCGGGCGATCAGCTCGGGCGCCGGCTCCACCTGCACCTCGAGCCGAGCCAGGGTCGCCGCTCGGTCGACGACCAGCTGGTAGTGCGGCGCCAGCTCCGCCATCGCCAGCAAGGTGCGCTCGACTTCGGAGGGATAGAGGTTGACGCCCTTGACGATCAGCATATCGTCCGAGCGGCCCTTGATCCGCGCCATCCGCGCGGACGTGCGGCCGCAGCGGCACGGCTCGAGATTCAGGCTCGTGATGTCGCCGGTGCGGTAGCGCACGAGCGGCATCGCGCGCTTGGTCAAGGTGGTGAAGACGAGCTCGCCTTCCCGGCCGGGCGGCAGCGCCTCTCCCGACTCGGGATCGATGATCTCCGGCAGGAAATGATCGTCGGCGATGTGCAGGCCGTCGCGCGCCTCGCATTCGCCGGCGACGCCGGGGCCGATGACCTCGGAGAGCCCGTACACGTCGAACGCGGTCAGATCGAACGCCCGCTCGAGCGCGGCGCGGATCGCGTCGGTCCACGGCTCGGCGCCGAACACGCCGACGCGCAGGCCGAGCTCGCGCGGCTGGCCTCCCTGCTCGGCCATGGTCTCGGCCAGATGAAGCGCGAAGGACGGCGTCGCCGCGAGCACGTCCGGCCGGAAATCCTGCAGCAGCAGATGATGCCGCGCGCTGTTGCCCGAGGACACCGGCACGACGGTCATGCCGAGCCGCTCGGCCCCGTCGTGGAAGCCGAGGCCGCCCGTGAACAGCCCGTAGCCGAAGGCCACGTGCAGCAAGTCGCCGCGGCGCGCGCCGGCGGCCGTGAGCGCGCGCGCCATGACCTCGCGCCAGACGTCGAGATCCTCGGCCGTGTACGGCGCGACGGTAGGCTTGCCCTTGGTGCCCGAGGACGCGTGAATGCGCGCGACCTCGCGGCGGTCCACTGCCAGGAGGCCGAACGGGTACTGATCGCGGAGATCGCTCTTGCGAACGAACGGCAGCCGCGGGAGGTCGTCGAGCGAGCCGATTGTAACGCCGCCGATCCGCGCACGATGAAACGCTACGCGCTCGCCCGCCCAGCGGATCGTGTCGCGCAGCCGCTCGAGCTGCAGGCGCTCGCGCGCCGGTCGCTCCAGGCGTTCGGCCTGGGGATTCCAGATCACCGCGATCGCTCCTCGAAGGCTCGCGCGCCGGGCTCGCGCGTCATGCCGTCGCGAGTGCTGCTCAGCGCGCGGGCCGGGCCGCGAGGCGTTTGGGCGGCTCGGGGTACTGCTGGTCGACGATCCGATGATTCCTGAGACCGAGCGCTTCGCGCTGGATGAGCAACGCCGTCCGGGCGTGGACGGCGCGCAGCCGCGCGCTCTCGTAGTCGGCGAGCAGGCGCGCCTGCTCCTCGACACTGGTGGCGAGGTCGAGCTGGCGGTCGAGCTCCGTCGCGTGCGCGAGCGCGGCCTCGAGCCGGTCGCCGGCGCGGCCGAGGGCCGCGGCCTTCTCCTGAGCGAGCTCGGCGTTGATCCGCCGGTGCGATTCCTCCCGTCGGCTCACCGGCAACGCGCGACCGCGTCGGAGTAGACGGCCATCGTGCGGTCGATCTGGAGGCGGACGTCGAACAGGCACTCGGCGTTTTCGCGCGCGCGGCGGGCCATCGCCCGGCGGCGCTCGGGATCCAGGAGCAGCCCGATCACGGCCTCGGCCAGCGCGGTCGGATCGCCCTTCGTGAGCACGCCCGTGTCGCCGTCGCGGACGACCTCGTCGCACCCGGGCGCATCGACGGCCACCGCGGGGAGGCCGCAGGCCGCGGCCTCGGCGAGCACGAGCCCCTGCGTCTCGGTCTCGGACGCGAACAGAAAGACGTCCGCGGCCTGGTAGCACTCGGCCAGCGTGTCGTGAGGCCGCACGCCGATGAACTGGATGCGCGGAGCCACGGGCAGGCCGCTCGCCAGGCGCCGGAGCCGCTCCGACTCGGTGCCGTGACCGACCAGCACGAGTCGGGCCGCCGGCACCGTCGAGGCGACCCGCTCGAACGCGACGAGGACGCGATCGACGCTCTTCTCGCGGTCGAGCCGGCCGACGTAGAGCACGAGCGGCTCGTCCGCGCCGACGCCGAGACTCCGCCGCGCGGCGGCGCGGTCACCCGGCCGGAAGCGCTCGAGGTCGACGCCCGTCGGCACGACCGCGATCGGCGCGCGGACGCCGCGCGCGTGGAGCTCGTCGCGGATCACCGCGGAGGGCGCCAGCACCGCGTCGGCCTGCGCCGCGAAGCCGGCGGACAGCCGCAGCGCCGCCGCCTGCACGAGGCCGAGCGGCAGCGGAACGTAGTGGGCGTACTTCTCGTAGCGCGTGTGATAGGTGAAGACGAGCGGCCGCCCGGTGCGGCGCGCCAGGCGCCGAGCCGCCGGACCGAGCAGGAACGGATGGTGGGCGTGGATCACGTCGAAGTCGAGTGCCTGCACCAGCCGGTCGATGCGGCGCGAGTACGGCACCGCGAGCGCGAACTCCGGGTACGTCGTGACCGGAATGGAGGGGTAGCGAACGACCCGGGCTGAGGCCTCGTCGCCGCCGTTCAACCGCGGGCCGAAGACCCACGCCTCGTGGCCGGCCGCCTCGAGGCCTCGTCGGAGCGTCTCGACCGAGATCGTGACGCCTCCGCAGAACGGTAAATAGTTGTTGGTGAAGAGCGCGATCCGCACGAGCAGAAGTCCGTCAGGCCTTGTTGAACTTCTCGAAGTCCTCCGGCTTGATGTTCTGCAGCCACTCGCGGAGCTGATCGGGATCGTCCGGCTTCACGGGCTCCGCCTCCTTGGTGACCTCGAGGCTCTTCGCTTTGCGGACGACTTCCTCGTCGACGTAGATGGGGGCCGCCACGCGGAGGGCGAGCGCGATGGCGTCCGAGGGCCGCGAATCGACGGTGTACTCGGTCTCGCCGAGCTGCAGGTGCAGCACCGCGAAGAACGTATTCTCCTTGAGGTCGGTCACGACGACTTTCAACACCTTCGCCTCGAGCGTCTCGAGGATGTTCTTGATCAGGTCGTGCGTCATCGGCCGCGCCGGCGCGACCTTCTCGAGCTCGAGCGCGATCGCGTTGGCCTCGAAGATGCCGACCCAGATCTGGAGCGAGCGCTTGTCCTCTTCGTCGCGGAGGATGATGATCGGCATGTTCGAGACGGCGTCGAGGGCCAGTCCGCGGACCTTCATTTCGACAAACATGCGGTCTCCTCCGGTTGGGAAGCGAGTGTCCCCCGCAGACTGTGCGGAAGCACCTGATCGATGTAGACCTGTGTCAGGTCACCGACGGACGCGCCTCCCTGCCCGTCGAAGTTGACGACGCGATTGCAGCGGGTGCGGCCCGACAGCTCTCCCGCGTTCTTTTTCGATCTCCCGTCGATCAGCACTTCCATCGTCCGGCCGGCGAGCCGGCTGCTCCGCTCGGCGCCCACGCGCGTGGCGGCCTCGAGGAGCCGTGCGTTGCGGCTGGCCTTCACGTCGTCGGCGATCTGGTCCGGCATCGTCGCCGCGGGCGTGCCCGGTCGGCGCGAGTAGCGGAACACGAAGACGTTGTCGTAGCCGACGGTGTCGACCATCTCGAGCGTCTGCTCGAAGTCCGCCTCGGTCTCGCCCGGAAACCCCACGATCAGGTCGGTGGAGAACGCCATCTCGGGGACGGCGTCGCGGATCTCGGCCACGAGCTCGAGGTAGCGCTCGCGCGTGTAGCCGCGGTTCATGCGCTCGAGCATGCGGTTCGAGCCCGACTGCAGCGGCAGGTGGAAGTACTCGCACACCTTGGGGACGTCGCGCATCGTGCGGATGAGCTTGGGCGTCAGATTGTAGGGATTCGAGGTCGTGAACCGAATGCGGGCGATGTCCTCGACCTCGGCGACGCGCTCGAACAGCTCGCCGAGGTCGGTCGCCGGCGTCAGGTCGCGGCCGTAGGCGTTGACCGTCTGACCGAGCAGGGTGACCTCGCGGCAGCCCTCGGCGGCGAGCCGGCGCACTTCGTCGACGATGACGTCGGGCGGATGGCTGCGCTCGCGGCCGCGCGTCTGCGGCACGACGCAGAAGGTGCAGTGCTTCTCGCAGCCCTCCATCACGGTCACGAACTCGCGAAGCCGGCCGGCGGCCGGCGGGCGCGCCGTGATCTTGACGAGCGGGCCCTCACCAGTCTCCAGCACGGGCCGGCGTTCCCGGCGAACGCGATCGACCAGCTCGTTGACGCGGGCGATGGCGGGCGAGCCGAACACCAGGTCGACCGACGGCGCGCGCCGCTGGATGGCGCTCTGGTGCAGCTGCGCCATGCAGCCCATCACGCCGATGACGAGCTCGGGCTTCCTGGTCTTGAGCAAACGAAGCTCGCCGAGCTTCGAGAAGACCTTGTCCTCGGCCTTCTCTCGGATCGCGCACGTGTTCACCAAGATCAGGTCGGCTTCGGTCTCGTCGGCGGTCAGCTCCCAGCGGTTCTCCCGGAGCAGGCCGGCTACTCGCTCCGAGTCGTACTCGTTCATCTGACAGCCGTACGTGATCAGGTGGAGCTTGGCCATGAGTGCCTGGAAAATCCCACGTTTGCGTTGGACCGACCGTAGCACCCGCGGTCGGGCAAGTCAAACTAGCGTCGCTGTGGACGCGCAGATTCCTGCCGAGGGGCCCCGATCGCGACTCGAAGGGTGCTAAAAACAGCTCGGGGGGAGCGGCGTCGCTCCCCCCGAGGGGTTGAATCGAGGGCTCGAGCTAGTCGATCTCGTCCGGCCGGCCGCCCTTGCGCGCCGCGGCAGGCTTTTTGCCGGCGTCGGGCCCATGGCCATTGCCGTTACCGAACGTGAGAGGCGGCTTGACCTCGAACTGGCGCTCGAGGCGGTTGCGCCGCTCCTTCCATCCCTCCTGGTACTCGAGCTCGTCCTCGTGCAGGGTCGCAGGCTGCTTGATCCCGTGCGCGTGGCGGAACTGGATGGCGAGCTTCGAGGCGGTGCGGCGCACTTCGTCCCACGGCGTGCCGAGCGCGAACTGATCGGAGATGGCGCCGATCCGGCCCGTGTGGATGTTGCACGAGAGCGTGACAGCCGACAGGATCGGTCCCGACCAGTACGAGGTCTGGGAGTTGATCGGCATCGGCAGGATGTGCAGGTTGTGGCTGCCGCGGCAGTCGCCGGCCACCATGGGCGCGGTGGCCCAGGGTGACGTGATCTCACCCGGCGCCGGCCAGTCGCCCTGGGCGAAGGCCAGGAGCACCGGATCGTCCTTGCCGCCGTACGTGAAGCCCTTCTTGGTCTTGATGTTGTGCAGCCGCTCGGCCGAGCAGATGTAGCCGAGCTGGTCCTTCTCGTTCTTGTCGCCTCGGGTCCAGATGCGGGCGATCACGAAGCGGGAGGAGCGCGTGAGTCCCTCGATGTCGTAGAGGTCCTCGGGTGCCCGTAGGGTGATCACCTTCTCCTGCAACCCCTTGGCGACCTCTTCCATCTTGTTGTCGAGCGCCTTCTGGTCGCGCGGGTGCGCACCCGCCTCGACGGCCTGCGCCTTCGTGTCGAGGTCGACGATCTCGAAGACGTAGCCGCGCTTCATCTTAGACGCGGCGATGACCAGACCGGTGTTGAACCGCGGCAGCATGTAGGCGCCGGTGGCGTAGTGGTTGAACGCCATGGGCTCGGTCTTGTCGGCGAACGACACCAGCACGGTCTGCGAAGCGTTGTCCTTGCGGACCGGGAACGGCAGCGCCACCGTCGCCGGACCGGCGCCGCGCAGGTTGCCGGTGAACGCGTCGGCCACCAGGTCTTGCCCGGGGCCATAGAGGCCGAGCTCGGCCGCTTTCGTGGCGCCTTCCTGGAGCGCGTCCCACATGAGCTCGTCGACGACCGACATGTCGACCGTCTCGGCCATGATGCCGGTGACGGCGCAGTCGTCGCCGGTGTGCGTGACGATCATCGACGTGAAGATCGGCTCGCCGCGATAGCTGTTGTTGTCGAGCACGTACTTGGCGATGATCGACTTCACCTCGTCGGCCGCCACCACGTGTCCGCCGACGCCGCCGACGTCGGCCTTGGTCGCCTTGATGTAGCGCTGCACGAGAGCTGGGTTCTTCGCGAACACGTACGACTTGTACGAAAAGATGTTCGGTGTGTTCGTGACCGGAATCTTCTCCGCGACGGTCACGGGCAGCCCGGCGAGCTCGTCCTTCGACTGATGGTAGTCCGACATCTTGGTCGTGGGCTGGCCGTCCTGGGGGCCGTAGCGCCGCGCAGACATGCACGCCTCCTTGCGTGAGGGGTGAGGGATTGGATGCTCGCATTCGAGGATATCGAGGTACACTGATGGCGTCAAGCAAGAAATTTTCGGAAATGAAATTTCTTTCTGGAGCGTGATCACGACGTGAAAACGGCGCCCCTCACCTCGCGTGAGCTGCGGCAGACGGTTCACTGTCTCGAGCTCTACTACCGTCAGAGCAAGAGCCAGAAGGACATCGCGCGCGCGCTCGGTATCTCCGCGCCGACGGTCTCGCGCCTGCTCAAGCGCGCGTTCGACGAAGGTCTCGTCCGCGTGGAGCTCGACCTGCCGCGGCGCGAGCAGCTCGAGGCCGGTCTGGTCGAGCGCTTCGGGCTGCGCGACGCGGTCGTCGTGGCGGCGGGCGGCCGTGGCGACGTCAAGGAGGAGCTCGGCACCGCCGCCGCGGCCTACTTCGAAAAGATCGCCGCCAACGGCCTTCGCGTGGGGCTCTCGTGCGGCTTCACGCTCTACCAGACGATCCGGCAGCTCCACGAGCGCCGCTTTCGCGATCTCGCGCTCTATCCCCTGTCCGGCGAGAGCACGCTCGAGCTCGTCGATCTGTTCCCGAACACCCTGGTCGGGATGATGGCCGCGAAGTACCGGCCGCACGTGCAGGCCTGGGCGCTGCCGGTGCAGCATCTGCTCTCGCTGCGCGAGATCGAGCGCGAGCGCCGCCGCCTGCTGCGCGACCCGGCGATCCGGCGCATCTACGAGGCCGCGCAGGACGTCGACATCGCGCTCGTGGGCATCGGGCTCATCGGCGACGGCACACCCGGGTTCTGCTCGCTGGCCGAGTCATACGGGATCAGCGTCAAGCGGCTGCGTCAGCTCGGCGTCGTCGGCGAGATCAACTATCAGCCGTTCGACGACCAGGGCCGCATCGTCGATCGGCCGGAGCTGCGCGGGCTGATGCGCCGAGTCCTCTCGGTCCCCGGCGATCGGCTCCAGGCCCTGTCGCGGCGCGACGACCGCTACGTGGTGGCGATCGCTGGCGGCCGGGCCAAGCTCGACGCGGTGCGCGGTGCTGTGGCCGGGCGATTCATGAACGTGCTGGTCACCGACGAGGACGTCGCCGCGGCTCTGCTGCGGCGCGCGGCCTGAGCCCGGGCGCTACACGCCGCGGGTGGGAACCGAAGCTTCCTCGAACGCGCCGATCCGCCGGAATTTCTCGTAGCGTCCGGCAACCAGGTCATCGCCCGACAGCCCGGCCAGATCGCGCAGGTTGTTGCGGATGGCCTCGCGCAGATGACCCGCCGCGCCGTCCCAGTCGCGATGCGCCCCGCCGACGGGCTCGGGCACGATCGCCTCGATCACACCGAGCCGCAGGAGATCGGGCGCGGTGATCCGCATCGACTCGGCCGCTTCGGATGCCTTACCGGCGTCGCCCCACAGGATGGCGGCGCAGCCTTCGGGTGAGATCACCGAGTAGACCGCGTACTCGAGCATCAGCACGCGATTGCCCATCCCGATCGCGAGCGCTCCCCCGCTGCCGCCCTCGCCGGTCACGATCGAGAGGATCGGCGTCCGGAGCGCGGCCATCTCGCGGAGATTGCGCGCGATCGCTTCGGCCTGCCCGCGCTCCTCGGCGCCGAGCCCGGGATAGGCTCCGGGCGTGTCGATGAACGTGACGACGGGCTTGCCGAACTTTTGCGCCATATGCATCAGCCTGAGCGCCTTGCGATAGCCCTCGGGGTGCGGCATCCCGAAGTTGCGCGCGATTTTCTCGCGCGTGTCGCGGCCCTTCTGGTGGCCGATCACGACGACGCCCTGCTCCTCGAAGCGCGCGAGCCCGCCGACGATCGCCGCGTCGTCGCCGAAGACCCGATCGCCGTGGAGCTCGACGAAATCGTCGAACAAGAGCTTGATGAAATCGCGCGTGTGCGGACGCTTGGGATGGCGCGCGAGCTGCGTGCGCTGCCAGGCCGTCAGGCTCGCGTAGGTGCGCTGACGCAGCCGCGTGAGGCGCTCCTCGAGCCTGGTGATTTCCTCGCGCACCTTGGCGACGTTGTCCTCGGCCTGGAGCGCCGCGATCCGGTTCTCGAGGTCGAGCAGCGGCTGCTCGAAGTCAAGCGCGTCCGGCATAGTCCACGCTGATGTTACCCGGGCCGAGGAAGGTCTCGCCCTCGGCCACGAGCTCCTTGCTGCCGTCGACCGACAGGCCGCGGGTGCGCACGACGACTTCCTGGCCGCCGATCAGCAGGTGCAGGAAGACCGGGACACGGCCGGGATGCTGGTCGCAGAGCTGGCGCACGGCGGCGAGCGCGGCGCCGGGGTCCTCGCCCGGCGCGAAGCGGATCCGGCAGGCGTTCGGCTCGCTCACCGCACCGTTCTTCGGCCGACTCCCGGCCGATTCGGCCAGCGCCTGCTCGAGCAGGCGCACGTCCTCGGCGAGCACGACACGCCCCTTGTCGCCGTCGTCGACGCGGCCACGCACGAGGACGGCCTCGCCCGAGCGCAGGCAGGCGGCCGCCGTCTTGAAGGGCTCGGGGAACACCGTGATGTCGACGGTGCCTTCCATGTCCTCGAGCGTGAAGAACGCCATCCGGTTCCCGCCCTTCGTGGACGTCTCCTTGAGCCCGTTGGCGTGGCCGAAGAGCACGACGCGCGCGCCGTGGCCCTTGGCCGCGAGATCATTCGTGGTCGTGACGCCCAGCGGCTCCACGACATCGCGATATCGCGCCAGCGGGTGTCCGGAGATGTAGAACCCGAGGACTTCCTTCTCGAACGCGAGACGCTGATCGGCTTCCCACTCGGGCGTGATCTCGGTGGGCGCCACCGGCCGGGCGGGCGCGACGGCGGGCATCATGTCGAAGAACGATCCCTGTCCTTCGGCGCGGTCTCGCTGCTGGCGCTGGCCGCTCTCGAGCGCCGTATCGGTGGTGGCGAGCAGATGCGCGCGCGTGAGCCCGAGCGAGTCGAACGCGCCGGCCTTGATGAGGCTCTCCACCACCCGGCGGTTCACGAGCCTGAGATCGACGCGTACGCAAAAATCGTCCAGCGTCTTGAACGGGCCTTCGGCGCTCCGCGCCTTGAGGATCGACTGCATCGCGGCCTCGCCGACGTTCTTGATCGCGGCCAGGCCGAAGCGCACCGTGTCGCCGGCCACGCTGAACTGCACGGCCGAGACGTTGACGTCGGGCGGCACCACCGTGATGCCCATCGCGCGGCACTCTTCGATGTACTTCACGATCTTGTCGGTGTCGCCCATTTCCGACGTGAGCAGCGCCGCCATGAATTCGACCGGATAGTTCGCCTTGAAGTACGCGGTCTGGTAGGCGACGAGCCCGTACGCCGCGGCGTGGGAGTTGTGCACCGCGATGCCGTTGGCGATGAAGCTCCGCGCGCCCGGGACCTCGATGTCGTACGTGGGTTCGACGCCATCCACAGTGAATCGTTTTGGTCGTGACCAGCCCATGGCCGGGTCGACCAGACTTTCGAGAACCGGCGACTCCAGGCGTTCTGCGAGATGCTCCAGCGTGTCGCGCCGCATGCCGCGCTTGGCTCGATCCGACGAGACGAGTCGGTAGGCAAGCCCGAGCGCCCGACATCCGGCCTTCAGTGTGGGATAGCGTTTGAGAATTGCCTCTTGCAGAGGTTCTCGGTAGGTCGCCGTCGGAACGATATCGACGGTTCCTCGCGCAAGGAGAGGTCGCGTATCCGCGTACGAAGCCACGAGCGCGGAGAGCGCGGCGCACTTCGTGCCGACCAGATGCGCGCCGACGAGCTCTTTGAATCGAGCGTAGGCTCGGCGCCCACCAATGAGATTGATCGTGTAGCCGATGCGGCGCGATCCGCGATAGGCAAAGCTTTTCCGATGAATGGTGCTGGGGATGCCGAGCTTCAAGAGCAGGCGGCGAACGTCGCCAGCCAAGCCCTCTGAGGACGTTGCGTAGTAGATCGACGCCGTCTTGGGGTGGACGCAGCCGTCTCCTTGAAAGAGCTTTCCAACGAGAACCGCGATCGCGTGTCGGTCCCACCCGTCTACGAGCGAGGGAATCCGCTTGTTCGTCGCGGTCCGCCGCTGAAGGCCACAGTCCTGAAAGAGGAACCTAACCGCTTCCGACGGCCTCCCTCGATCGATTCGGCTCGGACGCACTGACGAAGCTTTGGGCTTTGAACGGCGTTCGAGGCGCGCGATCGTGTTGTCGAATGCCGAGATAACGCGCCGCATGTCGTCCAGCTCATCGTCGACCGTCGAGTACAAATAGAAGTGGCTGTCGTAGCCGAGGCTGCCTTCGGACAGTGCATAGCCCAGCAGTGCTGGCAGATGGTCCGGAACGGATGTGCGCCCGCACGGAAGCTCGCGTGAGACGGCGACGAAGTCGTCGACGCTGAGATCCTCAGCGTTGACCCAATTTCGTTGCGTGAAGATCGGATGATCGGGCGTGCACCGGAGCGTCATCCCGTTCGCGAGCTCGAGGCGGCCGACTCGTCGACTTCCGCTTGGCCGAGCTCCGAACGCTCGGAATGGACCGTCCTTCGTCAGCACGAGGTCCCCATCACAGACCTCGGTGATCGCTTTGCGGCTGCCGTCGGCCATCTCGATCAGCGCGTCCGAGGTTAGGCACTTGTTGAATCCGTAGCCCGCGAACTTCTCCATGAGCTCCCAGACGCGCTCGGCCTTCGCGGGGGCGGTGTTGCGCTCGCGGCAGCCCGCGATGAACTTCTCGCGCTGCTTGGCCATGAGCTCGCGGTCCTTCTTGCCCATGGCGCGGCGCAGGATGTCGGCCTCGCCCATCGTGAAGCCGGCCATCTCGGAGGCGATCTGCATGATCTGCTCTTGATAGACCATGATCCCGTACGTCTCCCGCGTGAACTTCTCCATCGCGGGATGCTCGTACGTGATCTTGGACCGCCCGTGCTTTCGCTGGATGAAGTCGGGAATGAGCTCCATCGGGCCGGGGCGGTAGAGCGAGACCATCGCGATCAGGTCTTCGAGCTGCTCGGGCTTGAGGCCGCGGAGCGCGTCCCGCATGCCCGACGACTCCAGCTGGAATACGCCGAACGTCTTGGCGTCCGAGAGCATCTCGTACGTCTTCTTGTCGTCGAGCGGCAGACGGTCCAGATCGAGCTCTCGCCCGCGCGACTCCTTGATCAGCGCGACCGTGTTGGCCAGCACGGTGAGCGTCCTGAGCCCGAGGAAGTCCATCTTGAGCAGGCCGAGCTTCTCGATCGGGCCCATCGCGAAGCCCGTGATCAGCTCCGGCCGCTTGGGATCCTTGTAGAGCGGGATGTACTCCTCGAGCGGCTCGTCCGAGATCACGACCGCGGAGGCGTGCACCGAGGCGTGGCGGGTGCAGCCCTCGAGCGTGCGCGCGATCTCCCACAGCTCCTTCACGTTGGCCTGGGTGCGCACCATCTCGGCCAGCGGCAGCGATTTCTGGTACGCGTCGTCGAGCGTGATGTTGAGCGGGAAGTTGGGCACGAGCTTCGCGATCCGGTCGACGTCGCCGTACGGCATGCCGAGCACGCGGCCGACGTCGCGAATCGCCGCCTTGGCGCCGAGCGTCCCGAACGTGATGATGTGGGCGACCCGGTCGCGGCCGTAGCGCTCGGCGACGTAGCGGATGACCTCGTCGCGCCGGTCGTCCGAGAAGTCGATGTCCATATCGGGCATCGAGATCCGTTCGGGGTTCAAGAATCGCTCGAACAAGAGGCCGTAACGTATCGGATCGACGTTCGTGATGCCGAGAGAATATGCGGTTAGCGAGCCGGCCGACGAGCCGCGTCCGGGGCCGACCGCGATCCCCTGCTCGCGCGCGTAGCGGATGAAGTCCCAGACGACCAGGAAGTACCCCGCGAAGCCCATCTTCTCGATGACCGCGAGCTCGTGAGCCAGCCGAGCCTCGATGGCGTCGCCGGGGTTCGCGCCGTACCGGCGCTTGAGCCCCGCGTGGGCCAGCTCGAGCAGGTAGCTGTCGAGCGTGTGCTCGCTCGGCACGACGTAACGCGGCAGGTGGAACTGGTTGAACTCGAGCGTGAGGTTGCAGCGCTCGGCGACCGCCAGGGTGTTCCGGCAGGCCTCAGGGAGTTCCGCAAAGACGCGCGCCATCTCCTCGGCGGACTTGATGTAAAACTCCTGCGTCGAGAACCGGAAGCGGCCCGTATCTTGAAGATTCGTGCCGGTCTGGATGCAGAGCAGCGCCTCGTGGGCGCGCGAGTGGCCGTTCTCGAGATAGTGCGAGTCGTTGGTGCCGACGACCAGCGCGCCGATCGATTTGGCGATCCGGATCGTCTCGGCCATGACCCGCTCCTGCTCCTCGATCCCGTGCGCCTGCACCTCCATGAAGTAGTGATCCTTGCCGAAGACCTCCTGGTACCAGCCTGCGGTCTCGCGCGCCTTCGCGGCGTCGCCGGCGCTGAGCATCCGCGAGACCTCGGAGTTGAGACAGCCCGAGAGCACGAGCAGCCCGTCGGCGTGCTGGGCCAGGAGCTCGCGATCGACGCGCGGTTTGTAGTAGAACCCCTCGAGAAACGCGCGCGACACCAGCTTGACGAGGTTCTTGTAGCCTGTGCGATTGCGGACCAGCACCGTGAGGTGGTTGGCGCCCTCGTAGCCGCCGTCCTGCGAGCCGCGCTCTTTGCGGCCGCCGGGCGCGACGTAGAGCTCGCAGCCGAGGATCGGCTTGACGCCGGCCTTCATCGCCGCGTTGTAGAAGTCGATCGCGCCGAAGAGGTTGCCGTGATCGGTCAGCGCGATCGCCGGGAACTTGAGCTCCTTGGCGCGATCCACGAGCTTTTCGAGCTGGGCGGCGCCGTCGAGCAGGCTGTACTCGGAATGCACGTGCAGATGGACGAAGTCGCTGTGCTGCATCGAGCTCCCGGTCACTCCCACTCGATCGTGGAAGGTGGCTTGGACGAGATATCGAAGACGACCCGGTTGATGCCTTTGACCTCGTTGATGATCCGGTTGCTGATCGTGCCGAGCAGCTCGTAGGGCAGCCGCGCCCAGTCAGCGGTCATCGCGTCCTGGCTCATGACGGCCCGGAGCGCGACGACGTGGGCGTAGGTTCTGAAGTCGCCCATGACGCCGACGGTCTTGATCGGTAGGAGGACGGCGAACGCCTGCCAGACCGTTCGCTCGAGCCCGGCCTCGCGCACCTCTTCCTGGACGATCGCGTCCGCCTCGCGCAGAAGGTCGAGCCGGTCCGAGGTCACCTCGCCGAGCACCCGGATCGCGAGCCCGGGACCGGGGAACGGCTGGCGCCAGACGATCTCGGGCGGCAGGCCGAGGAGCTCGCCGAGCTTTCGGACCTCGTCCTTGAACAGCTCGCGGAGCGGCTCGACCAGCTTGAACTGCATCTGGAGCGGCAGCCCGCCGACGTTGTGGTGCGTCTTGATCGTGGCCGAGGGCCCGCGAAAGGACACCGACTCGATGACGTCGGGATAGAGCGTTCCCTGAGCGAGGAACGGGATGTCGTCGAGCTTCTTGGCCTCGTCCTCGAAGACGGCGATGAACTCGGCGCCGATCCGCTTGCGCTTGATCTCTGGGTCGGTCACGCCACGGATCTCGTCGAGAAAACGGCGAGATGCGTCGACATGAATCAGGTTCATCTTGAACGCGTCGCGGAACGTGTGCACGACCGCTTCGGCTTCGCCCTTCCGCAAGAGTCCGTTGTCGACGAAGACGCACGTGAGCTGATCGCCGATAGCGCGATGGACGAGCACCGCGACGACCGAGGAGTCGACGCCGCCCGAGAGCGCGCACAACACGCGCTGGCCGCCCACCTGAGCACGGATCGCCTCGACCGTCGTGTCGATGAAGCCGGCCATCGACCACGTGCGGTTCACCCCGCACACCGTCAGGAAGTTGTCGAGGATCGTCCGGCCCTGCGGCGTGTGGAGCACCTCGGGATGGAACTGGACCGCGTAGAGGCGCCGCACCTCGTCGGCCATCGCCGCGACCGGACAGTTCGGCGTGCTCGCGAGCGCGGTGAACCCCTTCGGCGGTCTGAGAACGGTGTCGCCGTGGCTCATCCAGACCGTGACCCGTCCGGAGGCCTCCGGCTCCACGTTGCGCAGGAGCGGGCTTTGGCCCTGCAGTGTGATCTCGGCCTTCCCGTACTCGCGGCGCTCGGCCGGAATCACGTGGCCGCCCAGGAGATAGCCCATCGCCTGCATGCCGTAGCAGATCCCAAGAACCGGGATGCCCGCGTCGAAGAGCTCTTTCGGCGGCAGCGGCGCGCCTTCTTCGTAGACGCTCGAAGGCCCGCCCGAGAGGATGATGCCCTCATAGCCCGCGGCGAGAATCTGCTCGAGCGGATGGGTGCAGGAGAAGATCTCCGAGTACACGGACATCTCGCGGACCCGCCGCGCGATCAGCTGGGTGTACTGACCGCCGAAATCGAGAACCGCGATCTTGCCGGCGCCGGCCGACATCGGCGCCCCGCTACCGCGGGCGCCCGAGCTTCTGAGCCTGCTGGAAGACCTTGCCTTCGGTCTTGATCGTGGGCGCGATGATCAGCTCCGTTTGCTGCAGCTCGCGGATGTTGCGCGCGCCGACCGAGCCCATGCAGGTGCGGATCGCTCCGACCAGGTTGAGCGTTCCGTCTTCCGTGAAGGCCGGGCCGAAGAGGATCTGCTCCAGCGAGCCGGCGATGCCGACGCGGATGCGCGTGCCGCGCGGCAGATTCGCGTGCGGCGTCGCCATCCCCCAGTGGTAGCCGCGGCCCGGCGCTTCGATCGCCCGCGCGAACGCGGATCCGATCATGACCGAGTCGGCGCCGGAGGCGAACGCCTTGCAGACGTCGCCGCCCGTCGTCATGCCGCCGTCGGTGATGATCGGCACGTAGCGCCCGGACTGCTTCCAGTAGAAGTCGCGCGCGGCCGCCGCGTCCGCGGTGGCCGTCACCTGCGGCACACCGAGGCCGAGCACCTCACGGCTGGTGCAGGCAGCACCCGGGCCGACGCCGATCAGCAGCGCGTCCGCGCCGACCTCCATCAGCTCGAGGCAGGCCTCGTAGGTGACGACGTTGCCGATGACCAGCGGAATCGCGAGCTGCTTCTTGAGCTTGCGCAGATCGACGGGCGTGTACTCGGTCGCGATGTGGCGGGCCGTCGTCACGGTCGACTGCACCACGAAGATGTCGGCGCCGGCCTCCTGCGCGATCTGAGCGAAGCGCTCGGCGCGCTGCGGGATCGACGAGACCACGGCCGGGCCGCCGCCCTTCTTGATCTCGCTGATCCGCTGGTGGATCAGCTCTTCCTTGATCGGCTCGCCGTAGATCGACTGGATGATCTTGGTCGCCTCTTCCTGGCTGGCGGAGACGATCCGTTCGAGGACTTCGGCGGGGTTCGCGTAGCGGGAGAAGATGCCTTCCAGGTTCAGGACCGCGAGGCCGCCGTGGCGCCCCATCTCGGTCGCGAGCCGGGGGCCGACGACCCCGTCCATGGCCGCGGCGATGATGGGGAGCTCGAAGCGATGGCCGCAGAGCTCCCAGGAGATGTCGACCTCGTTCGGGTTGACCGTGACTGCCCCGGGCACGAGCGCGATGTCATCGAATCCGTAAGCGACCCTGGCCTTGCGCCCTCGCCCTACCCACATCCCCATCGGCTAGCCTCCCTTGACGCCGTACCCCGGTTTCGCCTGAAAGTCCCGTATATAGGGATAGCCCTCGACGGGACCTACTAGATTTCGTAGCAGTATAGACCCGAGCCTCGGACCTGTCAACGCCGGGCCGAGGGCGGATGGGCCTCTTCGTAGAGCATACGCAGACCGTCGAGTCTGAGGTTTTCGTCGACCCGCTCGATACACCGTGCCACGTCCGTCAAAAGCCCGGCGTTGCCCCCGGTCGCGATCACCCTTGCCCCTCCCCCGAGCTCGGCCTGCATCCGTTCGACCAGGCCCTCTACCAGCCCAGCGTAGCCGTAGATCGCGCCGGACTGGAGGTTCGACGTGGTGTTCCTTCCGATCGCCTCCTTGGGCCTGACCAGCTCGACCCGGTACAGTCGCGCCGCGCGATTCACGAGCGCCTCGACCGAGGTGACGATACCCGGGGCGATCGCACCGCCGATGAACTCGCCCCTGGCGTTGACGCAGTTGAACGTGGTCGCGGTGCCGAAGTCGATCACGATCAGCGGCGGACCGTACTTGGCGGCGGCGGCGAAGGCGTCGACGTACCGGTCGGCGCCGACTTCACGCGGAGCGTCGACCGCGAGCGGCATGCGCGTGTTGACGCCCGGCTCGACGAAGAACGGGTTCTGCCCGAAATACTTGTCGCACATCCATTCGAGCGTCTGCTGGACGGGCGGCACGACGTTGGAGATCGAGATGCCGTCGATGGCCGGCGCGCGGATGCCCCGCGACTGCAGGAGCGTCTCGATAAAGAGCCCGTACTCGTCGGCCGTCTGCTCGCGCCGGCTGGTGAGGCGCCACGATACGAGCAGGCGCTCCGCCTCGAAGACCCCGATCTTCGTGTTGGTGTTGCCGACGTCCGCCACGAGCAGCATGCGCCGCTCCTCTCAGCCCGAGATGATCACGGGGGTATCGCCCGTGCTCACCGTGCCCGCGACGACCCGCTTGAGCGATCCGCCCACGTCGACAAGCAACGCGCCGTCGGAGTCGAGATCGGCCGCCAGCCCCGTGACGGTGTCGACGGTGACCTTGCGGCCGAGCGTGTCGCTGAGCCGCCGCCACGCCTCGCGAACGGGAGCGAAGCCCTCGGTTTCGAGCCGCCCGCGCCAGACGTCGAACTCCTCGAGCAGCGCCGTGAGCATCGACTCGCGGCCCGTGGCGTGGCCCGTCTCGATCACGACCGAGGTGGCGCTGTCCGCCAGGTCGGGCGGGAATTCGCTCTGGCCGAGATTGATCCCGACGCCGATGATCGTGACCAGCGACGTGAGGCCGTTGGGAACCGCGCCGCCCGCCTCGGCTCGCCCGCTGATGCGGGACTCGAGCAGGATGCCGGCGATCTTCCGGCTCGCGACCAGGACGTCGTTCGGCCACTTGAGCTTGGCATCGACCGGCGCGACCCGTCGAAGCGCCTCGGCCGCAGCGACCGCAGTCGCCAGCGACAAGGTCGCCAGGAGCGGCTGAGGGACTCGCGGCCGAACGATGATGGAGGCCAAGAGGCTCGTCCCCGCGGGCGCTCGCCACGTCCGCCCGCGGCGGCCTCGGCCCTGCAGCTGCTGATCGGCGACGACGACGGTGCGATCGGCGGCGCCGCGCTCAGCGAGTGCTGCGGCCACGGATTGGGTCGAGTCGACGGTGTCGAGGCGGACGATGACGCCCGGTGCGCTACCGGCCACCGTCACCGACCCAGGCGAGGCTCGCGACCAGCTTGGCGTGCAACGCTTCTTGCTCGACGAGCCGCTCGCGCTCGCGCGCCACGATGTCGGCGGGCGCACGCTCGGCGAAATCGGGCTTCGCCAGCTTGTTCTTCAGGAAGTCGACGCGCTCGGCAGTCTTGGCGATCTCCTTCTCGATCCGCTGCCGCTCGGCGCCGAGATCGACGATGCCCGTCAGATCGACGTACACCTCGGAGCCGCCGACCACAGCCATTGCCGAGCTGCGCGGGCGCGTCGCGGTCGGATCGACGGTGAGCCGGACACGGGCCAGCGACTCGATCAGCGCGCTGTTGGCGGTGAAGAGATCGGCTGCGTCGCCTCCCGCTCGAACGGTCGCCGTCAGCGCGACCGCGGGCGCGATCCGCATCTCGCCGCGGATGTTGCGCACGGCGGTGACGAGGTCCATGACCGCCGCCATCTGCCTCTCCGCCTGCGCATTGCGATCCTTTTTCGAGATCTTCGGATACGGCGCCAGCATGATGGACTCGCCCTTGTGCGGCAGCCGCTGCCAGATCTCTTCGGTGATGAACGGCATGAACGGATGCAGGAGCCGCAAGGTCGCTTCGAGCACGCGCACGAGCGTCGCCTGGGTCCGCGCGCGCCGGTCGGGATGCTCGGCGTTGTAGAGCGACAGCTTGGAGATCTCCAAGTACCAGTCGCAGAACTCGTGCCACAGGAACTGGTAGAGCGCCGAGGCCGCGTCGCTGAACCGGTAGCGCTTCATCGCGGTGCGAACGTCCGCGACGGCCGCGGCCAGGCGGCTCTCGATCCAGACGTCGGCGAGCGCCGGCGGCGTCTTCTTCGCCAGCGCCGGATCGAAGCCGCCGAGGTTCGAGAGCACGAGCCGCGAGGCGTTCCAGAGCTTGTTGGCGAAGTTCCGGTAGCCCTCGATGCGCTCCTCGGAGATCCGGATGTCGCGCCCCTGCGCGAGCGCCGCCAGGGTAAAGCGGAACGCGTCGGTCCCGTACTTCTCCATGACCACGAGCGGGTCGGCGACGTTGCCCTTCGACTTCGACATCTTCTGGCCTTCGGCGTCGCGCACGATGGCGTGCAGGTACACGTCCCGGAACGGGACGTCCTTCATGAAGTGGATCCCGAGCATGGCCATCCGCGCGACCCAGAAGAACAGGATGTCTGGGCCCGTGACGAGCACCGAGGTCGGATAGTACGTCCTCAGATCTTGGGTGTCGTCGGGCCAGCCGAGCGTCGAGAACGGCCAGAGCCCCGACGAGAACCAGGTATCGAGCGTGTCGGGATCCTGCCGCACCGGCCCGCCGCACTTCGGACACGCGCGGAGATCCTCCTTCGACACGTGCACCGAGCCGTCCTTCTCGCAGTACCACGCCGGGATGCGGTGACCCCACCAGAGCTGCCGCGAGATGCACCAGGGATGGATGTTCTCCATCCAGTGGTAGTACGTCTTCGTCCAACTGCGCGGCAGAATCGTGATCCGCCGCTCGCGCACGGCCTTGATCGCCGCCTCGGCCAGCGGCTGGACGTTCACCCACCACTGCTTCAGCACGAGCGGCTCGACCACGGTCTTGCTGCGATAGCAGATGCCGACCGCGTGACGATAGGGCTCGATCTTGTCGATCAGCCCGAGCGCCTTCATGTCCTCGACGATCCGGCGCCGGCACTCGAAGCGGTCCAGGCCGGCGTAGCGTCCCGCCTCGGCGGTCATCTTGCCGTCGAGGCCGATGACGGTCTTGATCGGCAGGTTGTGGCGTCGTCCGATGTCGAAGTCGACCGGATCGTGGCCCGGCGTCACCTTGATCACGCCGGTGCCGAACTTCGGGTCGACCGCTTCGTCGGCCACCACCTTCACCGTGATCGTGCCGTCCACCGACGGGACTTCGAGCGTCTTGCCGACGAGATGTCGGTACCGCTTGTCCTTGGGGTGCACCGCCAGGCCGGTGTCGCCGAGCTTCGTCTCGGGCCGCACCGTGCCGAGCGTGACCGGACCGTACTTGATGTAGACGAACTCGTCGTCGCGCTCCTCGCGCTCGACCTCGATGTCCGAGAGCACGGTCTGGCACTTCGGGCACCAGTTCACGATGCGGTCGTCGCGGTAGATCAGCCCTTCGTCCCAGAGCCGCACGAACGCCTCGCGCACGGCGCTCGACAGCCCCGCGTCCATCGTGAAGCGCTCGCGCGACCAGTCGCACGACGCGCCGAGCCGGCGGAGCTGATGGACGATCTGACCGCCCGACTCCTCCTTCCACTGCCAGGCGCGCGCCAGGTAGCCCTCGCGGCCGAGGTCTTCCTTGGACGTTCCTTCGGCGGCGAGTATCCGCTCGAGGACCACGTGCACCGCGATCGAGGCGTGGTCGGTCCCAGGGAGCCAGAGCGCGTTGAACCCGTCCATGCGCTTGAGGCGCGTGAGCATATCTTGAAGGCTCATCGTGAGCGCGTGGCCCCAGTGGAGCGAGCCCGTCACGTTGGGCGGCGGCATCGAGATCGAGAACCGCTTGCCCTTCGCGTTGGGATCGGCGCGGAAGTAGCCGCGCTGCTCCCAGAGCGGATACCAGCGCTTCTCGACCGCCGCCGGATCGTACCGGTCCGAGATCTCGGCGCTCGGCGCGCTCGTCGGCGTGTCGCTCACGGAAGCACCGGCGCGGCCGCCGTCAACCGCCATCGCGCGGGGCCGCCGCGCTGGAAGGTCAGGGCCCAGGGCGTGTGATCCGCCGTCGCCGCGACGGACACCGTCTGAGGATTCGTGAGGCTGTCGGCGGCGTCGCACGCCGTGTCCGGCCGCAAGGTCGCGGGCAGTCGGCGCCGGAGCTGCGCGTCGGCCACGAGCCTGGCGAGGCTCGCGTCGTCTCCGGCCTCGAGCGCGGTGAAGAGCTGGGACACCGTCGTGCGAAGCTCCCGGTGCCAGCCGTTCAGCTCGCGCCGCGAACGGCGAGCGAGCGTGCCGCTCTCGGCCGCCGTGCGAAACACTTCCTCGGCTTCGGTCTGGCCCTCGCATCCCGGGGTGCGGCCGGGATAGTGCGGCTCGTAGCGCACGCGGATCTCGTCGCCGCGCACCGAATAGGTCCGCGCGATCAGGCCCTCGGGGAACAGATCCGTCGACGACCACACCACGCGCAGGTCGTCGCCGTGCTGGCGGACCAGCTCCAGGCGCAGATTGCGAATCCCGCGGCCCGTCGCCGGGCCCTCCCATGCGGTGACGAATTGCGCCGCGCCGCCCGGCGCCGCGGCCCAGGGATAGACGGTCGGACGGCCGTCGCGCGAGAGCGTCGTCAGGAGCGCAGCCTCGCCGCCGAGCCGTCCGTACACGCGCACGGAGTTCGCGCCCGGCACGTCGCTCATCTGGAAGGCGCCGACCATGAGGCGGCCGACGCGGACCAGGTCCACCGCGGCGTTGCCCCACGCCTCGCCGAACGCGTCCAGTCGATCCTGAAGGAAGCCGGTCGAGGCATAGAGACCGCCGGTGCCGAGACTCTCGACGATCTCCTCGTCGAGGAGGGCGTACATCTCGCGATAGGCGTCGGCCGACACGTCGGCGGAGCCGTTGGCCAAGGACCGCGCGCGCGCGAGCGTCCGGAACTGGTCGAGACGGTCGACCGGGCCGGCCGCGTCCAGCCGGTCCGTCAAGAAAGCGGTGCCCAGCATCGCGAGGCCGGCGAGCAATTTCCGTGTCCTGCCAGCAGTTAGCCGCCTCACGCGCCTATGGTACAACAGACTCGTGCGGTTACCCGTCCTCGATCGGTACATCACGCGCGAGCTCATCTCACCCTTCGCCTTCGCGTGCGCCCTGCTCACGTTCTTCCTCGTGATCGACCGCATCTACCACCTGACCGATCTGGTCATCACCAAGGGCGTGCCCTTCTTCCTGGTGATGCAGCTGCTCGCGTATATGATGCCGTCGTTCCTGGCTCACACCTTGCCGATGGCGTTTCTGGTCGCCGTGCTGCTGGCGGGCGGCCGGCTGGCGAGCGATCTGGAGGTCGTCGCGTTCAAGGCGGCTGGCGTGAGCGCGGTGCGGCTCTTCCGCCCTATCCTACTGACGTCGCTGCTGATCGCGAGCGGCACCGCGGTGCTGACCCTGGTGGTGAATCCCGCGGCGAACGGCGAGTTCCAGCGGCAGCTGTTCCGCATCCTCCAGGCGCGGGCGGCGAGCGGACTGCAGGAGCGCATCTTCAACCCGTTCGGCGAGCTCACGATCTACGTGGAGGACGTCAGCACCTCGCAGGTCGCGCTGCGCGGGATCCTGGTCTCGGACGAGCGCGATCCGGCCCTGTCGCGCATCATCTCGGCGCGCGAGGGCCGGCTTTTGACCGACGAAGCCAACCGGCGCATCACCTTGCGCATGATGAACGGCGCCGTCAACGAGGCCGACATCCTGCCCGTGGACGTGCCGAAGGCGACGACGGTCGACGCGCCCTCGCCGACCGGCGGCGCCGCCGGCGCCTCGCGCTATCGCTACACGCGCTTCGACATCTATGACATGAGCCTGTCGGTCGACTCGCCGCTGAAGGGCGCGCCGCGCGTCGAGAAGCCAGAGAAGGACCTGTCGCTCGCCGACCTCAGCGCGAAGATCGCGGAGTATCGCAACGATCCCCAAGCCCGCGCGCCGTACCAGGTCGAGTGGCACAAGCGCTACGCGCTGCCGATGGCGGCGCTGGTGTTCGGCCTGATCGGATTCCCGCTGGCGATCCGCTCGCACCGCGGCGGGCGCAGCATCGCGCTGGTCGGCAGCCTCGCGATCCTCGTCTCCTACTACGTGATGATGACGTCGCTCGAAGGGGCGGCGCTTCGCGCGCGCCTGCCCGCGACCTTCGCGATCTGGGCGCCGAACGCGCTGTTCGGCACGGTGGGCCTGTTGCTCCTGATCGCGACGGCGCAGGAGTGGCGCTGGCCGGCGATGCCGGCGGTCTGGCGCGTCTTCGAGGCCGTGCGACACGCCATGCCCGGCCGTCCCGCGTGGCGCCCGCGACCAGGCCCCGGCACGGGCGGGGCGCGCGATTCGACGCACATCGTCGACCGCTATTTGATTCGCGAGTACGTCACGTTCATGGGCATCGGGCTGGCGGTGGCCGCGGCGCTGTTCGTCGTGATCGACCTCTTGAAGACGCTCGACAAGTACCTGCGCGTGAAGCCGCCGCTGATCTACATCTTCGAGCACTTTGTCTACCGCCTGCCGGCGGCGCTGCACGATGGGCTGCCGGTCGTGATGCTGGTGGCGACGATCTTCCTGTTCCTGACACTCAGCCGCTATCACGAGCTGACCGCGCTGAAGGCGGCCGGCGTGAGCCTCTATCGCGTGGCCGCGCCGGTCCTGGGCGTCGGTTTCCTGGTGGCGGTCGGCGCCGGGCTGTTCCAGGAGCTGGCGCTCCCGGTGCTGAACGAGCGCGGCGACGAGGTCGATCGGGTGAAGATCCGCGGGCAAGCGCCCCGACACCTGCAGTCCCGGCAGCGCCTGTGGGTCCGCAGCGCCGACACGCGGTTCTACCGCGTCGAGCTGCTCAATCCCGCCACGAACGATCTCTACGGCGTGACCATCCTCGAGCTCGACCGCGATTTCCGTCTGACCGGGCGGCTCGACGCGCGGCGGGCGCACTGGACGGCGAGCGGCTGGGAGCTGAGCGAGGGCGCGTACCGGGAGGTCTCGTCCGAGGGCAAGGTGCAGACCGTGCCCTTCGGCTGGACGGCCCTCGACTTGAAGGAGGAGCTGGACGATTTCCTGAGAATCCAGAAGCCCGTGAGCACGATGAGCTTCTGGGAGCTTCGCGACTACATCACCCAGCTCGAGGCCGCCGGCTTCCAGATCCGGAAGTACCTGGTGGAGCTCTACTCGAAGCTGTCGTTTCCGCTGGTGAATCTGGTCATGGTGCTCGTGGCCATCCCGTTCGCGCTGCAATCGCCGCGCGGCGGCCGGCTGTTCGGGATCGGTCTGGCGATCATCATCATGGCCGGCTACCTCGTCGTCCACTACGTCGCGCTGGCCTTTGCGCGGGCCGACCTGCTCCCGCCGCTGATCGCGGCGTGGACGGCGAACGTCATCTTCATGGGCATCGGCGTCTCGCTCCTGTTGCGCGCCCGCACCTGATCCTGCTGTCCCGTTGACAGTTCCCGCGGACCGCCGCATCATTCGTCATCAACTTTTCGGTCCGCTCGGGAGAGATTCGATGACGATCACCGTATTCGGCGGCGGCGCGATCGGCGGCGTGACCGGCGCGGCGCTGGCCCGCGCGGGCCACGACGTGCTGCTCGTCGATCGAGCAGAAGACCACGTCGCGGCCATGAACGCCCAGGGGCTCACGATCGAGAGCCGCGAGGGCGCGGCCACCGTGCCGGTACGCGCGATCACCCCCGCCACGCTCGGACACGGGCTCGGCCTGGTGCTCCTGGCCGTGAAGTCGCAGGACACGCCGGGCGCGCTCGAGGTCCTGGCGCCGCGGCTGGCGGCCGACGGCGCGATCGTGTCCCTCCAGAACGGGCTGAACGAGGATCTGATCGCCGCGAAGGTCGGCGCCGCGCGCACGGTCGGCTGCCTCGTGAACTGGGCCGCGGACTGGATCGCGCCCGGTCGGATCCTCCACGGCGGCCACGGCGCGCTCGTGCTCGGCGAGCTCGACGGCCGCATGAGCGATCGGGTCCAGGGGCTCGCCAAGCTCCTCACCGTCGTCGCGCCGACCGAGGTTACCGACAACGTGCTCGGCTACACGTGGGCCAAGCACGTGTACGGCGCCTTGCTGGTGGCCACTGCGGTCGTCGACGCGCATGTCTACGAGGTGGTCGAGCGCTCGCCCGAAGTCCAGCAGATGCTGGTCGATCTGGTCGTCGAGAACATGCGCACCGCGGAGGCGGCGGGCATCCGTCTGGAGCCGTTCGACGAGTACGCGCCGGCGGACTACCGCGCCGCCGGGCGCGGCGATGCCGCGGCCCGCGAGCGGGCGATGGCGGTCATCGCGCAGCACTATCGCCAGCACACCAAGACCAAGACCGGCATCTGGCGCGATCTGGCGGTGCGCCGGCGCAAGACAGAAGTCGGCGCGCTGCTCGGCGCCACGGTCGCCAGGGCCAGAACGCTCGGCGTCGACATGCCGCTGACCGAGCGGCTCATCGCGATGATCGAGGATCTGGAGCTCGGGCGGCGGGTCATGAGCTGGGCCAACATCGACGAGCTGGTGGCGGCCGGCCGGAGGCGCGCATGAGTGCGATGTGGGACTACCGCGATCCGCTGGAGCCGGCGCTCGCCGCTCAGGTCTCGGAAAAGACCTTGATGGAGCACGTGCGCACCATCGGCGCACTCGAGCGCGAGTCGGGCAGCCCCGGCGAGGCGCAGGCGTACGACTACATCGAGCGGATCCTCAAGTCGTACGGCGTCGAGGTGGAGCGCCGTGAGATCGAGGCCTACATCAGCCTGCCGCTGGAGGGTCGCGTTCACCTGCCCGACGGCGGCGCGATCGAGGGGCTCACGCACTCGTTCTCGACCTCGGTCGAGGCTTTGGAGGGCGAGCTGGTCGACGTCGGCGACGGCCGGCCGGCCGACTACGCCCGAGCGAACGCCGCGGGCAAGATCGCACTCGTCAACGGACTCCCCGCCCCCGGGCGCGCCTGGGCCGCGCAGCAAGCCGGCACGCTCGGTCAGATCTATGTCCTCATGGATCACCTGCACAACATGATCGTGACGACGATCTGGGGCACGCCGTCGCCCGAGACCGCGTGGCGCATCCCGGCCGTGCCGTGTCTCTCGGTGCTCGGCGCCGATGGCCGGCGCCTGCGCGAGCTCCTCGCCCGCGGCCCGGTCACGGTGCGGATGACCACGCGCGTGCGGACGGGATGGATGCCGATCCCGCATCTGGTCGGCGAGCTGGCCGGGCGGCAGGAGGATCGGTTCGTCCTCTTCTCCGGCCACGTCGATTCGTGGCACTACGGCGCGATGGACAACGGGACCGCCAACGCAACGATGCTGGAGGTGGCGCGTCTCCTGGCGGGCCGGCGCACGGCGCTCCGCCGCGGCATTCGCTTCGCGTTCTGGTCTGGTCACTCCCACGGCCGCTACGCGGGCTCGGCGTGGTACGCGGACCACGCCTGGCGCGAGCTCCATCAGCGCTGCGTGGTTCATCTCAACGTCGACTCGACCGGCGCGCGCGGCGCCACCGACTACTCGGTGCTCCACGCGACCGAGGACGCCCAGCACTTCGCCGAGACCGTCGTGACGGACGTGACGGGCCAGCGCAGCCGGGGCCGCCGCTTCTCGCGTGCGGGTGATCAGTCGTTCTGGGGGGCGGGCGTGCCGTCGGCGTTCATGTCGCTGTCCGGCCTGCCCAAGCAGGACACGGACCTGTCGCGCGCGATGGAGCGGCTGGTCGGGAGCGCGGGCTTTCCGTGGTGGTGGCACACCAAGGACGACACGATCGACAAGATCGATGCTGCCGTCCTCGCTCTCGACACCAAGGTCTACCTCGCCTCAGCGCTCCGCTGGCTGAACGCGCCCGTGCTGCCGCTCGACCACAGCCGCGCCGCGCGGGTGCTCCTGGCCGAGCTCGAGAGCCTGCAGGCGGGCGCGGGAGCCCGATTCGACCTGGCGCCGGCGGTCGACGTCGCGCGCACCCTGGCCGACCGTCTCGATCGGGTCAACGCCGCGCTGGCCGCGCTGGATGCGACGACGCCGGCGGCCAGGCTCGAGGCGATCAACCGCGGGCTCATGCGCCTCTCGCGCGTGCTCGTGCCGCTGGCGTACACGAGCGGCGACCGCTTCAGCCACGATCTGGCGCTGCCGATCCCACCGCTCGCCGGCCTGCAGCGCGTGCGCGAGCTGTCCACCCTCGATCCCGACACCGACGCCTTCAAGTTCGCGCGGGCCGCGCTCGTCCGCGAGCGCAACCGCGTGGTTCACGCGTTCGACGCCGCCGCGTCGGCGGCCGACGACCTCTTTCGGCACTAACAAGGAGCCAGCGCATGCGACCCACTCTTCGTTCACGATTGCTCATCGGCGGCCTCGTGCTGGGGCTCGCGGCGGCGCTCGTCCCCATGGCCGACGCGCAGAAGCGCGGCGGCACGCTGACGATCGTCAGGCCGACGGACCCCGTCTCGCTCGATCCGAACCTCGAGACCACCGCCCCCGGCGCGTGGGTCTACTTCAACATGCTCGAGGGGCTCTTGACGCTCGACGACAAGATGCAGGTCAAGCCGGCGCTCGCGACCTCGTACGAGGTGATGTCGCCGACCAAGGTTCGCTTCAAGCTGCGCCCGGGCGTCAAATTCCACGACGGCACGCCGTTCAACGCGGCGGCAGTGAAGTTCACGTTCGACCGCGCGCTCAAGGGGACGCCGCCGGCCCGCTGGGCCAGTCTCGCCGGCTCGCTGGATGGCGCGGAAGTCGTCGACGACCACACGGTCGACGTCGTGACCAAGGAGCCCTACGGACCGATCCTCCGCACCCTGGCGATGTACTGCATGGGGATCGTGTCGCCGACCGCGGTGCAGAAGATGGGCTCGGACTTCAGCCGGGCGCCCGTCGGCACCGGGCCCTTCAAGTTCGTCGAGTGGAAGACCAACACTCACGTGATCATCGAGCGCAACCCGGACTACTGGGGTGACAAGGCGCTGGTCGACCGCGTCGTCTTCAAGGTCGTTCCCGAGGAAGGTGCGCGCATGATCGCGCTGCAAACCGGGGACGCCGACATGGTGCTGTTCCCCTCGCCCGCGCAGCTTCCGGCGCTTCGCAAGGATTCGAAGTTCACCGTCCACGAGACGACCGGCATCCGCGTCGTCTTCGCGGGCTTCCACGCCGGCATGCCGCCGCTCGACGACGTGCGCGTGCGACAGGCGCTGCTACACGCCGTCGACCGCAAGGCGATCCTCGACAACATCATGGAAGGCTCGGCCGGTCCGGCGCTCGGCGTGCTCGCCCCCGGCGTGTTCGGCTTCAAGGACATGCAGCTCGACCGCGTCTATCCGTTCGATCGCGCCAAGGCCAAGGCGCTCTTGAGTCAGGCGGGCTGGACTCCCGGCCCGGACGGCATCCTCGTGAAGGGCGGCCAGCGGCTCTCGCTCTCGTGGCTAGCGGCACGCGGCCGCTATCCCAAGGACGGCGAGATCACCGAGGCGATCCAGGCCATGTTCAAGGACGTCGGCGTGGAGGCCAAGGTGCAGGTGCTCGAGTGGGCCGCGGTGTTCCAGCAGGTGCGCGGCAACCCGCTCAACCACCACATGTTCACCCTGGGCTGGGTGACCTCGAACGCCGACGCGGATTACTCGCTGTACGCCCTCTTCCACAGCAAGCAAGTGCCGCCGGCGGGCTGGAACACCTCGCGCTACTCGAATCCGCGCGTGGACACGCTCGTGGAGCAGGCGCGGCGCAGCCTGAACCAGACCGAGCGGGAGAAGCTCTACGGCGAGGTGCAGGACATCCTCGCCAAGGAGATGGTGTGGATCCCGGTCTACACGACGAAGGAGATCATCGCCTCGCGCGCCAGCGTGAAAGGCTTCAAGATCCATCCCGTCGAGTACAACCTGACCCTCTCGAAGACCTGGATCGACAAGTAAGCTTGCGTCCCGGGGGCGGCGGATGTTGACGTTCATCGTCCGCCGCCTCCTCCTCGCCGTGCCGGTGCTGCTCGGCGTGGTGTTCGTGGTCATGCTCACGGTCGACCTCCTGCCGGGCGATGCGGTCACCTTGATGCTCGGCGAGCATGCGACGAAGGACGCGGTCGCCAAGCTGCGCGACCACCTGGGCCTGGACAAGCCGTTCGTCGTCCGCTACCTGGAGTACGTCAGCCGCGTCGCGCGCGGCGATCTGGGCCGTTCGATCCAGCAGAACCGTCCGGTCTCCCAGGAGCTGGCCGACGCCTGGCCGGCGACCTTGCAGCTCACCGTCGCCGCGCTCGTGCTCGCGGCGGTCGCGGGCATCGTGGCCGGCGTCGCGTCGGCCGTGTGGCCGAACTCGTTCTTCGACGCGCTGGCCCGTCTCGGCTCCCTGTTCGGGCTCTCGATGCCGATCTTCTGGACGGGCCTCGTGCTGATCGTGGTGTTCTCGCTCTGGCTCAACTGGCTGCCGGTGGGCGGCGCCGGCTCGCTGACTCACCTGATCCTTCCCGCGGTCACGCTCGCGTTGCCGTCGATCGCGATGATCTCGCGTATGACGCGCGCCGCGGTCCTCGACGTCCTGCGCGAGGACTACGTGCGCACCGCACGCGCCAAGGGCCTGGCGGAGTTCTGGGTGCTGGCGCGGCACACCCTGCGCAACGCGTTCATCCCGATCCTGACCCTGCTCGGCCTGCAGTCCGGTCAGCTGATGGGAGGCGCCGTGCTCACCGAGACGGTCTTCGCGTGGCCGGGCCTCGGCCGCCTGATGGTCAAGGCGATCTTCGCGCGCGACTACATCCTGCTGCAGGGCGCGGTGCTCGTGTTCGCGCTGGTCTTCGTCGTGATCAACCTCCTGGTCGATCTCTCGTACGGCCTGCTCGACCCGCGCATCGGACGCCAGGGATGACGGCTTTGCGAGCCGCAGGACGTCGCGGGGCTGGGGCCCCGCCGTCCGAGGCGAGCTTATGACGGGTTTTGCGAGCCGCAGGACGTCGCGGGGCTGGGGCCCCGCCGTCCGAGGCGAGCTTATGAAATGACGGCCTGGGGGCGCTTTTGCCAGAATCGGCTCGCCGTGGTCGGGCTCGCGCTGATCGTGGTGCTGGCGCTGAGCGCGATGCTGGCGCCGTGGCTCGCGCCCTACGATCCGGCGCGGCAGAGCCTGATCGAGAAGCGCGCGAAACCCGGCGCCAAGTACTGGCTCGGCGCCGACGAGTTCGGACGCGACATCCTCTCGCGCGTGATCTACGGCTCGCGCATCGCGCTGCTCGTGGGCGTGCTCTCCGTGCTGATCGCGCTGGTCGGCGGGCTCTTGTTCGGCACGGTCTCCGGCTTCATCGGCGGCTGGCTCGACGCGGTCATGATGCGCGGGATCGAGATCCTGCTCGCGTTTCCTTACCTGCTGCTGGCCCTGGCGATCGTGGCGGCGATGGGCACCGGCGCGCTCAACACCACGATCGCGGTCGGCGTGTGGGGCATCCCGACGGTGACGCGCATGGTGCGTGGCTCGGTGCTGGCGCTGCGCGAGACGGAATACGTGGGCGCCGCCCGCGCGCTCGGCGCCGCGACGCCGGCCCTGCTCCGGCGCCACATCCTGCCGAACGTTGTCCCGGGTCTGGTCGTCTATTCGACCCTGTTCATGGCAAACGCGATCCTGCTGGAGGCAGCGCTCTCGTTCCTCGGCCTCGGCGTCCAGCCGCCGACCGCGTCGTGGGGCCTCATGGTGTCGACCGGGCGCGACGTGCTGCTGGTCGCCCCGCACGTCGCGACGGTGCCGGGCGTGGCGATCATGGTCGCGGTGCTCGGGTTCAACCTCGTCGGCGACGGGCTGCGGGACGCGCTCGATCCGCGGCTGCGCGGGAGCGTCTGAGCGGGCCGTCGGCCCGGTGTATCATCCGTCAGGAGGTGGACCGTGGCGGGTCGTCCTTCTCTCCGTGAGCTGATCCAGCGGCCGATGCCGGTGACGGCGCCGCTGGTCCTCAACCCGTTGATGGCGCGCATGGCCGAGGCGGCCGGATTCCCGGCCGGCTATCTCGGCGGCGGCTCGACCGGCTATCAGAAGGTCGCGCTCGAGGCGAACCTGAACGTGACCGAGATGTGCCAGGCGGCCGTCGACATCGGCGCCGTCTGCTCTCTGCCGCTCATCCTCGACGGCGCCTGCGGCTACGGCGATCCGATGCACATGCATCGCACGATCGGCATGAGCGAGGCCGCCGGCTTCGCCGCGATCGAGATCGAGGACCAGCTGGTCCCCAAGCGCGCTCACCATCACGCCGGGATCGAGCACATGATCCCGGCCGAGCTCATGGCGGCCAAGGTCAAGGAGGCCGTCGCGGCACGGCGTAACCCGGAATTCCTGATCGTCGCGCGCACCAACGCGATCCGCGCCAGCACCATGGACGACGCGCTCCGCCGCGGCGAGGCGTATCGCCGGGCCGGCGCGGACCTTTTGCTGCTGTCGATGGCGCACAAGCCCGAGCAGCTGCGCACGATCGCCGAGCGCCTCGGCGGCCCGTTGATGTACCTCGCGGGGCGCGGCGGTCTGGCGGGGCTCGGCCTCACGCTCGCGGATCTCGGCGGCCTCGGCTACAGGATCGTCGCCGACCCTTCGACGCCGCTCCTGGCCGCGTACGCCGCCTGGAAGAAGGTCTACGAAGAGCTGGCGGACGGCTTCGGCGCGAACACGAGGACGAAGCCCGACTGGAGCCCCGTGGAAAAGGACATGCTCGGCGTGATCGATCTGGAGAAGCTCCTGGCGATCGAGCGCGCCACGGTCGAGAACGGCAAGCACTAAACGGTCGAAGACGGAACAGCGGAGGGCGGCGATGCTCTCGAGAGAAGACAACGAGCTCATGTGCCGGGTCGGACGCGGGACGCCGATGGGCGACCTGCTGCGCCAGTACTGGATGCCGTTCATGCCGTCCACCGAGCTGCCGGAGCCCGACTGCCCGCCGAAGAAGGTGCGCCTGCTCGGCGAGGACCTGATCGCGTTTCGGGACACGCGCGGTCAGGTCGGGCTGATGGCCGCCAACTGTCCGCATCGCGGCGCCTCGCTGTTCTTCGGTCGCAACGAGGACTGCGGGATCCGCTGCGTCTACCACGGCTGGAAGTTCGACGTGACCGGCCGGTGCGTCGACATGCCCAACGAGCCCGCCGAGAGCACCTTCAAGGACAAGGTGCGCGCCCGCGCCTACCCCTGCCGCGACGTCAACGGCGTCTTGTGGACGTACATGGGGCCGCGGGCCGAGGCGCCGGCACTCCCGGCGTTCGAGGTCAACACGTTGCCGGCGGACCACGTGTATCCGCCGCTGATGATGCTCGAGGAGTGCAACTGGGTCCAGGCGCTCGAGGGCGACATCGACTCCTCGCACATCGACTACGTCCACGCCAAGCTCCGTCCTGACAGCAAGCAGCGTGGGACCTTCCACCAGGACAAGCGGCCGCGGCTGGAAGTGCTGCCGACCGACTACGGCGCCTGCTACTCCGCGCGGCGCCGGTGGGACGTCGACGGCCTCTACTGGCACCGGATCACCCAGTTCATCATGCCGTTTTACTCGATGATCGCCGCCAGCGATCCGAACATCGTCTCGGCCCGCGCGTGGGTGCCGCTCGACGACAGCTACAACTTGCAGATCATGATGCGCGGCCGTCTGGACCGGCCGGTGACCGAGCAGGAGCGAGAGCAGACGCGCAACCCGTTCACCGCCTGGGGCGGGTACCTCGAGGCGACCAGCGAGCCGCACACGCGGTTCTACACGAAGGCGAACATCCACAACGACTACCTGGTCGATCGGCAGCTCGCCAGGAACGAGCTCATGATCGGCATTCCGTTCCTGGTCAACCTGCAAGACCGCGCGATGACCGAGACCATGGGGCCGATCTACGATCGTACCCAGGAGCATCTCGGGACGACCGACGCGATGGTCATCTACGTCCGGCGCCGTCTGATCGACGCCGCCCGCGCGCTCTCCGAGCAGAGCGTCGTGCCGGCCAACGTCGACGACGCCGGCATGTGCCGCGTGCGGGCGGCCTCGGTGCTGCTGCCCGAGGGCGACAGCTGGATCGCGGCGACCGAGAAGGCGCGTCAGTCGGACGCGGGCGTGCCGATCGCCTGGGTGCCGTTCGCCCAATGAGCGAGGAGCTCGACGAGCTCGGGGCGGTTCGCGATCTTGCCTACTACGAGGCGGTGCCCTACCTGCTCGTGATCGAGTCGGTGGAGCGCGGCGGCGAGTGGCTGCGCCGCGCCGAGCATCCGGAGCTCGAGGGCTGCGCCGCCGAGGCGCCGTCGGCGGTGGAAGCGATGGAGAAGCTCGACCGGGAACGGCTGCGCCTGCTCCGCCAGCTCTGGGACCGCGGCGCGCCGATCCCGGTGCCGCGCCCGCCGCTCTCCAGCGGGTCGGCGCGCTAGTAGCCTTTGGTGCGGTCGACCAGGTTCAGGAGCGGCGTGCCCTCGAGGTAGCGCTTCAGGTTTTCCGCGAACAGGGTGCAGCAGTCCTCGTCGTAGCTCGCCACGAAGCCGGAGACGTGCGGCGACACGATCACCCGATCGCCGACCGCGTAGAGCGGATGGCCGGCGGGCGGCGGTTCCTGGGCGAACACGTCGACCGCGGCGCCCGCGATGCGGCCGTCGGTAAGCGCCCGCGCGAGCGCCGCCTCGTCGACGCTGGCGCCGCGCCCCACGTTGACGAAGTACGCCGTCGGCTTCATCGCGGCGAGCTCGCGGGCGCCGATCATCTCGCGGGTCTCGCGCGTGAGCGGCGCGCACATCACGACCGCGTCCGACGCGCCCAAGAGCTCGTCCAGCTGCGCGGGCGAGAACCACGCGTCGGGTAGCCGTCCCTCGGGATCGCCGGTGCCGGCCGGGCAGTAGCCGTGATCCGCGCGCCGCGCCGGGTCGCGCTTGCACGCCAGGATCCGCATCGCGAACGCGCTCTTCGCGATGCGCGCGAGCTCGCGGCCGATGCTGCCGTAGCCGATGATCCCGAGCGAGGCGCCCCGGACGGCGGTCGGCACGAACAGGGGCCAGCGCTGCTCGTCCGGCGGCCACACGCCCCGCCCCTGCCACTCCACCATCCGCGGCACGCGATGCGCGAGCGCCAGGAGCGCGGTCATCGCGTACTCGGCCACGGTCGCCGCGTGCACGCCGCTGGCGGTCGTCACCGCGATTTCAGAATCGGCATAGAGCGGATGGTCGTAGAGCCCGTTCACGCCCGCCATGTGGACCTGGACCCACTTGAGGTTCGGCGCCCGCGAGCGATCGCGCGGCAGGATGCCGCCGTAGAGGATGTCGGCGGCCGAGTAGTCGGCGGTGTCGGGATCGGCGCGGGTCACGGTGAGCCGCGGCGAGATCCGCCGCAGGCGCTCGATCTGTCGCTCGTCGAACGCCGTCGTCACGAGCACGTTCGGCATCGCGGTCGGCGCGCCTCCCCTACTTCGCCTGCGACAAGGCGCGCAGCGTCTCTTCGAGGCGCTTCTGCTCGGCGCCGTACGCGGCCCAGTCGCCCCGGCGCAGCGCCTCCTGCGCCCGCGTCCAGATCTCCAGCGCTCGCTGGCCGAGCTGCCGCGCGTCGGCGGTCGCGTTCGACGGCGTGCTGGCGACCTGCGGTGAGGCCGTCGCCGGGGAGGACGGGCGCCCGCCGAAGATCCGCCCGAGCGACTGCTCGAGCGTCGGCTCCATCGCGATCTGGTTGCCGTACGCGACGATCACGCGCCGGAGCTCGGGGAGCGCGCCTTGCTCCGAGGCGGCCAGGTAGAGCGGCTGGACGTAGATCAGCGACTGGTCGATCGGGATCGCGAGCAAGGAGCCGCGGATGACGGTCGAGCCGCGCTGGTTCCAGAGCGCCAGCTGCTGCGAGATCACCGGATCCTGGTCGATCCGCGCGTCGATCTGCCGCGGGCCGTAGACCAGCTTCTGCTTGGGGAAGTTGAAGACGATCAGCCGGCCGTAGTTCGGCGGATCGGAGCGCGCGGCCATCCAGCCGATCATGTTGTCGCGGCGCGCTGGATTGAAGAGCGTCAGCAGGATGAATTCCTCCCGCTGCTCGTTCGGCAGCCGCATGATCGTGTAGTAGGGCTCCATGTCGCGGTCGCGGCCCTCGATCGTGCGGCGCGGCAGCGCCCAGAGGTCTTCCTTGTTGTAGAAGACTTGCGGGTCGAGCATGTGGTACGTCGCGTACTTCCGCGCCTGGATCGCGAAGAAGTCCTCGGGGTAGCGGATGTGGCGCCGGAGCACCTCCGGCATCCGGTCGAGCGGCTTGAGCAGCCCGGGGAACGCGCCGCCGTACGCGCGTACGATCGGATCGGCGTCGTCGGCCCGATAGAACGTGACCGTGCCGTCGTACGCGTCGATCGTCACCTTCACCGAGTTCCGGATGTAGTTACCGACGCCCGGCACCGGATCGGAGTACGGATAGCGGTCGGTCGTCGTGTAGCCGTCGAGCATCCAGATCTGGCGGCCGTCGTCGTCGATGACCATGTACGGGTCGCGGTCGAACTTGAAGAACGGCGCGATCTGCCGCACGCGCTGGGTGACGGTCCGGTACATCATGATCCGGCTCTGATCGGTGAGGTCGTTCGACAGGAGGATCTTGATCTCGCCGAACCGCATCGCGAACGCGACCTTGCGCAGGAAGGACGAGAGCGGGATGCCGCCGACGCCCGAGTAGGTCGTGTAGACGTTCTGGTCGCCCGAGGGATAGTCGAGCTCCTGCGACTTCGTCTTCACCAGCACGTATTCGTTCGACACTTCGCCGTAGTAGATCTGCGGCCGCGTGATCTTCGGAAAGCCGCTCGTCGACTGGGGCGGGATGTCCTTGACCAGGAACTCCGGCAGGCCCTCCGCGGTGATGCGGTTGACCGGTCCCACGACGACCCCGTAGCCGTGGGTGAACGTGAGGTGCTCGTTGATCCAGATGCGCGATTGCAGGTGCTGGTACGAGAGCTCGCGCGGCGACAGCATGAGCTGCCGGTATTCCCCGTTGACGATATAGCGGTCGTTGTCGACGTCGACGAACTTGTAGTAGGTCCGGATCTCCTGCAGCTGGGCGAACGTGCGGAGCAGCGGCCGGTAGTCCCAGAGCCGGATGTTCTTGATGGTCGCCGAATTGCGATCGAGGGCGCGCGCGTCGAGCGCTTCGTCGGCCGGGAACTCGCGCTCGACGATCCGGTCCAGCCCGTACGCCTGGCGGGTCATCCGGATGTTGTGGCCGATGAACGGCCGCTCGGCGGCGAGCTCGTTGGGCGTGACCCGGAAGCGCTGGAGCAGCGCCGGGTAGACGCCGAGCCCCACCACCCAGACCAGGGCCAGCGCGATCAGGCCGCCCGCCACCAGGCGCAGGCCCGACCGCGCGATCTGGGCCAGACACGCCACGGCGCAGAGCGCCGCGAACACGGCGAGCGCGCCGAGCACCGGCAGGGACGCGTAGATGTCGGTGTACGCGGCGCCGAACACGATCCCGCGCGGCGAGAAGACCAGCTCGAACCGGTCGAGCCAGAAGCCGATCGCCTTGAGCGCCAGCGCCACCGCGCCAAGGACGAGCAGATGCGAGCGGGCGCCCGCGGCCAGACGCGGGCCGCGGCTCGTGAGCACGAGGCTCCGCTGCAGCACGTAGATCGCCAGGGTCAGCATGATCGTCGCGATCACCAAGGTGAGGGCCCAGCCGTGCACGAGGCGCCACAGCGGCAGCACGAAGACGAAGAAGCTCAGGTCGTAGCCGAACAGCGGGTCGACGCTGCCGAACGGCGTCGCGTTGAGATAGCCGAGCACCAGCTCCCAGTGCACGGTGGCCCGCATGCCCGTGGCCACCGCGATCAGCAGGAGCACGATCGGCAGGAAGCGTCGGATCAGCGGCTCGATGATCACGCGGCTCGGCAGCCCGAGCTGATCCTCGAGCTCCCAGATCACGTCAGGCGCCGCGGTGCGCGCGGCGAACGTCAGGTTGGCGTAGAGGAAGAGCAGGACGCCGATCGCCAGTGCCGCAAACAGCGAGCCGCGCAGCGACAGCGTCTTGACGAAGACCTCGGAGTAGCCGACCTCCTGGAACCAGAGCCAGTCGGTGTAAAGCGGAACGACCTGGGCGAGGACGCCGAAGACCAGGAGCAGGAGGAGCAGCAGCAGAACGGGCTGCGGCCTGTTCATCGGCCTCGGCGGGCTCCGATCAGGTGCCGTGCGTCCAGGAGGCCAGATACTCGCGCTGCGCGGCCGTGAGCTCGTCGATCGCGACGCCCATCGAGGCGAGCTTGAGCCGCGCGATCTCCAGATCGATCTCGCGCGGGACGACGAAGACCTTCTTCGCCATCGTCCGGCCGTGCTTGACCATGTACTCGGCCGACAGCGCCTGGTTGGCGAAGCTCATGTCCATGACCGAGGCGGGATGGCCTTCCGCCGCCGCGAGGTTGATCAGGCGTCCCTCGCCCAGCACGTAGACGCGCTGGCCGCGGTCGAGCACGAACTCCTCGACGAACGGGCGCACCGCGCGGCGGCTGCGCGCCATCGCGCCGAGCGTGTCGAGGTCGATCTCGACGTTGAAGTGGCCGGAGTTGCACAGGACCGCGCCGTCCTTGAGCTGGCCGAAGTGGTCGCTCGACATCACGGACGTGTTGCCGGTCACCGTGACGAACACGTCGCCGACCGACGCCGCCTTGGTCATCGGCATGACCTGGAAGCCGTCCATCACGGCCTCGAGCGCCCGCATCGGCTCCACCTCGGTCACGATGACGTGGGCGCCCAGGCCCTTGGCGCGCGAGGCGACGCCGCGGCCGCACATCCCGTACCCGGCGACGACGACGGTGCGGCCGGCCAGCAGGAGGTTCGTCGCGCGTAGAATGCCGTCGATCGTCGACTGGCCCGTCCCGTAGCGGTTGTCGAACAGGTGCTTGGTGTCGGCGTCGTTGACCGCGACGACCGGAAACGCGAGCACACCCTCGCGCTCCATCGCGCGCAGGCGGATCACGCCGGTAGTCGTCTCCTCGGTGCCGCCGATCACGTCGCCGACCAGGTCCTTGCGGGCGCTGTGGAGCTGCGAGATCAAATCGGCGCCGTCGTCCATCGTGACCTGCGGCCGGGTGCCCAGCACCGCGGTGAGGTGGCGGTAGTAGCGCTCGTTGTCCTCACCCTTGTGGGCGAACACCGGGATGTCGTACTCCTTCACGAGCGCGGCCGCGGTGTCGTCCTGCGTCGACAACGGATTCGAGGCGCACAGGGCGAGCTGCGCGCCGCCCGCCTTGAGCGTGAGCATGAGCACCGCGGTCTCGGTCGTGACGTGCAGGCACGCACCGAGCCGAATGCCCTTCAGCGGCTGCTCGTGCGTGAAACGCTCGCGGACCTGCCGCAGGACCGGCATCGACTGCTCGGCCCACTCGATCTTCAGCCGCCCCTCGTTGGCGAGCGACAGATTCTTGACGTCGTGCTCCACCATGGAATGCCGTCCTTGTCTTAGTCGCGCTTCGTCGCGCCCGACGCCGGCGGCCGTCCATTCGGGGACGGCCGCGCCGGTTCCGGGCCTATCGGAATGCTGTCCTACACGCCTGCGTCGTCGCGCAGGTCCTTGACGCGGTTCGTCCGCTCCCAGGCGAATTCCGGCTCCTGGCGCCCGAAATGGCCGAAGGCCGCGGTCTTCTTGTAGATCGGCCGGCGCAGGTCGAGGTACTTGATGATGCCGGCCGGCGTGAAGTCGAAGTGGCGCCGGATCATCGCCTCGAGGACCTTGTTCGGCACCTTCCCGGTCCCGAACGTGTCGACCATGATCGAGACCGGCTCGGCGACGCCGATCGCGTATGCGACCTGCACCTGCGCCCGCTGGGCCAGGCCTGCGGCGACGACGTTCTTGGCGACGTGCCGCGCCATGTAGCACGCGGAGCGGTCGACCTTCGTCGGATCCTTGCCCGAGAAGGCCCCGCCGCCGTGCGGGCACGAGCCGCCATAGGTGTCCACGATGATCTTGCGGCCGGTGAGGCCGGTGTCGCCCATCGGCCCGCCGGTCACGAAGCGGCCGGTCGGGTTGACGTGGATGACGCATTTGTTGAAGTCCATCAGCTCGGCCGGGATCGTCGGCTTGATCACCTGCTCGATCACGTCGTCGCGGATCCGCTGGGCGCCGGCGTCCGGGCTGTGCTGGGTCGATACGACGACCGTTTCGACCGAGCGCGGCACGCCGTCGACGTAGCGGATGCTGACCTGCGACTTACCGTCGGGCCGCAGATAATCGAGCGCTCCGGACCGGCGACGCTCCGAGAGCCGCATCACGAGCTTGTGCGCGAGCATGATCGGCATCGGCATGAGCTCTTGCGTCTCGGTGCAGGCGTAGCCGAACATGAGCCCCTGATCGCCGGCGCCGAGCTTGTCGACGCCCTGGGCGATGTCGGACGATTGCTCGTCGATCGCCGCGATGACGCCGCAGGTCTCGTAGTCGAAGCCGAACTTCGCCCGCGTGTAGCCGACCTCCTTGATGGTGTCGCGCGCGATACGCGGAATGTCGACGTAGCAGGACGTGGTGATCTCGCCCGCCACCACGACGAGCCCGGTGGTCAGAAGGGACTCGCAGGCGACGCGGCCGGTGGGATCCTGGCTGATGATCGCGTCCAGCACCGCATCGGAGATCTGGTCGGCGATCTTGTCGGGGTGACCCTCGGTCACTGACTCCGACGTGAACAGATACTCGTCACGAACCATCGACCCTACCTCCCGCGCATCGTCATCTGATACAAGCGCCGCAACTGTAACACGGATTCCGAGCGCGGCTAAGGGGCTCGCAGCCGTCGCTTGAGCTCGTCGAGCACCGGGATCGGCCACGGGTCTGTTCCGCCGGCGACGGCGATGTAGAAGCTCGTCCACGCGCCGAGGTAGGCCAGGCCGAGCAGGCGCGCCACCCGTCCGGCGCCGCGCGTCGAGCACTCACTCACGCGGCCGTTCGCGGCGCCGATCAGGTCGCGCATCACCGCGAAGCGCCGCGCGATCTCCGGCGATTCGTCGCGATCGCGCAGGAAGATCGCGTGCATCGAGGCGGCGGCCGGCGCGCGCCACGCTTCGATCTCGTTGTGGTTCATCTCGGGCACGGCGCCGGCGATCGCGAACCGCTTGGCGTTTTCTTCGACCTCGGTCTTCCAGCGGTACGCAACGCCGCCGGTCGACGGGCCGCCGTAGAACGCCGGCAGGGCGGCGCCGATGGCGAGCGCCAGCTGCTTGGCCTGGTTCTGCGCGGCCGGCCGTCCGGGGCCGAGCTCGGCGGCGAGCGCGGTCACGACGTCGAGCGCCTCGGCGACCTCGGCCTCGCCCGCGATCTCGAGGCCGGCGTCGCGCAGGATGCGCAGCGCCGGGAAGAACAGGTAGCCAAGCGCCATGCGCGGCATCAGGCCGTCCGGCAGTGTCACCCGCGGCACGCTGCGCGCCGCGGCGAGCTGGCCCAGCCGGCCGCCCGCGGTGAGCGCCACCAGCGGCACGCCGCGCTCGAGCGCCGCCTCGGCCGCCGAGAGCACTTCCGCCGTGTCGCCCGAGTAGGACGAGGCGACGACGAGCGTTTGCTTGCCGGCCGTCGCCGGCAGACCGTAGTTGCGGTGCACGACGATCGGCACGTCGAGCCGCTCGGCGGCGCAGCCGGCGATCAGCTCGGCGCCTGCCGCCGACCCGCCCATCCCGACCAGGACGACGAGCTTCGGCCGCGGCAGCGACAGCGCCGGCGCCGGGCGCAGCGCGAGCGCGTTGCGGCATTGCGCGGGAAACGCCGCCAGCACGTCGCGCGTGCCGTGCTCGTCGGTCCGTTCGATGTGGGCGACGTCGTCGAGTGTCATCGGCGCGCGAGCCTTATCGCGGCGTCGATCCGGCCTTCGCCCCCCGGCGCGACGTCCAGATGCCACACGAGCAAGAGCGCGGTCCCCTGATAGATCCGCTCGAACCCGCCCTCTGAAATCGACACCGTCTCCACCGGTCCCCACGCGAGCTCGGCGGACGGGCTCCACGTGAGCCGCGCTTCCACGGCCGCCCACTCATCGACCATCGTCACCCCCGACAGTTTCGCGATGCGCCCGGAGCTTCCCAGGGTCGGCCGGTCCGTGATGTCGAAATAGCGATCGGGCGCCGCGCCGGCCGTCAGCGCAAGATTCCACTGGACCGCCCAGCGCCCGGTGAGCCGCCGGCCGGCGGCGGGGCGCAGACGGTAGCGGACGTCGAGCGTCTCGTCTCGTATCGTCACCCGCTTTTCGAGCGCGGCCGGGAGCGCGTCGGTCGCCTCGCGCGAGAAGACGACCGAGGCGCCGCCCGCGTCGTCGTGCACGACGCACGCGAGCGGCTCGGCGCCGACCAGCGCGCGCGCCGCGCGCCACGGCGCGACCGGATCGAGCGGCTCGCCGCCGTCGGCGAAGAACGCTTCGATCAGCGAGCCGCGACGGAGCTCGTCGTACGCCAGCAGGACGTCGAGTCCGGCCTCCTTGGGTGTGGCCGCCTCGTG